>VFSW01002364.1_pt1 | contig 28470 bp, 24 predicted proteins | sample 5358111 | NCBI WGS metagenome assembly VFSW01 (sample SAMN11554181, study PRJNA540505) | mine drainage metagenome | isolation source: sediment from site ElyBrook_90M | place: USA: Ely Copper Mine, Vershire, VT | collected 2017 | reverse complement strand
TGCTGGACTGTCCACACGAACGTAGGGAGCGTCTTGCAAACGGCAAAACTTTTGTTGAAATAGAGAGGCATAAACGTAATTCGCAGCTGTATGCCTGATGATGAGATACAACATTTCGACGGGGAGCTCGACGAAGAAGAGCTTGAGGAAAAGGAGTCCGAAACAGAACCGCACGACCCGCCTCTTGCGCCTGATGAAGAAGATGATTTCTAACAAAATGGCCCCAACGGGGGCCATTTTGTGGTAGCATTTTTGACATGCCGCGTTCTTCAAAAAAACGTACACCTCTTATGGTGTGGGTGCGCAAGCATTTGCGCGAACCGCACCCGCTCTTGCGTGCTGCATTTATGGGCTTGGGTGTTGTTTTGTTTATTATAAGTGCCACCATTCTCTGGATAGCACTCACCCCTACTCCTGGTCTTGAGTCATTCGATACCCGCAAAGTCACGCAATCAACAAAAATTTACGACCGTACGGGAAAGACTGTTTTATATGACCTCAATCGAGATATTCGTCGTAATCAAGTCCCTCTTGAGGATATTTCCCCGTACATCAAACAGGCAACTATTGCGATTGAGGATTCTGGTTTTTACCAGCACGGTGGTATCAGCATCACGGGCATTGTGCGTTCGATATACGTCGATATCACGCGTGGCGCGCTCGTACAGGGTGGCTCCACGCTCACCCAGCAGGTGGTGAAAAATAGTCTCCTGAGTGGGAAGAAAAGTATTACTCGTAAAGTGCATGAATGGATACTGGCCATCAAGCTTGAGCAGCGGTATAGCAAGGACGAGATTTTAGGCTTTTACTTAAATGACACGCCGTATGGCGGTACGCTCTATGGGGTGGAGGCGGCAAGTCGTGCTTTTTTTGGAAAATCCGCGCGCGATATTGACCTGGCCGAAGCAGCGTATATTGCCGCGCTGCCGCAGGCGCCCTCGCGTTATTCTCCATATGGACAAAACCGTGCGGATCTCGATGCGCGCAAGAATACCGTACTTGCTCGTATGAAGGAGCTCGGATATATCAGCGAAGCTCAATATACCGCCAGTAAGCAAGAGGTCGTTGCTTTTAACCCTCAGCAAAGCGGTTCCATTATCGCACCGCACTTTGTTTTTTATATTGAACAGTATCTTGAGGACAAATACGGACCTGACGCGGTAAATGAGGGTCTCCAAGTGATAACGACGCTCGATACCGACCTCCAGCATACTGCCGAGGCAGTGGTGAATGAGTACGCGCTTATGAATGAGAAGAAATTCAATGCATCCAATGCCGCGCTCGTTGCTCTTGATCCTAAAACAGGACAGATACTGGTTATGGTCGGTTCTCGTGATTACTTCGATGAGCGGGTACAGGGAAGCTACAACATTGCGCTTGCGCGTCGCCAACCAGGATCTTCTTTTAAACCATTTGTGTATGCTGCTGCCCTCCTTAAGGGCTATACGTCGCAAACCATCATATTCGACCTTCCCACTCAATTTTCAACAGCATGTGGGGTCTCGGATAACCGCAACGACGTGCCACCTTGCTATGCACCGTCAAACTACGACGACAAGTTCCGGGGCCCCATGACATTCACCACGGCGCTTGCCCAATCCATTAACGTACCGGCAGTAAAAACCATGTACCTTGCCGGCATGCAAAATGTTCTTAATCTTGCGACTGCCATGGGCATCACGGGGCTTGCTGATGCGAAGCAGTACGGATTATCGCTCGCGCTTGGCGCAGCAGAAGTGCGACTTCTTGATCTCACGAGTGCGTACGGGGTCTTTGCAAACGACGGTATAAAGAACCCACCCGTGGGCGTTCTTTCGGTCACCGATACCACCGGGAAATTGCTTGAAGAATACGTGGAGAAACCAGAGCAGGTACTTAATCCTGATGTTGCCCGCACCATGGCGAGTATGCTTTCAAATAACGAGGCCCGTTTCCCTGAATATTCCGCAGTAAATCCACTCTATTTTAGTGAGTATGATGTCGCTGCAAAAACAGGTACCACGAATGAGTACCGGGATGTCTGGACCGTCGGTTTCTCTCCCGATATTGTGGTCGGCGCGTGGGCGGGTAATAACGACAACCGGCCCATGGTCAAAGAAATAGCCGGATACGTGGTTGCTCCTATGTGGCACGCCTTTATGGAAAAGGCACTTGCAAAATATCCCGTGAGTTATTTCCCTGCGGCACCGAGTATTCCTGATTCCGCACCACCAGCACTTCGAGGCTCCTATAGCGGTGCGCAAGGAGTACACGACATTCTCTACTGGGTAGACAAGGACAGTCCGCAAAATGGCGCCCCTTTTAGTCCTGGTCTCGATCCTCAGTTTTCTCGTTGGGAGTATCCACTCCAAACGTGGGGAGAAATTCCTACGCTGCCTGACGTATCCACAACGACCGCAGCAGATACACAATAGTTACTTTACTGATTCATCGGCATCACCAGATAGAGGAACGAACTATCACCACTTCCCCGTAGGACGACTGCGCGCCCAATACCACTTGCCGCAATGGTAATACTGTCAGCCGAAATAATAGAAAGCGGCGCAATGAGATAGCGATGATTAAACGAAAGTTCGATGCGCTCACCGGTCGTTGCTGCTGGAAGATGTTCGCTTGACTCCCCAATGTCGTTATTGCGAGCGGCAAGGGTGAGTTGCTTATCGGTCGGCACTATGGCGAGGCGTACTTTCTGAAAGGTGTCTGAGAATACTGAAACTCGCCGAAGTCCTGATTCAAAATCTTTCCGGAGTACGGTTGCTTCTGCAATAAAGGACTTTGGAATAATTTGTGTGTAGTCAGGATAGGAAGCCGCAACGAGACGTGTCGTGAGAATGCCTGCGGTCCATGAAAATGCACACTGGTGATCATTGAGGCGTACTTCAATCTCTTCTGAAGGAAGGGCGTGAAGTATATCGACCGCATTCTTTGCGGGTATAAGCATCGAAAAAGGAGGTAGTGCTCCTGAGAGAGATATTTTTTTCTCTGCGAGACGGAATGAATCAGTTGCCACTGCCTTTACCACACCCCCTTCTGCTGAAACCAGGATACTGGCAAGTTCTGGCCGTACCGTTGAGGTTGATGCACAGCTCACCACCGAAGAGACAAGTCCCCTAAATGTTTCTGCCGGGAGACTGAAAACGACTCGTGGTGACTCGGGAATAGGCAGTATAGGGAAATCCTCATACGCAAGAGTCTTAAGCGTGCTGGTGCCCGTATCGGAGGTTATACGAACCGTCTCGCCCGCGTGCTCAAGGGTCATGGTGCCTGCCCCACCAAATGATGTGGTTATTTCCCGAAGAATGGTGGCCGGAAGTGCGACGACTCCTGCTTCTCGTATCGTTCCTTCAATGCGTAAATCAATTCCTGTCTCGAGATTTGTCGCTCGCAACTTAATGCCATCATCTCCCGCAATAATGGCAATTCCTCCAAGGACGGGTAGTGTAGCACTCCTTCGTTCTGCAAATCGAGAGACGATAGTTACTGCCTCTGCGAATTCCTTCTTTCCTAAAATTATAATCATACGTACTACTATTATTAGGGGTGTTGATAGGGGGAAAAGTCCCCTATGCGGCTGAGAATAAGGCTAGAAAAAGTACCTCTCCCCGCGTATCCTGTTGAAAACCTAGCACGTCCGTCTGAACAACATAGGACCCTAAAAATCAGGTCGGGGATAAGCCAGAAAAAAGTCCCCTGTTTTCCCCCTACTTTCCCTCGCGTTGTAGATGACATATACACAGGTTTTCCCCAGCTATACCAACAGCCCACGAATATCCTGAATCTCCTTGGCAAGCTCCATGTCATCGACCACCTCACGCTTCACTTTTTCGCACGAATGGATAACGGTCGTATGGTCCCTCCCACCAAGCTTCGAGCCAATAGTCGGATATGACACACTAAAATCCTCACGTAAGAGGTACATAATGACTTGCCGCGGACGCACCACCTCCCTGCGACGAGTCTTCTCATAAATACTTTCCTCATCGATACCATAAAATTCAGCTACTTTTGAAACCACATGTTTCACCGAGACCGTCTTGGTAGGACGAGAGAATGAGCGGAGCGACTGGCGGACTTCAGCAAGGTCAGGAGGAGTCCCCTTTACTTGGGTGTGACACACAATTGAATTAATCACCCCCTCAAGTTCACGAATAGAGCCAGACACTGAGGTGGCAACATGCTCAATCACCTCCTCCGAGAGCGTTACACCATGCGAGGCTGCTTTCTTGCGGACAATAGACATGCGACTTTCAAAATCTGGCTCTGCAATATCGACCGTCATACCACTTTGAAAACGTCCACGAAGCCTATCAGCAATATCTGCTATCGAACTCGGAGAGCGATCACTTGAGAAAATAATTTGCTTGTTGTTGTCGTACAACGCATTAAAGAGATGAAAGAGTTCCTCCTGCATTTTTTCCTTCTTCGAGAGAAACTGCACATCATCCATAATAAGGAGATCATACTGGCGGTATTTTTCCTTAAAACGGTTCGCCGTACCCGCCTGCAGAGAGTCGGTATAGTCGGTACCAAACTTCTCACTCGTGAGATAAAACACCTTACGATTTGGATACAGTTTCTTGTACTGGTTCCCTATCGCCTGAATGAGATGGGTCTTACCGCGTCCGGTGTCTCCATAAATAAAGAATGGGTTGTAAGTAATACCTGGCCGGGCTATGGCTGCCATAGCTGCGGTGTACGCCAAATCATTAAATGCACCCACCACAAACGTATCAAAGGTATAGCGAGGATTTAGATTGTCACTTTTGTTGATGTAGAACTCATCAAGCGGAAGCTCAGCGACCTGCTGGATTGCAGTACGTCGTATTTCCTTTGGTTTCCGACGGTCATCTTTAACAATAAGATACTCGATATTTCGATATTCATAGGAGACAGAACGCACAATTTTTAACAAAAGCGTATGAAATTTCTTTAAGTACCAATCACGAAAGAACTGACTCGGCACACCCACAAACACAATGCCGTCCTCTATTTTTATGATGGAACTATCCCGAAACCAGGTATTGAAATTAGCAGAAGAAATAGAGAGTTCGACTTGGGTGAGAACGTATTCCCAGAGTTCATGTGCATCAAGTCGTTGCATAACTCCTAGAGTATACCGAAGCTGCCGCCAGATGCACCTTGACCAGCTAGTTGCCAAGGCAACCGCTCTCGTGGTAGGGGTATGCGCGCGAACGTCTTGCGCCCTGGCTCTACCACGCACACAAAGACCCGGCTCAGGCCCCTTCTTGCTCCTCCCTATTCGACCTGGTATTATCCTGTGGACAACCACTTTCTATGCCGAAGCGAACCTACCAGCCAAAGAAACGTAAGCGCGCCACCACGCACGGATTCCGTGCTCGTTCTGCTACGCCCGGCGGTAAAAATGTCCTTACCCGCCGCCGCCGGAAGGGTCGTACGAGCCTCTCCGTCTCGAAATAGGCCATGCCCCGTACTACAACATCCGTTGTACAACTGATACGAGGTCGATATCAGACGAGCTGTGCTGTGAATTGGTTGTAGTACGCGGCCATGCTACCGCGAGGGAAGCGTCTCACAAGGAGTACATTCCCTGACGTAGTACGCGGTAAACGCGCCATTTCGGCGCATTTTTCAATTACCCTGACGGCAAGCGCCGAAGGGCGAGCGGCAGTGGTGGTCTCAAAGAAGGTAGCTAAAAGCTCGGTGGCTCGGCACCAGCTCAAGCGCCGCATACTCGAAGCCCTCCATACACGCGTCCTACCTGGGCGCTCGTTTATCGTGTACGCTCGTGCTGGGAGCACCACTCTTTCATATGCATCACTCGAGTCGGAACTCACCACCCTTCTCGATTCCGCTCGCTCGGTATAAAGTAGGGCAACATGGCTGCTCTCTTCCACACGTACATATTTCTCCCCATCTATAATCTCCTCGTCTATCTCATAGATGTGGTGCCGGGGGGAGATATTGGTATTGCGGTTATTTTCGCCACCATAATCGTGCGTATCGTCATTATGCCGCTCACCTTCGCGCAGCTTAAAAGTGCGCGCGTCATGAAGGCCCTGAATCCGGAGATGAAATCGATTCAAAAAAAGTATAAAGATAATCCTGAAGAAAAAGCACGCGAGACTTTTGCGCTCTATAAGCGCTACAAGCTCAACCCGTTCGCAGGTATTCTTGTGGCGATTATTCAACTTCCCATACTGCTTGGCCTGTACTTTGTGTTTAAGAGTCAGACGCTTGCAACTATCGACACTTCCCTGCTGTACCCGTTTACTCCTCTCCCGAGTCTCATATCGCCGCTCTTTTTGGGAGTATTCACCGTGGCTGGCTCGAGTATATTTTTTGCAGCGCTCGCTACGCTTTTGCAAGCACTTCAAATCTGGTATGCAGTTCCGGTTCCTGCAAAATCAGCTGATAACGACGCAACGGAAGATTTTTCACGACAAATGGCACTCCAGATGCGGTTTGTGCTTCCGGTATTCATTGGTATAGCGGCGTTTTATACCTCAAACGCCATTGCTCTCTACTTCATAACCACCGCACTCGTGAGTCTTATACAAGAATTCATCGTACGCCGCGCTCCCTTACCTACCCCCCACCCTATCTCCTAAAGATCGTAAACGTACAAGAGATGATCGCTGCGGTTGATAAATCCAAGCACATCAGTAGTTCTATCAAGGGTGAGAGAGACGGCATCTATAGCGACACCACCCGCTTCCTTTGGATCAAGAATGAGAGTCGCAACACGATTATTCATATCTATTTTCCAGAGTCTATCGGTAAATTGAGTAGCGCCTTGATACCATTCGTCTGGCTGTGTGCCGGTAAGCGATAGGGGTACACCACAGTAGAGCGAAGTATCGTCAGTGCTCCACACACACTTCTCCGGAAGCGTCGCAAGGGGGAGACGGGTCGCTACATGGGTATTCATATCAAGAACACCAAGACCTAATTTCCCGCGATCAAGGTAGCTATAGAGCACCAAGCGTCCTGAAGGACTGGGGAGTGTTGAAAGTCCCTGAAGTGGCCCGAGTGCGCGGGTGAAGCTACCCGTTTTTCCGTCTACAAAGAATGCATAACCATCTGCCTTTGCGGAGCCTTTTGTCGTTGCGAGATAGTTTGCTCCAAGGAATGAAAGGCGGAGCGAGGAAAGTGAGGTCGTGAAGAGGGTGCGTAGTCCCCCACCGGTCGGAGTCGATACACTTACCGAAGAACCATCAGTGGTAGAAAGTAGGGTCGCAAGCGTGCTGGTGCCGTGCGTGCTTACCTGCGTGAGGTTTTGGGAGAGAAAGTACCCGCCCTCCCCCGTTGCAGGAAGCGCGTACGTATTGATACGCTCATCCCCACCACTGCGGTCAAGAAACCGCACAAAGGCAAGTGAGCCGTCAGAAAGCCAGGAAGATTCCTGAATACCCGGGAGTGTTTTGTTTGAGAGACGGGTGAGCGTCCGGGCATGCGCTTCGTACGCGTACACGTTTCCACTTTCGCGTTCAATATAGGCGATTCGCACTTCAGGATTACTATAGGTAGGAGTGCTGCTCGCGGAGGTGCTCGCTACTGTCTGTTTGACTGGAGGCATATACACCGCCGCGACACCGTTCGCTACGGGTCGGTCGGATATTCGTATAAAACGCGGCGCGAGCTCGGTGCCGGCACCGGAGCGGGCTACCCCGAGGTCCTGAGTAGCAGAAACTTCCCCGCCCGCCCGCGGGCCACCATTTCCTGATGTGGGAAATTCGGCACTCCCCACCGTAAGACCGGCTGTGCCACGGAAGAAAATGAAATAGATGCCAATTCCAATACCCACAAGAACCAGTATTACGGCACCCACTAAAAGTGTTCGGTGTATGTTCATAGCTTACAGCTTACGGTAGCTGGCACACAATTAATGTAGGGTCGAAAGGACGTCGGAACATCGTTCACCTCCTTCATTTGTTCTGGAGTGCACGCGGTTCCCTTTCCAAACCCCACATCGAGCCGTTCTTTCACTAAACCATTAGCTTGCATACAAGAAGTAGAAAATTTTAGATACGTATCGCGGTCAGTGGTGGTGAGCGGACCATAATCTTTCGTTGCGCCCGTTAGTGGTACGTAAAAATATTTAGTCACAATAATAGGTTTTGTTGCATCCGGCGGAACAGGAACCGTGTCTCGTACATTCAAGCCACAACACTTATAGCCCTTTTGTATGCCAAGAGCGGAGCAACAACTGTCACTTATTTGTATATAAGCACTCTCTTCCCCAGGTGGCTTGCAACTGGAACTTGCTGGAACCACCTCAGGAGACGTGTAGTCCTTACAGGTTCCATAGGCGCCCGATGCGGCTGGTGAATTACTTGCCACACTGCATACAATATTAGGAGGATTGCCGCTTGCCGACCCTCCCTTGGCTATACACTCCTCAACGGTCGTCGCCGGAACAGAGGTCTGACTTCCACTGACGAAGTCACTCACCCCATCGCCTGCAGTAGTTTGAAGATTTTTTGCTCCTATATCTAAATTAAGGATGTCAGGATTAATGATGGAAAAGACAATAACGGGGGAAAGCACCAGCAAGAGCCCAGCAAGCGAGGTGCCAATGAGCGCTTTCGCATGCGATTTCTCAGTGACGCTATCACCTCCCATATATTCAATACCCGCTCGCATGATTTGGAGCACAGCAAGCACCGCAGCAAGCCCAATGCATATTTTATAGATTTGCGAGAGAAGTGGTGCTAGCGAATTTGCTTTCGATACTTCCGTGATACCGGGGAGTGAAGGAAGGAGGGGTATGAAATCGATCCCCTGCGCATACGCAAGCGCAGGAAGGGCGAAGCCGGCAAGTAGGATGAGGAGACGCATCATGTTAAAAGCCGAAAATATTAGCTGACTGCTTTGCCCCAAACGAGACCGGAAGACGCACGGTTATCGATTGTCGCGTATCGGCGAGCATAGCAGTCAGTGAAAGATTCGCCGTCCCCGCCCCAGTGCCGGTGGTGCGCACCGTCACATCTCGCTCGCCACTCGCTGCCTGACTGTTCACGGCCCACGCGAGCGAAGGTGCTGCACCGAAAAAGTAGGCAACGCCCCGAAAGGCCTGTTCCTCCGCTGTCATACCAAACGTACCGGAAAGCGCATGGTCAAAATTCGGCCCTGAAAGCGGGTCGGTCGGATATATACGTATGATAGGGTCGACGGGTGAAATCACGGTTGATGCCTCTGCTATGAGGGATTGCTCGGCATTGGTCACGGTCACGCTTATTTGCGCGTCGCGATAGCGCACGGGTGCCTTCACATCGAGCAGGGAGCGCCCGATGCCGGACTGCTCCGCAAGTATTTGATCGCCCCACTTCCAGGTATAGATGAGACTTCTGGCAGAAAGACGGGTGCCAGCGCTGGTGCGCAGGTCAGGGAGCGCAATGATGCGCACGCGTCCTTCTGCGGCAGTAAGCGGCGCTCCCTGATACAGCGGATGTACGGTTGCCGCCGGCTCTACCACAAGCGCCACATCCGCTGGGCGAAGGGTGATTGCTTTGGTGTAGGATTTTCCACCAACGGTTGCCTTGACCACGATAGTGGAAAGCTCTCCTGGGCCACTAAGGGTAATGGGTACGCGCTGTACGCCTCCGGTCACCACCGTCTTTCCGTTTACACTCACCACTATCGTGGCTGCGGTCAAATCGATAAGGGAACTGCTCGGAGTGACCGTAATGGTTTCGTAGGGACGCGGGATCTCGGGCACCACCGTTACTTCAAGCGGTTCAGTGCCGGATACCTGTGCGTACGCTGGCATGCCAGAAAAAATAAAGACGAGGACGACAAGAAGAGTGAGTCGCATGTTCGTAGTATACCGCCTCACGCGGCTTGTTCACTCGTCTCCTGGGTATGTAGCGCTCGTGCCTCCTGGGTAGCATGCGCCCGTGCGCGCGCATCGAGGCGACGACGCCGGAGATCGACACGACTGCGCTCAGCACGCTGATTTTTCTTCGCTTTTTTCTCATCCTCATCCTTGGTAATGCGCACGAGTCGCCACACCGCTATAGAAAAGCCAGGATAGATTCCATTAACAAAGGGAATGGCCTCCACGACCGCGTTCGCTATGAAGGTCATCACCTTACTACCGGCACGTCCCTCAAAAAACTTAATGCCGAGCATCCAGAACCACACCAGAAAGAGCACATCACCCGAGAGTCCAATTATTTCTGTGGCGACTCCCCCAATCACCGTAAGCATCAACAGGAACCCAATACCATCGAGAGTCACGGCACTTGATTTGAGCAGTATTTCTTGAAAGCTGCTGATTCGGTACTCCACATCCGGTTGCCGAGAACCTTTCATGGCTACTGTCCTGACTGGCTCAGGCGGTCCTTTTCGCGCTTTATCGCCAGGAGTTGCGAGGGGTCAGAGGTAATAATCTGGTCCTCGGTATACGAGGCAACTATTTTTATCGCCACGTGCTTAAGACCGGCGAAGAAGAGTCCCTCCCCCACCCCACTTTCAAGCAGAAGGAATTTTTCTTCCTCGGTAAGATTGAATGTTTCCTTGAGTACATCGATAGTGGTCGGTGACTGCTTGAGCAAGAGCTGCATCGAAGAGTTCGTGAGTATGGGGCGTCCATACGGGCTTTTCAAAAAGTCCTCGACATCCTGCGTCACGGTGGCGAGCCCTAAGAAGTATTTGCGGCCACGCTTAGCAAGCGAGAAAAGAAATGAGGCTGTGTCTTCCGATTTCATCATCCACCACGCCTCGTCAATGACGAGTAAGCGTTTCTTAAGCTCACTACGCACGGCGTTCCAAATATAGTGCGTGATGATGTACATGGCGATAGGTTTTAGCTCATCCTCCATATCGCGCACCGAGAATACCACGAGCTGTTTTTTGATATCAATATTGGTGGGGCGGTTTAAAAACCCTGACCACGTACCGCGGGTGTACTTTGAAAGTCGCTGCACTAAGGAGGTGGCGCCCTCCATACCCGAAAGGACGGTTTCAAAATCAGTCAGCAGGGGTGGCTCACTGCCGGTGAAGTCTCGGTCGGGAGTAATATCTTTCAGTGCGTACGTTTCACTAATGGCGGTATCCACTATCGCATCTTCTTCCGGCGTAAGGCCGCCGAGCATGAGGCGAAAAAGTCCGACCAGGTTGATGATATTTGCGCGTAGAATATCGCTCGGATTTTCGTCTTCTTTCACGGGCGGCAGGTCAAAGGGGTTTATGTGGTGTTCGCTCGAAAGAGAGATATTAAAATTGCGCCCCCCGGTGGCTTCGGCAAGATACTCATACTCACGCTCAGGATCGATAACGATAACATCGGTATCAAACATCAAAGAACGTAGAATTTCGAGCTTCACCGCATATGATTTTCCCGAGCCGGATTTTGCAAAGACGACCGAGTTGTAATTTTCAAGGGAGAACCGGTCAAAAAGAATCAAGGAAGCGTTGTGCCGGTTGATGCCATACAGAATGCCGCGGTCGCTTGTGAGGTCAAAGGACACAAAGGGGAAAATGGAAGAAAGCGGCGAGGAATTAAGCTTTGAGTGAACCTCAAGCTCATCAAGCGCAAGCGGGAGTGTGGAACGGAAGCCCTGTTCTTGCTGAAAAAGTGCTGGCTTTGTGTACACCAGCTTAGCGTCCAGCATTCCCCGTAGCTCCCCTTCTGCCTCATCAAGCTCCTCCTTCGTGGTGGCGTAGAGCGTAATATAGAGCCCCACCTCAAAGAGGTGCTCTTGCGCCTGCTGGAGATTGTCGCGCAGGCTCTCAAGGTCTTGGTACGCCGTATCAAGAAGTGGGTCGCGTACCAGCCCCTTCTCTTCCCGCTCACTAATCTGACTCTGCACCTCTGCTACTTTCTTCTGAAAACCACGCAGTGCCTGGGCGGTATTGATAGGATGCACAAAGAGGGCGACATCAAGCTCCCGCGCAAGATTAATGACCTCCATAAACCAGCCATCAGCAAGGAAGCGCGGATAGGAGATGGTGTAGAAGGAGCGTGAGAATTTCTCTCCGAGCTCAATCTCCTTAGAGCTTATTTTAAGAGCAGCGGGGGCGATGGCATCGGCAAGTTCAAGCATTCCCGCGGCATAGATATCCTTGGGAAGCACCGGCGTAAATGCCTGTGTCTCTTTTTTTTCACGTCCGAGAAAATCAAGTAGTGCCATGGTTAGATTATTGTGCCTGCGTACCGAATTTAATAGGGCTTTCCGTCTGCCCCACATTAAAAGAACGATAGAGGAGCTCGATAATTTCCTCGGTACCAAGCGCCACTGCCCGGATGCCGCTTGCAGAAAGTCCACTTGCTACCAGTGCCATACGCTGCTCGAGCTGCACCCGGTCTTGCTCGAAGGAATCTTTGGTACCTGATGGAGTCTCCTCCTTTTTTCGCCCAGGAAAAGAGAGAGATTGAGCGACCTTGATACCGACACTCGGGGTATAGGGCACCACCACGTAGAAAAGCTTTGTCATAATCTCGGTGGTGTCGGTAAATCCCTTCACAAATTCAATATATTCACGTACCTGAATGCGCATGAGCTCACTTTGCTGAGCCTCAAGCCGCTGTGCAAGGAGGGCAAGGTACGGACGGATGTCCATTTTACGAGAATGCACCACCATTTCGACCGTGAAATCGAGCGTGTTTAAAAAGGACTGGAAGCCCCCGATAATGGCGCGCTGCTCATCCTCTGATTTGAGCGCAAAGTTCATAGCCGAACACATGAGAATACCCCGATACCCTTCGTTTTTTAAAATAACTATGCCATTACGAACTTCCTTAACCGGCACAAATGACTGGGTAGCTTGAGAGGTGGTGGCCATAGGCTATGCGGGAGGTTGCTGGTCCTTGATATCAAGCGACCAGGCAAGGTCGTGGAGCCTACCCCGACTAAGCTCTAGTTTTTGGCGCGCCTCTACTGGCGCGGCCACCGGCTCTTGGTGCGTATCTCCGTTTTCGGTATCTTTCCGCCACAAATACAAGCGACCCTTGGTGTAGTAATTGAAGCCTGCTTCAAGCATTTCAACGAATGACTTATTGTTGACGCGGTAGAAAGCCAGTGCGCCAGAAAGCGCGGCAATCGGAATAATGAGAATGATGGCGAGGAGGAGCGGATGCACATACAGAAAGAGTGCAACCGAAAGTCCTCCCCCACCGGCAAGGTAGATGAATTGTTTGAGTGTGAACGGACCAAAAATCTTATCTTCGACCTCAATAAACTGCGGTACCTGATACTCCATGGAGGATAGTATAGCAGTCGGCAGTAGCAGTGAGCTGCCTGCTACTCCATCGGTTCGCGGTAGGGATCAACACCGTACTGTTTTTGAAGGGGTACACCCGGAAGATTGGGTGGCGGTGTAGAAGAACGTGCGGGTGGAGTCGGTGGCACAGCAATGGGAAGTACTTCTGGCGCTACTGAAGGGTGTGGTATGACGACTGGTTCTGGCATCTGATGGTTTTTGACCGCTTCCATGTCGTGCGCCATGGTGCGTACGCTATATGCGTCCGGCAGTGATGGATTCGAAACAGGTACAGGTACAGATTGAAGTGGGTTTGGTGCTGACGGTACGGGAGGTGGCACTACGGGTGCAGGTGGTGCGACAAGCTCCATGGGAGGCACAAGCGGTGCTCGCTGTGGGGTAGGAGGTTGCGGTTGTGGCGAAGCATTTTGCATCTGTGCACGCAAAGGGATAAAGACCATATCGTTCACATCACTCGAAAGTGCGTTCACCGTACTATCTGCAATTCCTGCCTCGCGCAATTCCACTGAAAACTCCTCGGGAGTCTTAATACCCAGCAGCATGTGAAGGTATGCTCGTTCAAACACTGCCGCCTGGTCCACATGCAAGTTATGTTTGTGGGTAAGAGCGAGCGAAACCGTATCCCGTTTCGGACCCATGACGAATTCACGAATGGGCTGTGGCAACTCCGATACCAGTGTTGCTACCGCGTCTTCAATGCTCATCTCCCGACTTCCTGGCTTCTGTTCGTCCATACTAATGTCCACCTCCTCCACCCGCTGCGGGAGCCGATACAGGCGTTGTAGAATGGCCATCACCAGCATCTTTCTTTCCCATCTCTTCCTTTAACGTATCTAGAGCATTCTCAACTATTGATTTTCCGGCATTACGTATTATTTCTGCACTTGCCTCATGATTTGCCTGAGACGTAAGGCTTGTGGTGAGACGGAAGCGACCAAGGTGCTTTTGGGAAACAAATGGAATAGCACTCTCATTTACAATGGATTTAGCGTAATTTTCCTTCTGTTGCTTTCCGGACACAGCCTTACGAGTTGTGTCAGCTCGGGCGGCAATCGCTGCCGCTTCTTCGGTGCGTGCCTGAGCAAGCGTACTCGTTGCTTCTGCAAGTTTCTGATCTGCTTGGGCAAGCTCTTGCGTCTCGCGCACTAACTGCTGTTCCATCTCTGCAAGAGCAACTTGAGCAGCCGCATCCCCTGGATTTAGTGCCACACGAGCCTTTTGTTCCGCTAGAGAACGTGCGGCATTATCGCGGCGGGTTTTCTGCGTTGCTTGTGCAGTAGTAGCGGCAGTCTCTGTCGCTAGTGCACTAGTGACCGCAGCCTCCGCGGCAGCTCTTTTTTCCACGATGTCGCTATTCTCCTTTTCTATGCGCTCACTCATCTCCCTGGTGCTCTCATCTCTGCCTTTCAAGCTTTTTGCATACTCCTCGCGCTTCTTGACCTCTTCCTCTTCGAGAGCATGGTATCCGCCTGCTGCAGCTTTACTTGGTGCCCCAAGCTCAATCTTGCCTGCCTTTCCAAGGCCAGCCACCAGTTTGTTGGTTCGTACGTCAAAACTTGCTCGAGAGCCTTTATCTGCGAGACCAGCGACATGTCGCCCAAGATTACTCTCTGCAAATTTTGCTCCAAATCTTCCAGACCGTATAGCTCGCGCCATGCCTGTTGAGGCTGCGCCTACAGTACGACGGCCGACAAACCCCGCAGTGCCAAACGTGGCAGCACCCGCAAATTTTGTTGCACGGTCTGCGCCAAAAGCCCCCAAACTCTTTGCCATCTGTAAGGAGCCAAGCATGAACCCAATAATAAGAATGAAGTTTACTATCATGCTTACGTTCGACGCACCTGAAGTATTAAAAGCCGCGGCAAGATTACTTACGTCCCCTCCCCCACTTGCACTATTGAGCGCAACCGTAATGCCCTCCATGAACTTTAAACTCACGAGGATAAGGAGAATGTATATGGGAGCAAAAAATGATTGCTTGAGGAGCTGACCCCACCACTGTGAAGCTATCTCATGGAGCGGTGGAATGGCCATACCAGCGAAACCAATGGGCGACGTCACCATCAGGAACGCAAGCATCACACAGCGGGCAATAAAGAGGAACACTGCCGCGAAGAACACAAAGGCTGCCACGGCAGCAAAGACCGTGAGTCCAAGTATTTCAATAACTGCAGCAAGGTCATTTCCAAGGATTTCTTTCTCCTTATCACCCTTCCAGGCAAAGATGCCAGAGATACCACTTACTTCGAAAATAGCGCCGCTAATACCGTAATTGGTTGCGCATTTCTTAAAGTCTTCACCCTCAGGGCACGTACGCTTACCTGCTTGTGTGGCCTGGGTATAGAGCGTAGTGCCAATAGCGTTACTGGTATCAATGACCGCTTCAGCGGCAAACAGACTGAAATTCATCAAAATGGCGAAAATGATGAGTCCTGGAAGAGCTCTGCGAGCCGTGAATTCGTTGTTCGGCAAATTCAAAATCGTACTGATACCCATGAATATGAATCCGAACAAGAGAATAAGATTTCCAATATCACGCAGTACCCCCCATGCCGCAAGAAGTCCCGGGTTGTTACCTATAAGATTTCCAAACTGGAAGACCGTAATATAGACGACCCAATTCAGGAGCAAGCCAGCGATACCCGCGAAAGTGGCGGCTAGAAAGAGGAATGCAAATCCTATTTTTTTGATAATCCAGAACATAATACTGCCGAGACACGACTTCAAATCTCCCTTTCCGAGACTACAGCTCTCATCCTTTTCGGGCACACCTTGTACTGCGGGCGCAAGCTCGCTGGTATTACCGGTCGGACTAATCGCCACCTGCTCGGGATTATTAGTGTTGGATGCATTCACTGCAGGCCTAAGGTCGGTTGGGGTGCCGTTTGCTGCATACAAAGTGAAACTACCATCAGGTTGTAGACATGCAGTTGCTGTCCCCCCATCTTTGCCATAAATCTTGCAAAGCTTGCCGTAATTCGGAACATCGTTAGGGGCTCTGGTTGGATAAGAGCTAGCGATGTACTTCAGGTCTGCTGTTTTCAGGATTGGATTCTTGTCTGGATTAAAATAATCAAGTAAGGCTTGTCCCGTGGGAATGACAAAGGCGCCCGAGCTAGTCTGTGTTGGTTTTGATGGTGTTGGGGATGTCTTGGCTGAGACAGGTTTTTTCACGCCACTGCTCGCACCGCTCATGTCGTACGGCACACTCCCTGTAGGCGTAAGGCCGCCGTACGTAGTGGTATTTGGGTCAACTACCGTCGCCGCTTGTGCAAAAGAGGGTACGACAAAAACAATAAGCACACTTATCGCTATGAGGAGGGCGAGAAATCGGGAGTGCCGTAATGTATTCGACATGTAATTTAGGTACCGCACTTCAACTGAGCGAGTCGAGTCATTTTAGTGTAAAGAGATTCTGGAATCGCACCTGCTGAATCATTACTTTCACGAGTAGACTCATCGAGCTCTGTCGTGGTTGGTATGTCGCGCAGCAATGTCTGGTATGCCTCGTTCACCATGGCTTCTCCTGCCGACTTTGCGGCAGCTCCTCCCACTTGAGCAGTTACAAATTCTGATTTTATAGCTTCTATGCGTGCCAAAATCCCGTCAGCCCTTTCGGTGGCTGTTTTCGCTCGAGCAATAACAGGAAGAACCTGTTCAGTAATAATGGTCTCTTTATTGAGACAGGCAGACTGCGTAACAGCCGTCCGTGCCCCTTCGGCCGCGGCCGTAACCATCTGCCAATTCGTTCGATACGTTTGGGTCACTATCTGAGTTTCTCCTACCAAGGAAATAGTCGAGAGATCAACCCCACTCTGACCTTGGGTGATTTGAGAGGAATCCGTTGCGGTGTCGAGAAATGAGCGCCCTCCTGAAGCACTACTTCCAGACGATACTCCCCTGAACCCACTCGACCCAAATATCTTATTGGTAAGTTGCCCCATAAGCGCTCCGATAACTTCATTCAATTCGTCAGCAGTAAGCACCTGGTCAATACTCGTAAGCCCTGCTTTCTTTCCTGCCTCAAGAATGAGCGCGCCAGGAGTCTCGATACGGCTCCGCAAGCATGTTTTTTTCGGGGTCAGATTAAATGTTGTTAATTGCTCCGTCTTTCCGTCGAGATTCGTAATAGTTGTTGTTTTATCCTTTTCAATGAAGGTCGTCTTCTCTTCATCACATTTACGAAACGGAAAGAAGCCACCACCAACAGCGTACTCCTGATTTATCTGACCTGTGACGCCACTCACTCCCTGGTTGAGTCTAGAGTCCACTAAATCCTGAAATCCAATGGGAGTGTTCTGAGGATTAAGGGTGGCCGTAAGCCAGGCACTCAAGCCACCTTTAGTAAAATCACCATCAATAAAGGCGCGATCGTCAGGCGAGACTTGGTTTAGCGTGTATGGATTACGGAGCGCGAAGGAATCCTTGCTTGAAGAGAGATAGTAGGCGGTGAGCGCTCTCTGAGCGATTTTGTCCTGAAATGGCAGATTGAGCAAAGAGCCACTAGTGAGGCTGCGCACGAACCCTGCCGCCTCCTGGTCAGCAGCGTCCAAAAGAGTTTCCTTTAGGTTTGTCGCATACGCAGGGGACCCATTAAAACCGCGGTTAATCCAGTTTACAGTGCTTCGGACCAGAGAATGCACTAGGAGAGTTCGTATTTGCCACGCAATACCGTCGAGCACGTATTCTTTAGCGACCAGTGAATTAGTAGCAATATCAGAAAAAATCGTCGCGTGGGCACGTGCGGGAGCAAGTACCATCGTGCCCGGTACCAAGAGGAGCGCCACAAGAATGGTGGTGAGTGTACGGTTCATGGACTTGTAGGTTTATCGAGCGGCACGACAGCTTCAAGCGAATGATAAAAATCATAACCAGGCTCTCCTGCCTCGATAGACACACCTGCTGAAACATAGACTGCGTGGAGTGCTGCCATGCCATTAAGTACCCGCTGTGCTGCGGCTGGGTAGCGGCCCACGCCGACCATTGCCTGAAGCGGGTCGGTAGAGAATGCCGTCATATCGGTGAGTGCACGTCCGGTATCGGCAAGTGCATTTGCGAGCGCGAGGTGGGTCGCTGCCGCTTCCGCAGGAACAGGCACCTTCATATAGGCTCCCGCCGAGAGGGTATAGGAAGTCGCAATGGCCCTCACTTTGGCCAGGGCAGCTGCGTCATCTTTCGAAAGCGCATCGAAATAGTACTCAAGTTCGCCCTTGCTTGCGTTTGCCGAATACGGTTGAGTCGCTACGTCTACTGCACGCGCATAGGCACGCAAGGCATCCTCGCCACTTCCTGCTATTCGTATCTGGGTCTGATTAAAAGTAGCCAGCACGCCCTGCTTTGTCAGTGTATCGACCTTGTTTTCGACAAAGGTTGCTACCGCTTCTGCAGAGGGCGTTCCTACGGTTGACTTTTGTAGGTAGGAAGCAAAGAACTCCCGAGCGAACTGGTCCGTGAGCGTGTTGGAATTGGCAGTCGTTCCAGGCAGACTGTTCACATCGACCGGCGTGCTTGTGGCGCTCGCAAACTTGGGTTTCACCAATCCTTGCTGAACCGCCTCTCCATCAAGCACATCGGCCCGTACGCTATGGGCATTGTTGGGGTCGGTGCCATAGAGCGCCTCCTCCCAGTCGGGAAGACCATCCGCATCGGTGTCTTTTGCTGCGTACTGCACCAGCAAGTCACGCGTGGAGATGGCGTTCGCCGTGCCAAAGAGACGAAACGGCAAGGGTCCAGAAATAAGTACGGCGACCACTATGCACCCTACCGCAATAACGGATGAAATAATGATGCCAATGGTGCGGTAGGAATACGCCACAGTAGGTACAAAAATAGTAGCACGCACGGCGAATTTCCTAACAAATCTATGAAGCCCTAATGTGCATTGCGTTTGCTTATAGTGCGTCAGCGATTGCTCTCCATTTCATAAGCGAAACCTCCTCCGCACGAACGTTTACACCGAGACCGGTCTGTTCGAGTGCTTCTTTTATCAGCACAGCGCCTGCCACTGCCTCTAAATTTTTGGCAAGTCGCTTCCGTTTGTGAGCGAACCCGGCATGCAGTATTTCAAAAAAACGTTCCTCTTCCGCTCCGGAAGAAAAGGGAGTGGTAATACCGGCGATAGTGAGGACCGCGGAGTCTACCTTGGGTGCAGGGACAAATGCACCACGGGGCACCGTAAAGGCGTAGGTTGGGGTCCCGTACACTTTTACCGAAAGCGATAACAAACTTTCTTTGGGATCGCGCACAATGCGCACGGCTACTTCCTTCTGTACCAAAAGTGTCACGCTCCTCGGCTTGTGCGCGGCAGATAGGAGAAAACGGATAATCTCGCCGGTGATGTAGTACGGAATATTCGCAACGACGACATAGCCGCTCGGAAGCTTCTCAAGGTCAAACGAGCGAATATCACCCACAACGATTTCAAGCTTTCCTTCTTCAATTTCCGCCGCGAATCGTTCAGTAAGAACGGGAATAAACTCGTGGTCAGCCTCTATGGCGACCACCTTACCCGCGCGCGCAAGGAGTGCCGTGGTGAGCATGCCGGTGCCAGGGCCTATCTCAAGAACGACAGAGTCAGCCGTAAGACCAGCCACATCCGCTATACGGTCAGCGGTTTTCTGGTGCATGAGGAAGTTTTGCCCGAGTGATTGTTTTGCCCGCATACTTATATATGTATCACCTGCTCGTCGTCCGTCTCTCCGTACTGTACCCGCATCAGTCCGGCATCAATGTCGTGGAGAAAAGATGAGGGCTCTGCGAGAAAATCCGTTCCATAAATACGCCGTACGCGGGCCATGGTGAGAATAAGGTGGTGCTTGGCGCGCGTCATGGCGACATAAAAAAGACGGCGCTCCTCTTCCTCATCACGCGCCTCGTCCTGCCCCATTCCCTCGTGCGGGAAAAGTCCCTCCTCAAGACCTGAGACAAATACCACCTCAAACTCGAGACCCTTTGCGGCATGCACGGTCATGAGCGTCACTCCCTTTTTGCTCTTCTCATCGGTCTGGGGCCGGTCGAGCTCGTCTTGGTCACCGGCAAGCGCGGTGTCGGCAAGAAACGCATCGATGCCTTCCGTTCCGGGGGTTGCGTCGTAGCGGCTCGCGAGCGTTGCCAGCTCCTTAGCGTTTTCGAGACGCTCCTGGTCATCCTCTCCACCCTTGGTGAGGGTTTCCTCGAGTCCTGAAAGCTGGATGACCCGACGCACAAAGGCTGAGGGCGCAGCGGTTTTACTTTCCTCGTGGAGCGTGTCGACCACGCTTTCAAAGGCCTCCACTTTCGCTCGTACGGCAGGCGAAAGTCCCGCCAGATTCCCTGCTGCCATTTTAGCAACGGTGACTTTCCCAATACCGCGCGGTGGTGCCTGCACTGCCCGCACTCTATCGCTCTGGCGCACCGGGTCAAGCGCAAGGCGCACCCATGCAATCACATCCTTCACTTCCTTACGGTCAAGAAAACGCGTACCCAAAAGTCGATACGGAACTCCCTGCGCAAGAAATGCCTCCTCAAGCGCCCGTGATTGGAAATTAGTCCGATACAGAACAGCTATTTCCTCCGGCTCGGTACCTTGACGTATAAAATTTCGTGCTTCGTGCGCTATCTTGCGCGCCTCTTCTTCCGCTGTGTTTGCGACCATAAGTCGAATCGGGGAACCATCGGGGTTACTGGTCACCGATGTTTTTTCTTTCCGATTTCTGTTCTTTTCAATAATCCCATTCGCCGCTGCCACAATAGTTTTAGTAGAACGATAATTATGCTCGAGCACAATAGTCTTGGCGTCTGGATAGGTTTCTTCAAAGGTGAGCAAATTTTCAATAGTCGCTCCTCTCCATGTGTATATGCAGTTATGGGTGCTTAAACCGTTTGCTATGAAATTATGCGTGTTCTCGATATTGAGGTCGTAGACTTCGATTCCTTCAGTTCGTACTGAATCAACACTTTTTACGATATCGTATCCGCTCACTTCGTCGAACATCACCATGCCCGGCAGCACTGAGGATGCCGGAAGAAAAGGAAGCGAGTTTCCATCCTTGGGATTCTTTTTCTTTCCCCCAAGGCGAGCGGATTTCACCACCTGCGCATCAGGGAACAATGCAACGAGCTTTGTGATTACTGCCTCAACAGCAGAATAATTTTTATAGACGGTCTCGAAGCGCCAGTTCCGTAGTGACAACTTTGAACGACGAACAGAGAATCCTGCCTCTTCCAGCAAGTCCTTTCCTTCTATATCGGACCCACTCATGGAGATGCGGTGCATGGGTGAAGCCCCGCGGCGGTCACCGCACAAAGCCACCATAATATTCCTGCGGTCGCTTCCGGTCGCTTGGGCACGGTGGTGTGGGTAGTCTCTCGAGAATCCACCTGCCTTTAGAAGTGCAGTCGCAGCACTTTCAGTATCAATTGAGGTAAATATTTCGTTAAGCACTTTTTGGTCGTAAACATATCCTCCACTACTTCCCTTCCGTGCGATAAAGGGAAGTGTCGGAATCCCATAGGAAAGGGAAAGTTTGTATTCATTCACACGAGCCTCTTGTGAAGAGTCGTATACACCCACTATCCAGACTTCGTCACCATGCTCTTGGTTGCAACGTTGCTGGAACCCAATCATAGGTTTGCGCTGACCATTCGTGTAGGTTTGCGAGACGCCCAGTCGCCAGCCCACACCCCGTTTGTGCATGAGATAGGTGAAATATTTCTGCGGCACGATACCGAGCTTATACCCAGCGAAATGTATGTGCTCGGGTGTACTAGTGAGAATACGCCCGGATTCAGTACTAATCCGGATAAGGGTGCCCGTGAATTCTCTCCGTGTCGTCTTCGTCACTTGTGCGCTGCGCATGTCTCCGCTACCGTAATTCGAAAGTACACGATCACCCGCTTTGATCGCCTCGATATTTTTCTTCGATCCATCGGCCAGAGTCACCTGCGTTCCACCGACAAGACACTGGTCGATATCTCCCACAACAAACACATTTCGATGATGCTCCGCGAGAATGCGTATCAAGCGTCCTTGTAGTTCGTTGGTATCCTGGTACTCGTCCACATGGACATAGCCAAAGCGTTGCTGCGCAAGCGCACGGGCCTCGGGGTACCGCTCAAGAAGCTCGACGGGCTTAGCGATTAAATCATCAAAGTCAAGCGCCTTTTCTTTTTTAAGGGTTGCGTCATAGGTGAGCCATACTTGTGAGGTGATGCGCGAGCGAAATCCCTCGGCACCATGCTTGGCCGAAAACGCCTCGGCGGTCATTCCCTCGCCTTTTGCCTTGCTGATGCGAAAAAGAATGGAGCGGGCCGGAATTTCCTTGGGATCAATATCCATAGCTTTCAACGCTTCTTTAATCGCCCGCTCTGAATCATCGCGATCATACACGCTGAAATAGCGCGGAATACCCATCACCCTCCCGTACTGCTGGAGTAATTCACGCCCCAGACCGTGGAAGGTAGCGACGAACGGCACCGGCGCATCCCCGAGGAGCACTCCAAGTCGTTCGCGCATCTCGCGGGCAGCTTTATTCGTGAACGTGACGGCAAGAATGCGCTCTGCCGGCGTACCATTCCTAATGAGATGGTAGATACGTGTGGTGAGAACGCGTGTTTTCCCAGAACCAGCACCCGCAAGCACGGAGAGTGGTCCCTCGGTTGAAAGAACGGCTTCGCGCTGGCGTTCGTTCAAGCCATCAAGGTACTGCATCCGTGCATCATACCGCGCGGCCGTTTTTCAAGCATTATATTAGGACACAATATTGACACTTCATGCAATTTTCATGCTTTCAACAGGTTTGCTGTCAAGGAGTTGACCCTCCTTTTGTGCAGGCTATACTTGCCAGGTACCTAGATATGCCGATACGCAAGAAATGGCTTATGTAAGCTGTTTTTGTATTTTGAAGCACCGCCAGAATCTCCCCTTCACCTGTATTTCATCCCCTTACCACCCCTCCGATTCGATGCCTCATAGTGCGCGCCACCGCAGGGCATACTGGGCCATGGGCTCTGTCGCGCTTCTTGCCGGCCTTTCGCTTTTTGCACTCCCTATTTCCACGGATGCCTTCTGGCCATTTGCCATAGCTCGTGCCACCACGCTTGGTGGCGAGTCTCCCTTGCTGCATGACAGCAGTCTGCCGCTTTTGATGGCAGCGACAAACCTGGACCCAAATCCAGGAAAGGGTGATACCGCCGTATCCATGACTGAGGACTCAGCACTGATTGCAAATGCAGGACCCGACGGCACCCTTGCTGACATTGAGCACGACACCGTCGGGGGAGAAGTCAGTACGTATCAGGTAGAGACAGGAGATACGCTCTCCTCTATAGCAACGAAAAACGGTATTTCAGTAAACACCATACTCTGGGCGAACAACCTTACGAGCAAATCAGCGCTTAAACCAGGTCAAACACTGGTCATTCTTCCGGTGACAGGTATTGAGCATACGGTGCGTACGGGAGATACCATCGCCTCACTCTCAAAGAAATATGGCGGTACGATTGACGACATTGTTTCATATAACGGACTTACGCGAGGAGCGACTCTCAGCGCCGGTGAGACCATCATCATTCCTGATGGTGAACCACCAGCAATACCGGTAAAATCAACGACTAAAAAACCAGCTGCAAAATACAGCACCACTCTTCCGAGTGTAGCGGGCTTCAGTAATCCACTACCTGCAGGTCGCTGTACTCAGACACTTCATGGTAATAATGCCGTCGATATTGCTGCACCAGACGGCACCCCCATCTACGCAGCGGCTGCCGGTACGGCCCTAATCGCGCTTGATAACGGCGGATATAACGGCGGGTACGGTAACTACATCGTTATCAACCACGCCAACGGTACCCAGACGCTTTACGCACACCTGTCGCGGACGGCCACTACGGTCGGGGCAAGCGTCGCAAAGGGCGAGCTTATCGGCTATGTCGGAAATACCGGCAAATCAACTGGCAATCATGTTCACTTTGAGGTGCATAAGGCTGCGAATCCCTTCTGCCGCTAGGAGAACCTCGTAAAATCTTTTTCTGCCGCGATGTGGTTCCCACTTTCTCATTACGTCGTATACCCCATACGCCTACATTCGAAAGTCACCCACGCCTTGCATAAATTTTTTTATACAAGATTCTTCAGGTAGACAGTGCGAATGAAGTGTTTATTCAAAACCAAAGAGACCGCGTGGGCGATAGTGAAGTGCCTCGAGTAGGTGCGGCGAGGATACGTCCGGTGAGCCATCGAGGTCTGCAATCGTGCGAGCAACACGCATAACGCGGTGATAGCCGCGTGGAGAGAGGTTGAGCGCCTGCGCTGCTGCAAGAAGGGTCTGGGTACACTCTTCACTAAACCGTCCGCGCTCAGCCAACACCTTTGGCGAGAGCCGGGCATTTGCAAATCCCGAAGTACCCATGCGAGTTTCCATACGCGTGCGTGCCTTTTCTACCCGAGCACGTACCACCTCTGAACTCTCGCCCTGCGCAAGCGACGCGAGTGATTCGTGCGCGAGATGCGGGACCTCAACCCAAAGATCCAGGCGGTCAACAATGGGTCTCGACAATTTACGTGCCTGCTTACGCGCTTCGCGGATTGCGACCTCCGCATCTCCCGAAAGCGTATCGGCAGGATTCATGGCAGCAACCACCATGCAGTCTGCGGGAAAGGTAGTGCTTGCGCGCGACCGCGAGACGGTAATAACCCGGTCTTCAAGTGGCTGACGAAGGGACTCAAGGGTGCGCGCATCAAATTCCGGAAACTCGTCCAGGAATAAAATTCCTTTGTGCGCGAGTGTTATCTCTCCTGCTCGCGGGTAGGCACCCCCGCCGACCATCGCCGTATGAGAAATAGTGTGATGCGGACTGCGAAAGGGCGGCTCACGCACCGCTTCCTCAGAAAGGATGCCGGCAGTTGAGTGAATGGCCGTCACTTCAAGTACTTCTTCAGCTGTAAGGGTAGGCACGATGCCGGCAAGCGCACGCGCAAGGAGCGTTTTGCCGGTGCCTGGTGGACCATACAGCACCAGGTTATGGCGGCCTGCCGCTGCTATCTCGAGCGCACGCTTCGCACTTTCCTGTCCCTTAATGTCTGCAAGGTCTACGGTAACAGAACGCGTGCTTGGGCGTTCCTGGCGCAGTAAAGGCGCAAGCGTTTCGGCGCCGGAAAGATGCGCAATCAAGGCACGGAGGGTAGGTGGTGCGTACACCGTTATGCCTGGTGCAAGCAATGCCTCGCTTGCGTTACCGGGTGGCACAAAGACTGTTTGTATACCTGCACGCACTGCCGCTACTACTTGCGGAAGGATACCGCGCACGGTGCGGAGGGTTCCATCGAGCGCAAGCTCACCGGCAAAGAGCACGCGCTCGTCTGGAAGGGTGAGCTCACCTTGGGCCATCAGGTAGCACAGCGCAAGCGGCACATCATAATGCGAACCCTCCTTCTTTATATCTGCAGGAGAGAGGGATAATACGATACGTCGGTTTTCTGTCTTCGGGGATTTAAACCCGCTGTGGCGAATAGCAGCCGCGAGACGATCGCGGGCCTCTTCAACAGCCTTATCAGCAAGGCCAACAATGGAAAAGGAATGGAGACCGCGGGTGACGTCGGCTTCGATGGTGATGAGTTCAGCAGTGGCTCCTTGTGGCTGTGCCGCAAGAAGCGTTGCATACCCATGGGTATCGGGCGGGGATGGAGTCGTGCGAGCGACCACCTGTGTAGTGTACCTTGCTTGGCACCGCGCTCGTCCGTCAAAAGGGTATAACGCGCTACGCTACACGCACGGGGGAAGCGGCGCGAGCAGAAAGCGTGCGATAGGCATGGACGATGGCAAGCATCGAAACGGGCATGGACACCAAGAGACCTACCCCAAGCGCAAGTACCCCAAGCGCATTTGCTCCCGCAATGGCGAAAATAAGATAGAGAAGAGGTATACGGCTTCCTTTTGTGATGCGAGCACTTTCCTCCATGGCAGCCACGGGCTCAAGGTGTTTATCAATCACGAGGGTCGTCGTAAAAAACAGCATGACGGTAAGAACAATACCGGGCACAATAAAAAACAGGTAGCCGACCAGAAGAACGACGGCAAGCATAAGGTAGGAAAAAAAGACACGAACGAATGGTTTCGGCTGCCAGAGATCAGCGAGTGTTGGTGACGAGACCGAGGTATGCGCTTTGAGATACAGCACAATAAGACCTATACCAATGAACGTTTCGACGACCAGCCCGAAGAGTCCGGCGAGGACGCCCCCAAGTGCGGTGCCAAGCTCGTGAGTCATTCTTCCTTGTATACCTGCGGAGACGGCAATGACGATGAGAAAGATGAGTGTCGCGAACACAAAGAAGGAGGAACGTTTTTTAAACGTGCGCCATCCGAAAGAAAAACATTCGTGTACGGAAAGGGGTTTCATGAGATGGAAAGATGAGCGAGGCAGGTGCGAGCCGCTGGGTCGGCATGAAGTCGTTCCTCCTCTATTGCTTCACCACCCACCGAGCAGACTCCATAGGTACCTGCATCCATGCGGCTAAGAGCACCAAGTACTTCTTGGTAGCGAATCTCAAGTTCGGTGAGTATGGCGTCGTTTTCGGCATAAGAATCGAGGACACTCGCGCGGTCGTTTGGGTCGGGCTCCTGACCCACCTCTGCCGGCACCGCTTCCCAGTCCTTAGGATTTGCCGCGTTTGGCCGACCCACACTCGCGAGCTCCTTCTCGAGGGTCACCTGCTCCGTATTCAGACGCTCACGAAATGCGAGGGTATCCATTGGTGCATACTGTAGCACGTACGCAAGAGGGAAACGGACTATTGTTGCTTGGTCGCCGAAAGTCGCCGCACAAGCTCGGTAAAAGCTGCTTCGTCTCTCGCAATGACCAAAAGTTCTTTATCCTTATACCCGTAGAGAAGAATCGTTCTTCCCTGTCCATCTTTGAGCGCGCGGGTGTCGTGGTTGGCAACAATTTCATCAACGAAACGGGGAGATACGGATGGAGCGGGGCCGCTCGGCACCGTGGTCGTTGAAACGACGGTCTTTCCCTTCACGACGGTAGTGATGGTGCTAACCGTCGGAGGCGCTTCCCGCACCGGATAGGCTGGGTAGAGTATGGCAAGCGCAGACTGCATCTGATTTTCCCACTGCAGCATACCGGCAAAGGTGCGTTCATAGGAGAGTGCACGCAGTATGAAGAACGCACGTGTCTCGGTGCCCGCATGCACGATACCCACGGTGCTGTCCGGACCAATATTACGTAAGAGAATATCGGGCGCTGTGAGTTGAAGGCTCCCTACGAGTCGACCCCCAGACAGGGGTACGTCGATGGTCTGCTGTGTGGCGGTCGTTGATGCTTGGGTAAGGTAGACGACGCGTACCTGGCCGTCCCCGAGCGGTTTTTCAGCACTTCGCGCGATAGCGGCAAGAAGTTCCCGCCCCTCTCCGAGGATGGGTTGGCGCTCGTCAGCAAAGACCAGTGAAGGTACAGTCCCTATGATGGGAACCACGCCCTTTGAGCTGACATACCGGTATGCGCCATAGGCACCTCCACTAGCCGCAAGAATAAGTACCACCCCAAGCACGGTAATGACCATGTTTCGGTTAATGGTAAACGGCTCGCGAATCTTTTTCTGCGCTCTTTTTTTTGCATCAGATTCAGCGGCTAGTACCGAGAAGGTGGAGGCACCTTTGGTATCGATACGCTCAGAAAAATCACTCGTATACGTGTGGAGAGGGCTTGGGGCTTCTACCGCGGGTGCTGGTTTTGGGGTAAGGGGTATGGGAGGTGGAAGCGGCGCCGAAGGGGGTGGAGGTAGCGGGGGCGGTGAGAATACCTGTGGACGAGGTGGTAGCGGGGGTGGCGCAACAACCCGCACCGCCGCAGGAGGAAGGGTCGCAGGTCCCGTGGACTCTGCCTTAGGCATTGGCGTCGGTAGCTTACTCGGAAGAAGTTGGCCTTCCTTGATGGGATCGTTTACGGCACGTTCACGGAGACGTGCAAGTACGGCTTCTCGTTCGTCCTCGGCAGGAGTAGGAGCAAAAGGTAGTGGCGAAGCGGTGCTTACTGGAGCGGGCTGCCCACCTTTTTGAAGTGTCGCCAAATCCTTCGCGTAGGTTCGTATATACGGATTGGGTGAAGAGCCGTCGGCCATAGACAAAGTATAACCCCTCACCACGTTCAGCGATTCAGATTTTCACGCCCCAGCTCTTCAAAAAAGAGTCGCCCCCAAAAAAAAATCGGGGCCACATTTTTTTAAAAAACCATTTAACCCGTTGGCCGAAAAGAAATTATTTTTTTATTAGCAAATGT
>VFSW01002363.1_pt1 | contig 28482 bp, 24 predicted proteins | sample 5358111 | NCBI WGS metagenome assembly VFSW01 (sample SAMN11554181, study PRJNA540505) | mine drainage metagenome | isolation source: sediment from site ElyBrook_90M | place: USA: Ely Copper Mine, Vershire, VT | collected 2017 | reverse complement strand
TGCCCGAGAACGGGGACGTGGGCCCGGGCGAGGCTCGGACCCGAGATGGAGCCGTAGTAGACCACCGACGCGACGAGGCGGTCGCGCTCGGCCGGGCTCCACATGGCCCAGGCACCGCCCATCGAAAAGCCGAGGGTGGCGAGCTTCGACGAGGGGCCCAGCGCGGCGGCCAGGCGGTCCACGGCCGACAGTGCGATCGCGTCGGCGGCCGGCTCGTCGATCGAGCTGGACAGTCGATCCGCTTCATCGATGACGGACGTCACCGCGCCGCCGTAGAGGTCCGGGGCCACCACGGCGAACCCGGCCGCGGCCAGACGGTCGGCGTAGGCGAGAGCGTCGTCGTTCAGGCCCCACCAGGGATGGAAGACAACCACGCCCGGGGTGCCGGGCGTCTGCTGCCCGGTCGCGCCGGCCCAGTACAAACGCGTGGTCTTGCCGCCGGCCTCGATCGTCTCGAATGCGCTCATTGCCGCCTCGCTGATGCAATTGAACCTACTCTAGCCGCCTACCTGCCGGTTTCTGGCAGGTTTCGCCGTACGGGCGTGCCGTCTGTGCCACCCGGTGGGGCAGCCGGTCCATGACCGGTTCTATCTGCGAGAGTTCCGGCGTGGCAGGAGACGATCCGGGCCCCATTTTCAGCGGTGTCGCGCGCTCGTATGACCGCGTGGCAACGGTGCTGTCCCTGGGACAGGATCCCCGGTGGCGGCAAGCCGCGGTGGCTGCGATCGAGGCCCGGCCGGAAGACCGCGTGCTGGACGTCGCGACGGGGACGGGCATGGTGGCGGCGGCCCTCCACGAGCGATACGGCTGCGCCGTCGTGGGGCTCGACCAGAGCGATGAGATGCTGCGTCTGGCCCGCAGCCGCAACGGGACGTATGAGTCGCTGGTTCGCGGGCGGGCCGAGGAGTTGCCCTTCCCGGACGCCTCCTTCGACCACCTGACCTTCACGTACCTGCTTCGATACGTGGACGACCCGGCGGCGACGATGCGCGAGCTTGCCAGGGTCGTGAAGCCGGGGGGTCGCGTCGCCATGGTGGAGTTCGGGCTGCCGCGCGGCGTCTGGCGGCCGCTCTGGTGGCTGTACACGCGGATAGGCCTTCCCGTTCTGGGGCGGGTGGCCTCGACGAGGTGGTCCGCGGTGGGCGCGTTCCTGGGGCCGAGCATCGAACGCTTCTGGCGGCGCAACTCGGCCGCTGATCTGGAACGGTACTGGCGAGACGCAGGCCTCGTGGACGTACGTTTCCGGAGGATGAGTCTGGGTGGCGGCGTGGTGATGAGCGCCACGAAGGCGGCGACGGATCCCCGGAGCGTGGCGACCGCCGGCGGCGGCACCGTGACGGCCGGCGGCCGGGCGGCAACGCCCGCTACCCTGCCGCCGGCGTTCTACGCCCGACGAGGTGGCGGCTGGCGCGACTACTGGACCCTGCTGCACCCGCCGTACACCGTCTGGCACCTCTCCTACGTGCTGCTCGGCGCCGCGGTCGCGCCATCGCCGGATCCCCGAACGGTCGCGGGTGCGCTCGTGGCGTTCGGACTGGCGGTCGGGGTCGGCGCGCACGCTTTTGACGAGCTCAAAGGGCGGCCCCTTCGCACGGAGATACCGTCGGCCGTGCTTGTCGGAATGGGCAGCGTTGCGCTTGCCCTCGCCGTGGCCGTGGGCCTCGTGGGAGTGGCCATGTTCGGGGCGATGTTCCTGTTGTTCGTCGCGCTGGGCGCATCGCTGGTGGTGCTCTATGGGCTTGAGGCCCCGCTCGTCCATTCGGACGCCGGGTTCGCTCTCGGCTGGGGAGCGTTTCCCGTCGTGGCCACGGGCTACGCCTGCGGCGCCCACCCGCTGCCGCTCGCGCTGGCTGCCGCATCGGCGACCCTCCTGAGCCTGGCCCAGCGACGCCTCTCCACGCGCGCCCGAGCGATCCGGCGGCGGGCCGTGTCGGTAGTGGGCGAGATCCTGTACTCGGACGGATCACGCGAGCCCGTAAACGCGCGCAGCCTCATCGTGGCCCCGGAAGCGGCGCTCTCGATCCTCTGGCTCGCCGTCCTGGCCGTCTCGCTCGGAGCCCTGGTCGCCCGCTGGTTCTAGCCCGCCCTACGCCGACGGCAGCCCGATCCAGAGCCGGCCGGCGTTCGTGACGATCACGCCGGTGGGACCCACGGTCCAAACCGTCCCGTAGTCGTAGGGCGGTTGATTGCCACTCTGGGCGAGGGGCGCGAGTCCGCCGTCTGTCCAGGTCAGAAGCGACATCCCGCCGGCATACGGGCTCTCGAGGGTGGCGTCCAGCCCCTGAAGCTGAATTCCGTGCCGGCCGTCCGTCTTGAGACAGCCCTGGTCCTGGCAGTAGAAGTAGTCGCTGATGAAGCGATCCACAGTAACCGGCTGAGGCAGCGCCTTCCATGTCCGGCCGTCCTCGGACACCCAGGCGTGCGCAGCGTTGTCGTAGTAGTCGAACACCGCGAGGGTATGGTCGTCCAGACGCTGGACCGACAGATCGACCCTGAATTCATTCTTGGCCCCGGGCAGCTGGGACTTGACCCAATCGGTCCCATCGGCCGACCACCAGACCGCAGGCACTCTGAGAGGCGGGGTTGCCGTGGGCGCCGCGGACGGATCGACGAGCGTGACACCGCAGTTACGTGCGCCGGTCAGCTCTGTCGACCCGACGAGCACGTAGCCCGCCGAGAACGCGGTGCCGTCGTCGATGCGGGAGGTCGCGAAGACCGGCGCATCGAGATTGACGGGCTGCCAGCTACGGCCGTCTCGCGAGGTCCAGACCGCGTGGCCGATCGTGTCCGTGGCGACGAAACCCGCGGAACCGCCCGACACATCCCAGATGACGGCTTTCCCGAATGCCTTTGCCATGTCGACCGACTGCCACGTGACGCCGTCGCCTGAGGTAAGGAGCCCCTCCACCCAGGTGTCGCCGCAGGCACCGGCCTCTTCGACCGCGAGCAGCCCGGCCGGCCCCTCGTAGACACCACGGATATTCAGGGGGTCTGCCGTCCGTTGCTGCACGCCCGGCCCGGCCTGCCAGTGCGCTCCGTCGCTCGAGTAGGTCGTGACGGCCGTCGTGGTGACCTGGTCTCCTCCCTCAGTTGTCACGCTTTGGAGCGAGAAGCCCACGAAACCACGGCTCCAGCCGAACATCTGGGGACCCGAAGAGTAGGTCGAGACCCCGGAGGCGTCCGGTTCAGGCGACTGCGGCGCCAGAAGCGGTGTCGCCGGCACCGATACCCAGTGGATGCTCTTCCACGTCCCCGATGGCGCGAGGGGCACGCTCGCGAGGTCAATTGCCGCAAGGCTGGAAGTCGGCGTGGCGGCAGGTGAGGTGATGACTGATGCCGCGGGGGTTGCCGCGGGTGGGAATGAGGGTGACCCGGTCGCGGTCGCCCCGACGCAACCTGCCGCTACCAACGCCGGGAGCAAGAGGGCGCCGCGCCTGCGCCAGGCATGACCCTGAGTGAATATCGACCCCACTTCTTGCCCTCCCGAAGGTCGTCGTATGAGGCAGCATCGCGCCTCTTGACGTCGCGGCATAGGGCCGTGTGATGGGTCGATGGACGCGCACCCCGTCCGCGGTCCAAGGGGAGCGTCCCGCAGTCGGTCAAGTCGCGCTTGCGATAGGGAGCGCCGTCGGTCAACCTCCGCGTATGGCTTCGTCACGGCCCGACTCCCGTCAACCGCGCCCGAAGGTATCCGGCCGCGTCGCCGGGATCGCGGTCCTGGCTTGCTTCGTCGCGGGCTGCGTCCCCGGAGTGCCCGTCCCACTGTCCCCGGGCGGCGGAGTGGTCACGAGCCAGCTCGAGGGCGCGGATCGCGTCGCGGTGGCCATATCCGCTTCCACCCAGCTCTCGGCGCGGGGAGCCGTGCCCGTGGTCTACCTCGTGGCCGCGAATCCCGATTCCGAAGCCGCTGCCGCGGCGCCCGCGGCGGCTCTAGAAGGCGGGGCGATCCTCCACGCGGGAGCGACCGCGCTGGCGCCGGCGGTGGCCACCGAGCTCGCACGCCTTGCCCCCGATCGCGTCGAGATCGTCGGGGGCACGTCAACGATCGGCAAGGCCGTCGTCGGCCAGGTTTCCTCCCTGCTCGGCGAGGGCGCGAGCGTGGAGCGGATAGCCGGAAGAACCGCCCCGGAGACTGCCGCCCTGCTCTCGGCCGGGCTGTTCGCGCCTTCCGCGCCGATCGCGTTCGTGGCTTCGGCGGACGCCTACTTCGATGCGCTGGTGGCCGCCTCGGCCGCGGCCAACGTGAAGGCCCCGCTTCTTCTGGTCACGCGCGACACCCTCCCCTCCTCTACCGCCGCCGAGTTGCGGCGGCTCTCGCCGGATCGTCTGATCGTCGTCGGCGGCAAGTCGGCCGTCTCCGAGGCGGTCCTGGCCGGTCTCCGCACCGTGGTCCCCGTGGTCGAGCAGATCTCGGGGTCGGATCGATACTCGACCGCCGCGGCCGTCGCGACGAAGCTGTTCGCGGGCGCCGAAAGCGTCCTGGCCACTGCGGGAACGGCGGATCTCGGTGCGCTCGCCGCCATCCCGCTCGTGGCAGGCGTGGCGCCGGATGGTACGCCGCTGCTTCTCACCCAGCCCGGCGAGCAGCTTCCGGTGGCGACGCGAGACGCCCTCATGGCCCTCGAGCCCGCGTTCATATGCATCGCCGGGCCTCTGCCGCCACTCATCCGCGGCGAGCTGATCGGCTACTCGGACGGCAGGCTCGGCTTGCCGGTGGAGACGGCCACCTACCCGGCCCTGGACTCGGGCTGGCACGAACCGGGCGAGCTGTACACCGTCATCAAGGCCACCGAGATCGCCTATCCGTCGCTCGTGTCGGTCTTCTCGATCGGCAAGAGCGCCGAGGGCCGTGACATCTGGGCGGCCAAGATCTCGGACAACGTCTCCATCGACGAGGACGAGCCCGAGGTTCTCGTGGACGCCCTCCACCACGCCGCGGAGCACCTCGGGGTCGAGCAGGCGCTCTACCTTCTCAACACCCTCACTTCGGGCTACGCGACCGACAAGGAGATCCGCCGCCTCGTCGACTCACGCGAGATCTGGATCATCTTCGCGGTCAATCCGGACGGCTGGGTCTACGACATCTCGGGCGGCGAGTACCACTGGTGGCGCAAGAGCCGCCAGCACAACTTCAACAATCCCAACCTGGGCGTGGACCTGAATCGCAACTACTCATATATGTGGGGTTGCTGCGGCGGCAGCGACTCGAGGGTCTGGGCCTGGAACTATCGCGGACCGGAGCCCTTCTCCGCGCCCGAGACCCGGGCCGTAGCCAACTTCGTGGCCGGCCGCGTCGTCAATGGCGAGCAGCAGATCAAGACGCACGTGACCCTCCACAGCCACGGCGAGATGGTCCTGTACCCGATGAGCTACACGCTTCAGCGCCTGCCCTCCGACATGGACCCCACCGACTACTCCGTCTTCCAGGCCATGGCGCGGAAGATGGCCGCCACGAACGGCTACAAGGCCCAGCAGTCGAGCCAGCAGTATCCGACGGACGGCGACGAGATCGACTGGATGTACGCGACCTATCGGATCTTCTCGTTCACTTTCGAGCTCTACCCCACCGAAGAACAGGCGGGCAAGGGCATCGTCTATCCGTCCGACGACGTCATCGCCAGACAGACCGCTCGGAACCGTTCGGCACTGCTCTACCTGATCGATGCGGCCGCCTGTCCGTACGCCGCGATCGGGAAGGCCGCCCAATACTGTGCCGCCGTGGCGGCGTCGCCCTCCGGATAAGCGGGCCGACTGCGGCGGCCGCGGTCGTGCCGGCAACGGGCGGACCTGGCATCATCGGGTCGTTGGAGTCGTCGCGGAGGAGATCGTGGTGCTGGACATCTCGGGCAAGTGGGTGTTGTTGACGGGGGCCAGCCGAGGCGTAGGCCGGCAGGTCGCCGCGGCTCTCGCGGAGCGGGGCTGCCGCTTGATCCTCCAGAGCCGAAACGTCGAGCACACCGCCGCGATGGCGGCCGAGTTCGCGGCCCGCGGCCTCACGGTCCACTCCCTTGCCGCCGAGCTGTCCGATCAGGACCAGGTGATCGCCCTCGGCCGCGAAGCGCTCCGCATTTCGGGCGGCATCGACATCCTGTACAACGACGCCGCGATCCAGACGGGCTGGCACGAGGACACGTTCGCGACCGACGCCGACGAGTACCGGCGAAGCTTCCAGGTGAACACCATCGCGCCCATTACGCTCTGCAACCTGATGCTGCCGGGCATGATCGAGCGAGGCTTCGGTCGCATCGTCAACGTCACCTCGGGGATCAAGGATCAGCCGCAGCTCATGGCCTACGCCGCGTCCAAGGCGGCCCTGGACAAGTACGTCTACGACATGGCCCCACACCTGGCCGCCACCGGCGTGACGATCAACCTGCTCGATCCAGGCTGGCTCCGAACGGACCTCGGCGGCCCGCAGGCTCCCAACGCGGTAGAGAGCGTCCTGCCCGGCGCCCTGATGCCGGTGCTCGTCGAGGACGGCACCTCCGGCAAGTGGTTCAGCGCCCAGGACTACCGCTAGCGAGGGCGAGGCTCAACCGGCGCCCGCGGGAGCGCCGGCCTCCACCTCGATGACGTATCCGTCCGGGTCCAGGCATTTGAACACCGAAAAGCCCGGTTCGAAGATCGCCTCGACGATGTGGATACCCTCGGCTGCCAGCCGATCGTGGAAGTCCCGAACGAACTCGACATCCTCCGTGAGAAAACCGAAATGGAGCGTCCGCGGCCACTCCGGCGGCGAAGGGTCCGGGGTCAGAGCGAGCGAGAAGCCTTCAACGTTCCGGATCACGAACGTCTCTGCCTGCCACTCCGAGGGCCCATCGAAGCCGAAGTAGCGCTCGTAGAACGAACGCGAGCGCTCGAGGTCTCGAACCAGGAGGTAGAGGTGGTTCAGGTTCACGGCCGGCCTCCGGCGCGCTCGCGCCGCGGGTTCGTCTAGGACGGGATCCAGTTGAACTCGTCCGGGTTCGGGCCGCGGCGGCCGTTGCGATGGAGCCCGGTGATGGCCCGCATATCGGCCTCCGTCAGCTCGAAGTCGAACAACGCGAAGTTCTCCGCGATCCGGGCCGGCGTCACCGATTTCGGGAAGACGATGTCGCCGCGCTGGATGTGCCAGCGGAGCGTCACCTGGGCCGGGGTCTTGCCGAGCCGGCCGGCGATGGCGACGACCACGGGATCGTCGAGTACCTGGCCCTGAGCGATCGGCGACCAGGCTTCGGTGGCGATGCCGTGCGAGGCGTCGTACGCCCGGAGGTCGTCCTGGTTGAAGTACGGGTGCATCTCGATCTGGTTCACCGCCGGGACGGTCCCGGTCTCGGCCGCGAGCCGGTCGAGGTGATGGGCCTGGAAGTTGGAGACGCCGATGGCGCGCACGCGCCCGGACGCGTAGATCTCCTCCATCGCCTTCCAGGTATCCACGAAATCGCCGACGGCGGGCAGCGGCCAGTGGATGAGGAACAGATCCAGGTAGTCCAGCTTCATGACCGCGAGCGAGCGGTCAAACGCCGCGAGAGCGTCTTTGGGGGCGTGGAAGCCGTTGTTGAGCTTGCTCGTCACGAAGACCTCGCCGCGCGGTATCCCGGAATCGCGGATGGCCTCGGCCACCTCGGCTTCGTTGCCGTACATCTCGGCCGTGTCGACGTGGCGATAGCCCACCCGCAGGGCCTCCAGCGTGGCGGCCCGAGTCTCCGCCGGCGGGATCTGGAAGACGCCGAAGCCGAGCTGCGGGATGTCCACGCCGTTGTTCAGGCGGATGTTCGGGACTGCGCTCACTGACTCGATCTCCTCTGCCGTTGCGGTGGACCGTGGGCGACGGGCTCCCGCTTCCGAGACCTGCGGCCCGTCCACGAACCGATACTAGCCCAACGCGCCTCACACGTATGCAATCGATTTCGGGACGAGCGTCCGACGACCGGCGAGGGCCGCTCGTTCCGCCTGGTTGTGCCGCCGAACCCATCTGCCGAGCCGGCCGCGACGTTTCCCCGGTCGGGCTGTCAGGCTCCGCTACTCTCGCCGCCCGAGCGGCCGGCATCTCCCGGAGGAGACCGGCGCGAGAGCCATCGGAGAACCACGCTCTTGTCGACTCAGAGACGGGCAGCCCTGCCGGCGCGCACCCGAGGCGCCCCGAAGGCTCCTCGCATCGACCCCGCGCGCCCGCCGGACCCAAAGGTCGCGGCGCTCGATCGTGAAGGCAACCCGGTCCGAAGGCTCCTGATGACACTTGGCCCGGGCCTGGTCACGGGCGCCTCCGACGACGATCCGTCCGGAGTCGGCACCTATGCGCAGGCCGGCGCGAGCTACGGCTACTCGTTCCTGTGGCTGACGATCCTGATGCTGCCGATGATGACGGCCGTCCAGTACATGGCCGCAAAGATCGCCCTGACCAGCGGACGCGGCCTCGCGGCCGTCCTGCGCGAGCACTATCCGCGCTGGGTCCTGTACGGGGCACTCGCCTCGCTCGTCGTCGCAAACACGCTCAACGCCGGCGCGGATATCGGCGCGATCGCGGCCGCCATCAACCTGCTCGTGCCGGTGCCGGCGATCGCCCTCGTCGTGCCGGTGGGGCTCGCGATTGCCGCCGTCCAGCTCCTCGGCTCATACGCGACCGTCGTGCGGCTGTTCAAGTGGCTCGCCCTGGCCCTCCTCGCCTACGTAGGCAGCGCCCTGTTCACTCACCCGGACCTGGGCGCGGTCCTGGCCGGAAGCGTGGTTCCCACCGTCCGCCTCGACCCGGCGTTCCTGGGTCTCTTCGTGGCCTTACTCGGGACGACCATATCGCCCTACCTGTTCTTCTGGCAGGCCAGCCAGGAAGTGGACGAGCAGATCGCTATCGGCCGGCGCCGGCTCTGGCAGCGCCAGGGCGCGAGCGCGAAGGAGCTGCGTCATGCCCAGGTGGACACGGTCGCCGGCATGGTCTTCTCCGAGATCGTCGCCTACTTCATCATCCTGACGGCCGGCTCGACGCTGTTCGTCGCCGGCCAGCACGACATCGCGTCGGCCACCGACGCCGCAAAGGCGCTCCGGCCCCTCGCCGGCGACTATGCCTCCGTCCTGCTGGCGGCCGGGCTGATCGGCGCGGGCGTCCTGGCCGTTCCGGTGCTCACCGGCTCGGCTGCGTACGGCATCGCGGAAGGGTTCCGCTGGCGAGCGGGGCTGGATGAGCCGCTGCGCCGTGCTCCACAGTTCTACGCGGTCATCGTCGTGGCCACGCTCGTGGGCATCTGCATCAACTTCGTGGGGCTCAACCCGATATCGGCCCTGGTCATCTCAGCGGTCATCAACGGACTGCTCGCCGCCCCGATGCTGGTCCTGCTGCTGCTCGCCTCCAACGACCGGACGATCGTGGGAACGCGAACCAACGGCCGGCTGCTCAACGCGGTTGGCCTGGCGACGTCGGCGGTCATGGGCCTGGCGGCCATCGTGCTCGTCGTGACCACGGCGGTCGGCTGACCGCGCCGGGAGGAGGCGCCGCGCCGGGACGAGCGTGTCAGGCGCTTCCGACCCTCGGACGGCCATGTGCGGGGCCTTCGCGATCTGCGGCCAGCGACTGTGCTTCTTCCTCCAGAGCGGCCATCTCCGCACCGAGCTCGTCGGCGGGTATCTCCTCGGCCCCGTCTTCCGAGGGATCCGAGGATGGACTCGGGTCCACGTCGAGTCTGTAGCCGATGCCCATGTAGGTCTTGATGCGGCCCGGCTCGCCGGGCTTGGCGCCCAGCTTGCGACGGACCCGACTGACCCAGACCCGCAGGTATTGGGTGTCGTCGCGGTACTCGGGGCCCCAGACCTTGCTCAGCAGCTCCACGTGGAGGATCACCTTGCCCGCGTTTGCGGCAAGATGCTCCAGGAGATGCCATTCCGTCCGCGAGAACGAGACGTATTGCCCGCCCTTGGTGACGAGCCGGCGCTCCAGGTCGATCTCCACGTCGTCGAAGGCGACGATGCCACGGCCCGGCGCTGCGCCTGAAGTCCGGCGCAGTATCGCCCGCACACGGGGTCCCAGCTCGGCCGGATGGAATGGCTTGGCTATGTAGTCGTCCGCGCCGAGATCGAGGCCCTTGGCCTTGTCCGCGATCGAGCCCTTCGCGGTCAGCAGGACCACCGGCACGGGCCGGCGCTCCCGCAACTGCTGCATGACCTCGATGCCGTCGATGTCGGGCATCACGATGTCGAGCAGGACCATGTCCGGCCGGTACTGCTCAGCTTTGCGCAGGGCCTCCTCGCCATTTCCGGCCGAGATGACTCGGAAGCCTTCTTCTTCGAGGGCCAGCGAGACGAGCTTGGTGATTCTCGGCTCGTCGTCGGCGATGAGAACGAGGGGCTTTGTACTCAACTGATGAATCCCTCCTGGGGCCACAGGATCGCATCGTCGCGGGGGCTTGCGGCACCTGGTGCCAAACGTCTCATGGCGTGTTCCGCGCCGCTCCTGACGGGTAGTCGGAAATCCCCCACCGGTGGATGGGCGTCGCACGTAGCCGGACGAACTGCGAGGACACTGAAATGCCCGGCCGAAAGCCGCAAGGCCGCGGCCTCTGTCAATCCGGAGTATTCGGCTCAACAATTCCGGCGGAGGCCGCGTACGTGTCGTCGTCCCTTGCCGCGTCGCTTCAGCGCACCCGAATAAACCCCTCGCCAGCCGCGGGATTCATCTCCAGGATCATCGTCGGGGTGGTCACTATCGCGGCGGCTATCCTCGTTCGGATTCCGCTCGAGCCGATCCTCCAGGGTCGCAACACGTTCATCCTGCTGGAGCCCGCCATCGCGATCGCGGCCTGGTATGGCGGCCGGGTTTCGGGGACGACGGCGACGGTCGGCGGCATCTTTGCCAGCACCATCTTCTATGTCCAGCGGCCCGGACCTTTCGCCGCTCCGTCGCAGAACGACTCGCTGTCACTGGCTCTCTTCGCCATCAACGGGTTCGTCCTGACGTTTCTGAGCGCCGGGCTCAAGAGCGCCTACCAGCATGCCACCGGCGCTCGTTTACGCGCCGAGGAATCGGCGGCCAGGAGCGCCCGACTGCAAAGCATCTCCCTGGCGCTCAACCGCCCCATGTCCACCGCGCTGCTGGCCCAGACGGCCATAGAACAGTCTGTGGAGCTGCTCGGGGCGAGCGGCGGCCTGATGGCAGTCGGTCGGGTCGACGATGCGCGACTTCGGATCCTGTCCACCTACGGCTACATCGGCGGAATAGAGGGCATGCGCGACGTCACCAACTCCCCCGCGTCGCCGCTCGGCGAGGTCGTCCGCAGCCGTGAGCCGATCGTCCTGCGCGGCCGAATGGAGCGGATCGCCCGCTACCCCTCGTTTGCTGCCAGCTTCAAGTCCGAAGCGGACAGCATCGTCATTCCGCTCCTCTACCAGGGCACGGCCACCGGGGCGCTGTATCTCAACTTCTCCGGGCCGTCTGGCTATGGCCCCGAGGACCGTGATTTCCTGCGCTCTATAGGCGCCCAATGTGGATCTGCTCTCGAGCGAGCGATCCTGATCGAACGCACCAACGTGATGGCGGCCGAGGAGCAAGCCCGGGCCGCCGAGTTGAGCACCGTCCTGGACGCCATCGGCGACGGCGTCCTCGTCGGCGATTCCATGGGCGAGGTCATTCTGACCAACGCGGCCGCGGAGCGCCTCCTTGGCAGGACCCCGCGCACCCTCGCCGACCTGCCACCGCGCGCCGACGACGCACCCGGCCACGCGGGAGCAGCCAACCGCTACCTCGTTCGCTCGCCGCTGCACAACCGGGGCTGGCTCGAGGTAGTGCGCTTTCCCGTAACCGCGACCGCGGCCAGCTCGGACGTGGTCCTGATCCGCGACGTCACTCGCCTGGTCGAGGCCGACCTCCAGCGCGACGCCTTCCTTGGGGTCCTGTCCCACGAGCTCAGAACGCCCGTGACGTCCATCCTCGTGGCCGTCGACCTGCTGCGCCGCGGCAACGGCACGGCCGGTGGGCGGCGGATGGAGCTCTTGGCCGACATAGACGCCGAGTCCGCCCGCCTGCGCAACATCGTCGAGGATCTGCTGGTGCTGACGCGATCCGAGCGCGGCGCCCTGGACGTGGCCGGCGAGCCGGTCCTTGTCCATCGCCTGGTCGGCGAGGTCGTGGACCGCGCCCGCAATGAGTCTCCGGACTCGTCGATCCTCTTCCACGCCGAACAGGACCTGCCGCCCGTCGAGGCCGAACCGACCTACGTGGAGCAGATCGCCCGGAATCTCGTCTCCAACGCGCTCAAGTACGGTGTCGCCTGCGGGAAGCCGATCGAGGTGTCGATACGGACGCGCGGCGACTGGGTCGAGACGCTGGTTCTCGACCGCGGCGTGGGGTTCGCGCCCGGAGAGGCGGACAGGCTGTTCACTCTCTTCTATCGCAACCCCAAAGTGGTCCGCAGCGCGCCCGGCGCCGGCATCGGCCTTTACGTTTGCCGCCTGCTTGCCGAAGCGATGGGGGGCCTGGCGTGGGCACGGCCGCGAGAAGGGGGCGGCGCCGAGTTCGGCTTCTCGCTGCCGGTTATCGGCGACGTCGAGAGCCGGCCAGGTGTCGTTGCCTCCGGGCGCTTCAGGTCCGCGTAGCCGAGCCGCTAGAGATTCGAAGTCGCAAGAGGTCTGCAACGGCGCCCGCCGGGACGTTCGCTCGACTGCATCCCGAACTGACCGAGGGTAGGGTCAGTTGCCAGGAACTGGCGGCCAATGGAGGTTTTGACATGAACGACCGTCCCATAATGGTCGACCCCGTCGATGGGCGGCTGGAGCCTGCCGGCTCGCGCCTCGGGGATTTCCTTATCCGCCTGGCCATGCTGCTCTTCGGAATCCTGCAGGTGGCGCTGCTCCTGCGGATCGCCTTCCTCCTGCTCGGCGCCGACCAGGCGAACGTGATCGTGCGCGACGTGATAAACGGCACGAACGTCTTCGTGGATCCGTTCAGGGGCATGTTCAAGCTCAACGATGTGCCCACTGCGCCCGGCTCGTTCCTGGACGTGGCCGCGGTGATAGCGCTGATCGGCTGGTCGATCGTGGAGGCCATCGTCGTCGCGATCCTCGGCCTGTTCGATCGCTGACGAGGTCCACGATGCCGCGCAACTCATGGTCATCCAAACGGGACCGCCAGTACGAGGACATCAAGGAGAGCGAACTCGAACAGGGTCGCTCCACGGACCGGGCGGAGGAGATAGCGGCTCGGACCGTCAACAAACAGCGCCGCGAAGCCGGCGAGACGACTCAGGACCGATCGGATAGCGGATCCCGAGCCCGCAAGACCGGCCGTGACACGTAGAGGCCGCCTCTAAACCCCGCCCGATTTCGACGAGCAGGCCGGCCGGCGAAAGCTGGCCGGCTTTGCGTATGCGGAAGCACGCGAGCTCTCTTGCGCACCCGGAAGGCCTAGCACTGCTGCTACTTTCGGGCCATCTGAGGGGAGCCCATTCGGCCGATGCCTTCTCTGACGAGCCGATCGGGTCGGGCGACGCCCTGATCCGGCGCGGGCCGGCGTCGCCGTGTCGAACGACGGTCCGACGGGCTTGCGGCTGCCAAGAGGGCGGAATGGACAGAACCAACTATCCGACGATGGCCGAGATAGCCTCTGCGACGGGCGCGGCGATCCCCGACGTCGCCCTGGCGCTCTCGGGCGATGCCAGCCAGGACCCGGGCCTGCGGGCCAGGATCTCCGAGACCGCTCACGAGGCCGGCTACACGGCTCTTGCCTCGGTCCAGGAGCGCCTCGGACGGCCCCTTCGAGTCGTGCTTCTGTTCAAGACGTTCCCGCGCGACGACCCGGAGGCAAATCGCTTCTACGCGCCGATCTCGTCGGCGATCACCATCGCGTGCTCCAAGACCGGCGTCTCGGTGGATCACGCGATGATGAAGGTGGACGCGCAGTACCGGCTCCTCGACGTCCCCGCGCCATTGGCGAGCGACAGGTACGACGGAGCCTTCCTGTTCGGAGCCCAGCTCGACACCGCCGCGGTCGAACGGGTTCGAGCCAACGGCTGCCCGATCGTTCTGATCGACGGCTACTCCGAAGCCAACGTCTGCGACTCCGTCTGGACCGACAACGCCCACGGCGCCGCGCTTCTCGTGGAGCGGCTTCTGGCCGCGGGCCACAGGGACATCGCCTTGCTCGGCTCCGAGCCCGTCTGCTATCCGAGCGTGCAGGAGCGCCGCCGCGGCTACTCCGAGGCGATTCGAGCCCACGGTCTCGAGGAGCATTTCATCGACGTCAGCTACGTTCTGACAGCGGCCGGCGCGGTCCTGGGCGTGGACTACGTCAGGCGCCATCCCGAGGTGACCGCCGTCTTCGGTGCCAACGACCTGATCACCGCCGCGTTCATGGAGCAGGCTCGCGACGCCGGACTCCGGCTGCCGTCCGACCTCTCGACCGTGGGGTTCGACGACATCGATCTCGCCGGGCTGATAATGCCGGCCCTCACCACCATGGGGGTGGACAAGACCCAGATGGCGCGCGCGGCGATCGCTCTCATGGCCTACCGGCTCGAGCTGCCACAAGGCGAACCGCTTCAGTCCGTCGTGTCCCCGCAGCTCGTCGAGCGCGAGAGCATCGCACCGCCTCGGCCGCGCTGACCCCGTCGGCCGGCGAGCCGCATCGTCAACGGGCTTCGCGTTAGGACGTCGTCAGCTTTTCGAAGCGTCGGCGTTCAGGACCGCCGCCGTCTCCACGAGGGTGCGGAAGCGGGAGATGAAGCGGGCCAGGGGCGCGCCGTTGACGACGTCGTGGTCCACGCTGACGGTCAGGCAGACCAGCTCGCGAGGCTCGATCTTGCCGCCGGTGCCGATGCCGGGCCGCCGACCGATGCCGCCAACGGTCAATCCGATCGAATGGCTGATGAACGGGACGCCCCAGCCGGTGCCGCGTCCGAACATGCTCACGGCCGTTACCGCGGCGGTTCCCGTGTAGAGGCGACGCCATTGCGGGTTGGCGAGGAGCCTCCGGATCGCGAACCGACGGACCGCCGCCGGCAGCAGGAACCAGAGCGGGGCAAACCTCATGGCCCGCGCGTAGGGCCGTCGCTCCGTCCTCGCCAGTGCTATCTCCCGGTCGATCACCTCGGGTGGCTTACGGTTTGCCCGCCGGATGATGTGCGGCACCGGTACGAGCTCCCCGTCGAGCTCGTGCTCCACGAGCACGGTCATGTCGACGTCCTCGAACACGACCACGCGGCCGCGACCCTTCCGGAATGCCTGTACCGATGGATCGGCGGCGATCGCTCGGGCAAACGAGGCCACGATGACCGAGGTGAAGGACAGGGGCTTGCCGCTCGCACGACGCCGCTCGTGGATGGCTTTGCGCGTTGCCGTCACGTCGAGCTCCACGAGCCCGTGGATGGCGTGGGTGCGCGACATCACTTCGTTCCAGTCCACTCCCTGGCGCTGGGCAGCCACGTACGGCAGCGTGCGGAAGCCGCGGATCGCGCCGCCCTTCGGAGCGGTCTCGTCAGGCATGGATGGCATCGAGCGTGATCCGCGAGGCGTGGATCCGGACGATCACGCGCGTCTCACGGCTCCGCTGCTCTTCGGGGTAGACGTGGCCGTAGTAGCAGGGATGGCTGGTGTACCTGCGCGTGAGCCCGTCGAGGTGCTCTACCGCTCCCTCCGAGACCAGTTCGGCCGTGCCCCGGATCTGGATGAAGCGGCCCGTGTTCGCCGGATCGACCACGAGCAGGCTGACCTTCGGGTTGGCCAGCATGTTCCGGCCCTTCTGCCGCTCCAGCGTGGTGTTGACGAGAGCGCACTCGCCGTCGAAGTCGACCCAGACCAGGCTCGACTGCGGCTGGCCGTCCGGCATCATCGTGGTCAGCACGCCGTGGGCGGTTCCGGTCAGCAGATGACGGTGGGATTCCGGCACGACCGCACTGTCGGTCATCGCGCTTCCTCGCAGTCCAGAACCACGACTCGGGTGGGCCTGATGCGGCAGAGCACGGGCGTCTCCGTGGCTCGGAACTCCTCGGGGATGCAGCGGCCGAAGTACGGCGCGAGTCCGGTGTACTTGAGCGACAGGCCGTCCAGGTGTTCCAGCGCCCCCTCTTCGGTCATCTCCTGCACCACACCCCGAATCTCGAGGGATCGGAGAGGCCGCGCCGGGTCGAAGCAGAGCAGCGTCACCCGCGGATTCGCCCGCATGTTCTTCTCTTTGCGAAAGCCCCGCATGGTGTTGACCCGGACGAAGGTGCCGTCGAAATCGCACCAGACCACAGACGTCTGCGGGGAGCCGTCGGGCATGATCGTCGTGAGGGCCGCTACCGTCGGGCACTCCACGAGATCCAGAAAGGCGCTGGGGATGCTCGCCGGCTCGCCGGCCGCGCGGATGTCCACGTCACGACCTCCGTCGTCTGAATCGGCTCGGTGACGGCCGAACCGACGCTGGCGATCGGGAGTGTACCAGCGCCCGATCCGATGCCGAATGCCCCGCGCTCGGGTATCAGTGCTCCCCACCAGAGCGGCCCGGATTGCCTATAGTGCGGGAGCGGCACTCGCCGGCCGGACGGCCGTTCTGGAGGTGAAGGTGGAACCGACGACAACTGGCGACGAGAGCACTCCCGCGATCCGAGCCTGCACCGAGGACGACCTCCCGGCGGTCCAGCGGATCTATTCGCACTACGTGTTGCACGGCACCGCGACCTTCGAGACGCTGCCGCCAAATCTGGGCGATTGGCAGCGGAAGCTCGCCGAGATCGAGGAGGTCGGCCTGCCGTTCCTGGTCGCCACGATCGCCGGCGAGGTCGCCGGCTACGCCTTCTGCTCGCGCTGGCGGCCGCGTCCGGCCTACCGGTTCACGGTCGAGGATTCGATCTACGTTGCGCCGGAGCGGGTCGGCCAGGGCATCGGCAGCAAGCTGCTGCCGGCTCTGCTGGCCGAATGCGAGGCCATCGGGGCGCGTCAGGTGATCGCCGTCATCGCCGTCGGCGACATTACTCCGTCACTCGGGCTGCACGCCCGGTTCGGCTTTCGTGAGGTCGGCCGGCTGACGTCGGTCGGCTACAAGTTCGATCGCTGGCTCGATACGGTTCTCATGCAGAAGGCGATCGGCCGCGGAGCGAGCTGAGGGCGCGCGCTGCTGGCCCGAGTTGAGAGCCGGGCCCGGCGGCCGAGCGGCATGGCGCCCTCGCCACGGCCCCACTGTGCGGACCCGGAGTTCCGTCAAGGGGTACGTCGTGGGTCCTCCGCTGACCGGACCGACTCACCGGCCTATCCTGCCGCCTCCACATTGAAGGAGGCGAAATGGCCTTCGAATCTCGACGGGACGTCGCCGTCAGGCACGGTCCGAGCGCCACTACTTCTCTGCGACGCGTTGCCGCGCTCGTTTTCGCCATCGTCCAGGGCCTCATCGGGCTGCGCATCGTGCTGCTCCTCCTGGACGCCAGGCAGACGAACGGCCTCGTCCACACCATCATCAACGCGAGCCAGGTGTTCGTTCAGCCCTTCGAAGGGATCCTCCGGGAGAACGTGATCAACTTCAACGGCCCGGCCCTCGACGCCGCCGCGACTCTGGCCCTTGTCTGCTGGACGATTCTCGAAGTGCTGGTGATCGCGGCCCTCGGCGTGTTTCGGACCCAGTCGCGACCCGGGTCCCAGCCGGCTAGCCTGCCGGGCCCCGGAAATGCGCCCGCATCGGAGACGCCGGGCCCAACCGTCAATCGACCCGACGGGGCATAGATCCGGGGCGATGCGCAGCTACCGGGGCTTCGCCGCGGTCGAGGCGCCGCGTTCCGGCGACGGCCGCTCTTCCTGGAGCGGTGGCAGCTCCTGGCGCATCTCCAGAGCCGGGGCGAAGAGATCGCCGCGCTCCTGTATGCGGTCCAGGATCGTTCGAATGGTCCAGCGGTCCGGGCGCAGGTCCGGGTCGTCCAGCTCATCCCAATCGATCGGGGTGGACACGGGGGCGCGCCTCGCCGGGCGGACCGAGTACGGCGCGACAAGGGTCTTGTTCCAGGCATTCTGGGTGTAGTCGAGCCTGGCCAGGCCTTCGCGTTCCGCCTTGGCCCACTCCCAGCTGACCATTCCCGGGGCCGCGGCGGCGATGGTCCGGGACAGCGCGGCAACCCAGTCGCGTGTCTGATCGAAGGTGTACCGCGGCGCGACCGGGATCCATACCTGGATCCCCCGCTGGCCGGTGACTTTGGGAAAGCCCGTCACCTTCAGATGCTCCAGGGCGGTCCGATACAGCCGGGCGAACAGAATGACGTCCTGCCAGCTCGTCTTCTGACCGGGATCGATATCCACCATGGCCCAGGTGGGCGTTTGAGGCGCAGCTATCCGGAACGTCGACGGGTGAACGTCTATGGCGGCTTCGTTGGCGATCCACGCGAGCGTGGCCACGGAGTCCGCCACGAGGTACTCCGTGGGCTGCCCCTTGGAGGCAGTGGGCCAGGGCCAGCATTCGATCCACTCCGGCGTGTGTTTGGGCAGCTGCTTCTGCCAGAACCCGGACCTGTCCACTCCGTCGGGATATCGCTGGAGCGTTGTAGCCCGGCCCTCCAGGTACGGGAGCAGGTACCGGGCAACCGAGACGTAGTAGCGGATCAGGTCCCGCTTGGTGAACCCGTCCTCCGGCCAGAGAACCTTGTCCAGGTTCGAGAGCTTGAGCGTGCGCCCGTCCACCTCCCAGAGCCCGCCCTTGCCGGGCAGCGATTCCAGAGCCGCAAGCGCTTCGGCGGTGGAGGCTGGGAGAGCCCCTGACGGCTCGTTGGCTGAGGTAGTGGCTACCCGGCCGCCGGCGCTGGCTTCCACACCAGATCCTCCGCCGCCCGCGCTCGCCCCGGCAGTGGCTATCAGCTCACCCGCCGGTCTCGAGCGCTCCCGGGTCACCGCGGCCGGATCGGCGTCCGGATCGATGCCCTTGTAGGACGCCGCTCGGAGGTTGCCGTCGGCCGTCCATTCGGCGAACTCCACCCTCACCACGAGCTTTGGCTCGACCCAGTGCACCCCCTTCTCCGTGGGGATCGGCCGGAAGGGCGCCGTGGGACGTCCGAGCGGCTCCATCAACTCAATCAGCCGCCGCCTGGCCCGGGCGTCGAACCCGGTCCCGGCCTTGCCGACCGGGCGGAGCTGACCGCCCTCGTGCACGCCCAGCAGCAAGGCCGCGAGATCGGTCGAATCGCCGTCCCGCGTCGTCCAGCCGCCCACGACGAACTCCTGCTCGGACCGCCGCTTGATCTTGAGCCAGGACGCGGGCCGCCGACCGGGCTCGTAGCGGCTCGTCCGCAGCTTGGCGACGACACCCTCGAGCCCTCGGGCGGCTACGGCAGCGTAGAAGGCCTCGCCATCGCCTACCACATGGCCGGCGTACTTGACTCGATCCGACTCGCGAAGAACGCTTCGCAACCGCTCCTTGCGCCGCTCGAGGGGCACGTCGAGGAGCGAGCGGCCGTCCAGGTAGAGCAGGTCGAAGACCTGGTAGACGATCGACGCCGCCGGCCCACCGCCGGTCCTCGCCGCCGCTCGGTTCCGGGCCTGGAGCAGGCTGAAGCTCGGCTGCCCGTCGGCATCGAGCGCGACCACCTCCCCGTCGAGGATCGCCTCGTGGGCGGCCAGCCACACGGGAGCGGCCGCGATCTCGGGGAACTGGCCGGCCGCGTCGAGGCCTCGTCGCGAGAACAGGGCGACTCGTCCAGCGCGAACGTGGGCCTGGACCCGGTAACCGTCCCATTTGAGCTCGAAGAGCCAGTCGGGATCGTCGAAGGCCCGGTCCGTCAGCGTCGCCTTCATCGGCTCGACAAACTCGGGCATCGGCGAGGGCTTCCCCAGCGGCTCCGTGGGCTCTTCTCCCCTACCCTCGTGCCCGGGACCGGCGGCCGCCCGGGGCGGCACTCCAGCGGCGACTTCGTCGTTGGTGCGACCTGTCTTGACGGAAAGCGGATGCCCTTCGACGTCCCAGCCCGGCACCGCCGAGTCGTCTCGCTTCTTGATGAGAAGCCAGCTCTCCCGACCCGCCTCGCCCGGCGATCCGGCGCCCCGGCCGTCCACGCCGTTCGAGCCCCCCGTTCGGACGAGGGTGAAACGGCCACGGAGCTTCTCGCCCCGCAGAACCATCTTGAGCTCGCCGTCGCGAAGGGCCTTGCCCGGATCGGCCGTCGCCTCGGGTTCGTAGACGCCCCAGTCCCAGACGATCACGTCGCCGGCGCCGTACTCGCCGCGCGGGATGGTGCCCTCGAAGTCGTAGTAGTCGAGCGGGTGGTCCTCGACATGGTAGGCGCCGCGACGAACGCCAGGATCCAGCGTGGGTCCCTTCGGCACGGCCCAGCTGGCCAGCACCCCGTCCACTTCCAGACGGAAGTCGTAGTGGAGCTGCCGGGCACGATGCCTCTGGACGACGAATCGGCCGCCCGTCGCGGGAGCCGAGAGGCGGTTTGGGGCGGCGCCCGAGGAGGCGGCCGCGCCACTCGCCTGGCCGTCCGGCTCGGACGTCCGCTTGAAGTCTCGCTTGCTTCGGTATTTGTCGAGGCTCACGTCGACCTCACGCTACGGCCGCCCGTCCACGGCTGCTCGACCGTGGTCGGGTCGTCCCTCAGAGCGGTTGCCACGGCCGGAGGGGGCGCGACGCGACCAGAGGTACGGCACGAGGCGGCGCGGGCGGAGGCGGCCTTCATCGGGGCCGTCCGCCGAGGCGCGTCACCGGGGCGACTCGTCCGCGAGCTCGCCGCGCAGCATGTCGAGCAGCAACCCGTCATGCCAGCGGCCGTCCGGACCGCGCTCGTACGAACGCATGACCCCCACTCGTCGGAAACCGACCCGCTCGTATGCCCGGATGGCCCGCTCGTTGGCGACGGCGGGGTCGATCACGACGCGATGGTGACCGCGAACCTCGAAGAGATGGCGGGCCATACTCGCGACCGCGTCCCTCCCGAGCCCACGGCCCTGATAGTCCGTCGCCAGGAACAGGTCGATGCCGGCGTGCCGGTAGTCCCGCTCGTTCTCCTCGTCGTACTCGATGGCGCCGATCACTCCGCCGTCGAGCTCGATAGCGTAGACGACGCCCTCTTCCTCGCCGAACAGCTCGTCCACGGCAGCGTCGAGGCCGTTGGGTGCCCACCAGCGAGCCACCTCGGGCTCGGCCAGGATGGCCCGCAGGCGGTCGCGGTCTTCAGGCCGGAGCAGTCGAAGCCACACCCGACGGCCGGAGATGGTCTGCGCGGGTTCGAGGCGCGGCACCTTGCTCACGCAGCTCAGGGTAGGCAGTCAGGGCCGTCGGGTCCAGCCCGTGCCCCCAGCGCGGCCCCGAAGCCCCGGGCGCGCCGGCGCGCAGCCAGCGCGCCAACAACCGGAGGACCTGGCGAGTGGAGCAGCGCCGCACCTGCCGTATCCTGAACGCGGCAACCGCAGTCACGAGGTCAAGATGAGCGATAAGCCAGCCGGGGGCGGGCCAGCCGGGCGCGCCACTGCCGGGGCCGCCACCGCCGGCGCGACCGGCCCGCGCGGCCTCGATTCGGTCGATGCCTGTCGCCTTCGACTCGTGTCGCTCAGAACGCGGATCGACACGAACTGGCCTGAGGGCGGGGGCTTCCTGCGACGGCGCGGTTCGCGCCCCGAGGCCTCGGACCCGATCGGCCGACTGCTCGGCGCCCTGCCCTCGCCCCTGCCCCTGCATCCCGGCGGGCCGCCGGAGCCGATCATGGGCGACGGCGACGCAGACCTACGCTCCGTTGTGGGAAGGGCCGTGGACGCGGCCATGACCCTGCTGGAGGCAGATTCCCTCGAGGCCACATATCCGGGCAACGTCTCGATGCTGGCCGGCCTGAGTCCCGCGACCGATGCCGCAGGTGCCGAGGCGGTCGAGCTGTCGGAGCCCACCGTCGGACTCCTGGTCGCGACGATCATCGGGACTCTAGAAGCGGTCTCGGAGAAGCTGATCCCGAGCGGAGGCCGCGGTGTCCGCCGTTAGCGAGCTGTACCGGACCAGCCTTGCCTCTCTCACGGATCTCTACGAGCTGACCATGGCCGCCGGCTACGTGGATACGGGCATGGCCGAGCGCGAGACGGTCTTCTCCATGAGCTTCCGCAACCTGCCGTTCGAGGGCGGCTACGCCATCGCGGCCGGGCTCGACGACGTCCTGGAGATCCTCGAGGGGTTCAGGTACGAACCCGCCGACCTCCAATACCTGGCCGGCCTGATCGGCGCGGGCGGCCGCCCGCTCTTCGATCCCGATTTCCTCGACCGCCTCGCACGGCTGCGCTTCACCTGCGACGTCGACGCCATCCCGGAAGGGACCGCGGTCTTCGCCAACGAGCCGCTGCTGCGAGTCCGCGGTCCGCTGATGCAGGCCCAGCTCGTGGAGAGCGTCCTGCTGACCGTCGTCGGGTTCCAGACTCTCGTCGCGACCAAGGCGGCCAGGGTGGTGGAGGCGGCGGGTTCCGCGCCCGTTCTGGAGTTCGGCCTGCGCCGCTCGCAGGGTCCCGACGGGGCCATCAGCGCCGCCAGAGCGGCATATGTCGGCGGTGTCGCGGCCACCTCGAACGTTCTGGCGGGACGCCTTTTCGGCATCCCCGTGCGAGGAACGCACGCCCACTCCTGGGTTCAGGCCTTCGAGGACGAACGCCGCGCCTTCGACGCCTATGCCGCCGCCCAGCCGGACAACGTCACCCTTCTCGTCGACACGTACGATTCGCTCCTGGGGGTCGAACACGCCATCGAAGCTGGACGCAAGCTGCGCGAACGAGGCGGCGAGCTGGGCGGCATCAGGCTCGACTCGGGCGACCTGGCCTATCTGTCGATCGAAGCGCGCCGCATGCTCGACGAGGCCGGCTTCGCCGCCACGCGGATCGTCGCCTCCAACGACCTCGACGAGTACACGATCGAGTCGCTGCGCGAGCAGGGAGCCCGGATCGACGTTTGGGGAGTCGGCACCCGGCTCGATACCTGCTACGACCAGCCCGCTCTCGGCGCCATCTACAAGCTCACGGCCATCCGCGACGGTTCGGGCGCCTGGCGCTACCCCGTCAAGGTCTCCGAGCACAGCGCCAAGACGTCCATCCCGGGGATCCTGGGCGTGCGGCGTTTCGTGGATTCCACGGAGCGGTTCCGTGCCGACGTCATCTACGACGAAGACCTCGCCGAGCCCGAGGCAGGAGACGTGATGGTCGACCCTGCCGACGCCCTCCACCGCCGCCGCATCGACTCGGAGTGGCACTGCGTGGAGCTGGTGGAACCGGCCATGCGAGGCGGCCGGCGCACCGGTCCGGCCCCCACGCTGGACGAGATGCGCGACCGGGCCCGAAAGCAGGTCTCGAGCCTCCACCTGGGCATCCGCCGTCTGCTCAATCCGCACACGTATCCGGTCGGCCTGGAGCGGCGGCTGCACGAGCGCAGGACCGAGCAGGTGCTCGAGCGCAAGCGAGCGGAGACGCTCCCCTAGGACCCGCGGCCCGGACGTGGCGAGCGGGCGCCGCGCTTCGCGACGCCCGCCCTGTGGAGCGCGATGTGCCGGAGCCGAAGCAACCCGGCAGGCGCGCCAGATGGGTCCTGGCGTTTCAGCCGCGTCGTGATGCCCGGAGCGGCCTGAGAGCGACCACGCCGAGGACCGACGAGAAGGCCAGAAGGATCAACGGCAGGGCCGGTCCGCCGCCGGTCGAACCGCTGGAGGGAAGCTGCGTTGAAGTCGGGGGAGGACTGGAGGTCGGGCCGGGTCCGGAGGTCTCACCCGCGAACGATTCGAACGGGGTTGGCGTCGAGGCCACAGTGGGCGTCGCGCTCGGGGCCATGGTGGGGGTCGCCGTCGGGCTCGTCAGGTCCACGGTCGCGCACCGGACCGCGGGGTCGTAGCCGTTGTCCACCGAGTTGTCCTTGTTGCGATTGGGCCCGCCGGCAATGAGGCTCTCGTCACCTGTCGCCGGGAATGGTTTGACCTCGCCGAGGTCGTACATGATCACGCAGACCATGTACGTTCCCGAAGCCGCGTACGTGTGCGAGACCGGACCCCAGGTGCCGCTTCCGCCCTGGTCCGGAACCGTCGGCTGGAAGACGACGTTGGTCGCGGCAGTGCCGTCACCGATGTGGTACGAGCCAACGTCGTTGCCGCTCGTGACGTCGCCCCAGGAGATGGCGTAGCCGATGTAGCTCGGGACCGGGTCTTTCGGTTCGGCCGTCCAGGTCCAGCTACCCGATACCTGGACGGACATGCTGGTCACGGTGGCGCTGATCGAAGCCGGCCTGGCGGAGTGCGCGGAGGCGACGGCCGCGAAGGCGACCATTGCCAGCGCGACGCTGGCCACTCCCGCAACGACCTGGCCGGCCCGCCGCCAATGGGGACGCGGTGCCATTTTCTGCCTCCCTCAGCGCAACCTTGATGTTCTGATGACTGCGCTGGTGTTAGGCAACCTACTCATCACTTGCCGGCGAGGACAGTGGGCATCCAGAGCGTGCAAATGCCGATGCACGCGCCGCGACGAGCGCTCCAAAAACCACCCGAAAAGGTGGAAGGCGAGTCGGGCGCAGCCCAAAAGAGAGTGGGTGGACCACCCCTCCGAGGCGTGGCCCTCCCCGTTTCTAGACCTCAGGCGTTTCGGCCGCGTCCGTGGCTTCGGCGGCGATATGCCGGCCGTTGGCGCTTTCGTGGTCGGCTTCGGCCGGGACCTCGACGACCTCGACGACCTCGACTATCTCGACGACCTCGGCGCCTTCGACGGCATCCTCGACCTCGACAACTTCGGCGATCTCGGCGATCTCGGCGATCTCGACGGCTTTGACTTCGTCGGCTTCGCCCTCCGGCTCATCCGGCTCCCCTAGAGCACCCTCGGGCAGGGCATCGGAACCTTCAGGCTCCGGTTCGATCGAGGCCGGGAAGGGCTCCGACGACTCGCCGGCGATCGGCTTCACTCCGGGGATCGTCCAGGAGGGATCCACGAGCAGGTGCAGGACGGCCGGTCTGCCGGCTTCGAGCGCCTGCCGGAGAGCGGGCTCGAACTCCTCATCGTTGTTGACCGTGATGCCAATCGCGCCGCACGCCTCGGCGATGGCGGCGAAATCGATGCGGCCGAGCTTCGTGGCGATGCCGGCTCCGCTGCCTCGCTGCTGCTGATGGCGGTAGATGGTCCCGTAGCGAGCGTTGTCGAAGACCAGCGCGATCACGTGCGCCCGTTCTCGGACGGCCGTCTCGATCTCCGCCATGGTCATGGCGAAGCCGCCGTCGCCGGCGAGGGCCACGCCCAACCGTCCGGGCCTCGCCAGAGTGGCGCCGATCGCGGCCGGCAGGCCGTAGCCCATGGGGCCGGCCGAGGATCCCAGGAAGGTCCCCGGGCGCCGGAAGCGCATGCCGCGCGCGGCCCAGGTCCCGAAATCGCCGGCGTCCGTGGCGACGATCGCCTCCGGCGGCAGGGCCAGGCTCAGAGTGGCGACGGCGCGTCCCGGATGCACTCCGGAACCCGTCGGCTCCTCTTCGTCCACGACCGAGGCCGCCTCGAAGGCCTCACGATCCACGGCGTTGGCCGCCGTTCGCTCGTCGAACGAGGTCGCTTCGAGAGCGGCGCGAGCGAGCACCCGCTGGGACACGCGCAGGAATGCGGCCGCGTCCGCGGACATGACGATGTCCGGCCGGACCGGCCCGGTTGCCTGCGGCTCGATATCCACCTGGGCCCAGCGCGTCGACGGGCCGGGCAGCTCGTACCCGTAGGAGGTGATCTCGCCGAGGCGCGATCCCAGGACCAGCAGCGCATCCGCTTCCTCGAGGCGGCGACGAACCGTCTCCGGGGCTCCGTTGCCGGTCATTCCCAGGTAGAGCGGGTTGTCGTTCGGAAAGACGTCCGCCCGGCGCCAGGCGGCGATGACGGGCACGCGGATCGTCTGGGCGAAGCGGACGAGCGCGTCCGTGCTCCGCGCGCGCAGCACGCCGGCTCCCGCGAGGATCAGCGGCCTGCGCGCGTCGGTCAGGAGATGCAGGACCTTCCGGACCAGGGTCGGATCAGGCTCTACGTGCTGCTCGGCGTGAGGGGCGGCATGGCTCCCGGGCACATATCCGGTCGCCGGAGCATCGAGGATGTCCGACGGAACGGACAGCAGGACCGGCCCGGGTCGTCCCTTGATGGCCGCGGCGATCGCCCGCTCCAGAAGCGGCACCGCATCGGCCGCGTCCTTGACCTCGCCGGCCCACTTGGCGAGTGGCTGGAACACCGAGACGAGGTCCATCTCCTGGAATGCCTCACGACCGCGAAGGTCGTGCCGGACCTGCCCGACGATGGCGATGAGCGGCACGGAGTCGGCGTGGGCGGCGTGAAGGCCGATGGCGAGATTGGCCGCGCCCGGGCCACGGGTGGCCACGCACAGGGCCGGCCTGCCCGTGAGTTGTCCGACGGCCGCGGCCATGAACGAGGCCGCTCCTTCGTGCCTTGCCGCGACGACCCGGATCCGGTTCTGGCCCAGACTCTCGAGCAGTCCGAGGACGGTCTCGCCCGGAACCGTGAAGGCAACCTTCACGCCGGAGCGGGCCAGCGTCTCCGCCAGTGCGGCACCGACCGTTACGGTGGACCCCTGGCTCTCGCTAGAAGACATCGCCGCTCTCCTCTAGATCGCCGCGCCGGCAGACCGGGCGGTTCTCATCGATAGTTCGTGAACTGCAATGGCACCGGTTCATCGAGCTCCTTCAGTCGGGTGATGACCCGCTGAAGATCGTCTCTGCTCTTGCCGAAGACTCGAAGCGCATCTCCCTGGATCTGAGGCTTGACCTTGGGGAACTCCTCACGGACCAGCTTGCTCAGCTTCCGCGCGAGGTCCTCGTCCAGGCCCCGCCGCAAACCGATGTGCTGGCGGACCTTGTTGCCGCCGGCGGGCTCGACCTTGCCCCAATCGAAGATCTTGAGCGACAGGCTCCGCCTGACAGCCTTGCTCTCGATGAGCTCGCGGATCGCCTTGGCCCGGAATTCGTCGTCCGTGATGAGAATCAGCTCCGTCCGGGATTGGGTCAGATCGAACGTGGCGCCCTTGAAGTCGTAGCGCTGCTGAACCTCGCGCCTCACCTGGTCCAGGGCGTTGCGCATCTCCTGATCGTCGAAATCGCTCACGACATCGAAAGACGATTCTCCCGCCATCGACCCTCCTGCACCTCATGGGCTTGGATGCTGGCCCGCTCGAATACTGCGGACGCCAACGCTACACGCTTCGGCGTCCATTGTCCCTTACTCCGTCCACCGGGCGCCGGCCGGCGGCCCCATCGGCGTCGCGTCCACGGGCGTGCGGGCGAAGGCTATCCACCCAGCGCGACCAGCAGAAGTTCCGCGATCCGATAGCTCTTGCCGCCTCCCATGACCAGGACGGCGTCCCCGGGCTTCACTCGACCGGCAAGCCAGGCGGCGGTCTCCTCCACCGAGCCGGGAGCGCCCGCGACTATGCCCGGCCGAACCCGCGCCACCGCTTCGGCGAGTGCGGCGGCCGAGGTCACGGTCGTGTCCGGATCCCGACTCGCCCATATGTCGGCGATCGCCACGGCATCGGCCGTTGCCAGGACTCGGGCGAAGTCGTCGAGCATGGCCGCCGTCCGATGGTACGTGAGCGGCTCGTACACGGCCCAGACTCGCCGGCCCGGCTCCAGCTGCCGGATGGCCGCGAGAGTCTCGCGGATGGCGGTGGGGTGGTGGCCGTAGTCGTCATACACGACCACTCCCCTGCCCTCGCCCTTCCGCTCGAGCCTCCGGCCGACTCCGTCGAACGATCCGAGCGCCTCCGCCACCGAGCTCGCGGGCACTCCCATCGCCAGCGCCGCACCGGCCACTCCCAGCGCGTTGGAGGCGTTGTGGCGGCCCGCCAGGCGGAGACGCACCGAGAGTGGTCCGGGCATCAAGCTGCCGTCCAGCTGGAGTGTGGTGCCGCCCGGGCCCGTCTCCGTCAGGCGGCCGGTCAACGTCTCGTAGTGCCGGTTCGTAGCATTCGCGCCGCGGGTCGCGGCGACGTCCGGCCCCACGAGGCTTACTGCCACCAGACGCCCCTCCCAGTCGCGGAGCTTCCCGACAACCTCGGCAACGCCCTCGTCACCGATGTTGGCCACGAGAGCCGGCTCGCGCACCGCTCCGGCCGCTTTCTGGAGCCAATCGCGGAAGCACTCCACGACCGCGTCCCGGTTCTCGAAGACGTCCGGGTGGTCCCACTCCGCGCTCGTGAGGACCGCCAGATCCGGGCGGTACGGGTCGAAGTTGCCGGCGTACTCGTCCGCTTCGACGACGAATGGCCGGCCACTGCCCAGGCGGGCCGTTGACGGCAGCCCGGGCTCCGCGCCGAGGGTTGTGACAGAGCGCGGAAGGAGCGCTCCCACGCAGGCCGCCGGATCGAGCCCCGCGGATGCCAGGACGTGCGTCAGCCAGCCCGAAGTGGTGCTCTTGCCATGGGTTCCGGCCACTCCCACCAGGTACCGGCCGACCGCGGCGTCGGCAATGACCTGCTGCCAGGGCTCGATGGGGATGCCGGCTTCTCGTGCCGCCACGAGCTCCGCGTTGTCCGGGTCGATCGCCGTGAGAGCCTTGGTGACCGCGAGCCGCTCCGGGGCCTGCCCGCCCGCGCCCGGTGCG
>VFSW01002362.1_pt1 | contig 28484 bp, 21 predicted proteins | sample 5358111 | NCBI WGS metagenome assembly VFSW01 (sample SAMN11554181, study PRJNA540505) | mine drainage metagenome | isolation source: sediment from site ElyBrook_90M | place: USA: Ely Copper Mine, Vershire, VT | collected 2017 | reverse complement strand
CCGATGTTGCCGACGGCAAGATCACCCTGACGCGCGCCACGCAAACCACCCTCGAGGGCTGGTAACGCCCCGGCAAGCTCGATGCCGCCGCGCGCGCCGAACGGCTCGGCCGCGGACCCGGCAAACCGCGCAAGTAGCGCCGCCTTTACACCGTCTTTGCGGTCGCGCGGCTCAACAGCGCGATGATTTGACGCGGGCATCCCTAGTCTTTGGTGCGCCACCGGTGCCGGGCACCGGCCCTCCGACTGCAGGAATTCCGCCCATGCGCACCCAACCCCGCGCCTCCGTCACGCTGCTGCTCGCCGGCGGCCTCGCCGCGGCCCTGTGGGCCGCCCCCGCCCGCGCCGCTTCCCCGCCCGCGGCGGGATGTGCCGCCGGTTCGGACGCGCAGGGCTTTTGGCGGCGTCTGGCCGCCAGCTACCGCGAACATCTGGCCTGGGATGGCCGGGGACCGTCGGATCCACCGGCGCTGCTGGCCGGCGGCGCCGCGGTGCCAGAGGCCAATCCGCCCTGGCCCTATGCGACCTGGAACGTCGGCGGTTCCGAGACCATCGGCGTCGACAACCGCTACTACAGCGCCTTGATGGACGCGCTGTACTGCGGGCCCGGCGGACAGGCGCTCAAGGACAGCCGCTTCACCGTGTACGGCTGGGTCGAACCCGGCGGCAACTGGAGCACTTCGCATACCCGCTATAACTACACCACCGGCACCGGCGGCAACTATCCGGCCGCCTATTCCTACCAGCCGAACACGGTGCAGCTCGACCAGGCCGCGCTGTACTTCGAGCGCACCCCCGATGAGGTGCAGCGCGATCATGCGGACTGGGGCTTCCGGGTGACCGGGCTGTACGGCACCGATTACAAGTACACCTTCTCCGATGGGGTGTTGAGCAATCAGTATCTGTCCCACGCGCAGCCCTACGGCTTCGATCCGGTGATGTATTACCTCGATTTCTGGCTGCCCCGCATCGGCGAAGGCACCAACGTGCGCGTGGGGCGCTACATCTCAATCCCCGACATCGAGGCGCAACTGGCGCCCAACAACCTCACCTACAGCCACTCGCTGCTCTACACCTACGATCCGTACACTCAGCACGGCATCGTCGTCACCACCAGGCTGAACAAGAACTGGCAGATCCAGGAGGAGATCTCCGCCGGCAACGACGTCGCGCCCTGGGTGAAAACCGAGCGCCATCTGACGCCGGCGGCCTGTCTCATCTGGACCTCGGACTCAGGCCGGGACAATCTGTATCCCTGCATGAACGGCCTCAACGACGGCAACTGGCGCTGGAACAACGTCCAGCACGCGGTGCTCACCTGGTATCACAAGTTCAACTCCCGCTGGCACATGGACACCGAGGGCTGGTACATGTGGCAGAGCCATGCGCCCAACATCGACAATCCCGCCGGCGTCGCCCTCATCGGGCAGCGCTACGCCGGGGTGCGCTACGGCGCGCCCGGCGGCGCGATCTGCAACCCGAACCTGGTCAGCTGCTATTCGTATGAATGGGCCCTGGTAAATTACCTGAACTATCAGATCGGACCACGCGACATCCTCACCTGGCGCACCGATTACCTGAACGATGCCCGCGGGCAGCGCACGGGCTTCAAAACCCGCTACACCGAGTACGATCTTGGATATACCCACTGGGTGGGTGATGCCATTGAACTGCGTCCCGAACTGCGCTTCGAGCACGCGCTCGACGCCGCGGCCTACGATAATCCCACGGCGACGCCGGGCGGCGGGCGCCACTCACAGGCCATGGCGGCCATGGACGCAATCTTTCACTTTTGACCGGCGGCCAGGGTTTGATCGCTGCCGTCCCATTGCCCTCCGCCCAGCGCAACGAAAAGCGCCGCGGTGTCTCCGAAGCGCTGGGCCTGGGCCTGAATGCGGTTGATCAACGCCTGCTGATAGACCTGCTGCGCTTGCAACAAAGCCAACTCGCTCACCAAGCCGGAGGTCAACTGCCGTTGGGTCGTATCCAACTGCAAGCGCGACGCTTCCTCGTAGTCCACCGCCGTCCTCAGCTCCTCGGCGTCGCTGTAAATGGCGTGCAGGGTGTCAGCGACGTCCTGGTAGGCGGCGAGTACCGTGCTCTGATACTGGGTTGCCGCCTGAATCAACGCCTGCTCGGCGGCGTGCTGCCGATGCCGAAGGGTGCCGCCGTCGAACAGCGGCTGGGTGGCACCCAGCACGATGTTCCAAAATGGGCCGCCGGAGGCGAACATTTGGTTGAACTGCGTCGCCGTCCCACCCACGGCCGCGGTGATGGGAAATTGCGGCAGGCGCGCGGCCACCGCCATGCCCACCTGGGCATTCGCGGCATGCAGCTCGGCCTCCGCTGCGCGCATGTCAGGACGCTGATCCACCAGCTTGGAGGGCAGGGTCAGCGGCAAATCGTGCGGCAAATGCAGATCGGCAAAGCGGAAGGTGGCGTCCACTTCCTCGCTCGGCAGGTTTCCCACCAGCGCCCTCAGCAAGTCGCGAGTCTGCTGCAATTGCCGGTCGAGTGGCGGCAACAGCGCACGGACTTGCGCCAATTGCGCTTCCTCGGCCGCTACATCGGCCCGCATCACGTACCCGTCACGCAATTGGCGCCGCAAAATGTCCACGGACCGGCTGCTGGACTCAATCATGGCCTGCACCGCCGCGATCTGCTCGCGCACGGCGGCCTCCTGAATGGCGGCGCCGACCAGATTCGACGCCAGCGCGGTGTAGGCAGCCTGAAGGGCGAAGCGCTGCACCTCGCTGCCGGCCGCCAGGGCTTCCACTGCGCGCCGATTGCCGCCGAACACATCCGGCGTATAGCCGACGGTGACCTGCGCGGTATGAAAGTTGTAGTACAGCGGTTGGTTGTGCGGGGTGCTGTTTGGGTTTTGTACCGGGGCGATTACGCTGCCATTGCCCTGAACGCCGGGCGCCACGCTGTTGCTCAGGTTGCCGGCCACCTTCTGGCGTTCGAAGGTGTAGTTCAACGCCACCGTAGGGTAGAAGAAGCCGCGCTGCGCCATCACCAGTTCCTGCGCCTGCCGCAATGCCGCCTGCGCGTTGCCTATGGCGGGGTTGGCCTTGAACGCCTTGTCCACCAGCGCATTCAGCGCCGCGCAGCCAAAAGCGGTCCACCAACGCGATGGAACTTCCGCAGAGCCGTCAAACGCCTGCGGCTCACCCGCCGCGACCGCAGCCGCCGCAGTCCTTGCAGGGAGCGGTTCCGGCGAATAGCCGGCTGCCCGCGGCGCTTCTGGGCGTTTGAAATCAGGGCCCGCGCAGGCCGCGAGCAGAGCGCCGACGACGACCGCCGCGCCGCCGATGCGCCGCGCCCGCGCCGCACTCGCGCGGCGTCGCCCCGTCTGAAAATTCCGCTCCATGGAGAACAGTATAGGTGAGCCTGCCACGGCGCCGGAACTGTAACGGATCACAGTGGACGCCGCCGCGCCGCGCCGCGATCATAGGCCGGTTGTCCTCGCGAGACCGACGCATGCCCATTGCCTCCACGAATTCCCGGGAACCCGCGGCGTCCGCAGTGCTCTGCGGCCTGATCTTCCTCGGCATCCTTTGCAGCGCCTGCGCTCACCGCGACCCGCCACCCGCCGTAGCGCCCCCGGCGGCCGCGCCCGACACGGTGGTGCTCAACGACACCCAGCGGACCGCGCTCCAAATCGCCATCGCCGGACGCTATCGCTTTGCGGAGCTGCGGGCGGCGGTCGGCAGCTTGGATTTCGATGAAAATGCCACCGTGCCCGTGTTCTCCCCCTACTCGGGGCGCATCCTGCGCGCGGACGCCGACATTGGCGATCCGGTGGCGCGCGGCGCCGCCCTGTACACCATCGACAGCCCGGACCTATTACAGGCCGAGTCCTCGCTGATCGCCGCCGCGGCGGCGGCCGATCTAACCCAAGCCGCCCTCGAACGCGCCAGAGACCTGTTTGCGCACCAAGGCATGGCGCAGAAGGACTATCAGCAGGCCGTGGCCGACGAAATGACCGCGGCGGGCGCCCTGCGCGCCGCACGGGATGCGCTACGCATCTTCGGCAAGAACGAGGCGGCAATCGACGCGGTGATCGCCTCGCGCCAGGTCGATTCGACCCTGGTCATCCACAGCCCGGTGACCGGCCGCATCAGCGCAAGGGCCGCGCAACCTGGCCTGCTGGTGCAGCCCGGAGTCTCGCCGGCACCCTATACCGTTGCCGACACCTCGACGCTATGGATGATTGCGGCGGTCCCGGAAGGCGACATTCCGCAACTGAAAGTAGGTCAGCCGGTGAGCGTTCGAGTGGCGGCGCTGGGCGATACGGAGTTTTCCGCCAAGGTCCTGGTCATCGGCGCAGCGGTCGATCCAAGCACCCACACCGCCGCGGTGCGGGCCGCCATCCACGATCCTGATCGGCGGCTGCGTCCCGGCATGCTGGCGACTTTCGTGATTCGCATCGGCGACTCGGTCGACAGTGTCGGCATCCCCGTGAAGGGCGTGGTTCGCGAAGGCGATGGCTCCATGTCCGCCTGGGTGGTCGGCGATGCGCACCGCTTCACGCGCCGCAACGTGAAGATCGGTCTGCAGCAGGACGGCATCATCCAAATCCTCGAAGGCGTCAGCGCGGGTGAACGCGTGGTCACCGACGGTGCCATCCTGCTCAGCAACATGCTGTACGGCAACAGCGGTGAATGAGCGCCGACGTCCATGCTGAAAAGCCTGCTCGCCTTCGTCCTCACGCACCGCCCCATCGTCCTCATGGGGCTTTTGATCTTCCTCGGTGCCGGGCTGATGGCCGTGGTAAAGCTCAATGTCGAGGCCTACCCGAATCCCGCGCCGGTGATTCTCGAAATTACCGCCCAGGCCCCGGGTCTCTCAGCGGAGGAGATGGAACGCTACTACACCACGCCGATGGAGATCGGTCTGTATTCCACCCCGGGCATAGCCAACATCCGCTCCACTTCCTTTTACGGCTTGTCCTTCGTGCGGGTCACCTTCAAGTACGGCGTTGACTATTTCTTCGCCTACACCCAGGCCGCCCTCAGCCTGCAGCAGAACGTCACGCTTCCGGGCAGCCAGGTGCCGCAAATCCAGCAATCCAGTCTGGTGGGTGAGGTCTACCGCTATCAGGTCGTCGGGCCGCCGCACTTCGGCCTCACCAACTTGAGGACTGTCCAGGACTGGATCGTGCTGCGGCGTCTGTCGACCATTCCGGGGGTGGTCGCCGTCAACAGCTGGGGCGGTACCACCAAGGAATTCGAGGTCGAAGCCGATCCCGCGCGCATGCAGGCCTACGGCGTCACCCTCTCGCAGATGACCACCGCCCTGGCCAATGGCAACGTCAATGTGGGCGGGCGTGAGCTCACTTTCGGCGAGCAGTCGATCAACATTCGCGGCATTGGCCTGATCGATAGCGGAGGCAGCGAGGACCTGACCCGGGGCACGCGCACCAGGGACATAGAAAACGTCGTGCTTGCCCAATACAACGGCGTACCGGTGCACATAAAGGATGTGGCCCGGGTCCGGGTCGGCTACGTGCCGCGCCTCGGTATCGCCGGCCGCGACCATTACGACGATGTGGTGGCCGCGATCGTGGTCATGGGACGCACCCAGCATACCAACGACATCGTGCCGCGCATAAAGGCGGAGGTGGCCCGGATGAACAAGGACGGCAGCCTGCCGTCGGGGGTGCAAATCGTCCCCTTCTATGATCGCACCACCCTGGTGGAGGTGACCACGCATACCGTGGTGCACAACCTGATCTTCGGTTGTCTGCTGGTCTTTCTGATCCAGTGGGTATTCCTTGGCGACTTGCGCAGCGCCCTCATCGTCGGCGCGAACATTCCCTTCGCGCTGCTGTTCAGCATCATCATTCTCGTCCTGCGCGGCGAAGACGCCAATCTGCTGTCGATCGGTGCGGTCGACTTCGGAATCATCGTCGATTCCGCGGTCATCTTGATGGAAAATATCTTCCGCAACTTGCAGGGCGACACCGCTCATGGCGGCAGCCTGCTCGCGGCGCTGGCGCAGCAGGAGTTCGGCGGCGACCCGAGCCGCACCATCCAGTCGGGCGGCCGGCCATTCACCTGGACCAATCGCCTGCGCATGATCTACGTAAGCGCTCTGCAGGTGGATCGCGCCGTCCTGTTCTCTGTGATGATCACGGTCGCCGCGTTCACGCCGCTGTTCACCATGGAGGGCGTCGAGGGCCAGATTTTCGGGCCCATGGCGCGCACCTATGGCTATGCGCTGGCCGGCGCCCTGCTGGCGACCTTCACCGTCACCCCGGTCCTGGCCTCCCTGGTGATGCCGGAGAAGGTCACGGAGGTGGAGACTGTTCTGGTGCGCACCCTGCGCCGTGGTTACTCGCCGGTGCTGGCGTGGGCGCTGCAACGGCGCCGGTTGGTGGTCGCCATTGGCTGCGTCTTCCTGCTATTCGCCGGGGTGCTGATGAGCTTTCTCGGCTCGGAATTCCTGCCGGCTTTGGAGGAGGGCAACTTCTGGATCCGCGCCTCGATGCCGCCTACCATGTCCCTCGATGCCGGCACCGAAGCGACGCGCAAGATGCGCGAGATACTGCTCGGCCATCCGGAAGTGCTCACCGTGGTGTCACAACATGGAAGGCCGGACAACGGCAGCGACGCATCGCCGTTGTCGAACGTCGAACTCTTCGTGCCCTTGAAGAACTTCGACGCCTGGCCACGCGGCTTGACCAAGGAGAAGCTCACCGCGCAGTTGCAGGCCGAGTTCGCGAACGCGCTGCCGGGCGTCGGCTTCAATTTCTCGCAATACATCCAGGATAACGTCGAGGAGGCGATATCCGGTGTCAAAGGCGCCAACTCCGTAAAGATCATCGGTCCGAACCTGGCCACGCTGGAAAGCCTGGCAAACCAGATCATGGCGCAAATGGCCACGGTGCGCGGCGTCGCCGACCTCGGCGCGTTCCGCGTCCTCGGCCAGCCGAATCTCGACATCCAGATCGACCGCGAAAAGACCGCGCGCTACGGCCTCAACACCGGGGATGTCAACACCGCCATCCAGGCCGCCCTCGGCGGAGCCGTCGCCACCACGGTGCTCGAAGGTGACCGGCAGTTCGGCCTCGCGGTGCGCTTCGCGCCGCAGGCGCGCAACACTCTCGAGGCCATCGGCAACGTCAAGGTGGGTTATCAAAGCGCCGCTGGAACGGTGGCCTATATTCCCCTGCGCGATCTGGCCACCATCACTCTCGATACCGGCGCCTCGTACATCTATCACGAGGGGACGAAGCGGTACCTGCCCATCAAATTCAGCGTCCGCGACCGTGATCTCGGCGGCACGGTAAAGGAGGCCCAGGAGCGCATCGCGCGCAACGTGCATCTGCCAATCGGCTACCGGCTCGAGTGGGCGGGGGAATTCGAGGACCTCAATCAGGCCAGGGAGCGTTTGGAGATCGTGGTGCCCATCAGCCTGCTGTTGATCCTGATGCTGTTGTACGCCTTGTTCAATTCCCTGAAGGATGCATTGCTCGCGCTTTCGGGAATACCCTTTGCGATTGGCGGTGGCGTGCTGGCGTTGTTCATTGCCGGCCTGCCGTTCAGCATCTCCGCGGCCATCGGCTTCATTTCCCTGTTCGGGGTGTCCGTGATGAACGGCATTCTGCTCATCACCTATTACAACCAGCTGCGTCTAGGCGGCGACCCCAGTCTCGAGGCGATGTTCAAGGCTGCCGAGCAGCGCATGCGCCCGATGTTGATGACGGCATTCTCCGCCGGCATAGGTCTGTTCCCGGCGGCCATCTCCCATGGAGTCGGCAGCCAGGTGCAGCGCCCCCTCGCCACCGTCGTCGTGGGAGGCATGCTTCTCGGACCCATCATGCTGCTGTTGGTGGTGCCGGCGCTGCAGACCCTGTTCCTCTCCTCCGCCGAGGACTCCGCCGGCACCGGTGCGCTGGAGCCGCCCCAGTGAAGGTCGGCAGGATCCCGCCGCTCGCCGCGCTTGGCCTGTTTCTGGGCGGGATTTGCGCCGCCCGGCCGGCCGCCCCGGTGAATCCGGCGACGCTCCCCCCGCGGGTCAGCGGCGCCATGCCCGTGACCTCCGCGCTGACGGCTCCGCGCAATATGCGTACGGCCATCGCCGGCAAGACCCCGTTTCCCGTTCGGCCGGCGGGCGCCTTGCCACCGCCGGCCGCGCTGCACCGGACTGCACCCGTTGCCGCGCGTGCATCACCGCTGGCGCGACCCCAAAAGCCGTCCGCGCTCCCTGCGAAGGCGCCGGCAATCGCATCCCCGCGGGCACCGGCGTCGGCAGGTCCGTCTTCGCGCACCGCATCACGGTCAGCGGCCAAACCAGCGCCGCCTCGTTGAACTGCGGGGTGAGCCGGCGCAGCTGCGCTACTATGGCGGCATGCCGCCGGTCCGCAGAAAAATCCTGTGTATTGAGGACGACCGGGAGACCGCTGCGCTCATCGCCGAGGAATTCACCGAGCGCGGCTTCGACCTGGTCCTCGCTCATGACGGACAGGCCGGGTTCGCAGCCGTCCTCAAGGAGGCGCCGGACCTGGTGTTGTGCGACGTCTCCATGCCGGTGATGAGCGGTTTGGAGGTGCTCGATGGCCTGGTGGAATTGATGCCGCAGTTCGCCGCCGTTCCCTTCGTTTTTATCACCGCCCTGGGCGATCGCGACCACGAATTGCGGGCCCGACGCCTTGGAGCGGACGACTACGTCATCAAACCCATCGATTTCGAAATCCTGGCGGCCATCATCGACGGACGGCTCGCGCGTCTTGCCAGGGCCGACAATTGGTCGCAACGGGTGGCGCTCGGCGAACGCGAAAGCGAATGCCTTACCTGGGCCGCCCGGGGTAAGACTTCGGCGGAAATCGCCCTCATCATCGGCACCACCAAGCGCAATGTCGACTTTCACATCGAGACCGCCTGTCGCAAGCTGCAGGTGAGCACGCGCATCCAGGCGGCGGTCAAGGCGGTCTCGGGACGCCTCATCGACCCGTAACCCCGCGCTGGATGCAGGAGCGGTAGATGCATGCCCATTCTTGTCGTGTGACCCCTGCCAATTCGCGCCCGCGCTCGATCCGTATGCTGCTGTCGGGCGCGGCGCTGCTCTTTTTGCTGCTGATCGTCGGTCTCGGCATCTTCAGCATCGAGCGACTGCGGGACGTGAACCGGGTATCCGACGAGATCCGCAGCCGCTGGCTGCAGGACGTCGGGCTCATCGGCGACCTGAACAATTACATGTCCGACTACCGTACGGCGGAAAGCACGCATCTGCTGTCGCGCACTCGGGCAGAGGAGGCGGCCACCGAGCGTGACCTGCTGCAATTGCGCTCCCGGGTCGCCCATGCGCAGAATGCCTATGAGTCGCTCGCCCACGACGCGGCCGAGCTCGGCATCTACGACGCATTCGCCACACAGTGGCGCGCATACCAGGAAATCGCCGCCCGGGTGCTCGCCGCCTCGCGAAGCGGCGACAAACCCCTGGCCGTCACCATGTACATGAATCAATCGCATGCGGCATTTGAGACCGCCAGCGACACCCTCGGACGTCTCACCGAGCAGACCGTGACCAAGGCGCGCGCCGCCGGCGGCCGCGCCTTCAGCGCCTATATGCGCGACGAACGGCTGATCATCTCCGCGATGATTCTCGCCACCGGCCTGGTGCTGGTAACCCTCCTGTACATCACCCGATCCGTATCGCATCCCATGCGCCAACTGGCCCGGGTGATGCATGCGCTCGCGGCGCACGACCTCGAGGCGGACGTGCCGCAAATCCATCGCGACGATGAGATCGGCGAAATGGCCCGCTCGGTCGCCGTGTTCCGCGAGGATGCGATTGCACTGGCCAGCAGCCGCCGGCGGCTGCTGGAGCAGACAGCAGCCCTTGAGGAGGCTCTGGAGAGCGAAAGGCGCCTGACCGCGCAGCAGCGGAACTTCGTGACATTGACTTCGCATGAGTTCCGGACTCCCCTTACGGTGATCGACGCGCAGGCGCAGCGCCTGATCAAACTGAAGGAGCGCCTCTCACCCACCGACGTGCAGGAACGAGCCGGCCGGATTCGACTCGCCGTCACCCGGCTGACCGGCATCATGGACAGCCTGCTCGGCGCCTCACGCCTGCTCGACGGACATGCCGTTTTCGACCCCGGCGACTTCGACCCCGGCGCATTGTTGCGCGAGGTATGCCAATTGCACCGTGAAACCAACCGCAATGCCCACATTCATGAAGACCTCCAAGGGTTGCCCCCGTCGATGGGCGGCGATCCGAAGCTGCTGTTCGCGCTGTTCAGCAATCTGCTGTCCAATGCAGTGAAGTACTCGCCGCCGGGAAGCCCGATCGAGTTGGTCGCCCGGGTGCGGGCGCCCGATTGGCTGCAGGTGGAAGTCCGCGACCACGGGATCGGCATTCCGGCCGCCGACCGGGCTTCGCTGTTCGAACGCTACTTCCGCGGCAGCAATGCCGTCGGGGTGACCGGCAGTGGTGTGGGTCTGCATCTGGTGGCGATGGTGCTGCAGCTGCATGGCGGCACAATCCTGGTCAACAGCAGCGAGGGCAACGGTTCAACCTTCCAGGTGCAACTGCCCTTACGCCGCGCCCACGAGCCCGCCAGCGGCGGATCGGTTCCCCCACCGAGCGCCGGCGATGGCGCTGCGATCGCCCCGCGAATCCCTTCCAGGCCCTCGGTGGCGCCGCCACCCGGGGTGGGGCAAACTAACTGACTTTTCGGGGCCGATCCGGTCCGAGGCGGCAGTTCAGTCATGTGTGGCATCGTCGGTGTGATTGCGGAGCGCAATGCCGTCCCCATCCTCATGGAGGGGCTGCGACGGCTGGAGTATCGCGGCTACGACTCGGCCGGTCTGGCGGTGCTCGATCATGGTGAGCATCTGGCGCGGGTGCGCACCGTGGGCAAGGTCCGGGCGCTGCAGCAGGCCCTGGACGCCAACCCCCTGCTCGGCCCGGTGGGCATCGCCCACACGCGCTGGGCCACCCATGGCGTGCCCACCGAGTTGAACGCCCATCCGCATGTCTCGCGCGACGGCATCGCCATCGTGCACAACGGCATCATCGAGAACCACGAGGCGCTGCGCGCCGGACTGCTCGAGTTGGGCTATGTCTTCACCTCCGAGACCGACACCGAGGTGATCGCCCATCGCATCCATCACCATCTCGCCGGCTCCGCCGATCTGTATGCCGCCGTGCGCAAGACCGTCGCCGATCTGCAGGGCGCCTATGCGCTCGCGGTCATCGCCGAGTGCGATCCGGACTGCGTGGTGGTTGCCCGCGAGGGTTGTCCGGTGGTGGTGGGTCTGGGCATCGATGAGAACTTCGTCGCCTCCGACGTGGCGGCGTTGCTGCCGGTGACCCGCCGATTCATGTTCCTCGAGGAGGGCGATGTCGCCGAGGTCCGCCGCCAATCCATCAAGGTACTCGACCGCGACGGTCGCCTGGTCGAAAGGGCGGTACGCGAGAGCGAACTGCCGGCCGATGCGGTCGAGCGCGGCGCCTACCGGCATTTCATGCTCAAGGAGATCCACGAGCAGCCGCGCGCCATCTCGCAGACGCTGCAGGAGCGCATTGCCGGCGCCCGGCTGCTCGATGCCGCCTTCGGCCCCACCGCGCAACAAATCTTCCGCCGGGTCAAGGCCGTGCACATCGCCGCCTGCGGCACCAGCTACCACGCCGGTCTGGTCGCAAGCTACCTGATCGAGCAGCATTGCCGGATCCCGGCGCGGGTGGAAATCGCCAGCGAGTACCGCTATCGCGAGCCGGTGGTGACGGCGGATACGCTGTTCGTCACGCTCTCGCAGTCAGGCGAGACCGCCGATACGCTGGCCGCGCTGCGCAATGCCAAGCAGGCGGGCTATCTCGCGACCCTCGCCATTTGCAACGTGGCGGAGAGCTCCATGGTGCGCGAATCGGAGCTGGTGCTGCTGACGCGCGCCGGTCCGGAGATCGGCGTGGCCTCCACCAAGGCGTTCACCACCCAGCTCACCGCCGTCGGCATGCTGATGGTCGCCCTGGCGAAGCACCGTGGATTCGACGCCGCGCTGGAGCCGCAACTGGTGTCGCAGTTGCTGCAGTTGCCGGGACTGGTCGAGAAGACCCTGCAGCTGGATCCGGCCATCGCGGTGCTCGCCGAGCGACTGGTCGACAAGCACCATGCGCTGTTCCTGGGGCGCGGTCCGCTGCAGGCCATCGCCCTCGAAGGCGCGCTGAAGCTCAAGGAGATCTCCTACATCCACGCCGAGGGCTACGCCGCGGCCGAGCTCAAGCATGGCCCGCTCGCGCTGGTCGACGAGGACATGCCGGTGATCGCCGTCGCGCCCAACAATGACCTGTTGGAGAAGCTCAAATCCAATCTGCAGGAAGTGCGGGCGCGCGGCGGCCAGCTCATCGTGTTCGCCGATCCGCTCGCCGGCATGAGCAGTTCCGAGGGCGTGACCGTGTTGCACATGCCCGCGCCCGCGACCGTGCTGCAGGCGCCGGTGATCTTTTCCATCCCCCTGCAGCTGCTCGCCTATCACGTCGCGGTGCTCAAGGGCACCGACGTCGATCAACCGCGCAATCTGGCCAAGAGCTTGACGGTGGAGTGAGACGGACCCATGTGAGGCCGGCACATGCATCCCGGCGGCAACGCCCGGCCGGGTGACCCGCCTCACCACGGACACTCGCGAGTGGCGGCCGCTCATTAATGACCATTGCGTGCTGGTGGCGCCTGTCTTGCCAACCCGCCCCCAAACCTGCACCCTGCAACACCTCAGGGCATGAACACCACCTCCCCTTCACCGACCACCTCCATGGCGGCGCCGCCCCCTCCCGCGCGGGTGTTCGTGCTGGGCGGGACCGGCACCATCGGAAGGGCCACCGTGCAGGCGCTGCTGCGGCGGGGCCATGAGGTGGTGTGTTTCGTGCGTCCGCGCGCCGGCGTGGGCGGCTCTCTGGCCGCCGCGGACAGCGCGCGGCTCCTTGCCGGCGCCACCGTGCGCCACGGTGAGGTGACGGATCCGGTGTCGCTGGCACGCGATGGCTTTCAAGGTGAGCGCTTCGCCGCGCTGGTATCCTGCCTGGCCTCGCGCACCGGCGCGCCCCGCGATGCCTGGGCCATCGACTATCAGGCGCAGGTGCATGCCTTGGAGGCGGCCCGGGCCGCGGGCGTGGCGCGGGTGGTGCTGCTGTCGGCCATCTGTGTGCAGAAACCTGTGCTCGCCTTTCAGCAGGCCAAGCTCGCCTTCGAGCAGGTGCTGATGAACTCCGGTCTGACCTATTCGATCGTGCGTCCGACGGCCTTCTTCAAGTCCTTGTCCGTGCAGATCGAGCGGGTGCGGCGCGGCAAACCCTTCCTGGTCTTCGGCGACGGCAGGCTCACCGCCTGTAAGCCCATCAGCGATCGCGATCTGGCGGAATACCTCGCCGGTTGTCTGCACGATGAGGGGCGGGCGAATCGCGTGCTGCCCATCGGCGGGCCGGGGCCGGCCATCACGCCGCGGCAGCAGGGCGAGCATCTGTTTGCCTTGTTGGGACGGCCGCCGCGCCTGCGTCAGGTGCCCGTGGGACTGCTCGACACCATCATCGCGCTGCTGAGCGGCGCGGCACGCTTGTTCCCGGTGCTCGCGGACAAGGCGGAGTTCGCCCGCATCGGCCGCTATTACGCCCGTGAATCCATGCTGGTGCTCGACCCCGGGACGGGCCGTTATGATGCCGATGCCACCCCGTCGACGGGCACCGACACCCTGTTCGATTTCTACGCCGCCCAGCTGAATGGCGCCGCCGCCCCCGAGCGCGGCGACCACGCGGTATTCTGATCATGGGCGGCGAGGACGCCGGCGAGCAACCCTTCCTGGTGGACAATCTCCACACCCGCTCGCTGTGCTTCGGCTTGGACGGGGCGATACAGAGTGAAATGCTGCTCGATGATCCTCTGGCGCTGGTCAGCGCCTACACCCGCAAGATGATGGGCTTCCTGCTGTTTCACCGCCACCCTCGCAAGGTGCTCATGATCGGCCTGGGGGGTGGCGCGCTCGCCAAATACTGCCATCAATATCTGCCCGGGGCGCGTCTGACCGTGATCGAGATCGATCCGCAGGTCATCGCGCTCAGGGAGCAATTCGACATCCCGCCCGACGATGCCCGCCTGCGGGTCGTCAACGAAGATGGCGCGGTCCATGTGACTGACATGGCGCGCGCGAGGCGGCACACCGATGTGCTGCTGGTCGATGCCTTCGACCGGCACGGCCTCGCCCCGGCGGTGATCGAGCCGCGCTTTTTGCGGGCGGCACGCGAGGTCTTGAGCGCGCGTGGCGTGTTCGTCATGAATCTGGTCGCCGACCCCGCCTTGTGCGTGCGCCATGTCGAGTCCATCCATGCGGCGTTCGGCGGCGCCATGGCCGTGGTCAGCGTGGAGGACGGCGCCAACGTGGTGGTGTTCGCCGGGCCCTGTCTGCGCGATGCGCGCACGCTGGCGGTTGCCGTGCAACGGGCGCCGCGCATCGAGGGCCGACTAGGCCTGCGCTTCCCCACCTTGCTGGATTTGACCCGCCAACTGCAGCAGCGCGCGGCTTCGCCCCTGGCGATGGGGATCGCCGCCGGCTGAGCGCCTGCGGCTGGCGTTCTCGCAGCGGCGCCGGGCGGAAGGCGGGCGTTCGTCGGTGGGCGCCCAGGGTTTCCCGGTGCGTTCCTCGATGTAGGCGCGGATCAGGCGGCGCACCACCTGCGAGGGCGTTACATCCTCCTCGGCGCACAGCCTTTCGAACAACTCCTTCTTGCGCGGATCGATCAGGATGGTGAGCCGGGCGGTGCGGTCTTCGGTGGCCAAGCAGGTCTCGCGTTGAGATGACAAGTTATGCGTGTCAGATTATAATAGAACGCACATGTCCGCAAACGGCCACAGGGAAATCCCGCCCCCGGATCGGCGCCCAGGCATCGCCAGGAAGGCCGGCGTGCCGTGAGCCTCGGTCAACACTCTGCGCTGTCGCTCTGCCTGTGGCTGTTGGTCGCCTGGTGCCTCACCGGCCTCGCCGGTCTGTTGCGGCCGCTGAGCATCGCCTGGGTGGCGCGCACGCTGTTTCCCCTCGGCGCCCTGATCGGTGCGGCGTTGGCCATGGTCGCGGCATGGGGTCTTGCGCATCCCATCGAGCAGCAGGTGACGGCCGTGGGCCTGCCGGACCTGCCCGTACACCTGCGTCTCGATGCACTTTCCGGGGTCTTTCTGATTCTCCTCGGTGGCGCTTCGGCGGGCATCTCGATCTTCGCGGCGGGCTACTTCCGGCACGGCGAAGGCACCGCACCCGGGCTGTTGGGACTGCAGTACCACCTGTTCCTCGCCAGCATGGGCTTCGTGCTGCTCGCCGACGACGCCTACGCCTTCATGCTGGCATGGGAGAGCATGGCCCTGTCCTCGTACTTCCTGGTCACCACCCAGCACCGCATGGCCGAGATCCGCGAGGCCGGCTTTCTCTACCTGCTGATGGCGCATCTCGGGGCGCTCGCCATTCTGCTCAGCTTCGGAATCATGCCGGGCGGCAGCTGGCAGTTCACCTTCGACGCCATGCGGGCGGCCCATCTGGCCACACCCGCGGCCTCCGTGGCCTTCGTTCTTGCCCTGATCGGCTTCGGCGCCAAGGCCGGGGTGGTGCCCCTGCATGTCTGGCTGCCGGAGGCCCATCCGGCGGCGCCATCACCGGTCTCGGCCCTCATGAGCGGGGTGATGCTCGAGACCGCGCTATACGGGATCATCCGCGTAAGCTTCGACCTGCTGCGTCCGCCGCTGTGGTGGTGGGGGCTGTTGCCGCTTGCGCTGGGCCTGTTCAGCGCCCTCTATGGCGTGGTGTTCGCGGCGGTGCAGACCGACATGAAGCGCCTGCTCGCCTACTCCTCGATCGAAAACATCGGCATCATGTTCACCGGCCTCGGCCTGGCGATGGTGTTCGCGGGCGTCGGCATGCCGGCGCCCGCGGCCCTGACCTTGATCGCGGTGGTGTACCACGCCGTGAACCACGCCTTCATGAAGAGCCTGCTGTTCCTGGGCACGGGCGCGGTCTTGCATGCCACCGGGGAGCGCAATCTCGGCCGCCTCGGCGGGCTGATCCATCGAATGCCCTGGGTGGCCTGGTTGACCCTGATCGGCGTGCTGGCCATCGCCGGCCTGCCGCCCCTCAACGGCTTCGTCTCCGAATGGCTCCTGCTGCAATCCTTTCTGGTCTCCTACCAGGTGCCCCATCCCTTCATCAACATGCTGTTGCCGCTCGGCGCGGCCCTGCTGGCCCTCGCCGCCGCCCTCGCCGGCTACGTGATGGTGAAATTCTTCGGCGTCATCTTCCTCGGGCAGCCGCGCGAGGCGGCGCTGGCGCGGGCTCATGATGCCGGACTTGCCGAGCGCGCCGGACTGCTCTGGCTCGCCGCCGGGTGCGCACTGCTCGGTCTTTTTCCCGGTGCGGTGATCGCCGCCCTTGGCATCATCACCCGGCAACTCGGTCTGGGCCGACTTCCCGTCGGTGATGCGCCCTGGTGGCTGCTGGTGCCCATCCCGGCACGCGAGTCCTCCTATGCCCCGCTGCTGTTCCTCGCCGTGATCCTGGCCGTGGTGCTGCTGGCCATCCTCGGCGTGCGACTGTTCTACCACCGGCGCATCCGCCGCGGCGCCCCCTGGGATTGCGGCTTCGGCGCGCTCAACGGCCGCATGCAGGACTCGGCCGAGGGCTTCGGCCAGCCCATCCGCCACCTGTTCACGCCGCTGTTCGACATCGTCCGCGAACTGCCCGGGCCCTTCGACCGGCAGCCAAAATACCGGCTGCAGATCGGCGACCGCCTGTGGCGCGGCCTGTACTTGCCTCTCGGCGGTTGGGTGCGCGGCGCCGCCGACCAGGTCGCCTGGCTGCAGCAGGGCCGCATCTCGACCTATCTGCTGTACAGCTTCGTGACCCTGCTGGCGATGCTGGCGCTGATGCTGTGAATCTCATCGAATGGCTGGTCCAACTGCTCGGCATCGGGCTGGCGCTGAGCGCCGCGCCGGCCTTTCTCGGCTGGGTCAATCAGTGCCGGGCATGGCTGCAGAACCGCTCTGCGCCAAGCATCTTTCAGCCCTACCGCGGCATCCGCAAGCTATTCCACAAGGATGCGGTGATGGCCGCGAACGCCTCGCCCCTGTTCCGCCTCGCCCCCTATGTGGTCTTCGGCGCCATGGCCGCCGCGGCGGCGATCATCCCCTCCATCGCCACCCGGCTGCCCATCACCCGGGCGGCGGATGCGATTGCGCTGGTGGGCCTGCTGGCCACCGCCCGGGTGTTTCTCGCGCTGGCCGCGATGGACGTGGGCACCGCCTTCGGCACCCTGGGCGCGCGGCGCGAGATGATGATCGGCTTCCTGGCCGAACCGGCTCTGCTGGTGGTGATCTTCGTGGTGTCATTGACCTGCGCCACCACGGCGTTGCCGATGATCGCCGAACGCCTGTCCTCACAAACCTTCGCGCTGAACCCCAGTCTCGCCTTCACGGCGGTGGCCTTCACCATGGTGCTGCTGGCGGAAAACGCGCGCATTCCGGTCGACAATCCCGCCACCCACCTCGAACTGACCATGATCCACGAGGCCATGCTGCTCGAGTACTCCGCGCGTCATTTGGCGCTGATGGAATGGGCGGCCGCGCTCAAGCTGTTCAACTACGCCTGCATCGGCTTCGCGGTGTTCATCCCCTGGGGAATCGCCACCGGACATGAGGCGCACGGTCTGCTGCTGGCGGTGCCGTTGCTGGGTGGCAAACTGCTGCTCGCCGGCGCTGGCCTGGCGGTCATCGAGACCCTGTCGGCGAAACTGCGGGTGTTCCGCGCCCCGGAATTCCTCGCCACCGCCTTCCTGTTCGCCGTTCTTGGGCTGCTGGTAAGACTGCTGTTGGGAGCATGAGCATGACAACTCGTCCCTGGGACCTGCAGGTGTTGAACGCGCTGGCGGCGCTGCTGCTGCTGCTCTCCTTTTCCATGCTCTCGCAGCGGCGGGTCGTCGCCCTGGTCAATCTGCTGGCCTTGCAGGGGGCGCTGCTGTTCAGCGCCACCTTGCTGCTCGCCTGGCGAACCGGCAACTTCAACCTGTATGTTTCCGCCGCGCTGACTCTGGGGCTGAAGGTGATCTTCCTGCCCTGGCTGCTGCACCGGTTGATCCGCAAACTGGGCGTCTATTGGGACACCGAGCCGCTGCTCAACATCACCGCCACCATGCTCGTGGGCGTGCTGGTCGTCATCTTCGCCTTCGGTCTGGCGCAGCCCATCAGCGCGCTTGCGAGCACCGCCACGCGCAACTCCATCGGCATTGCCCTGGCGGTCATCCTGATCGCCTTCCTCACCATGATCACGCGGCGCAAGGCGATGTCGCAGGTCGTGGGCTTTCTGTCCATGGAGAACGGACTGTTCTTCGGCGCCATGAGCGCCACCTACGGCATGCCGATGGTGGTCGAACTGGGAGTGGCGCTGGATGTCCTGGTGGCCATGCTGGTGCTGGGCGTGTTCTTCTTCCAGATTCGCGAGCAGTTCGACAATCTGGATTTGAAGAACTTCGAATCCCTGAAGGAAGATCAATAAAATGGAATTTCTCGTGCTGCTCGGAACGCCGCTGTCGGGGGCGCTGGCTTTCGGCCTGCTGGGCGAACGGCGCTGGGCACCGGAGCTCAACCTCGCCTTCTCGCTGCTCACCTTCCTGGCGGCCTGCGCCCTCACCTCCAGAGTGATCGCCCACGGCAACTTGGCGGTGGCGCACGAGCAGTTCTTCATCGATGCCTTCAACGGCTTCCTGGTCACCTTGACGGCCTTCGTCGGCCTGACAACGGCGCTGTTTTCGCGGCCCTACATGCGCATCGAGACCGAGCATGGGCGGGTGTCGCGCGGACAACTGCGCCTCTATCACAGCATGTACCAGATGTTCATGGCCACCATGCTGATCGCGCTGACGACCAACAACATGGGTCTGATGTGGGTGGCGATGGAGGCGGCGACCTTGTCCACCGTGCTGTTGGTGACTCTGTATCGCACGCCCGCGAGCCTGGAGGCCGGTTGGAAATATTTCATTCTCTGCGGGGTCGGCATATCCCAGGCCCTGTTCGGCACCATCCTGCTGTACTTCGCGGCGGAGAAGGTGCTCGGCGCCGAGGGCGTCGGCGCACTGCTGTGGACCCGCCTGAATGCGGTGAAGGGGGAACTCGAGCCGGCGGTGCTCGGTCTCGCCTTCGTGTTCCTGCTGGTGGGCTATGGCACCAAGGTGGGTCTCGCGCCGCTGCACAACTGGCTGCCGGATGCCCACGCGGAAGGTCCGACGCCCATCTCCGCGGTGCTCTCCGGACTGCTGCTCAACGTCGCCATGTACGCGGTGGTGCGTTGCAAGGTGCTGGTGGAGGGCTCACTGCAATCGACCCTGCCCGGACGCATGCTGATGGGCTTCGGGTTGCTGTCGGTGGCGCTGGCCGCGCTCTTTCTATGGCGGCAGCGGGATGTCAAACGGCTGTTCGCCTATTCCTCGATCGAGCATATGGGCATCATCGCCTTCGCCTTCGGCATGGGTGGGCCGGTGGCGAATTTCGCCGCGCTGTTGCACATGACGGTGCATTCGCTCACCAAGTCCTCCATCTTCTTCGCGGTGGGACACGCCACCCAGAAGGTCGGTTCGCAACTCATCCATAACATCCGCGGCCTCATCACGCTGAGTCCCACGGTGGGCTGGGGTTTGATGATGGGCACGCTGGCCATCCTCGGCACCCCGCCATTCGGCGTCTTCGCCAGCGAGTTCCTGATCCTCACCACCGCCATGAAGCAACAGCCCTGGGCGACCCCCATCCTGCTGTTGGCGCTGGGCGTGGCCTTTGCCGCGATATTCGGGCGCGTGCAGGGGATGGTGTTCGGTGACACCACGGCCAAGCGGCTGCCGCATGCCCCCGCGCTGCTGCCGGTATTCGCTCATCTCGGCCTGGTGTTGATGCTGGGCTTTTTCATTCCGCCCTATCTGGCGGATTGGTATCGCGCCGCGGCGCGCCTGATCGGCGGGCAGTGACATGGCGGCGCGGCGCTGGTTTGAGCGGGCAGCGGGACGCAGCGAGTCCTCCGCCGACGGCATCGGCGATGGGCGGGTCGGCGGCGCCCCGGGGGTGGGCCACCTCACCGTCGACCGCGAACAATGGTGTCAGGTGGCCGCGGACATGGCGGCCGGCGCCTGTCGTCTGCTGTCGCTATGGGCCAGCCATGGGCCGCGCGTCGTGGTGCATGCCGCCTTTGCGGGCGAGGCGGGTGTGCTGCTGGTGAGCCTGCCGTTGCCCGGGCCACGGCAGGACTATCCGGGCATCGGGCGCTGGTTTCCAAGCGCCGCGCGGCTGCAACGGGCGTTGGCCGATCTGTCGGGGTTGTCGAGCGGCGATGCCGATACCCGCGGCTGGCTGCGCCACGCCGCCTGGCCGCCGCAATACTTCCCGCTGGCCGATGTCGCCGCCGCCAAGGACTCCGCGACACCGTCGACGGCAACCGAAGACTATGCCTTCCTGGCCGTGGAGGGCGAGGGGGTGCATGAGATTGCCGTGGGACCCGTCCACGCGGGCATCATCGAGCCGGGCCACTTTCGCTTCTCCGTGGTGGGCGAGAAAGTACTGCGGCTGGAGGAACGTCTCGGCTACGTGCACAAGGGCATCGAGCAGCGCTTCGCGCAGCTGCCGCTGCGCGATGCTCATCGTCTGGCGGCGCGGGTCAGCGGCGACTCGGCGGTGGCTTATTCCTGGGCCTATTGTCAGGCCTTGGAGGGCATGCTCGGCGCCGCGGTGCCCGCCCGCGCCGGTGTGCTGCGCGCGCTGGCCCTGGAGCTGGAGCGTCTGGCCAATCACCTGGGCGACCTTGGTGCCATCGCCAACGATGGCGGCTTCGCCTTCGGCTTGGCGCAATTCTCCCGCCTCAAGGAGCACTTGCTGCGGGCCACCGAGGCGGCCCTGGGGCAGCGCTACTTACTGGACTTCATCGTGCCCGGCGGCACGCGGGTGGATCTGTCCGCGGCGGCCGCCCGAGCCTTGCTCGCCGCGGTGCAGGGCATCGTCAGCGAGGTCGACACCCTGCGCTCGATCTATGACGACCACGCGGGCTTGCGGGACCGGTTCGCCGGCACCGGTGTCGTCACCCCGGCGTTGGCGGTCAAGCTGGGTCTGACGGGTCTGGCGGGCCGGGCCAGCGGCCAGGCCTTCGATCTGCGCTGTGATCTGCCCTGCGAACCCTATGTGGATCTGCCGCCCCGCAAGATCGTCCTCCAGGCGGGTGACGTGGCGGCGCGCGTGGCGGTGCGCTTCGCGGAGGTGACGGAGTCGGCGGGTCTCCTGCAACACTGGTTGCAGCGGCTGCCCGACGGCGCGCATCAGCGGGCGCTGGACACTCCCGCGGAGGGCGCCTTCGGCGTCGGACTGATCGAGGGCTGGCGCGGGCCGGTGTTTCTCGCCCTGGAGGCCGGCGCCGAGGGCCGGATTCGACGCTGCCATCCACACGATCCGTCCTGGCAGAACTGGCCGGTGATCGAACATGCCGTCATCGACAACATCGTTCCGGACTTTCCATTGATCAACAAGTCCTTCAACCTGTCCTACAGTGGACACGATCTCTAACCATGCTCAAAACCCTGCGCCAGATAGTCCGTACCGGCATCGTCACCGAACCACCGGCCACGAGCGTCGATGCGCTGCGGCTCGCCGCACCCCTGCAGTCGCGCATTCTCGAGGTGCTGGGCCGCGCCCTGTGCATTCGCGCCATCGACGCCGGTTCCTGCAACGGCTGCGAGTTGGAGATTCATGCGCTGAACAACCCGCTGTACAACCTCGAAGGCCTGGGCATACGCTTCGTGGCCAGTCCCCGCCATGCGGACCTGCTGCTGGTGACCGGCCCGGTGGCCAAGAACATGGCGGTGGCGCTGCGGCGCACCTACGAGGCCACGCCGGAGCCAAAGCTCGTGGTCGCGATCGGCGACTGCGGCTGCGGCGGCGGCATTTTCGGTGAAAATTATGCGAGTCTGGGACGGGTGTCGAACGTCATACCGGTGGATGTCGCGGTGCCCGGTTGCCCGCCAAGTCCGCTGCAAATCATGAGCGGCATTCTCACCGCCGTCAGCGCCTCGAGCCTTGCGGGTCGGCGGCAGCCGCCGTAGCAGGCAACTCCTCCTCGCTCGCGCTGCCCCGATGCAGCACCTCGTGGTAGATCGACTCCCGGCGCAGCGCGCGGGAGACATGGTAGGCCGCCAGGCAGGACAGCATCAGCGCCGGCACCAACTGGTACTCGAGCGTCATCTCGAACACGATCAGGAAGGACATGAGCGGCGCATGGGTGGTGGCGGCCAGAAACGCGCCCATGCCGATCACCGCATACACCAGGGGCAGGGAGGAACTCGGCCACAGCGCATGGGCGATGCTGCCCGCCAGCATCCCGAGCATGGCGCCGACGAAAATCGTCGGCGTGAACACGCCGCCCACCGCACCGGAGCCGGCCGTGGCGGCGGTGGCCAGCACCTTGGCGATCAGCACCGTCAACACCATCTGCAACGGCCACGGTGCATGCAGGACGTCGTTGACCACGCCGTAGCCATTGCCCCACACCTCGGGACGCCAGGCCGAAATGACGCCGACGATCAGGCCGCCCAGGGCGAGTTTCGCCGGCAGGCTCCACGGCAGCCGGTGAGTCAGCCGACGCACGCGATCCAGCAAGATCATGAACGGCGGCGCCAGGCCGCCCAGGGCAACCCCCATCAACAGAAACAGTGGCAGCTCCCACAAGGAGGCGACCTGCAGCGGCGGGATGTGGTACACCGGCTCGTAGCCCAGCACCTGATGCACGGTGACATTGGCCACCACCGAGGCCACCATCAGCGGGCCCAGGCGGCGGATGGCGAGCGTTCCGTAGACGATCTCGGCGATGAACATCGCACCCGAGAGCGCCGCATCATAAGCCGAGGCGAAGCCCGCCGCCGCGCCGCAGGCCAGCAGCAGCCGCAGGTCATCGCCGGCGAAGCGGCCCAGCTGGCCGACCCAGGAACCGCTGGCGGCCGCCAGCTGCACCATGGCGCCCTCGCGTCCAATGGAGCCGCCCGAGCCGATGGTGCACAGCGAGGAGAGCGCGCGCAACAGAGTGCCGCCCACATTTTGGCGGCCATCGCCGACGGCGATGGCCTCCAGATAATCCACCGGCTTGTCGCCGCCGGCCAGGCGGCGCGCCAGCCACAGAAAACAACCGGCGGCCACCCCGCCCAGGGACGGGGTGATGGCCAGCCGCCACGGCGGCAGGTGTTTGGCGGCGGCGACCAGACTGCCCGGGTGCCCGGTGGCCAGCCGCTCCGCCAATGCCATGCCCTCGTGAAATCCCACCGTGGTGAGCGCGCCGACCACGCCGATCACCGCCGCCCATAGCAGCAACCAACGATCATCGCCGTGGTAGCCCGGCGCGCGCGCACCAGGCGATGCCGCGCTCACCCGCCCCCCGCTGCGCCGCCGCGTCCGACGCTCAGAGCAGCGTGATGCCGAATGGCCTGACGCAAACCGCCAGCACACCGAAGCACAGCACCGTCAGCAGGGCGCAGCCCCCGAGGGTGGGCCAGAAGCCCAGCCGCGGCAGGAGGGTGGAGAACAGCAGGAACATCGGCAGGGTGGGCAGCACGTACCAGAAGGTATAGAGGGCGTGATTGGCCACCTTCCGTTCCGGCTGTCGTTCCAGGTGCAGCCAGATCAGCGTCAGCAGGGTCACCAGGGGCAGCGCGGCGATGAAGCCGCCGAGTTTGTCGCTGCGCTTGGCGATCTCGGAAATCGCCACCACCAACAGGGCCGTCACCGCGTACTTGGTCATCAGCCAGGCCATGGGATTCTCCATTCATCTCGGCCTTAGTGTAGCGGTCGCGCGCGGCGCCCGGGCAACCGATCGCGGCCGCTCAACGCGGCGCTTCCGGTGCACCGCCTGCCGCCGTCACTTCCAGTACCCCGCCCAGCTCGATGTTCGCCGCCAGCATCGATGCGGGCGGTTGTCCCAGCAGTTGGGCGCGCAAGGCCCGCAGGGATCCTGAATGGCCGACGATCACCACCGTCCCCGCGGCCACGGCGTCGAGCTGCGTCCGAAACGAGGCCACCCGCTGCCACAGCGCCTGCACGCTCTCCCCGCCGCCCGGGGGATGATGCAGCAGGTCCGCCGCCCAGCGGTCCAGCTCCTCGCGCGCAATCTGCTCCCAGGGGCGGCCCTCCCAGGCGCCGAAATCCAGTTCGCGCAGCCGCGCATCCTGCTGCACGGCCTGCGCATCGCGCGCGCCCAGAGCCTCGGCCAGTATGCGGCAGCGCAAAGCCGGACTGGAATACACCTGCGTCGCCACCGGTACCCGCCGCAGGCAGTTGGCGATGTCCGTGGGCGCCGAGGCGGCGAGAGACAGGTCGGTGCGCCCGTAGCAGACTCCCGCCGCGATGGCGGGGAGGGTGTGCCGCACCAGGATGATCCGCCGGCTCACGTGGCCGCCACCGCCAGATAGAAGGCGCACTCGCCGAGCTGCGTGGCGGCGCCCAGACAGTCGCCCGTGTAACCCCCCAGCCGCTGCCGCAGGTAGCGGCGCCAAACCAAGGCGACCACCAGCACGGCGGCGGCCGCCCGCCACAGGCGCGGCGCGGTGGCGATGATCAGCAGCGCGGTGGTGAGCAGCGCGACGCTCACGGAGGTCCTCGACACGGTGTTCACCAACGGTCGGCTGCGCGAGTCGGCCGCATCACGACAATACGGCAGGCTCGCCATGATCAACACCGCTCCACAGCGGCTGACCGTGTGGCCGGCGAGCAGCGCGAGCAGGACGGTGTGCGCGGACATCGCGCTCAGGGTGGCGAACTTGAGCAGGAACGCGAGCCCGAGGGCCATGGCCCCGTACGCGCCGATGCGCGAGTCCTTCATGATCTGCAGCACCCGCTCCCGCTCGTGACCACCGCCCAGCCCGTCGCAGGCATCGGCGAGGCCGTCCTCGTGAAAGCCGCCGGTGAACAACACCGTGGCGATCAGGCTGATCACCACGGCCACCGGTGGCGCCCAAAAGCGGCCGGCGAGCGCCCAGCTTCCGGCACCCACCGCACCGACCAGTGTTCCCACCAGGGGAAAGTAGCGAGCGGCGTCATCCAGCAGTCCCTGGCTATGCCCCACCCAGGCGGGCACGGGTACCCGGGTGAAAAATTGCACGGCGGCGAGCAGCCGCCGCAGTTCGCGCCAGCCCGCATGGCCCGCCACCGCAAGCGTTCTCATGGAGCTAAGAGGCCGACTGACCGCTGACGCCGGCCGACTCGAAGGTCGCCATCTGCGTGAACAGGGCGACCGCCGCGCGCAGAATCGGCACCGCCAGCAGCGCGCCCGTGCCTTCGCCCAGCCGCATGCCGAGATCGAGCAAGGGCTCCACCCGCAGATCCTGGAGCAGGGCGCGATGTGCCTGCTCGGCCGAGCGATGCGCGAACACACAGTAATCGAGCACGGCGGGTTGCAGACGCGCGGCGAGGGCGGCGGCCACCGTCACCGTGAAGCCGTCGACCACCAGCACGCAGCGCGCCGCCGCGCCGCCGAGCAGACAGCCGGCGAGCATGGCGATCTCATAGCCGCCGAATTCGCGCAGCAGGTCGCGGGGCTCGGTGACGGCCGGGGCGCGGGCGCGCGCCGCTTCCAGCAGCGCGATCTTGCGCCTCACCCCGGCGTCATCCAGACCGGTGCCGCGGCCCACGCAGCTGTCGAGCGCGCGACCGGTCAGTCCATGCATCAGCAGCGCCGCGGAGCCGGTGTTGCCGATCCCCATTTCGCCCAGCACCAGCACCCGGCTGCCGCCGGCGGCGGCCCGCGCGCCAATCGCCACTCCGCGGTCGAGGGCGTCCGTGCATTCCGCCGCGGTCATCGCCGCTTCGACCACGTAGTCGCGGGTTCCCTCACGCACCTTGGCATCCACCAGCAGGGGATGCGCCGCGAATGACGCCGCCACGCCGGCATCGATCACCCATAACGGCACCTCGTGCAGTCGCGCCAAGGCGTTGATCGCGGCGCCTCCGGAGAGAAAATTGGCCACCATCTGCGCCGTCACGGCGCGCGGGTAGGCGCTCACGCCGCGCTCCGCCGCGCCGTGATCGGCCGCGAACACCAGCGCCTGCGGCGCCGTGAGCAGCGGGGCGAGGGTGCCCTGGATGGCGCACAGGCGCGCCGCCAGCGGCTCCAATCTTCCCAACGCGCCCAGCGGTTTGGTGAGCAGGTCGAGCCGGCGCAGTGCCGCGGCATGCACAGCGGCATCGATGGCCGGCACCGGCGGCGTCTCGAAGCGTTTTACGTGGTGGGTGATTTCTCGCGGGGAAGCGGGGGTCATGTCGATGCTCCATCCAGTGACAGGTCGGTGGGGTCTCAAAATTGGCGGGTGAAGTTCACGCCATAGGTGCGCGGCGGCGCGTACTGCGCAAAGTCGCCGTTTTGCTGCGAGGCCAGTGCGAGCAGGTAGGTCGAGTTCAGCAGATTCCTGCCCCAGAATTCGAGCCGCTCCCGGGTTCCCTGCGGTTGCCATGATGCCGTGGCATTGAGCAGGGAGTAGGCGCCCTGCCGCAGCCGGTTGTCCGGTTCCGCATACCAGCCGCTGTTATAGCCGTACGCCAGGGTCAATCCCAGGGTCCCCGCGGCGAGGGTATGTTGGTAGTCGGCCGCCGTGTCCCACACCGCGCGCGGTGCGAAGGGCAAGGTGCGGCCCGTGGCGTCGAAGTGACTGAAGATCGTGCCGCCGCCCGGCGCGGGCTGGGTGAGGTCGGCGTTGGGAAAGGCGCTGAAGCGCGCGTACAGCCACTCGATTCCCGTCCGCAGGCTGAAATTCCTGGTCAACTGCGCGGTCGCGTCCATGTCCAGGCCGTCGATCCGCGCGGCCGCGCCGTTGTAGATCTGTTCCAGTCCGGCCGGATAGGTGACCGCCTGCATATTGCGGTAATCGTAGTGAAAGGCCGCCAGATTCACCCGCAGGCGCCGCTCCAGCCACTGCGACTTCAGACCTGCCTCGTAGGCGTCCAGGGTTTCGGGGGCATAGGCGCTCGTGGGCACCAGATCGTCGTTGAAGCCGCCGCTTTTCACGCCCCGATCGTAGGAGACATACGCCTGAGTCTGCGGGCCGAGATGCCGTTCAAGGTTCAGCCGCCAGGTGGGGCGGCGGAACACCTGCTGTTGCGCATCGGTCGTGGCCGCACCCAGCGGTACGCCCCCCGTTCCGCCGAGCAGCAAATTGCCGTTGAAGGCACGGTGCTCCTCGGTATAACGGATGCCCGCCGTGGCCTCCATCACCGGCGTCAGAGCGGCGGTAACCTGGCCATAGGCGGCCGCCGAGTCCACTCCCTGAGCGGAACGCGTGTTGGTGTAGGAGAGCGGGGCGAGTAGTCCGCCGCTGACCTGCACCGGCTGGTAGCCGCTGGTGTCGTGCAGCAGGTAGATGCCCGTCACCCAGCGCCAGCGCGGGTCGGCGCGCGACTGCGCCTTGAACTCCTGGGTCAGCTGCGAATGGGCATCGTCCACGTCGATGTTGAGCACGTAGGCGGGATTGGTCACCAGCCCGCCATCGATCGAGGCATGCAAATAGGAGCGGCGCAGTGCCGTCAGGCTGCTGAGCTCGACCGCGTCGAAGGCGCGCTGCCACTCGACGCTGACGCCGCCCTGTCGCTGCAGTCCATCCGGCTGGGTGTAGCCGTCCATGCCCTGAGGGGGGCCGGTGTAGGGCGGGCCGCCCAATGGCGTGGTGCCCGGGGCGGGCACGTAGGCGGGCACGAAGCGCGTGTTCTCGAAATCGAAGATAACGCGGATGCGCGCGCCGTCCGGCGCATCGTAAAGCCACTTCGAGCGCAGCGCGGCGTCCTGGGTGCGATTCACCGCCTGGCCGGTGTAGGCGTTACGTCCATAGCCCTCGAACGGTTCGTTCACATCGACGGCCAGATCGGCGGCCAATCCCTCCGCCAACGGTGCGGATGCATAGAGGTTGCCGGTGAGGGTGCGGTAATTGCCATAGCCGACGCCGATCTCGGCCGTGGGCTGCGCGCCGGGATCGCGGGTGGTGATCTGCACCAGGCCGCCCAGCGCATTGCGGCCGAACAAGGTGCCCTGCGGACCGCGCGCCACCTCCACCGAATCGACATTGTTGAGCGCCAGGGTCGAGGCCGACATCGCGGCGTAATAGACGCCGTCCACGTACAGTGCGATGGGGTTTTCCACCCCCGGACCATTGGCCGTGGTGCCGACGCCGCGCAGATGCGGTTGCGCATAGCCGCCCTGAGCGGCGGACACCAGTCCGGGGGCCAGTATGTCCAGATCGCCGCTGCCGGCGACCGCGGCATCCGCCAAACGCCGTGCATCGAAGGCGAGCACCGACACGGGCACATCCTGCAAGTTCTCGCGGCGGCGGTCGGTGCTTACCACGATGTCCGGCAGCGCACCGCCATCCGGCGCTTGCGGCTCGCCGGACGCCGCGGCGGGGGGGGGGCGCCCCCGGCCGCGGGACCCGCGGGGCGGGGCGCCGCCCCCCCCCCCC
>VFSW01002361.1_pt1 | contig 28484 bp, 25 predicted proteins | sample 5358111 | NCBI WGS metagenome assembly VFSW01 (sample SAMN11554181, study PRJNA540505) | mine drainage metagenome | isolation source: sediment from site ElyBrook_90M | place: USA: Ely Copper Mine, Vershire, VT | collected 2017 | reverse complement strand
GCGGGGGGTGGGCCCCCCCCCGGGGCTCCGCGGGGGCCCGCTTTCGCTCGGGGTTGCCGGGGGGGGGTATAATAAAACCCCCCCCCCGGGGCACAGCCACCTTCTCCCGCAGAACAGACCGGGAGAAGGACGCTGCAGAAAGAAATTGCCGAAACAAACCCACTGTGCGCCTCTCCCGCTTTTTGCTGCGCGGGAGTAGGATTCATCTTTCGCAATCGCTCTACAGGATGGAACGCAATATCGATGGCAAGTGAAAGAGAACGGGAACTGCGACGCCGCCGCAAGCGGCGCAAGGAAGTCCTCAAGGAACGCATCCGCGTCGCCCGCAAATCCAAGAAAAAGAAGCGCGCCTAGTCGCCCAGGGGTCAGCCGATGGCATACGAAACCTTAATCTATGAAGTTGCCGATCAGATCGCGACCATCACGCTCAATCGGCCCGCGAAGATGAACTCCTACACTCCGCAGATGGGCTACGAAATCAGCGAGTCCATCATGGAGGCCGAAGGCGACCCGAATGTCCGCGTCATCATAATGACCGGCGCGGGCGATCGCGCATTCTGCGCCGGCGCCGATATTGGCGGCTTCGCAAAAGACGTCAACATACGGGAGAGTGGCGGGCGTGGCGAATTTTCCGGCCGCCGTACTGTGGCGCTGCCGCCGCTGCCGACCTTGATGCGTAATCTCTCGAAGCCGACCATCGCCGCTATCAATGGCTATGCGCTCGGCGTCGGGATGACCATTCCGATTCTGTTCGATGTGCGCATCGCATCGGAGAACGCGAAGATGGGCGTCATCTTCGGGCGTGTCGGCGTGATGGCCGAGCTCGGCTCGACCTACCTTCTGCCGCGCATGATCGGGCTCGCCCGCGCATCCGAGATGATGCTGACCGGGAAGCAGTACACCGCCGCCGAATGCCTTCAGATGGGCCTCATCAGCCAGGTCACGCCGGCCGGCAAGGTGATGGACGGGGCGCGCGCGCTCGCGAATGAGATGCTCCAATGCTCCCCGACCTCGCAAGCGTACACCAAGCACGCGATCCATCAGGCGCTCGACGGAACCCTCGAGACCGCGATGCAGTTCGAGATGTTCGCGCTGGAAAAATGCTACGTCAGCGCGGAGCACAAAGAATACGTGACGGCGTTCATGGAGAAGCGGAAGCCGGATTTCTCGCGCATCAAGCGCTAAACAGCGCAGCTTTGAGCGGAAATGACGGCGCTTGCTTGATCGATGGAACCGGAATTAAATTACATAACTTAGCGAGTCTCCTATATCATCTTTTCCTAACTCATCCGGCGAGCTAAATAACTGTCCGGACTCGCTTCTTTGCCGAGTCCGCAGGACCAAAAATTTAACGAGGTAAGAAATCATGTCAGTCCATATCGGAGCCATCGCACCCGACTTCACCCAGGAATCGACCCAGGGGCCGATCAATTTTCATGAATGGATCGGCAACAGCTGGGTCATCCTGTTCTCGCATCCCAAGGATTTCACTCCCGTATGCACCACTGAGCTGGGTACGGTTTCGAGGCTGAAGCCCGAGTTCGACAAGCGCCACATCAAGGCGATCGGCGTCAGCGTCGATCCGGTCGATTCGCACAACAAGTGGATCGGCGACATCGAAGAAACCCAGGGCGTGAAGATGAACTTCCCGATCCTTGGCGATGCCGACAAAAAGGTAGCGAAACTCTACGACATGATTCATCCGGAGTGGAACGACACGCTGACCGTGCGCTCCGTCTTCATCATCGACCCAAACAAGAAAGTGCGCCTGGTGATCACTTATCCGGCCAGCACCGGCCGCAACTTCCAGGAAATCCTGCGCGTGATCGATTCGCTGCAGCTCACCGATAGCCATTCGGTGGCCACGCCGGCGGATTGGAAGCAAGGCGACGACGTCATCATCGTGCCGTCGCTGCAGGACCCCGAGGAACTCAAGAAGAAGTTCCCCAAGGGATGGAAGGCGCTGCGCCCGTATCTGCGCATGACTCCGCAGCCCAACAAGTAGGGATAGACTGATGAGAAGCCGAAAACCCGGTCCTCGCGAGGGCCGGGTTTTCCTTTCAGTGCGATGAACGAAAAATGCGGAAACAAACCCAATTGACACGGGCCCGAACACAAACCGACATTCTTCCCCTCCTGCAATGTCAGAAAGGCCCGGGCCCGCTTCAGCCGAAGTAATCGTTCAATGGCCTACATCAGCCGCTAAATAGGTACTGAAATATCAATCTCTTGACAATAAGTGTGGCGAGGCAGAATTCAGTTAATTTAGGTTGCTAAAATGCCAAGTCGCGCCAACGGCGATCTGGATGTCATTGAGCGATACCAGGAGCCTTAAAAGCGTATTGGCCTGCTTATAGCAGCTTGGGCCACAACTGGGAGCTTATGGCTGCACTGGACGCCCATTTGCACTAGGACGCATTTGGACAACCATTCGCTGTAGCGCTGGATCTGGCTTCAGCCGGAGCGACTGTTGATAGGCCTCCAGCGCTTCGTCGTTGCGCCCCTGATGCGAGAGGCTCACTCCGAGCATCGTCCAGTAACTCGCGAACCCCGGGTCTCCAGCAATCGCCGAGCGCATCGAGGCCTCGGCGCCACCGAAGTCGCCGCGGTTGATCATCAGCTCGGCACGCGCGAGCGCAACCGACTTCGCGCCGCCGGGAAGTTTTTCTGCGTGGGCCAGGGCCTCGTCGCGCTCGGCGGTCTTGCCTACCGAGTCGGCGAGTTTCGCATACTCGATGTAGGCACCGGCGGGCGCGTCGGTCAGCATCGCAAGTGCGCGCTTCAACTCGCCCAGCGCCTCGTCGACGCGGCCCATCCGCACGTGCAGCGATCCCAGATGGTAGAGGTTCACGCCGCTGTCGGGCGCGATTTCATAGGCGAGCCGAAATTGCTGCTCCGCGCCATCCACATCGCCTCGGTCGACGAGCGCAACGCCGAGACGATCGTGACATAGGCTGGAGCGCGGCGACCTTTCCACGCAGGTCAAGAACAGCGCGTACTCGTCGTGCCAGAAGCTCTCGACATGAAACAGGATGCCCGCGAATACGATGGTCACGATTGCCGTCGTGGCAGCGAGCAGCCACCCTGATGGCTCCAGCTTCGGCAGGTACGTCGTCGCGAGCTCGGCGAGCGCGATGCACCACGCCACCGACGCCAGATAGAGGTAGCGATCTTCGACCAGCGCGATCGGTGTGAACGCGCGCAGGTTCAGCACCGGCGCGATACTGACGGCCATCCACACTGCGCAAAAGAGGTAGAGCTCTCTGCTACGGTCATTCCACAAAGCGAAGATGGCTGCGCCGGCCAAGGCCATCAGCGCGAACAGCGGCAGATAGAAAGCACTCGAAGTCACCGACGATACGATGTCGACTGGATGCACCGGCGCCGCGCGCCATGGCTCGATCAGCATCAGCGCATAGGTCCCCAGCACGCTCGGTATCGTCAGCAGCTCCTGCGCCCGCGTCATCGTGCTGGTGAGGTTGAGGCGGCTGAGGAAGCCGAGCACGAGGAATCGAATCACGAGATACACCGCCAGCTCGATGAAGAACGGCGCCGTCGCTATGACTGCCTGCACGATGCGCTCGCGCACGGTCGCCAGTTTTTCATCGCGCTGGAGGAGAACCACATACGCCATAACGATCAGCGGGAACGCCGCCGCCGATTCGTGACTGAGCAGCGCCATCGCATAGAACAACGGCGCGAGGATCTTGCTCACGTGAGTATCGCGTTCGCTCCGGATAAAGCACAGAAATCCCGCGAGCATGAACACCGCGCTCATCGGCAGCGGAATCGCCGTGGGCCATACCACCGCCTGCGCATGAACCGGCAGCACGCCGAAGAGCGTCGCCGCGATGATGGGCGTCCACCGCGAGTCTGTCAGTTCGCGTGCAATTCGGAACACCAGCCACACCGCGATGAGGTGCACCGCGATCATCATCAGATGCCATCCGGCGGGGGCGAAGCCGAACAGCTGATAGTTCAGCCATAGCCATACATCCTGCAGGGGCCGGTAATACGCGCTCTGCGGAAGTTTGAGCGGATTGCGAAACCACCACGAGTCATTGACGAACGATCGCCACACCATCGCCGAGTCGCCGATCGAGCGATTGATGACGATCATCTCGTTGTCGTCGAATACGAATGCGTTCCCGACGCATCGAAGGTAGACGATGAGCGTGATGGCGAGCGCCGCGAGGGGCGTATCCGAGAGCGTCGCGAGCGACCAGATGGGATGCGTCGGCGAAGGCTTCTCCGGCGTGGCCTCGATGCGATCGGGCTTGCGGCGTGCGGCGTTACGTTGCTTCTTCGAACTCAATGAACCTGATGCTCTATTCCGTCGATCGTGGGATGCCGCATTTTAGCCGTCGCGGCGCGTTTCCGAAAACTTCCTTGGCGCGCAGCGCCACATATCGTATGGTGCCGATGGGGCTTGATGTCTACATCTCTATCTATCCACGGCGCGGTACGCCTTCGCCGCGTGATCGCGATGCTGCTGCTCGTGATTCTCGGCATCGCGCGAAGCGGCTCCGCCGCCGAAGCAGAAGCTCCGTTCTCGCTCTTCTACCAGGACGCGAATCGCTGGTGTTGCATCGCCTCGAGCTCGATCCCTCGACCAGAGTCGTCACCGCTCTCACCGATGCGCAAGCGGCTGTCTATCAGGATCAGCTCCCGTCGCCAGGCGCCGACCTCGATGCGTTGAAAGCTCGTCTCAACGCCGGCATGGGCATGGTTCTGATTCTTGGAGCGGATGTCGATGCCGCTTCGCTCAAATCGCTGACGGATGGTGCTGTCGAACAGACCGGCGTGGTCGACGCACCTTCGGGCTCGGGTCATGCGATGGCTGCGGAAAAGCTCGCGGCGGTCATCAGCTATGTCGGGCCCGCCGATGATCCCATCGCGACCAATGTGAGCTGGAAGTCGGCGGTGCGAATCCAGGAGCGCAGCTTACTCAAGGTTTCATCCGCGGCGACCGTGATGGTTTCCACTACCAGTCTCGATCCGATTCATCCCGGCACGCCGATCCTGCTGCGCACCAAGGTCGGCAAGGGCACCATCTACATACTCAACGTGTGGCTGAAACAGGGTGACCTCGCGGAGCGTGAGCAGAGCTATCTGCGGATGCTGCAAGGCGCGCATGGCGCGAAGAACTACGACTTCCAGCGCTTCTTCTTTTTCAACTGGCTCCTTTATGCGATGACGCGCGAGTCCGCGGGAATCGCTCCCATTCGCTACGGCTATTGGGTCGCCGCGCCGGTGCCCGGTCCGCTTGCGAAAGCTGTGCTGATCGGAATTTTCGCGCTCACCTTCGGCGCGCTGATCGTCGGCGTCATCTGGGCGCGCCGCTACAGCAATCGCCATCCCGAGGAGGTCGAGCATTTCTACCGGCGCGGAGCGGCGGCTTCGCAGCCGGCCTCACTCGGCGCCGCGGCAATGCCGCAGGAAGCGCCGCAAACCCCGGTGGCGCATGGCGATCCGCGCTGGGAGATCGTCGGCTTCCATCGCCCGCTCTCCGGCTTCATCTACAACTACATGCTCAACGTCTTCGGCCTCATCCCCTTCAACTTCCTCATCACGTTTTGGATCGATCGCAACTTCATCAATCCATTCCTCGAAGCGCGCGGTGCCGGCCAGGCGGTTGCGCAAGTGATGCTCTTTCTCATTCCGCTGCTCGATTTGGGCACCAGTCAGGCGATGGTCAAGTACTACGCGGAGTATCGGGTTAAGGAACCCGACCGCGCGATCATGTTCATGCAGTTCTTCGTCTGGTTTCATCTGCTGCTCGGCGTTGGCGCACTCGGCGCGCTCGGAGTGCTGGGAGCACTCGCGGTACCCGAAACCGCGTTCGCGTACCTGAGCTGGTTCGTGGTGCTTAATTCGCTCGCGTGGGTTCCGCCCTTCTTTCCAATCTTCGCCGCTCTCTTTCGCGGTCAGCAGCGCTTCGATTACGCGCAGCTCGAGACTCTGTTGTTCTTCGGAATGAATCCCGCGTTTCAGATGATCGGCGCGATCATCGGACGCCACTGGGGCCTGATGCATCCGGCGTACGGCGAGGGCATGGGCGTGGTGATGGGCTTCGCGTTCGGCTTCATCGTCGGCAACCTGACGCTCGGACTCATCAGCTGCGTATTCTACGAGCGGATGGGGATGCGCCTGCTGACGATGATGCTCGCGCATTTCAACGGCGACACCATCAAGAAATCGATCGTCTATGGCGCCAAGCTGACGGCCGGCACCGTGATGCCGTTTTTCACCTGGGGCACCGTGCCGGTCATCATGGGCGCACTGCTGCCGAATTTCCTGGAACTGAATGAAATCTGGATCGTCGTGTACGGGCTGACGTTTGCCTATCTCGAAACCGGCGTTTCGATCTTCCTCTCGCTGATGCCGTCGATCTCCGAGAGCTATTCGCAAAACATGATCAAGCTGACTCAGCGCTACATCGATCAGGGCCTTCGATGGGGCCTAATGGCGACCACGATGATGGGCGGCGCATACGTGGTGTTCTGCGGCCCGCTCATCGAAGGGCTGCTGCCTCCGCAGTTTTCGCGCGCGGTCGGCGTGCTGGTCCTGGTGCATATTTTTCGGCTCTTCGATTTTTTCGTCCGCGAGCCGGACCAGGTTTTTCAGGCGGTCGGACGCTCGGGAACGTTCACCATCGCGGCGATCATCGAAAATGTTTTTCGCATCGGCATGACGTGGTTCTTCATCAAATGGTGGGGCTTCCACGGACTGTTCTGGGCCTTCTCCGCCTCCGCCGCGATCAAAGCCTTGTTCGTGTGGCCGGTGATGGCGCGCTACATCATCGCGCCAGTCTTCAGCGTGTGGCAGACTTTCGTGAATCCGATCGTTTCCGCATTCGCCAACTACTTCATCCTGCGCGCAATCGCGACCGCGTTGTGGCACGGCCCGGGGCATACCGCGAATACCTTGCTGGTCGTCATGCTCACGCTGATCGGCTCACTCCCGGTCTATATGTTCATCAGCGCGCTGCTCGGATGGGACGACGAGGAGTTGCGCGAGTTCAAGGACGCGATCGATCTGATTCCCGTGCCCTTCGCGATTTTCGCGCGGATCACATATGCGATCGTCAACATCGGATGCTCGCTGAGCCCGCTGCATAATCGCTTTCCCGCCAAGCTCAATGCCGAGGCGGCGCTCGAGGCCGCGCAACTCACCGCCGCGAAAGTTCAGATGCATTAGAAGATTCTCCCCTCGATCCTGGCATCGAGCCGGGTTAGTCTCGGAAGCAACGTCGTCCCACTTCATTGGAGTTCTTTTATCATGGACTTTCCCGAAGGCACTTTTACTATTGGCGGCGACCTGAAAGTTCGACGGCTCGGGTTCGGCGCGATGCGCATCACGGGCAGCGGAATATGGGGACCGCCCGCGAAAGAAGATGATGCGATCCGCGTGTTGCGCCGCGCAGTGGAACTCGGGGTCAACCTCATCGACACTGCGGACTCATACGGGCCGGAGGTTTCGGAGCGGATCATCGCGAAAGCGCTGCATCCGTATCCTGCCGGCCTCGTGATCGCGACCAAGGGTGGACTACTGCGCCCAGGTCCCGATCAATGGACTCCAAACTGCCGACCCGCGCATCTCAAGGAAGCGTGCGAGGACAGCCTGAAGCGGCTCAAGCTCGATCGAATCGATTTGTACCAGCTCCACACTCACGATCCTCGCGTGCCGCTGGAGGATTCCATCGGGGCGCTGGTGGAACTGCAAAAGGCCGGCAAGATTCGTCACATCGGCGTGTCGAACTTTTCGGTGCTGGAGCTGAAGCGCGCGCAGAAGATCGCGCCGATCGTATCAGTGCAAAACATGTACAACATGTCAGATCGCAAATCTGATCCGATCATCGATCGATGCGAAGCCGAAAGTCTTGGCTTCCTGCCGTGGTTTCCGCTCGCGGTGGGAAATCTGTCGCGCGGCGGTTCGCGCATCGACGCGATCGCGAAGCGTCACAATGCGACGCCGACTCAGATCGCGCTCGCGTGGCTGCTGAAGCGCTCGCCGGTGATGCTGCCGATTCCGGGCACTTCGTCAGTCGCACATTTGGAGGAAAACGTCGCCGCCGCCAAGGTGCAGCTAAGCGACGACGAGTTCCATTCTCTCGCGCGCTAGCAGGCTGTTGGAAAAGGATTTCCACAGCCTGCTCCCCCACTGTAGTCTCCCCCTGAGGGGGAGAACTAAAGGAATGCAGCCATCTTTTCGCAGGCTGTTGAAACGAAGCGCCGATCAGTAATCTAAACCTTCGTTTTTAACCACCTGCTAAGCCGCCTTCGGCGTGGTGAATTGTCGCGGCAGCGTGCCGATGATCTTGTCGCGCTCAAGTGCCTCGATCTCGGCATCGGACATCCGGAGGATTTCGCCAAAGACCTTGCGATTGTGCTCGCCCAGCAGCGGCGCCGGACGATCCGCGACCAACGGTGTTTCGGAAAAATGTTCCGCGACGCCCGGATAGAGATGCGTTCCGACCACCGCGCGCTCGACCGGGACGAAAAATCCTCGCGCCGATAGCTGCGCATCACCGAGGATGTCGGCCGCCGAATGTACCTGCCCCGCGATGAGGCCGGCATCGATCAGCTTGCGCGACGTTTCATCCGCTCCGAGGTCCTTCAGCGCACGCGATAACTCTGCGTCGAGCGCATCCTCGTTGCGCTTGCGCTCCGGTGTGGTCGCGAAACGAGAATCATTCGCGAGTGACTCGAGACCGAGCACCACGGCGAGCTCGCGCCATTGCTCATCGGAGTCGGCGGCGAGCGCGATGAATCCCGAACCGCATCGATAGATTCCGTGCGGCGCGTGTTGCGGATGACGATTGCCGCGCGGCTTCGGCACCTGCCCAGTTAGTTGAGCCTCGAGAATAGCTTCCGCGACGAACGGCACCACGCCTTCCACCTGCGCCAACTCGATGTGTTGCCCGCGGCCAGTGTCCTCGCGCTCGCGCAGTCCGACCAGCACCGCGAAAAGCCCGTTGAGGCCGGCCGAAGGATCGCCAAGCGCATTACTCAAAGTGTAGGGTTGTCCGCCATCGTGATATCCCACCAGCCCGGTCACACCCGCTACGGCCTCGATGGTGTTGCCGTAGCCGCGCGCGTTTCGTTCCGGGCCTTCCGCGCCGAACGACGGCATCGAGATCATCACCAGGCGCGGGTTGAGCGGCGCAAGTGTCCCCCACGCGAGCCCCAGCTTCGGCATCACGTCGGGGCTGTAGTTTTCAATAAGGATGTCAGCGGTCGCGACCAGGCGCTTCACGATCTCGATCCCTCGCGGACTGGTGAGGTCCAGCGTCGCGCCAATCTTGCCGCGATTGGCGGTGTTGAACGGCGCCGAGCGCTCGATGACCTGCATCTCGGGCGGGCCCATCGAGAGCGAGCCGCGCCACCAATCGAAATGGAGCGTGTCCTCGATCTTGATGACCTCGACGCCCATCTCCGCGAGCAACTCGCCGAGCAGTGGCCCAGCCCATCCCATCGACAGATCGATGGCCCTGAGTTTTCCTTCGACGATTGTCTTCATATGATGCCCGCCGTTTTCAGGTCCGTGAGTTCGCGATCATTCAGGCCGAGTCGGCCGCCAAAAATTTCCCGGTTGTGTTCCCCGAGCCGAGGCGCCGGCCGCGAGGGTTCCGGTCGATGTGATCCCATCCGCAGCGGCGCACCGGGAATCCGAATGCGTCCGAGTACGGGATCATCGATAGTCTCGAAATATTTGCGCGAGGTGAGCTGCTCCCATTCGAGGAGTTCGGCAACGTTGGGAATGCCGACCAGCGGAATCGCGCGCGCCTGCCCCTCGCGATGGAGCCACTTGCGGTCATGCTGAAGAAAAAATTCCTCGACGATCGCAAGCAGCGCGTCATTGTTGACATAGCGCTGCAGCGCGGTCTTGAAGCGGTCGTCGGTGATCAGCTCGGGTTTGCCCATCAGCTCGCACAGATTCTCAAACTGCTTATCGGTGACGCATTGCACGCCGGCGTATCCGTCCTGGCATTTGAGCGTGACGATCATGAACGGACCGACCGCGAAGCGTTTGCCGGCGCGCTCTCGCACCACCCCGCTGTATTGAAATCCTACCGGCTCGTAGATCATCGTCAGTGCCGCGGCTTCGAGGAGCGCCACGTCGACGTGCTGCCCGTACCCGAGGGTGAGGTCGCGCGCGAGCATCGACTGCATCGCGGCGATGGCTCCAAACAGACCGCCGATATATTGCGCGAGCGATCCCGGCGGCGTCAGTGGTTCGCGATCGGGCTCGCCGACTGGATAAGTCCAGCCGCCGCGCGCGAACAATGTGAGGTCGTTGAGATGTGCATCGCGATCCGGACCATCGGCGCCGAAGTTCGATATCGAGATGACTGACAGCTTCGGAAATCGCTTCAGCAAATCCTCCGATGCGAGCCCGAGCTTCTCCAGCGTGCCGGGCGCAAAGTTCTCGATGAGCAAGTCCGCGCCGTCGAGCAGCTTCATGAACAGCTCAACTCCGCGCTGATGCTTCAAGTTGAGGGTCACGCCGAGCTTGTTGGTATTGAGGAAGGCGAAGCGCCCGCCGCGATCACCGTTCGTTTGCTCCGGCCGATGAGGTCCCGCCTTGCGCGCTCCCTCGCCCCACGGCGGCTCAACCTTGATGACGTCGGCGCCGACCTCGGCCAGCAACCGCGTCGCATATGGACCCGCGATGTGATGGGTCAAATCAACGACGTATGTGTTTCGCAGCGACGAATACCGCATTTGATGTATGCCCCAAGCTTCCGGCCATCTGACTACCGGAAGCTTGCTGTCGTCAAGGGAAACCTCGCTTGTCGGCGACGATGGCGACGCGCTAATGACTTCCTCATGCGCCCGCTGCATGCGGGCGATGGAGGTTTGCGATGAGCAGCGTGCTCGAATTGGAATCCACTCCCGAGGTCCAGGACCTGCGCAAGAAGATCGGCGATTTTCTCAGCGAATTCATCTATCCCAACGAAAAAATTCTCGACCGCTTCGACGACACCTCGCGCGCGACGATGAAGTCGATTCAGAACGAGGCCAAGAAGCGTGGGCTATGGGCGCTCGGCCTGCCCAAGGAAATCGGCGGCGGCGGATTGCCCTTCATGCATTACGTCTTCGTCAACGAGATCGTCGGTCGCAGCGAGTTCGCCATTGCGGGACTCGGCACGCATTCGGCGCAGGACGCGACGATGCTCTACCTCTACGGCAATCCCGAGCAGAAAAAGCGCTGGCTGCAGCCGCTGGTCAATGGCGACATTTATCCATGCTTCTCGATGACCGAGCCGGAAGTCTCGGGCGCCGATCCGACCGGGCTGCAAACGCGCGCGGTGCAGGACGGCGACGAATGGGTCATCAACGGGCACAAATGGTTCACCAGCGGCGCCAATGTCGCGGCCTTCGCGACGGTGATGCTGGTAACCGAGCCCGACGCGCCGACTTACGAAAAGTTCAGCATGATCATCGTGCCGACAGATACCAAGGGCTTCAACATCATTCGGCCGGTGCCGGTGATGGGTGAGACTGCCGGTGGACATTGCGAGATTCGCTACGAGGATTGCCGCGTACCGCTGACGAATCTCCTCGGGCCGCGCGGGCAGGCCTTCAAGATCGCGCAGAAGCGGCTCGGTCCCGGACGCATCTACCATTGCATGCGATGGCTCGGGCAAGCGCAGCGCGCATTCGAGCTGATGTGCCAACGCGCACTCTCGCGCAAAACTTTCGGCAGCACGCTGGCCGAGAAGCAGACGGTGCAGAACTGGATTGCCGATTCGGCAGCGGAAATCCAGGCGGCGCGTCAGCTCACCCTCAACGCCGCGGCGAAGGTCGATGCCGGCGATGAGGCGCGGGTCGAGATTTCACTCATCAAGTTCTGGGGCGCGAAAGTGCTGCATGACGTCATCGATCGCGCGATCCAGGTGCATGGCGCGCTCGGCGTCTCGGAAGACACTCCGCTCGCGAAGATGTATCGGCATGCGCGCTTCGCGAGGATTTATGATGGCCCCGACGAGGTGCATCGGATGGTGGTGGCGCGACGCATCCTGAAGGAGTTCAAGGACGGCCGCACTTATGACTTCGGCCGCGGCGTCCGCTCGCATGGATTTAAGACGGAATTATAGCAATGACGTAAACGAACGAGCGGCGGAGGCCTCGGGCCTTCGCCGCTTTTCTTTTGAGCGTGAAAATGTTGTCGAAGCTATAGCGCGCTGGAGCCGCGCTCGCCGGTCCGGATGCGCACCACTTCCTCCATCGGCATCACGAAGATCTTGCCGTCGCCGATGCGGCCGGTGCGCGCCGCGCGCTCGATGGTCTCCACCACCTGCGGACATAGCTCGTCCGCGACGATGATCTCGAGCTTCACCTTGGGCAGAAAATCGACCACGTATTCCGCGCCGCGATAAAGTTCGGTGTGGCCCTTTTGCCGGCCGAAGCCCTTGACCTCGCTGACGGTGAGGCCCTGCACGCCGATGCTGGAGAGCGCCTCTTTGACCTCATCGAGTTTGAAAGGTTTGATGATCGCTTCGACCTTTTTCATTTTGATTGCCCAGCCCTCTCGTCAAGAACCTTGCGCTCCCAAAACGCGCCTCTTCTACCTTTTCCTTATATACCCGCCCTGACGCAAGCCCTATCGGTGCGAGGCTCATCCGGCTTTCGCCTTCTTGCCGACTTCGAACTGCTTCTCTTCGCCCGCGATCAGGCGGCGAATATTCTCCCGATGCCGAAACAGCACCAGCGCCGACATTACGATCGCGAGCAGCAGATACGGCCGCGGCATCGAGAGCGCCGCGACCGCGGGCACCAGCACGATTGCCGCGATGATCGATGCCAGCGACATGATGCGCGAAGCCGCAATCGTGAGGACGAAGGCCGCCAGTGCGAACAGCAGCGCGAGCGGTCCGAGCACCGACCAGACGCCGAGCGAGGCAGAGATTCCCTTGCCGCCGCTGAATCCCAAAAATACCGAGGCAATCGATCCGAGGAACGCGGCGAGCCCTACGCATGCGAGGATCGCGGGAGGGAACCCTATCGCGCGCGCGAACGCGACCGGAATCGCTCCTTTGAGGATGTCGCCTACGAAGGTGATCGCAGCCGCGCTTCCTCCGCCCGCGCGTGCAACATTGGTCATGCCGATATTGCCCGAGCCGACCTCGCGCGGATCGAAGCCGCGCATTTTTCCCACGATGATGCCGAACGGAATCGATCCGATGATGTAAGCGGCGACGATCAGCAGCGCGACGGTCATATTTTTGTCGCGCCTTGATGGTCAGATGGGAGGGGAAAAGTGGTCGGGGTGACTGGATTTGAACCAGCGACTCCTGCGTCCCGAACGCAGTGCTCTGGCCAGGCTGAGCTACACCCCGATCCGCGGGAAACTTGGGCGAACGTGAACCGACCCGAACTTATAGCATCCATCGATGGGTTGTGCGAACCGGCGCGCGAAGCATCGGTTCAACGGGGTTAATCATATGATATCGCAGGCGGCTAGTCGCGCGATTTGAGGCATGCTCTTGACATCGTGCGCGGTGCAAGGTCGAATCCTACCACCGACCGGATTGGGGAGAAGTGAAATTGTCGATTAAGAGATGTGTCGCGGCTCTGGCGGGTGTGTTCGCGCTCGGATGGTCGGGGATGGCATTCGCGCAGGTGTCCGCGACTCCTGGCCCAACCCCAATTCCGACCTGTGCGAGCCTCGCAGATTTCGTCTGCGCGTATAGCGCGGCGGAAACGATATCGCTGGTCACTCCGAAAACAGTCGCATCGCCGGGGCAGCCCGACGTATATTTGGGGTACCTCGCTTTCGATTCGACTGGAACCAACGTGACGCTTACCGGAACCAGCAACGTCAACGGAACCGTAACCCAGAATATTAGCCTGCCGGGTACGTGTGTGGATCCGACTGCGTTCCTTCAACCAGCCATCCTCAAGTTTCCCGGCACCGGTAAGACCACCACTCAACTATCCTTCGTGAAGAATGCCGCGAACACCGAGCTACAATTCATTCTTACCCAGGACATCAACAGCACCAGCGGTACTTCAGCCAATAACATCCGAATCGGAGTTTGCCGCCAGTAGCAGGCGCCTGTGTCGCGTATCATTACAGGCGTTTCCTCGAAGAGCTGGCTCAAGCTCGCAGCCGTGGCCGGCTATGCCATCCTCATGATGGCGAGTCTCTTCGGGTTGCGCGCCACCCGTGCGCAGTCGTCGCCCACCGTCACTCCGGTCAGCAGCATCCTCACCGTCAGTCCCGCTACACTGAGTTTCGATTTCCAGGTTGCGCTGCCACCTAACGGCGTCGCCAGCAAGCCGCAGAACATCATGCTTAGCGTCGCGAAAAATCAGCCGGAGCCGGTGACCATCGAATCGATTATGGTATCGGATCAGAACCCGACGCCTCCCCAGTTCATCGTTCAGGCCAACAACTGCACGGTGATCCAACCCGGCGCTACCCCATGCAAGGTTCCGATTGTTTTCCAGCCCAATGGCCTGAAAAAGAGAACCGCAGTGCTGCTGATCAACAGCAACGCGAGCAATGTTACGAGTGCGGGACTGGTTGGCCATGCGAAACAGGGGATTCTCAGCATCAATCCCGGCTCGCTGAGTTTTCCAGTCGCCGAGGTAACCGCATCGGCGAGCCCGGGTAAGTCCGTAACGCTGTCCAACCGCAACGCAGCGCAACTTACCCTGAGCAGAATTTCATCGAGCCTGCCGGAGGTCTTCCTGCTCACCAACAATTGCCCGACGACGCTCCAACCCAGCGCGCAATGCACCATCAGCGTGAGCTTCAAGGCCGACCGCAATGGCGCAATCGGGGGCAAAATCTACATCACTGGCAACGCCGCGGGTCCCAATCGCGTGAACTTGTCCGGAAGTGGCAAAGGAAGTCCGACCCCGACGCGCACCGCGACCCCGACCCGGTCCCCGACGCCCTCGCCCACCAAGGCGCAGGGGCCGTACCCGATGCGCGCGTTCCCGGTAATGCACTAGAAGGAAAATCGCGCGGTCTATCGTTCCGTCGGCTGCGCGTGCGCAATCAGATCGCGCATCTCCGCGACAATCTTCCGGTAATCCTTCTCGCCGAAAATCCCCGAGCCCGACACGAACACGTTGGCGCCTGCGGCTTTTACGTCAGCGATATTGTCCGCCTTCACTCCGCCATCGATCTCGACGTCGACGGACAAGCCGCGCCGCTTGAGTTCGCCGCGAACCTCGCGCAGCTTCTGCAACGATCCGGGGATGAAATGCTGTCCGCCGAATCCCGGATGCACGCTCATGATAAGAATCATGTCGAGATGCTCGGCGTCCGCAATCACGCGATCGATCGGAGTCTCGGGATTGATTCCGATCGAGGCCCGCGCGCCCAGGTCGCGAATTCGCTTCGCAATTTTCGGAATGTCGGGACAAACTTCGCAATGCACCGAAACCGAGCTGGCGCCCGACTTGATGAACACCTCGACGTATTTTTCCGGCTCGCTGATCATCAGATGCGCATCGAGCGGCAGCTTCGTCACCTTGCGGATGGCCTGCAGAATCGGCACGCCCATCGAGATGTTCGGCACGAAGTGCCCGTCCATCACGTCGAAATGCAGCAGGTCGACGCCCGCGCGCTCGACCGCCGCGATCTCTTCGCCCAGGCGAGTGAAGTCGGCGGCAAGCAGCGAGGGAGCGATTTTGTCGGCAAGCGTCATCCTCGCAAGATAGCGGCTCGGCGATGCGCCCGCAAAGATTCAGCGGCGGACAATTCGCGCGGCGAAAAAACCATCGAGACCCGAACGATCCGGACGCGTGAGCAAGGTGCCATCCTCGCGAAAGAGATCGGCAAGCTGCGTGTGCGCCGGAGGATGCGCATCGATTTCGTAAGCCGGATTCTTCGCGAGAAACTCCGCGACGACGCCCTGCCCTTCCTCGGGCATCAGGCTGCACACGGAATAGACCATCGCGCCGCCCGGTCGCAGCAGCGCGGCTGCGTTGCGCAGCATCGCGAGTTGCAGCGTCGCCATCCTCAATGGATCGCTCGGTTTGAGACGCCATCGAATCTCCGGATGTTGCCGTAGCGTACCGGTCCCGGTGCATGGCGCATCGAGGAGGACGTGATCGAAGCTCGCGGGCCGCAACGGAATTTCCTTAGCGACATCAGCGCGCGCAAAAACCACATTCGTATGTCCGAGACGCTGGACGACACGACCCGCGCTGCGCAATCCCGCGAGATTCAAATCGAGCGCAACCACCCGCCCTTCCTCTGGCCCCCCTTCCCTCAAGGGGAGGGGCTGGGGGTTAGGTCTGCTAATGAGCTCCGCGAGATGCGTTGCTTTGCCACCGGGGGCGGCCGAACAGTCAACGACGATAGCTCCCGCTGCGGGCGCGAGCATCCTCGCGATGATTTGCGACGCTTCGGATTGCACATGAAAAAGGCCTTCGCGAAAGCTTTCCGCATCCAAATGTGGCGAGCCTCTGAGAATCAGCGTTTCGGGAAAGCGGCCCTCGCCGGCCACTTCGAGGCCGTCCTTCTCGATGCGGGCAAGCATCTCCTCGCGAGTCGCGCGCGCGAGGTTGAGGCGAATCGCAGTCGGCGCGGCCTCGTTGTCGGCGGCCATCAGCGCTTCGGCATCTGCGCGACCGAAGGTGGCGATGAAGCGCGCAGCCATCCATTGCGGATGGGAATACTTGAGCGCCAGCGATCCAATCTCGTCATTCGCGATCCTGAAAACCGGCGCGTTCTGACGCGTGGCCTTGCGCAGCACCGCGTTGATGAAGCCCGAGGCGTCGCGCGTGCGCCGCTCCGCGTTGGCGATCGTCACCGCGGTATCGACGGCGGCATGCTTCGGCACGCGATCGAGATGGCGTAGCTGGAAAAGTGCGAGGCGCAGGATTTCGAGGACGGCGGCATCAATCTTCGCCAGCGGTCGCGACGCCAGCCGCTCGATTTCGAAATCGAGTTGGCCGCGCCATGCCACCGTTCCGAGCACCATCAGCGTGATGAGGCGGCGATCGTTGAGTTCAAACTCAGGAAGGCGATCGCCGAGCAGCGCGTCGGCATAGGCGCCCTCGTGATTGACGCGAAAAAGAATTTCGAGCGCCGCCTTGCGCGCCGCTATTCCAGCCGATTCGTTTTTCGCGGTTGCCAAATCACGCGCCCAGTTTGTCGCCGACCGCGAGGCGACGCCCACGCACCCAGTCGCCGGCGCGCATACGTTTGCGGCCGGGTGCCTGCACCTCGAGCAACTCGAGCGCGGCCTCGCCACATCTCACTGTCGGATTCGTCGTGACGCTTACGATGGTGCCCGGCTGCGCGTTTGAATCGGATGCGACAACGCGCGCGCGATAGATCATCAGATCGGTTCCACCAAAGGTGGTCCTCGCAACCGGCCACGGATCGTAGGCGCGGGTCATCCGCTCGATTTGCGCAGCCGGCAGTCTCCAATCGATGATCGCTTCGGCTTTCGTGATGATCTTGGTGTAGGTCGCGAGGCTTTCATCCTGAGGTGTTTCGGTCAGCTCATCGCAACGAAGTTTTTCCAGCGCCTCCAGCAGCGCCTCGGCACCGAGCTCCGCGAGCTTGCGCTTGAGGGAGCCGGTGGTTTCATCATCGGCGATCGGAATCGCACGGGTATGCAGCGTCGCGCCCGCATCCATCTGCTCGACGACGCGCATGATAGTGACTCCGGTCTCGCGATCTCCCCCGAGGATCGCGCCTTCGATCGGCGAGGCGCCGCGATGACGCGGCAGCAGCGACGCATGCACGTTGATCGGCATGATGCGCGGCGCAGCAAGGACCTCATTGGGCAGGATGCGCCCATAGGCCGCGACCACCAGCAGATCCGGCGCGAATGCCTGCAGCTCGGCGAGAAATTCCGGCGTGCGAATTTTGGTCGGCTTCAGCGTCGCAATTCTATAACGCGACGCGACCGCCCCGACCTCCGAGGGCTGCGGCTTCTGACCGCGACCACGTGGTTGATCGGGCCGCGTCACCACGCCGACGACCTGATGATTCTCCCCCGACGCGGCAACCAGCCTTTCAAGGATGTGGGCCGCCAACTCCGGCGTGCCCATGAAGACAATTTTCAAGGGAAGCGAGGCGTTCAGATTTGGACCGAGGGCGGCCTCGCCTTTTCGTAGGTGCCGTCTTTGATCATTTTCTTGACTTTGCGTCTATAGATCTCGCGCTTGAGACGGCTGATGCGATCGATGAAAAGTTTGCCGTCGAGATGATCGATCTCATGCTGCAGCGCGACCGCAAGAAGATCATTCGCCTCGATCTCGATCTGCTTCTGGTCCGGCGTCCACGCGCGTACCAGCACTTTCTCCGCGCGCTTCACGTCAGCGGTGAAATCGACAATCGACAGGCATCCTTCTTCCCAAATGATTGAGCCCTCGGCCTCGACGATTTCGGGATTGATCAGCTTGAGCAGCGACTTGCCGGGATTGTCGTGGTCGGTATCGAGCACGATGATGCGCTGCGAGGAGCCAACCTGCGGCGCCGCGAGGCCCACGCCAGGCGCGGCGTACATCGTCTGCGTCATGCTGTCGATGAAGGCCGCGAGCTTGCCGTCGATGTTATCGACCTCTTGCGCGGTCTCCTTCAGCGAGGCTTCGGGGTATTTCAGAATTCTGAGCAGTGCCATGGTGTCGCGAACGACTGAGTCTATCAGACGCCGAAAACCCTAAAAAGCCGGTGGCGAGTGCCTCTACGGCGCCATGCCGTGTTTCGCGAGGAAGGTTTCCATCGCGCGCACACATGCTTGGGGCTGCTCGATTTGCAGGAAATGCGTGGTGTCCGGAATCGCCTCGTACTCGACCGGCGTTTCCTCCGCGACCGCCTTGCTCAGCAGACCGGGAACGCTCGGACCCTCGATGTTCGGGTCGGCGCCAATGAGTTTCACTGGAGCTTTCACGTGGCCGAGCTTCACCCATAGCGAGGGATCCCGATTTTCCTCGAACACGCGCGCCTCGAGCTCGCGCGGGCATGCGAGAATCCATTCGCCGGTGGAACGCTCCTCGCGCAGAGTCGCGCGCGCCATCAGGTCGTAGGCCTCGGGCCGCCATCGCGAGAAGACCGGCCGCGACGCCAACTGCTTCGCGAAGTCATACGGCGTCGGATAGCGCTCGGTGCGCTTGCGCGCACGAACCGCGAGCTGATCCTTGTCGCCCTGCTGCGCGTTGCGCAGCGGATGGCCGTCGCGCGGATAGATCGGCGGATCGACCAGCACCAGCGCGCGCCATCGATGCGGATGCTCCAGCGCATGGCGAATCGCAATCAGCCCCGAGAGCGAATGGAAAACTCCCGCGATGGGCTTGGGGCCGAACTCGCGATCGACCTCGCTCAGTATCTTCTCGAGGTCGCCGACGAAATGCGCCATGTCGTGGCCGGAGCCGCCGTGCAACGGATTTTCACCGTGATTGCGCACATCGAACAGAATCAGGTCATAGCGATCGCGCAGCAAATTCCAGAACGGCAGGTACGCAGCGATGGCGAGGCCGTTGCCGGGGCAGAGCACCAGGCGCGGGCGGGCAGGATTCACATGGCGGCGTACGCGAATGATCGCGCCATCATCCATTTTCAAGTCGAGGATCTGATTAGGTGTCGGCAGCTCGATGATGCCGTCGGTCGGATGTTTCTTATGCTCACTCACAGGCCGATTTTCTCAGAGCATGCGCACCGGGTCGATATCGATGCTCAAATGAACATCGGCCTCGCGGGCGCGCCGCGCAAGCGTGGTCTGCATCGCGGAGAGCGCGGTGCGCAGCGCGGTGAGATTCTCAGACTTCACCATCACCTGCCATCGATAGCGCTTCTTGATGCGCTCGATCGGCGCCGGCGCGGGACCAAGCACGCGGATGATGTCGGGCGATGCGGTCCTTCGATATGCGTCGGCGGCGCGGGAAAGGGCGTGCGCGGCAGCAGTTGCGACGCGCGAGACAGCCTCGGGATCCTCGCCCTCGATCCGCACCATCGCCAGCTTCGCAAACGGTGGGTAGGAGAGCTCACGGCGCAGCTCCAGCTCGCGGCGGATGAAGCGGGCGTAATCCTGCTCGCGCGCGGCGCGGACACTGTAATGATGCGGCGCGTAGGTCTGGATGATGACGCGGCCGGCGCGCTCGCCGCGCCCCGAGCGTCCCGCAACTTGCGTGAGCAATTGGAACGTTCGTTCCGCTGAGCGGAAATCGGGAAGATTGAGCGAGGCATCCGCGAAGATCACCGCGGCGAGCGTCACGCCCGGAAAATCGAAGCCCTTGGTAATCATTTGCGTGCCGACCAGCACATCGATTTCGTGCGCGCGCAACGCCGCGAGGATATCGGCGCGCGCGCCCTTGCGCCCGCTGGTATCGCTGTCCATGCGTTCGATGCGCGCGGTCGGCATCAACTCCGCGAGTGAGGTTTGCAGCCGCTCGGTGCCGTAGCCCTGCCCGCTGAGGCCGAGCTCGTTGCATTCGGGACATCGCTCGGGCGCGGCGGTTCGATTGCCGCAGTAGTGGCATCGCAGTGTGCGGTCGCGCAGATGAAACGTCATGCTCACGCTGCAGTTGGGGCATGCGATGACGTTGCCGCATACGTTGCATTGCAGAAAATTGTGGTAGCCCCGCCGATTGAGGAAGACCATGCTCTGGCCGCCGGATGCGAGATTCTCGCGCAGCGCGGCCATCAGCTCGGGCGACAGCGGGACCGCGTCGGGTTTCTTTTCGGCCGGCTTGGCTGCGCGCGCTTGCGCGAGTCCCATCCGCAGATCGATAACCTCGACGGCGGCCATCCCACGATCATTGACGCGAGAGGGAAGGCGCAGCAGGTGATACCTCGCACGCCGCGTATTCGCGAATGACTCCGCCGACGGCGTCGCCGAGCCAAGCACCACCGGGCATCGCGTGAAGCGCGCCAGCACCACCGCGAGGTCGCGCGCGTGATAACGAATGCCCTCCTCGTTTTTGTAGGCGGGATCGTGCTCCTCATCGACGACAATGAGGCCCGCGTCGTGCAGCGGCGCGAAAATCAGCGAGCGGGGGCCGATCATGATGCGCGCCTCGCCCGATAACGCCGCAGTCCAGCTCGCCCATCGCTCGCTGACGTTCTGCGCGCTATGCGCGATGCCCACCAGCGAGCCGAAGCGCGCGCGAAACGACCGCACGACCTCATCGGCGAGCGCGATTTCCGGCACCATCACAATCACGTTGCGCCCCGCGGCGAGCGTGCGCGCGGCGAGTTGGAGATAGACCTCGGTCTTGCCACTCCCAGTCACGCCATGGAGCAGGAAACTCTCGTAGCGCTTTTCTTCGACAGCGCGCGCGACGGCTTCGACCGCGGCGCGTTGGTCATTGGTAAGTTCATATGGCGGTAATACGTGCGGCATCGCGCCATTGCTCGAGAGCGAGACCTTCACCGCCGGAGCGGGAATTTCCGTCCTCGCGATGCCGCGCCGTTCGAGGATTTTCAGCGCGAGCTTCGCGCCCGGCACCTTGGTCTCAAGCTCCGAGAGTGCGAGGCTTCCGCCCGCCGCTCCAATCGCCTCGATCACCTCGCGCTGTTTTTTTCCGCGTAGAGCCTTCGGATCCGTGCCGTGCGCAAGATGAACAACAGGGTTGCTCACCTCACGATGGCGTCCGTGCGTGGAATCGACTGCCTCGACGATTCCTTCCGCCATCAGCGCCGCGAGTGCCGAGGCGATCGGGCGCTCGGCTCCGAGCTTCGCCAGCTGACGCGAATTAATCGGATGCTTCTCGAGCGCTTCGATGATCTTTCGCTCGACGTCGGTGGCCGCCGACAGCCGCAGCGCATCGGGCGGATGCGCGAGCTTGTACATCAGGCGCGATTCGACTCGTGCGACGGCGGGAATCACGCTGCGATAAACTTCCGCCAGCGGCACCATGTAGTAGGTCGAAAGGAACTCCATCATCTGGAGATGGGGGCGATCGAACAGCGGACGCGGCTCGAGCAGTTCGAGGATCGGCTTCAGGTTGCCATTGATGCCGGGAAAGCTCTGCGCCGTCTCGAGCACGACGCCGGTCACCTTGCGCGAGCGAAGCGGCGCCAGCACGCGATGACCAGGGCGGACGAGCTTTTCCAGCTCGGCGGGAACCAGATAAGTGAGTTCCTCGATTCCGCGTACCGCGCCGACAACAACCATCCGAACTTGCATTGAATTTGCGCGACGCATCGCCGGCGTCGCAAGGGGAGAAATCTACCGCGCCGGGAAAATCTTATCACCGAAAATTCGTGCGACTTTCCACAGAAAAACGAAAGCGCGCATCTTGACTGAGATGCGCGCCTTCGCCGCGAATCGCGAAAAGGATTTTCTCTAGAATCCCATCGCGGCGTTAACCACTGCGTCGGTGGTGAAATCGGCCGGCGTCACCGCACCCATATTGATGTACCAGCATTCCTTTTCTGGTGCGCCAGGCGTCGGCAGATCGCAAAAGCTCGACATCCCGTTCTGGACGTTGGTGCTGGTGCCGTTGACCTGGAACACGCGCTTGAACGGATAGATGGCAACTTTGGCATCGGGCACCGGGCGATCGCGGTAGGTCAGCCAGTTGCAGAAGTTGACCATCAGTTCACCGCGCCGATCATACATATCATGGTACACGACCACGTCCGCTTCGCTGTCGATGTAGACCAGGTGCTTGGAATAGAGCTCTTCGCTGATCTTCTTGCGATTGGGGGTCGTTTCAACCACATATACCCGCCGCATCTCCCATTCCGCCGGACACACCGTGCCACCGCCGTCGTAAGGACAGACGTTGCCGGGAACCGTCGCCACATGCATCGCGGCGAGCATCGGCTTCTCGCCGAGGAATTTATAGGTGTAGTTCTCGACCTTCGGATTGTAGCCTTCCGCATCGTCGAAGCTGAATTGCAGGGTTCCCGCCGCGTCACCCATGATCGCCTCATTGAGCCGGCGCAATCTGCGCGATGCGGGATCGTAACTGTACGCATCATCAGACCGCTTCGGGTCGCCGTAGCGGTAACGCAGAGCTCCGGTACCGCGCATGGCCTGTGGCGAGAGCCACGGGAAAGCGCGGGCGCGGAACATGATGTTGGAATTTTTATAATCCGGGTCAGTCGGCATCGGATCGACTTCGGTGCGCCCGACCGTGTTGTAGGCGCCGTAGTGGCCGATCATCTGGTAGTCGATTTCCTTGTAGGGATTGCCGAGTCCCTCATAAACCTCGACGCAGCCGAAATAGCGAGAATCGAAGTCGTCGGTCCACATCGGGCGGAACATTACATTCCAGATCAGCTTAACCCCGGTGTCCGGATCGTTCGCATCGATCAACGGGAACGGCTGGCCGGCGACGTAGCCCTCCAGGGAAAGATGGTTGGACGCGAGGCGCACCTGCGCGGAATATTTCTCGGTCGCCTCTCGATACGGCGGCGGCCAGTCGATACGTCCGGTCGGGATGACGTTCATGACCATCCCGTTCTTGGCGCGCCAGTAGACGCCCGGCGAAACCAAATCCTTTACCAAATCGACATTAGCGGGCGTAATCTTGGTTCCGGGTTTGACCTGATCGGCGGATACTGTCGGCGCGATTCCCACGATGAACATGACAGCCGCCGCAAAACCAAGCAGAACACTAAACAAATGATGACCACGCATTCTCATCGCTCGCTTTCCCTCCAACCAAGATCGTTAGCTAGACTTAATCATTCTCTCTGATAAACTTATGAAGTATTCGACAGTTTTTTGTCAAACAGCTTTGTTGCGGTACCCCGTTCAGGATTGAAGTACCCGACCCACTGGCGCTCGTTCAGTTCTCACCCGGAATGGGGGAACGCAGAAATCGGCACTGGTAGCGACGTTCTTTCCTGCGCGGCCTCACTCTGATTGAATCGAGTCTCCGCCGCGTGTCTCTTGCCGCGGCGCAACAGGAATCCCAACGATGCTGCGTTTTCTTACTGCCGGCGAATCGCACGGCCCCGAACTGGTGGCCATGGTGGAAGGCGTACCGGCCGGCTTCGATATCGATATAGCGAAGATCAATGCCGACCTCGCGCGACGCCAGAAAGGCTATGGCCGCGGCGGCCGGATGCTCATCGAGAAGGATGAGGCGCGATCGGTTTCCGGCATTCGGTTCGGGCGCACGATGGGCAGCCCGATCACCTTCATCATCGAAAATCGCGACTACAAGAATTGGCAGAAGCGCATGTCCGCCGACCCTGCAGATCGCGGCGAGGGTACCCTCGTCACCCGCCCACGCCCCGGCCATGCCGATCTGGCCGGCGTGCTGAAATATAACCTCGAAGATATCCGCGACGTGCTCGAACGCGCCTCGGCGCGCGAGACGACCGCTCGCGTCGCCATCGGTGCGCTGACCAAGGAGCTGCTGGCTCCGTTCGGAATTTCGGTGCTCGGATACTGCATCAGCATCGGCGCAACCGAAGCGAAAACTCCGGAGCATCTTTCCATTGAGGAGTTGCAGCGCATCACCGAGGAATCGCAGGTGCGGATGGCCGATGCCGAAGCCGAGCGCGCCGTGATCGCCCAAATCGACGCGTGTAAGAAAACCGGCGATACGCTGGGGGGCATCGTCGAGGTGATTGCGACCGGACTCCCGGTTGGCCTCGGCAGTCACGTGCAATGGGATCGCAAACTCGACGGACGCCTCGCGCATGCGCTGCTGAGCCTGCAGGCGGTGAAGGGCGTCGAGATCGGATGGGGCTTCAAGGCGGCGCGCGTGCGCGGCTCCGAGCTGCACGACGAAATCGGTTACGATCGCGAGGAGGGCCGCTTCACTCGTCTATCGAACAATTCGGGTGGCACCGAAGGTGGGATGTCGACGGGCGAGCCTTTGCGGTTGCGCGTGGCATTCAAACCGCTCTCAACCCTGATGCGGCCGCTGCGGTCGGTCGATATCAAGAGTAAAGAGGATGCGCCGGGCGCCATCGAGCGCTCCGACGTCTGCGCGATTCCGGCCGCGGCGGTGATCGCCGAGACGGTGGTGGCATTCGAGCTGGCGAATGCGTTCTTCGAAAAGTTCGGCGGCGACTCGATGGTCGAGATCATGCGCAACTACCGCGGCTACCTGGAACAAGTCCGCAACTACTAGACTGTATTCGCTATGGCGCCGTGCCTCATCCTCACCGGGTTCATGGGAACCGGCAAAAGTTCCATCGCGCCGATCCTCGCGCGGCGGCTGGCGTGGACATACATCGATAGCGATGAAGTCCTGGTCGCGCGCGCCGGAAAATCCATCGCGGCGATCTTCGAAAGCGAGGGCGAGGCGCGATTCCGCAAGCTCGAGCGCGAGGTGATTGCGAATATTTCGAGTCATCGGCCGATTTGTCCGTTATCCGGAAATCCGCTGCCGGCAGTTATAGCGACCGGCGGCGGCGTTCTGATGGATGAGGCGAACTACCACGCCTTGAACCACGCCGGCGTGATCATCTGCCTCAGCGCGCGGCCCGAAGTGATCGCGCGGCGTGTTGAGCGCTCGCGCACCCGGCGTCCCAAGCTGCTCGAAGGCGGCAAGCCGCTCGGCGAGCGTATCGCGGAGCTGATGGCGCAGCGCAAAGAGGCCTATGCACGCGCCGAGGCGGTCGTGGATACTTCGGATTTAAACGTCGAGCGCGCAGCTGAACGAGTCCTGGAAACATTCATCAAGCATGGAGCGAAGCGATGCGCACCTTCCGCGTAGAGCTCGGACGCGATGCGCATCCGGTGCATGTCGGCGCCGGGATTCTCGAGCGCGTCGGTGGCCTTGCATGCGATGCCGGCTTGAAGTCGGGTCGGGCGGCGCTGATAACGGATTCCAACGTCGCGAAACTTTACGCGCCGCGTGTAACTGCTTCGTTGAAGGCAGCGGGGTTCGATGTGGCCGTTATCGAAATTCCTGCCGGCGAGGCGAGCAAGTCGCTGGAGATACTTGCGACACTTTATGACCGCATGACTGAGGCGGAACTCGATCGCCAAAGCGTCGTGTTTGCGCTCGGAGGCGGGGTGACCGGCGACCTCGGTGCGTTCGCGGCTGCGACGTATCTGCGCGGAATCCCGATGGTGCAGATTCCGACGACGGTGGTCGCGCAGGTCGATTCGTCGATGGGCGGCAAGAGCGGCGTCAATCATCGCCACGCGAAGAACCTCATCGGGGCGTTTTACCAGCCGAAGATGATTCTTGCCGACGTGGAATCGTTAGCAACGCTGCCGGAGCGCGCGTTCCGGGAGGGACTCGGCGAGGTCATCAAGTACGGCGCCATCATGGATGAGCCGATGGTGAGCGACCTCGAACGCGACCTGGAGGCCATCCTGCGAAGGGATCTCGCGGCCCTCGAATGGATGGTGGAGCGAAGCCTCAAACATAAGGCCTACGTGGTCGAGAATGATGAGCACGAGGGTGGATTGCGGAAAATCCTCAACTTCGGACACACAATTGGGCACGCGATCGAGGCTTCAGCGGGGTACGGCAAATACCTGCATGGCGAGGCGGTCGCGATTGGGATGGTGGCGGCCTGCGCGATGTCGCGAAAGTTCGCCGGGCTTGCCGAGCATGAGAGCGAACGCCTGGAAACGCTGATTCGGCGCGCCGGGCTGCCGACCTCGATGGCATCAGCGCACCGAAGCGAAGATTTCGTGCGTGCGCTTCGTCTGGATAAGAAACGCCTCGAAAAGCAGATCGAATTCGTGCTGATCGACCGGCTTGGTCACGCGTTCACTCGGAAAGTCCCATTCGACGATATCTTTTCGACGCTAGATTAACGCAACTTTCGCTACCTTCTGCCCGTCTTATTGAATATCAGGTGTGATGAGTACGTCGTTCGAGATAGCGTAAATTCTTTCTACAGTGCTTCTCATGATTCTAAGTAACAAATCATTACCTAATTCAAGTGTTGCCGCCGCAATGCGCCCTGACCATTTGGTCAGATGCATTGCACCACGAAGGCATTTTGTAATGAGCTAAGAAACGGGAACGAATCGTTGGACTAGCGTTCGTTATCCGTTGGGTATAATTAGAGTTGTGGGGGCGTCGTGCGAAATGGCAGGTCGCGCGCCGACGCAATTATTTTGAGGCGGGGGGATGAGGTGACCTATGGATCGTATCGAAACCGTCCGAACTCGGGTACTTACCGTTCAGGAAGTGTCCAAGTACCTCCGAGTGCATCCTTCCACCATCTACAGGATGCTGAAGAAGAACCAGCTGCCCGCCTTCCGGGTCGGCAGCGACTGGCGTTTCACCGTCGAGGCTATCGACAAGTGGCGCGCCGAAGCCGAGCAGGGTGCGCTGGGCCATGCTGACGAGCAGATGTCGCATCCCGAGATGCATCAGCCCGAGCAGCACGCCGCGAAGTAGCCGGCATCGCGAAAATTCAGCGGGGCGCTGAGACCGACGCGGCCTTGTGTCGACCTCGGTCTCCTCACCCCGCGCGAATTTCGCTTATTTCTAGCTCTGGAAATATCGGCGCGGGTTTTCGATCAGCATCGCATTGATCTTCGCCTGCGACACGCCGGCTTCCTTCAGTTTCGGTACGACGTTCTGAAACACATGCGAGGGCTTCCAGTTCTCGACCATCCGCGCCAGTTGCGGCGTGATCTCGAGGCCGCGCCCGAGCCAACATGCGACGCTGTCGTGCGAGAGCACGAGCTGCTTCTCGAAGCCGATACCGCAGAGCCCGATCAGCGATGCCATTCGAAGCCGGTCCGGCTGCGCGAAGTCGAGCCCGAAGCGATCGAAGCCGAGCAGGCAGCCTTTGTCGAGCATGTCGGTGTGGTAGCGCAGGTCCGCGATGCCGCAACTATGCCCGATGATGACCTTGCCCATGTCGACGCCTTCGGAGGCGAAGATCGCGAGCTGCTCACGGCCCATCGTGCCTTCCTCGGTATGCGTGGTTATGGGCACGCCGGTGCGCTTCTGGGCGCGCGCCGCGGCGCGAAGCGTATTCTCCTCGTAAGGGGTGATCTGGCCTTTGCCGGTCGCGCATTTGATGATGCCGGCTTTGATGCCGGTATCGCCGATACCTTTGGTGATCTCGCCGACGTAGACCTCGGTGATTTCCTCGACTGACCGCTGCTTGAAATACGCGGTGTTGCCGAGGTCCTCTTTATACAGGCCGGTCGCGCACACGATGTTCACGCCGGACTTCTCGCCGACTTCGCCCATGAAGCTGACGTCGCGCCCGATATCCATCGGACACGGATCGACCATCGACTGCAGGCCCAGGTCCTTGAGCGGCTTGAGCGTCTCGATGCAGTTCTTGAGCGCGCTCTTGCGATCGAATTTGGGAATCGAGCAGTCGAGCTCCCATCCCGCCCATCCGATCAGCAGATGCTCATGCATCAAGGTGGTGCCGAGCTTCTCCGGCGCGACAGTTCCGGTGACGGTATTGATTTGTTTCATGGGTCCAACTCCTTGTCGGCGATCGTGACCCGAAACTAGTGCCGGAATACGGCTGCCGTCAAACGGGATTCTAAGCCGATTGCAGCCGCCGGAGCTTGATTCGATCAGTGCGGATTTGGGCAAGGTCAGACGATGTCTCGATGGAAGTGGGAACTTGAAAGAAGGGATGGCGGTCCGCCTCGC
>VFSW01002360.1_pt1 | contig 28489 bp, 20 predicted proteins | sample 5358111 | NCBI WGS metagenome assembly VFSW01 (sample SAMN11554181, study PRJNA540505) | mine drainage metagenome | isolation source: sediment from site ElyBrook_90M | place: USA: Ely Copper Mine, Vershire, VT | collected 2017 | reverse complement strand
TCGTACTTGAAGTAGACGGGGTTCAGGGTGTTGCCGCCCAGCCCGCGGTGGCTGGCGAGTTTGCCATCATTGGCGCCGGGGTCGGCAGCGCCGGTGGGGAGCGTCTCGCTTGGCATGTGGCAGGTCTGGCAGGTGGAGACGACGTCTTTGCGGTAGAAGGGGAGGGGACTTTGCTTGCTGAAGCTGGCGCCCTGCCACTCGTCATAGACGGTGAAGGCGCGGAGCCACTTGTAGTCGTCGAGAGAGCGGGGGATGGCAGCCTTGTGGCAGGTGGCGCAGAACTCGGGCGTCTTGTAGAGCGGGCGCATCACGGCTTTGGAGTGGCGGTCGAGATGGGCCAGAATCTCAGAGTCAGGGACGGGGCGCGTGATGGGGGCGCCGTTTTCGTCGACGAGGACGGCCGGGGTACCCATGACATAGCTGCCGGTGCCGGTTGTGTCAGCCGAGACGATGGAGTGGCAGGTGGAGCAGGTGAGGCCCTCCTGCTCAAAGGGGCGCTTCTTGGGCATGCCTTGCGACAGATCGCCGGAGAGCAGTGCGACGGGGTTGTGGCAGCCCTCGCAATGACGCGAGAACTGCACGCCCTTTTCGTCGATGAGCGCGTTGACGTTCTTGAGATACCATGGCCCGCGGAAGCTGTTGGAGTGGATGGACTGGCGCCACTGGCGGTACGCCTCCTGGTGGCAGTGGCCGCAGTATTCGGCGTTGGGAAAGCTGCGGGGATTGAGGAACTTGCCGTTGGAGGATGTGGCGTTCGAGGGCAGAAATGGCGAGCGTTTTCCGAAGGCATAGTTATAGCGGGCGGCTACGGAGTCGTGGAAGGGGGAGGTGGGGCCGGTGATGACGGTTTGGGTGGGGTAGCCGGCGTCCGGCGGAGTGGCGGCTGCGGGCGCGGGGTCAGTGGCGGCGCGGACAGCCCAGGTGACCGTAAGAGACAGAACGGCGAGGAATGCGGTCAATAGCCAGCGGCGCAGCGCAGTGGTGATCATGGTCTGGTGATTTCCTGGAAAACGTTCGCTTGCCCGCGGCGGCAAATCGGGGAAAAGCCGCAGGAATACAAGAACGATAACAGGACTCAGCGATGGACTGTCTTCCATCGAAAGGTGGAGAGAGGCAGCGGCTTGGGCGCGGGAAGTATATGCGGTTGCCCGGGAGGAGTTTGCAGACAAGAAGTTGCTGGACGATTCGGCGAGTGATGTGGAACACATTTCGGTTCCGTAATGCGCAAGAATTGCAGCGAACGGTTCACAGGGTGGGATAAATGGAGAAAAAATGGGCTGGATTGGTGCGATAGCTCACATCCTCTTAGCCAAAACGACCCTCGAACTGGTAGTTTGTTGGAGAAGGATTTCTATATCTGTGATGGCTTCAAATCCTTATTTTTCTCTTGCGGTTCTTTTTGTAGTGGCTTTGGGCTTTGGACTGACGCCGCTGGCGCTGGCGTGGCTGTGGGGCAAGGTTTACTCACCGGCTAAGCCGAACGCCATCAAGAACGCCATTTACGAGTGCGGACTGGTGTCGAAGGGCGACGCCTGGGTACAGTTCCGCTCAGCCTATTATCTCTACGCCATCATCTTTCTTATCTTTGACGTGGAAGCAGTGTTTCTGCTGCCTTTTGCGGTGGCGTTTACCGGGCTGGGGCTGGCTGCCTGCCTGGCGATGATGGCGTTTGTGCTGCTGCTGATTGAGGGGTTGGCATGGGCCTGGGCCAAGGGCGTGCTGACCTGGGTGTAAAGACAGTTGTCAGTGGTCAGTTGCTGATAGAGAACTGAGAGTGGCGCTGCATGGCTTGCGAACTGGCAAAGATTTGAAGCTGAGAACCGACAACGCAGAACTGATCGCTGGAAACGGAGTGGGTGATGGCTGTAGATGAGGGATTGAAGATCGAACTGGGCAAGCAGGGCGTCTTCGTCACAACCCTCGAAGAGCTTTATAACTGGGGGCGGCGCAGCTCGATCTGGCCGATGAACTTCGGACTGGCCTGCTGTGCGATCGAGATGATCGCGACGACTATGGCGCGCTACGATCTGGCCCGGTTCGGGGCGGAGGTTTTTCGCCCGTCGCCGCGACAGGCCGACATGATGATCATCTCCGGCACCGTAACCAAGAAGATGGCTCCGCAGGTGGTGCGACTTTATAACCAGATGGCCGAGCCCCGGTATGTGATCGCGATGGGGGCCTGCGCCATCTCCGGCGGGCCGTTCAAGCAGGGCTACAACGTGCTGAAGGGGATTGACCGCTATATCCCGGTGGATGTGCATATTCCGGGCTGCCCGCCGCGGCCCGAGGCGCTGTTGCAGGCATTTATCGAATTGCAGAAGAAAATTGATGCCCAGCCCTTGACTGGTGAGGACCGCCCGCGACATCTGGATGCGGATGCGCCGGGCGAGTTTCCAGTGCCGGAGCAGGGCGAGCACGATCTGGAGCCGCCGTCGAACAAGGGCGTGTGGACCGTGCCTGTGGTGATTCGCTGATGAAAACTGTGGAAGAGATCAAGGCGGCGATCGAGGCGGCCGTGCCGGGCGCAGGGGTGGAGATTGTGCTCAATCCCGGCCCTGCTGCGCAGCACTCGCTGCGGCTTGCGCCCAGCCATGCGGTTGCGGTGGCGAAGTTTTTGCGCGACGACGCGGAACTTGCGCTGGATTTTCTGTCGAATGTGTCCGGTGTGGACTGGCCGGACAAAGAAATTGCAGAAAAAGTGAAAGTGACGCGCACGGTGACCAAGACCGTGGACGGCGTAGAGCAGACCGTCGAAGAGACGGTGGAGGAGACGCGCAAGCGCGTGGCGCCAGGCTGCCTTGAGGTGGTATATCACCTGTTTTCAATGGCGAAGAAGCACGGGATGGTGGTGCTGCGGATGCGCACAGTGAACCGGAGCGACAAGGTGGAGTTGCCGTCGTTGACGCCTATCTGGCGGTCGGCGGAGTTTCAGGAGCGCGAGGTTTTCGACCTGTATGGGGTTGTGTTTACAGGGCACCCGGATCTGCGGCGGATTTTGATGTGGGATGAGTTCAAGGACCACCCCATGCGGAAAGATTACGTGGAACCGGACGACTACGACTACGAGCCGACGGCGCATGACGCGGTGCTGGCGAAGGCGCAGGCACACCATGCAGCGCAACAACCTGCGGTGGCCGCCCAGGAAGAGGCCGCGCAATGACGCATTCTGCGACTGAATTTGTAGCTGACACGCAGGCAGGCAGCTTCCGGCCAGAGGGCAAGACGGTGATCGATCCCGACAGCGGGGGTGAGTTGCTGGAAGTGTCGATGGGGCCGCATCACCCCTCGACGCACGGTGTTTTTCGCATGGACGTGGCGCTGGACGGGGAGCGGATCACGCGGCTGAAGCCTGTTTTCGGCTACCTGCACCGCAACCACGAGAAGCTGGGCGAAGGACACAGTTACCTGGCGTCGATACCCTATACCGACCGGTTGGACTATATCTGTTCGCTGACCAACAACTGGGCCTATGCGCTGGCGGTGGAGAAGCTGGTTGGGCAGGAGGTTCCGGAGCGGGCCGAGTACCTGCGCGTGATTCTTGGCGAGCTGACGCGCGCCCAGAACCATATTTTGTCTGTAGGCTTCCTGCTGCAGGATATGGGCGCCAGCGGTACGCCGCTGATGTATGGCTTCAAGGAGCGGGAAAAGATTCTGGACCTGTTTGAAGCGCTGACCGGATCGCGCATGATGTGCAATTACATGCGCTTTGGCGGCTGTCGCGTGGACGCCTCGCCAGCTTGGCTGGATGGCGTGCGCAAGGTGGTGGCGGGTCTGCCGGGGTTTGCTGACGAGTTTGAAGCGCTGCTCTGCACGAACGAGATTCTGATGGCGCGCACCCAGGGCGTGGGCATCCTGAAGCCGGATCTGGCAGTGAGCGCCGGTATCACGGGCCCCATGCTGCGAGCCTCGGGTGTGAACTACGACATTCGCAAAGTGGATCACTACGGCATCTATGACCGTTTCAGTTTCAGGGTGCCGCTGGGCGATCACGGAGACGTGTACGACCGCTTCATGATCCGGCTGCTGGAGTTGCGAGAGTCGATCAAGATTCTGGAACAGGCGCTGAAAGATATTCCCGGCGGGCCGGTGATGGACCCCAAGGCGAAGATTCGCAACTTCCGGCCCAAGGCGGGAGAGGCATACGGGCGGATCGAAGCGCCCAAGGGCGAGCTGGGCTTTTATCTGATCAGCGATGGGGGGCCGAATCCCTATCGCTACCGGGTGCGGCCGCCGAGCTTTGTGAACCTGACGGTACTTGAGGATATGTGCCTGGGGCACAACGTGGCCGATGTGGTACTGATCCTGGGGTCGGTGGATATTGTGCTGGGAGAAGTGGATCGATAGGTTTCAGTTTGCAGGAGGATGCATTGCTGGGCGAAGGAATACTGAAGGGGCTGGCGGAGACGGCAAGGAACTTTGCCGGGAGCTACGTCTCCAAGGAAAGACTGACGACCGTTCAATATCCTGAGGAGCGTATTGCTCCGATTGAGGCGGCGCGTGTTTTCCCCTTCCTGGTGTATGACGGCACGGACTGGGAAGCAGGGCTGCGCTGCGTGGCCTGCCAGATTTGCGAGAAAGAGTGCCCGCCGAAGTGCATCTACATTGAGAAGAGCAAAGACAAGAAGCCGGATTATGTGGGCAAGCTGCAGATCTATCCGGCGCGGTTCGATATCGATGTGTCGGTGTGCATGAGCTGCCAGATCTGTGTCGAGGTGTGCCCGTTTGAGGCCATCAAGATGGATACGGATTTTGAACTGGCTACCGATGACCGCTTTGGCGGGCTGCTGCACGATCGCAAGCAACTGGCCAAGTCGAACGAATACTTTCACAAGATCCATCCCACCGAAGCGGCCGAAGTGGACGCGCGGTTGGCCGAGGAAAAGGCCAAGGCTGAAGCCAAGGCCAAGGCCGCAGCCGACGCAGCCACAGCCAAAGCGGCAGCAGCCGCGGCCAAGCCAGCCACAGGGGGAGAGTAAGACATGCTCGAAAAGCTGGACCAGATCTTCGTTCTCCTCAAGGATTGGCTGGTGGGGTATTTGCCCGCCGGATGGCAGGCGGCGGCAGGCGTGGTGCTGTGCGTTGTAGCCATCATCGCCGTATATCCCACGCTGTTTGCGCTGGCCGTGCTGCTGGAACGCAAAGGCCTGGGGCGCATGCAGAATCGATATGGCCCGAACCGCGTGGGAATCTTCGGCATTCTGCAGCCGGTGGCGGACGGCATCAAGTCGCTCACCAAGGAAGACATTGTGCCGCTGAGAGCGGATGCGGTGGTGCACTTTTTGGCTCCGCTGGTGCTGGTGGTGGCCGTGTTTATGGGCTTTGCGGTGCTGCCCATGGGCCGCAACATGGTGCTGGTGGATATGGACTCCAGCCTCCTGTTCTTTTTTGCAATGGGCGCCTCGACGGAACTGTCGGTGTTTATGGCAGGGTGGTCGAGCCGCAACAAGTACTCGCTGCTGGGCGCGATGCGCGCCGTGGCGCAGATGATCAGCTACGAAGTGCCGCTGCTGTTGTCGAGTGTGGTCATCGTGATGATGACCGGGTCGCTCTCGTTGGTGAAGGTGGTGGAGGCGCAGAACCACTTCACGGGTATTTTTCCAAACTGGTACGTGTTTACGCCGTGGGGATTCGCCGGCTTTGTGATGTTTGCCATCGCGGCGATGGCCGAGACGAACCGTTCACCCTTCGATCTGCCGGAGGGCGAGTCGGAACTGGTGGCGGGATATTTCACCGAATACTCGGGCTTCAAGTTTGCGCTCTTCTTCCTAGGCGAGTATGTGGGCATGTTCGGGATCTCGGGGTTGGGCGCCACTCTGTTTCTGGGTGGATGGTCGGCGCCGTTCTCCTTTCTGGGCTGGGTGCCGTCGTGGATATGGTTCTTCTCCAAAATCATGCTCTGGATATGCTTCTTCATCTGGGTACGCGGCACGCTGCCACGGCTGCGGCAGGACCAGTTGATGAACTTCGCATGGAAGTTTGTGCTGCCCTTTACGCTGCTGAACCTGTTTGTGGCGGCGCTATGGCGGTTCATGGGTGAGGGCTGGCTGCGGTGGGTGGTATGCTCGGCGATTCTGGTGGCGGTTTATGTAGTGATGGGCCGGATGGGGATGCGCCGGGAGCACTTGGGGAACAGGAGATACCGCTATGCGGAGTGACATACGGATGGGCGGATTCTCTGGCACTGGAAGTCTGATTCCATGTCTCCAGGGCGAGACACAGGGCACCCGCGGCCCACTGGAAAGGAGCGGCGGCCGATGAGTTTTGTGTTCTTTGTGCTTGCGGCACTGACTGTGGCCGGCGGACTGGCCGCGGTGCTGCTGAAGAACCTGGTGCACTGCGCGCTGGCGCTGACGGTGGCCTTTGCAGGACTGGCGCTGTTCTATCTGCAGTTGGACGCGCAGTTCGCTGGATTTGCGCAGATCCTGGTGTACATCGGCGCGGTGGCTATTCTGGTGGTGTTTGCCATTCTGCTGACGCGGAGTTCGGAAACTCCAAAGGACGGCGGAATTTTCAGCCGCACATGGCTGGCCGGGCTGGTGATTTCCGCCGCGGTGTTTGCGGTGTTGGCCTGGGCAGTGTTGCAGGCTGCGCCGTTCCTGCCTGGGGCTTCTGGTGCGCCGACGGTGACGGTGCTGGAGATTGGTTCGGCGCTGATGGGCCGCTACGTGCTGCCGCTGGAGATTGTTGCGCTGCTGCTGACCGCGGCGTTGATCGGCGCGGTGATTGTGGCCATGCACGAGAAAGAGGGGGCCAAGTGACTCCGCTTGCCGGATATTTGCTGGTTGCGGCGCTATTGTTTGCCATCGGGCTGGCCGGAGCGCTGACGCGGCGCAACGCCATCCTGGTGCTGATCGGCATTGAGCTGATGCTCAACGCAGCCAATTTGAATCTGATTGCCTTCTGGCGTTACGGGCCGCATCCCGAAGCGCTGACGGGGATGATGTTTGCGATTTTCTCGATTGCGGTGGCTGCTGCTGAGGCGGCCGTGGGGCTTGGCCTTGTGATCTCGATCCATCGCCACGCGCACACCGCAGATGTAGACCAGATGAACAGGATGAAGGGGTGAGGGGTTGATGCAAGAATCGATTTCGTTCACTCCGCAATGGGCCGCTTCTTCGATTACACACTTGCTGTGGCTGATTCCCGCAGTGCCCATGGTGGCGTCGGGCATCATCGCGCTGATGAAACAGCCGCGGCGCAAGCCGGCCGCAGCGTTGGCGATCGGCTCGCTTGCATTTTCGCTGCTGCTGGCGCTGGCGGCGTTCGCGCATGTGGTGAGCGCGTGGGCGCATGGCGTAGCCGTTCGCGAGACCGTGAATTTTGCGTGGATGCAGGTGGGCTCGACCAGTGTGGATTTGGGCTGGGTGCTCGATCCGTTGTCGGCGGCGATGATGGTGATGGTCAGCTTTGTTGGACTGCTGATCTTTATCTATTCCGTCGGCTACATGGCGCACGACGAGAACTTCACGCGGTTCTTCTGCTTCCTGTCGCTGTTTGCGGGAGCCATGCTGGGCGTGGTGATTTCTAACTCGCTCTTACTCCTCTTTATGTGTTGGGAGTTAGTAGGACTTACTTCCTACTTATTGATCGGGTTCTGGTATCAGAAGCCTTCGGCGGCGGCAGCGGCGAAGAAAGCCTTCCTGACCACGCGCGTGGGCGATGTGTTTTTTCTGTTGGGTATGGTGTGGCTGTTTGCGGAGACGGGAACGCTGCTGTTTTATCACCATGGCCTGGGCTCGATGGAACCGCTGGCGCTGGCTGGATTGCTGGCACATCCGGCAGGATTGGGGCTGACGGCGGCGGGCGCGATTGGGCTGCTGATCTTTGCGGGAGCTGCGGGCAAGAGTGGCCAGTTGCCGCTGCACGTATGGCTACCGGACGCGATGGAGGGCCCGACGCCGGTGTCGGCGCTGATTCACGCGGCAACCATGGTGGCAGCGGGCGTTTACCTCATCGCGCGGGTGTATCCGCTGATGCAGGCCGGAGCGCTGGCCGGAGGAACCACGACGGCGCTGACCGTGGTGACCTGGGTGGGCGCATCGACGGCGGTTTTTGCCGCGCTGATCGCGGTAGCGCAGAACGACATCAAGCGCATCCTGGCGTATTCGACGGTTTCGCAACTGGGTTACATGATGGCCGGTCTGGGCATGGGCGGCGTGGCGGTGGGCATGTTCCACCTGATTACGCACGCCTTCTTCAAGGCGCTTTTGTTCATGGGCGCAGGCTCGGTGATTCACGGCTCGCACGAGGAGCAGGACGTGCGCCACATGGGCGGATTGCGGTCGGTGATGCCGTTGACCTTTCTGACTTATACGGTGGGCATGCTGGCGTTGTGCGGGTTTCCGCTGCTGTTCTCAGGCTTCTGGAGCAAGGACGGAATTCTTGAAGCGGCGCAGCACTGGAGCGTGGCGAAGGGGCCGTTTTACATGCTGGTTTTTGGAGCGCTGCTGACGGCGTTCTATATGACGCGGCAGATGAGCTACGTCTTCTTTGGCAAGTCTCGTGCGCATCACGCGGCGCACGAAAGTCCGGCGGTGATGACGATGCCGCTGGCGATTCTGGCGTTCTTTGCCATAGCGCTTGGTGTGATTGGGACGCCGGCGTGGCCGTGGTTCCGGGCGTTTCTTGAGGGCCGCGCGGCAGGGTTCGATTTGAGCGGCTTTGCCGAACCGGGCTTGATGGCGCTGATGGGAACTTCGGCAGCGGTTGTTTTTGCGGGCCTTGGACTCGGCTGGTGGATCTATGGCAGCAAGTCTCCGCAGGCCGATGAGCCGGATGCGCTGGAGCGGGCAATTCCGCCGGTGTGGGCGGGCCTGCACGGCAAGCTCTTTGTGGACGAGTTGTACGGAGTGACGGTGATCGCGTTTTACGAGTGGTGGGCGCGGGTTGCGGACTGGCTGGACCGGCGTGTTTGGGGCGGCGCGGTGGCCGGAGTTGCCTGGCTGTTCCGCGGATGGGCGCAGTTGAATCGCCTGCTCGACATTCATTGGGTGGACGGCGGCTTCGACAAGAGCTGCGAGGAACTGGCGACGAGCGGAGGCTTGCTGGCGCGGATACAGAGTGGGCGGGTGCAGACCTACCTGAGGATTCTGGCTTTGGCCGTGGTGGTGCTGGCCGCGATTCTGATCTGGAGCGGCCGGGCATGAGCGGAATTCCGATACTGACACTGTTGACCGTGTTGCCCCTGGCAGGGGCGGCGATTGCGCTTTTTTCAGGCAAGCATGCGCGTGCAGTTGCGCTGGTGACCTCGCTGGCTTGCCTTGCGCTGGCTCTGATTGTGTGGACCGAACTGCCCGGCAATGGAGTGATCGGACTGGTGGAGCGTGCTGCGTGGGCGCCTTCGCTGGGCATCGAATACCACCTGGGCGTGGATGGGCTGGGCGCGTTGATGCTGGTGCTGTCGGCCATTGTCACGCTGATGTCGGTGGATGCGGCGCACAGGGTTCATCACCAGCCGGGGCTCTACTTTGCGCTGGTGCTGGTGCTGGAGTCGGGCCTCTTTGGTTCGTTCACGGCGCTGAACTTCTTTCACTGGTTTTTGTTCTGGGAGATCAGCCTGATTCCGGCGTTCTTCCTCATTAAACTATGGGGCGGCACAAGGCGCGGGCCGGCGGCGACGCAGTTTTTTGTGTACACAATGGCAGGCAGCGTGGCGCTGCTGCTGTCGTTTCTAGCGGTGTTTCTGTCAACGGGCAGCATGGACTTTGGGCAACTGACCGCGATGGCTTCAACCGGCGCGTTGGAGCAGGCGGTTACGGCGCACCTGGGGCCGGTGACGATGTGGCTGGCGATAGGCGTGCTGGCGGGCTTTGCGGTGAAGGTGCCGATTGCGCCCTTCCACACGTGGCTGCCTGCGGCCTACTCTGAGGCGCCCTCGCCGGTGACAATGTTGCTGACCGGCGCGATGTCAAAGATGGGCGTGTATGGATTGCTGCGGATCGCGTTGCCGCTGTTCGGTCACCAGATTGCGCAGATTCGGACGCCGCTGCTGGTGCTGGCGGTGCTCACAGTGGTGATGGGCGCATGGGCTGCGGCGGCACAGAAGGATTTGAAGCGCGTCTTCGCCTACTCCTCAGTGAACCACCTGGGCTACTGCCTGCTGGGCATCTTTGCGCTGGCGGTTCCTGCGGCGGGAGCTGCCGCACAGACCAGCCAGGCCGCGGCGCTGAACGGCGTGATCCTGCAGATGTTCAATCATGGCGTGACGGCGGCGGCGCTGTTCTGGTTTGTGGCCATGATTCAACAGCGGAGCGGGGGACTGCGCGGCATCGACGACTTTGGCGGGTTGCGCAAGCCGGCGCCGGTGCTGGCCGGGCTCATGGGAATTACGCTCTTCTCGTCGCTGTGGCTGCCGGGGCTGAACAGCTTTGTGAGCGAGTTCCTCATCTTCCGCGGCGTCTTTCCGCTGGCGTGGGTGGCGGCTACGGTTTCGATTCTTGGGCTTCTGGTGACGGCGGCCGTGATTCTGACGGTGATCCAGAAGGTGTTTACCGGCCCGGTGCCGGAGCGGTGGGCGAGCTTCCCGGATCTGCACGGCGGCGAGCGGCTGGCGCTGGCTCCCGTGATTGGCCTGATGCTGCTGATTGGCCTCTTGCCTCAACTGATCGTGGGCAGTTTGAACCCAACGGTCGTGAACCTTCTGGCGCACTGGAGATTTTAGATGTTAGCTTGGACGATCTATCTCTCGTTTGGTGGAGCGCTTCTCCAGGCGCTGCTGCCCAAAGGCAAGCCCGCGTTGTCGCGTTGGCTGGCACTGGCCGTGGCCTTGGCCGGGCTGGCGCTGGGCGTGGCGGGGTTTGCGGCCATGGCGCCAAATCATTTTGCACGCATGGTGATTGTCGATGTGCCCTGGGTGCCGTCGATGGGAGTTCACTTCCTGCTGGCGGCCGACGGCATCAGCCTGGTGCTGGTGCTGCTGACAGGGCTGGCGGCGGTGGCCGGTGTGCTGTTCAGCTGGAACATTGAACTTCGCACCAATGAGTTTTTCGCTTTTTTCCTGGCGCTGATCGGCGGCGTGTACGGGGTTTTTCTCAGCTTCGACCTGTTCCTGCTCTTCGTGTTCTACGAAATCGCCATCGTGCCCAAGTACTTCCTGATCGCGATCTGGGGATCGACGCGGCGCGAGTACGGAGCGATGAAGCTGGCGCTTTACTCGTTCGTGGGCTCAGCGATGGTGCTGATTGGGCTTCTGGCGGCTTATGCAACGTCGGGCAGCCACTCGACCAGCCTGATTGCGCTGGGGCACGCCGGGTTCCCGGTGAGCTTCCAGATGTGGATGTTCCCGCTGGTCTTTATTGGATTTGCGATTCTGGCGGGCATGTGGCCATTCCATACATGGGCGCCGACAGGCCATGTGGCTGCGCCGACGGCCGCCTCAATGCTGCTGGCCGGCGTGGTGATGAAGCTGGGCGCTTACGGCTGTCTGCGCGTGGCAATTGCGCTGTTTCCGCACGGAATGGACCCGTGGGGATTCTCGCTGCTCGGCATCGGATCGTGGCGCGAAGTTTTTGCGCTGCTGGCGGTGATCGGCATTGTGTATGGCGCACTGGTGGCGCTGGTGCAGACGGATTTCAAATTCGTCATCGGCTACTCCAGCGTGAGCCACATGGGATTTGTGCTTCTGGGATTGATGACGTTGAACCAGATCGGCATGACCGGTGCGGTGTTGCAGATGTTCTCGCACGGCGTGATTGCGGGCCTGCTCTTCGCCATTGTGGGGCGGATCGTCTACGAACGCACGCACACACGGCAATTGGCGGAACTGGAACCTATGCATCTGGCCAAGGCGCTGCCGTTTGCCGCATGGGCGTTTGTGATTGCGGGCATGGCCTCGATGGGGCTGCCGGGCTTCTCTGGCTTTGTGGCCGAGTTGCAGGTGCTGGTGGGTGCGTGGCAGGCCGAGCCCTGGTGGACCGCGGCGGCCGGAGTGGGCATTGTGGTGGGCGTAGCGTACACGTGGCGCGCCTTGCAGCGAGCCTTCTTCAGCGATTTGCCTCTCACGCAGCATGTGCATGAACATGCGCTGGCGCCGATTACGTGGGCGGAGATTACGGGAGTGGCGCTGCTGGGTGGAGCGAGTCTTTTTGTGGGGCTTTACCCAAGAATTCTGTTGGATGCGATTGAACCGGCCGTGAAGACGCTGCTTGCGGGAGGGGGACAATGAACTACTTCGATCTCTTCCGCGCAACATTGCCGGAGACGGTGCTGGAAGTGGCGGCGCTGGTGGTGCTGGTGGTTGACCTGGGCTGGCTGCGCAAGGCTGCGCTGCAGGTGCGGACGGCTACTGCGGCGCTGCTGGGCGTGGTTGGCTGCGGGGCAGCGCTGTGGGCGATGCTGTTTCAGCCGCAGAGCGACTTCACTTACCCAGGCACTGGAGAACTGTTGCTCGCGGTGGGCGGAACCGCTGCCGTGGCGCAGATTGGCATCCTGGCGCTGACAGTGTTGACACTGTTTCTGCTCATCGATTCGGATTTCACCCGGAACGTGGGCGAGTATGTGGCCGTGGTGCTGATGGCGGCTACAGGCGGACTGCTGATTGCCGCCGCGCAGGATCTGCTGGTGATCTTTATCGGGCTGGAACTGCTGAGCCTGGGACTCTACATTTTGACGGCGTTTGCAAAGAAATCCGGCAAGAGCGCCGAAGCAGCGATGAAGTACTACCTGTTTGGCGGGATGTCGGCGGCGTTTCTGCTGTTCGGGTTCAGCTACTTTTATGGGCTGAGCGGCAGCACAAATCTGGTTGAGATTCAACGGGCCCTGGTAGGGGCGGGATCGAATCCGCTGTTTTATGTGGCGTGGATTCTGGTGGTAGCTGGGCTGGGATTCAAGGTTGCGGCGGTGCCGTTCCACCTGTGGGCGCCGGACACCTACGAGGGCGCGCCCGCTCCTGCGGCGGCCTTTATCGCTTCAGTTTCAAAGGTGGCGAGTTTCGCGCTGCTGCTTACCCTCAGCGCGAATTGGTTGCAGCCGGCCGGAAGCTTCGCAGTGGGACAGCCGGGAGTTAATGAGTACCTGGGGCTGTTGTACCAGACATGGCCAAAGCTGGCATTGATCGTGCTGGTGGTGGCCGCGGCCTCGATGATTGTGGGTAACCTGGCGGCACTGGCGCAGGTGAGTGTGCGGCGGCTGCTAGCCTACTCCGCTATTGCTCATGCGGGGTATATTCTGCTGGGCATTGCCTCGCAGGCTGCGTATGCGGGCCAGGGAACGCCGGTGGCGTTTTATCTGTCGAATGTGGGACCAACGTTGCGCAGCACTGAGGCGGTGCTCTACTACGTGCTGACCTATGGCCTGACGACGATTGGAGCCTTTGGCGCGGTGTCCGTGGTGGAGCGGGCGACGGGGAGCGACCGGATGGACGCTTTTCTGGGGCTGCATAAGCGAAACCCCGTGCTGGCGGCGGTGTTGCTGGTGCTGTTCCTGTCGCTGGCGGGGATTCCGCCGCTGGTGGGATTCTGGGCCAAGTTCAACCTGTTCGCGGCGGTGTTAGGAGCTTCAGCGGGGGTGGTTCCGTTTGCACTTGTGGCGCTCGCGCTGGCCATGAGCGCGGTCTCACTCTACTACTATTTGCAGGTGCTCAAGCGCGCCTATGTGATGCCCACCGTGGAGGAGACGCCGATTACGGCGCATCCGGTGACGCTGGCGGTGCTGGTGCTGATTGCGGCGGCAGTGGTGCTGCTGGGATGCTTCCCGGCGCTGCTGCAAGAGTGGATTGCGGGCTTCTTCCCGGTTGTGTAGGGGCTGGACCGCAACCGCAAGTCCTTCGGCTGCATTGCGCTCAGGATGACCATACCTGTAATAAGGAAGCAGACATAAAGGCCAAGTCTCAGAGGGAGACTTGGCCTTTATGTGTTTCTTAAACTTTTCTGATCGTCGTATTGAAGTGACGCAACTTAGCGGCTGAGGAAGTCCTTGGCTTTCTGGATGAGCACATCGCGGCCAACGTCGGCGATGGCGTTGGTGAGCGGAATCTGCTTGGGGCAGACTTCGACGCAGTTTTGCGCGAAGCCGCACTCCTGGATGCCGCCGTCACCGGCGAGCGCGCGCAGGCGTTCCTCTTTAAAGACCTTGCCGGTGGGGTGATTGTTGAAGAGCTTGACCTGGGCGATGGTGGCTGCTCCGACGAAGCCTGTTTCCTCGTTGAACTGCGGGCAGACCTCCATGCAGCAGGTGCAGGAGATGCAGTTGGAGAGCGGGTAGTTGGCTTCCTGCTCCTGCGGGAAGACGCGCGGGCCGGAGCCGAGGTCGTAGGTGCCGTCGATGGGAACCCAGGCCTTGACGGCCTTCAGATTTTCGAAGAGGACCGAGCGGTCCACTTGCAGGTCGCGGACCAGCGGAAACTTGCTGAGCGGCTCAACGCGGATGGGCTGCTCCAGGTTATCCACGAGGGAGGAGCAGGCCATGCGGGCCTTGCCATTGATACGCATGGCGCAGGAGCCGCAGATCTCCTCAAGGCAATTGGAGTCGTAAGTGACGGGCGTGGTGGGATGACCCTCGGCGGTGACCGGGTTGGCGGCGATCTCCATCATGGCGGAGATGACGTTCATGCCGGGACGCCACTCCAGTTCGAACTTTTCCCACACGGCGGGCGCATCGGGGCTGGCCTGGCGCTTGATTTCAAGTTGTACGGTTTTGGTTGCCATCAGTCAGTCTCCCTCGGCTATTTGGCCACGTCGTAGCGGCGCGGACGCGGCTTGATGTATTGAATGTCGACCTCTTCGAACTCAAAGCGTGGACCGGCCGAATCTCCGGTGAAGGCCGCCTTGGTGGTCTTGAGGAACTGCTCATCGTTGCGCTCGGGGAAGTCTGGCTTGTAGTGCGCGCCGCGTGATTCATCGCGCAGGAGCGCGCCTTGCGCCACCACACGGGAGAGTTCCAGCATGTTCTTCAACTGGCGGGCAAAGGCGAAGCTGGTGTTGGCCCACTGGCTGCGGTCGCTCAGGTTCACGTTCTTGTAGCGGTCAAGCAGTTCGACGATCTTTTCGTCGGCCTTCTTGATGTTCTTGTTGTAGCGGATGACGGTGACATTCTCGGTCATGGTCTGGCCGAGTTCGCGCCACAGCTTGAAGGGGTTCTCAGTGCCTTCGTTCTTGAGCAGCCTGCCGTTGATTTCGGCCTGGCGGGCGAGTTCGGCGGAGTGGCCGCCGTCGCCTTCGGCAGCGGGCAGAGACTTGGCATAGGCGAGAGCATTCGGTCCGGATCGGAAGCCGCCGAAGATGCAACTGACCAGCGAATTCGCACCCAGGCGGTTGGCGCCGTGGTACTGGTATTCGCACTCGCCGGCGGCAAAGATGCCGGGGATGTTGGTCATCTGGTTGAAGTCCACCCAGAGGCCGCCCATGGTGTAGTGCATACCGGGGAAGATCTTCATGGGCACGTCGCGCGGGTCGTCGCCGACGAACTTCTCGTAGATATCAAGAATGCCTTCGAGCTTGCGATTGAGTGTGGCGCGGTCGATGTGCGTGAGGTCGAGGTAGACCATGGGCTGGCCGTCGATGCCCAGGCCGTTCTCGTAGACCACCCGGTGAATGGCGCGCGTGGCGATGTCGCGGGGGACGAGGTTGCCGTATTTCGGGTACCACTCTTCAAGGAAGTAGAACCGCTCGGCCTCGGGAATCTGCTTGAAGGGGCGCTTGTCGCCGGGGGTGCGGGGCACCCAGACGCGGCCGCCTTCGCCGCGGGCCGACTCGGACATGAGGCGCAGCTTGTCTTCACCCGGAATGGCGGTGGGATGCACCTGGATGAACTCGCCATTGGCGTAGTACGCGCCCTGCTGGAAGATGGCCGACTGCGCGGAGCCAGTGCAGACCACGGAGTTGGTGCTCTTGCCAAAAATAGCCCCGATGCCGCCGGTGGCCATGATGATGGCGTCGGCAGGGAAGGAGCGAAGTTCCATGGTGCGGAGGTTGAGGGCGGTGATGCCGCGAGCCTGACCCTTGGAGTCGAGCACGGCGGAAAGGAACTCCCAGCCCTCGTACTTCTTGACCTTGCCCTCGGACTCGTGGCGGCGAACCTGCTCGTCAAGGGCATACAGCAATTGCTGCCCGGTTGTGGCTCCCGCGAAGGCGGTGCGATTGTAAAGCGTGCCGCCGAAGCGGCGGAAGTCGAGCAAACCTTCGGGGGTGCGGTTGAAGGGCACGCCCATGCGATCGAGCAGGTCGATGATGGCGGGCGCGGCCTCGCACATGGCCTTGACGGGAGTCTGGTTGGCCAGGAAGTCGCCGCCATAGATGGTGTCGTCGAAGTGCTTGTCGGTGGTGTCGCCCTCGCCTTTGAGGTTTTTGGCGGCGTTGATGCCGCCCTGTGCACAGACTGAATGAGAGCGCTTGACCGGGACGATGGAAAACAGGTCAACGGTGCCGCCGGCTTCAGCGATCTTGATGACCGCTGCCAAGCCTGCCAAGCCTCCGCCAACCACGATGATTCTGGGTGCTGCCATGAGTGATCCTTGTTCCTTTCCGCGTTGTGCGTGCCCCAAGGGCCAGTTCCCGCGTTTAAACCGAAATGGACTTGACGGTGGCAAATGGAGCGGACAGCATCGGTGGGGCTGTCGCGGTAAGGACGGCAGGGGCCACGATCTCGGGTGCGTTCTTGTAGTCGGGTCCGACGAAGGCCCAGATGCTGGCCAGGCCCATGACTGCAAGGACGATGCCGAAGGCAGCGCAGACATAGCCGAAGCGCTTGCGGGCAGTGGTGCCGGGAGTGATGCCCCACTTGGCCGCGAAGAGCCAGATGCCATAGGCGAAGTGCCAGCAGATGGCGATCATCGCGATGATGTAGACGGCCAGCATCCAGGGATTGGCCAGCTCGTGCTGCACCTTGGCGAAGGCTGCTCCCGGATTTTCAGGAAGGCTGATTCCCATGAAGCGCTGGCGGATGACGTGCTGCACGATGTAGGCAAAGGCGATAAGGCCGGTATAGCGCTGGGCGGTGTACATCCAGTTACCGGCCCAGGGGTAGTAGACGATGTTGGATTTGCCGCGCAGCCAGATATAGATGCCGTAGATGCCGTGATAGAGGATGGGCAGGAAGATGAAGGTCCACTCCAGCACCCTGACCAGCGGCAGGCTGTTGAGGAACCTGACCTGTGCGCCGTAGGCCGCCGGTCCCTTGAGGGCCTCGTAGTTCGAGAGCAGGTGCTCCAGGAGGAAGGCGCCTATAGGGATGATGCCTAACAGCGAATGCAATTTGTGCCAGAGAAACGAGGTTCCCTGGCCCGCGCGCAGAGGCTGGACGCCGGGGCGCAGCGTGTGCGTGGCAGGATTTTGAGCAGTGGCCATGCGAGTTTCGGCTCCTAAAAAAGCAGTAGATCGAGGCTGTTTTGCGTGCAGCGAAAAGAAATCTGAGTATTGGTTCCACCTGCATTATTGGATTCCGCGAATAGGACCGTCAAGGCAGCGTGGGACGCTTTTGCGACGCGGTCAATATTCATTGAACCGTCAGGGCTCAATCAAGCGTAAGAGGGCCACGAGAGCGCGTCCGCGATGGCTGAGGGAGAGCTTGGTCTGGAGATCGAGTTGGGCCATGGTGCAGTCCAGTTGCGGCAAAAAGAAGAGAGGATCGTAGCCGAACCCCCCGGTTCCGCGCGGAGCTTCCAGGATGAGTCCTTCCACGGCGCCCTCGGCAGTGTGGAGCGGCTGGCCGTCGCGGGCGGCGACCAGAGCGCAGCGGTAGCGGGCCGTGCGCTGCGGTGCGGGAACGGCAGCCATGCGCTGCAGGAGCACGATGTTGTTCCAGACGTCGGTGTTGTCGTTGGCGTCGGGCGAGTCAACCATGCCCGCGTCGGCGGCAAAACGGGCGGAACGCACGCCGGGAGCGCCAGAGAGGGCGTCGACTTCAAGCCCGGAGTCGTCTGCGATGACCCATTCGCCGGGGGCAAAGCGGGAGTAATAGATGGCCTTGAGCGTGGCGTTGGCGGTAAACGTGGCGCCGTTTTCTTCCGGAGCGGGGATGGTCTTGAGGGCGGGCAGAGGATCGATGGCCAGCGAATGGGTTGCGGCGGCGGTTCGGAAATCGCGCAGCTTGCCCTGGCTGGAGGTGGCAGCGAAGAGGCGGAGAGGCATGGAGAGAGTGTAACGGGAGTAGCGGCGTTTGGGTTGTCCGCACGGGACGGCGGGGGGCCTGCCAAGGGCGTGATTTGGTCTTTGACAAAGGGGGGACGGGTTGCATAAGGTTGTTCCCTTGGCAAAATATTTCATTGGGGAAACTTGTGTAATTCAGTGCGAATGCGAGACCTGCAATCGCGGGCCTCTGCACGATGGTTGGTTTTGCAGGGAGGGCTGAAGAAAGAAATGAAAAAGGCGAGGATGCGTGGGTTAGTGCTGGTATTTGCTCTGGGAGCTGCTGTGCTTCCGTTGGGCGCGCAGACGGCTCCGGTGTTCACGGGGCCGGTGGAACTGCGCGTGGACAATCTGAAGACGCCGATGGGCATTGACGACCGCGCGCCGCGTTTCTCATGGAAGTTGCAGGACGCGGCACTGGGAGCGAAGCAGACTGCGTATGAAGTGTTGGTGGCCTCGCAGCCCGAACTGTTGCGCCAGGACAAGGCGAATGTGTGGGACAGCGGGCGGGTGGCGTCGGGCGAGCAACTGAACGTGGACTATGCGGGACCAGCGCTCAAGCCCGATGCGCGTTACTACTGGCGGGTAAAGGTGTGGGGCGCGGAGGGCAAGGCGTATCCATCGAGCCAGATCAGCTGGTGGGAGACGGGCCTGCTGAGGCTGGACGGCTGGCGCGCGGGGTGGATCGGCTTTGAAACGCCGGAGGAGGCTGTGGTGCGACACGCGCCGGCCGAGTGGATTGCCAATCCCGACGCGCATGCGCTGGCCGCTGAGAAGAATGAGGAACAGCGCTTTGCCTACCGCACGACGGTGACGCTGGCCAAGCCCGTGCGCCGCGCCGCGCTCTACGCTACGGGGCAGGACTCCGTATCGGCGTGGGTGAATGGCGCGCAGGTGCTGGCCGCCGAGCCGCTTCCGCCGTGGAAGCAGATGCCGTGGAAAAAGTTTGTGCGCGCGGATGCTACGGGCAAGGTGTCGGCGGGTGCGAATGAGCTTGCCATCGAGACGGTGCATTATGTGGCCAACCCGAACGGAATGGCCACTGAAGATGCGCCGCCGATGATTGCGACGCTGGTGGTGGAGTACACAGATGGGACGACTGCGGCTTTTGTAAGCGGAACGGGGTGGAAGACCGCAACCCATGCGGCTACAGGTTGGCAGGGGAAGCACTTTGACGACGCGGGATGGAAGGCCGCGGTGAAGTGGAGCCAGTTGGCGAGCGCGTCGTCGCAGCCGCAAGGGCACCCGTGGATTCCGGATTCGGTGAAGGCGCTGCGACACACGTTTGAGGTGAGCGGCGGGGTAAAGTCGGCGCGTCTCTATTCGACGGCGCTGGGCGCTTACGAGATGTTTTTGAATGGCAAGCGCGTGAGCGATGACGTGCTGGCTCCGGGATGGACGGATTATCGCGAACGGCTGATGTACCAGACCTATGACGTAACTGCGCTGCTGACGAGCGGGAAGAATGCGATGGGTGCGCTGCTGGCTCCGGGATGGTATGAGACGTCGCTGGAGTGGTACCAGCAGCCGAATAATTATGGCGACACGCCACCGGCGCTGCGGGCGCAATTGCGTATTGAGCACACTGACGGCAGCGTGGAGTGGGTGACGACCGATGCAAGCTGGCAGGCCAGCCGATCCTACATTTTGCACGCGGAGAACTACGACGGCGAGAGCCAGGACGCGCGGCGCAGGCAACCGGGATGGGACACGGCGCAATTCAATGCCAGTGACTGGAAGAGCGCGATTGCCATCGATCCCAGGCCGGTGAAGATCGAGGCGCAGGATTATGAGCCGATTCGCGTGGAGCGGACGGTGGCGGCTAAGTCCGTGACGGAACCCAAGCCTGGCGTGTATGTGTACGACTTTGGGCAGAATCTGGCGGGCGTGGAGCGCGTACGTGTGCAGGGGCCAGCGGGCACGGATGTGCGGCTGCGCTTCGCGGAGATTCTGAATGCCGATGGAACGCTCTACACCGATAATTTGCGCACGGCGAAGGCTACGGATCACTTTATTTTGAGCGGAAAGGGCGTGGAGGAGTTTACGCCGCAGTTTACATTTCACGGCTACCGCTATGCCGAGGTGACGGGGCTGCCCACGGCGCCGGGCAAGGATGCGGTGACCGCGGTTGTGATCCACACGGACGCGCCTTTCACGGCGCAGTTTAAGACGGGCAGCGCAATGCTGAACCAGCTTTGGAGCAATATTCTGTGGGGCCAGCGCTCGAACTTTGTGGGCGTGCCGACGGATTGCCCGCAGCGGGACGAGCGGCTGGGCTGGATGGCCGATGCGCAGGTGTTTTGGCGCACGGCTAGTTACAACATGGATTTGGCGGCCTTCTCGCGCAAGTTTGCCGGAGACATGCGCGGCACGCAGGCAGGGACGCCGTTCTACGGGATCTATGCGCCGGGCACCTCGCAGCCCTCGTCGGGTTCTGGCGCGGGGTGGAGCGATGCGGGCGTCATTATTCCATGGACCTCGTGGCTGCAGACCGGCGACACCAGCGTGATTGAAGAGAACTGGGCAGCGATGGAAAAGTATGTTGCGGCCATCGATGCGGCGAATCCCGACGGGCTGTGGAAGAACAAGGCCGGGATTGCATTCGGCGACTGGCTCTCGCCGGAAGGCAAGACCGATTATTTGCTGATTGCGACGGCATCCTGGGCATACGACGCGACGCTGATGCGCGAGATGGCGCATGCGTTGGGGCGCACCGCGGACGAAGAGAAATATGCGCAACTGTTCGAGAAGATTCGCGCCGCGTTTGAAAAGCAGTTTGTGCGCGAGGATGGGTTTGTGGCGGGTGGCGATAACAATCCTTCTGCGTTTGGCGTGATCAACAATCCGGATGCCAAGAGCAGAGGCGGCGACACGCAGACTGGCTATGTGCTGGCGCTGCACATGAATCTTGTGCCGGAGACATTGCGCTCGGCGGTCGCGCAGAAGCTGGCGAATAAGATCGAGGCCAACCATGGGTTACTGGGGACGGGCTTTCTGGGCACACCGTATCTGATGGAAGAGTTGACCAAGACAGGGCACTCGAAGCTGGCCTACAAGCTTTTGCTGAACACTGCGTATCCGTCGTGGGGCTACCTGGTGGAGCACGGCGCGACGACGACGTGGGAGCGGTGGAACGGCGACCAGATGCGCGGCGACCCGAGCATGAATTCCTATAACCACTATGCGTATGGTGCGGTCGCAGACTGGATGTATCGCTATGCTGCGGGCGTGGATGCGACACCGCTGGATGCGGGCTTCCATACCGTTGTGCTGCACCCCGTCTTCGATGCACGGCTGGGCAGCGTGGAGTTCAGTTACTCCTCCGCGTATGGCATGATACGGTCGAGTTGGACGGTGAAGGATCCGGTTGCGGAGTGGAATGTGACGATTCCAGCCAATACAACAGGGTGGCTTAGTTTGAGTGAGACTCAGACAGCCCGATACAAGCTGGAAGGCGCGCCGCTGAAGGAGAGCAGGTTAGCCAAGGCGGAAACTCGCGGTGATCAAAGTGGCTTTGAGTTACCTGCGGGGAGTTATCACTTTCAGGTCGAGTTATAACGAGAGATAGGTTGAATCCGCTTTCCGGCAGAACGTGGAATAGGCCGGCGAATCTGATGAGGGAGAGAATGAATGCCGGCAGTGTTGGCGGGTATCGGGTGGCACATGGTTGGCGCGGCGTCGGCCGCATCGTTCTATGCTCCGATTGGCAAGGTGAAGAAATGGTCGTGGGAGACGACGTGGGCCGTGGCCGGAATCTTCTCCTGGATTCTGCTGCCGATCACGATGAGCCTTCTGTTGCTGCCGGACTTTCTCGCCTTTTATGCATCGATTGACGGAAATGTACTTTGGAAGGTGCTGCTCTTCGGATGTATGTGGGGCATTGGCAACGTGAATTACGGGCTCGCGATGCGCCACCTGGGAATGTCATTGGGTATTGGCGTGGCCATCGGCGTCACGCTTGCGGTGGGCACGCTAATGCCCCCGCTGCTGCACGGACAGTACAAAATGCTGTTTGGAAGCGAGAGCGGACTGTTGACCATGGCGGGCGTGTTGGTGGCGCTGGTTGGAGTGGCAATCGTCTCGTATGCCGGCCATCAGAAAGAGGTGCAACTGCGCGGCGCACCCAGGGAATTCAATTTAAAGCTGGGAATTCTGGTCGCGGGCCTGTGCGGGGTGTTTTCCTCTGGCATGTCGTTTGCTATCGACGCGGCCAAGCCGATGGAGACCGCGGCGCTGCATCTGGGAGTGAACCCGCTGTATGCGGCGCTGCCGAGTTATGTCGTGATCATGGGCGGTGGCGCGCTGGTGAATATGAGTTATTGTTTCATCCGGCTGGCGGTGGTAAAGCACATCTCTCTGCGGAACGATTTGCGGCAGACGCCGGGAACGCTTCTGAAAAATGGATGCATGGCGGCGGCGGGCGGAACGATGTGGTACCTGCAGTTCTTCTTTTACGCGTGGGGTGCGGCGAACATTCCGCAGCGCCTGTCGTATGTGAACTGGATGCTGCACATGAGCGGCTATGTGCTCTGCGGAGGGCTGATTGGCCTGGTGCTGGGCGAGTGGGCCGGTGTGGGCAGCAGGCCGGTTCGCCTGCTTTGGGTGGGTATGACGATCATCATCGTGGCGGCCAACCTGGTGGGGTTGGGGATGGCGTCGTAAATCCAACTGAGGTGAGGACCCTATAATAAAGAATGGCCGGTTGCGTCCTGAGCCTCACTGAGGGGACAGGGGCGCGGCGGACAGATTTCTTCCCGGTGCCTTCCCTTTGAACGACGCCATCATCATCCGCGGTGCGCGGACACACAATCTGAAGAACATCTCCTGCGAGATTCCGCACGGGAAGCTGACGGTGGTCAGCGGAGTGTCGGGATCCGGGAAGTCGTCGCTGGCCTTCGACACCATCTATGCAGAGGGGCAGCGGCGCTATGTGGAGTCGCTCTCAGCATATGCACGGCAGTTTCTGGAGCGGATCGAAAAGCCCGATGTGGACGAGATCGACGGGCTGGCTCCGGCCATCGCCATCAAGCAAAAGAACACCACGCGAAATCCGCGGTCGACGGTGGCCACGGCGACTGAGATTTACGATTACCTGCGCCTGCTCTACGCGCGCTGCGGGACGGTGCACTGCATCTATTGCGACGGGCTTGTAAAGCGCGACTCGATTGACGAAGTGGCTGAGGCGACGCTGGCGCTGGGCGAGGGAACGCGGTTGAATGCTCTCTTTCCGGTGCGGGCCGAGGTTGCTGTGCCCGAGCCCGCCGCAACGACGCGGCGCGCAGGCAAGCCAGCCGCCAAGACCAGCTCGAAATCCGTCGTCAAGCCGGCTACCGAATCGCTGCTGACCGAGGCGCTGAAGGTGCGGCTGGTGGACCTGCGCGCTTCCGGCTTTAACCGGCTTTATCAGCGGGGCAACATCTTTGAGTTTTCAACGCCGGAGTCACTGCTTGACCTGGACTTTACGCTGCCGGTGTTTGTGCTTCTTGACCGCATTGTGGTGAGCGCGGAGAACCGCGCACGCATTGTGGACGCGGCGGAGATTGCCTATCGCGAAGGCGGCGAGGTGATCTTTGAGGAAGTACCGCGCGAGGAGACGGCGGAGCGGGAGCGGCATCGCTTTACCGGCGCGTATGAGTGCAAGAGCTGCCACCGGCCAGGCAAGGAGCCGGAGCCGCGTCTGTTCAGTTTCAACAATCCTTTTGGCGCGTGCCCGCGCTGCCAGGGATTCGGCAACACCGTGGACTTTGACCTGAACCTTGTGATTCCCGACAAGGGACTGAGCCTGGCGGACGGCGCCATCGACCCGTGGAACCGGCCGAAATACCGGCCGTGGTTCAGCGACCTGCGCAAACAGGCGGCGGAGCTTGGTGTTCCGCTGGACGTGCCGTGGAGCGAGCTGCCCGAGACGGCGCGGGAGACGGTGCTGCGCGGCAAGGGGAGCTTTGAGGGCGTCTACGGATTCTTTGCGCAGATGGAACGCAAAAAGTACAAGCTGCACGTGCGGGTGATGCTGAGCAAGTACCGGGGCTACGCGGAGTGTACGGACTGCCGGGGCCAGCGGCTGCGTGCGGAGGCCCGGGCGGTGCGGCTGAACGGGCTGAACATTTGCCAGGCGACGGCGCTGACCATTGCCAAGGCAAAGGAGTTTTTTGCCGCGCTCAAGCTGGCGCCGATGCAGGAGGAGATTGCCGGGCCGATTCTGGATGAAGTGCGGCAGCGTCTGAGCTTTCTGGATGCGGTTGGCCTGGAGTACCTGACGCTGTACCGGATGGCTTCGACGCTTTCTGGCGGCGAGGCGCAGCGCATTCAACTGGCTACGTCGCTGGGGTCGCGGCTGGTGGGGGCGCTGTATGTGCTGGATGAGCCGACGATCGGTCTGCACACGCGCGACACGAAGCGGCTGATCCACATTCTTGAGGAGTTGCGCGACTTGGGCAATACGATTCTGGTGGTGGAGCACGACGCCGACGTACTGCGCGCCGCTGACCACCTGCTGGACCTGGGGCCGGGCGCGGGTGAATTTGGCGGCAAGCTGCTGGCCGAGGGAGTGCTGGCGGAGATTGAGGCCAACCCCCAGTCGCTGACCGGACGCTACCTTTCCGGGCAGCTTGCGATTCCCGTGCCCACGCGGCGGCGCGCGCCGGGAAGAGAAAAGCTGGTGCTGTGCGGGGCGCGGGCCAACAACCTGCGCGGGCTGGACGTGGAGATTCCGCTGGGGATGCTGGTGGCCATTACCGGGGTGTCGGGATCGGGCAAGTCCACGCTGGTGCACCAGGTGCTGTACCGGGCCGTGGCGCGAGCGCTGGGCCAGACCGACGGCGCCGATCCATCAAGCGTGTTCAGGTCACTGACCGGCGTGGAGCGGCTGAACGATGTGGTGCTGGTGGACCAGACCCCGATTGGACGCACGCCGCGCTCCAATCCGATTACGTATATCAAGGGCTTTGACCTGGTGCGCGAGCTGTTTGCGGCGCAGCCCGAGGCCAAGCGGCTGTCGCTCACTCCGGGGCACTTTTCGTTCAACGTGCCGGGCGGCCGCTGCAACACCTGCGAGGGTGATGGCACGGTGACGGTGGAGATGCAGTTTCTGGCCGACGTGGAGCTGCCCTGCGAGGACTGCAAGGGGACTCGCTACCAGGCCAGAGTGCTGGAAGTCGAGTACAAGGGCAAGAACATCCATCAGGTGTTGCAGATGACGGTGAAAGAGGCGCTGCGGTTCTTCGTCGGCCAGACACGCCTTTTGGAAAAACTGGCCGTGCTGGACGAGATTGGGCTTGGCTACCTGCGTTTGGGGCAGTCGGCAACCACGCTCTCGGGCGGCGAGGCGCAGCGTGTGAAGCTGGCCGCGCATCTGGCGCAGGTGCGCGCGGCCAACGCCAATGCCAAGCCTTCGCAGGCCAGCCGTGTGCTCTACATTCTGGACGAGCCGACCACGGGGCTGCACTTTGACGATGTTTCAAAGCTGCTGACGGCGTTTCGCAAGCTCATCGACGGCGGCGGATCGCTGGTGGTGATTGAGCACAATCTCGATGTGATCAAGAGCGCCGATTGGGTAATCGACCTGGGGCCGGAGGGCGGCGAAGGCGGCGGGCAGATTGTGGCCGAAGGGACCCCGGAGGAGATTGCGGCGAGTCTGCTTTCGCACACGGGGCAGTGTTTGGCGCAGGTGCTGTGAATGGGCACTGGGTCAGGCCAGCGTTTTGCAGAGAAATCCGGCCCGATGGCGCATGATGGAGAAGCGTGAGGGAATGCTCGCAGCCGGAAGCGGTCGGACTCGGAGCAGCGAGGGGGACTGTTGAACCCTCTGAAGGCACCCCCTCCCCCTTATTTATTTGCGTTTTTCCACAAAAGTTTGCAGATTATTTCGCGCTGATCTGAGTGGGCAGGTGATTCGCAAACATCCTCACAACAAGATCTCTACCTAAGCGGAGCTGCGAATGTTGAATACTCGTGCGAGCTTCCTCAGAGCAGGCCGATCAAAGCCAGTTTCTACAAAACTTCAGCTTTGCCGTCGCGCAGGCGGCGGATGCTGAGCGGATTGGCGTCTTGCAACTCGGGCGGCAGCAGTGCTTGCGGGAAACCCTGGAAGCAAACAGGCCTGGCGAAACGATAGATGGCAAGGCTGCCGACCGAGGTGAAGCGCGGATCGGAGGTCGCCGGATACGGGCCTCCGTGGACCATGGCGTGGGTGACTTCCACGCCGGTGGGGTAGGCGTTGAAGATCAGCCGGCCGGCCTTTTGTTCAAGGGTTTGAATCAGTTCGCGGTTGGCGGCGAGGTCCTCTTCGTCGCCTAGAAGCGTGGCGGTCAAGTGGCCGTCGAGGGCAGCGGCGGCGCGCACAAAGTCCCGAGTGCTGTCGCAATGCACAAGCAGGGTGTCCGGGCCGAAGATCTCTTCGGCGAGCGCGGGCGTGGCCAGAAACTGCTCCAGGCAAACGGTGAAGAGCTTGGCGCTGGCGAGGCAGTGGCCACCCGACGCGCTGGCGGCTGTTTCAGCCGCTACGGGAACCTCAGCGGCACGGGCCTGGGTGGCGCGGGTGAACTCGCGGGCGATGCCGGGGGTGAGCAGCGTGAAGGGTTGTGACTGCTCAACCAGCGAGCGCAACTCGTCGAAGAAGGCTTGCCCTTCAGGCGCTTCGGGGACCAGCACGATTCCGGGCTTGGTGCAAAATTGCCCTGCGCCCAGCGTGAAGGAACCGAAAAGGCTTGCGGCCAGCGCGGCCGGGCCCTTGCGCAGCGCTCCGGGCAGCACAAAAACGGGGTTGCCGCTGGACATCTCAGTAAAACAGGGGATGGGATCAGGGCGGGCGGCGGCCATGTCCATGAGCGCGCGGCCTGCACGCAGCGAGCCGGTAAAGGCCACGGCACGGATGAGCGGATGGCGAACCAATGCGGCGCCCGCTTCGATTCCCGCATCGAAGAGCAGGGAAAAGACGCCGGGATGCAGGCCTTCCGCAGCCGCTGCTTCCGCAAGGATGTACGCGGCCATCTCGCTGGTTCCGGGATGCGCCGGGTGCGCTTTGACCACCACCGGGCAACCGGCGGCGAGGGCAGAGGCCGTGTCACCCCCGGCCACGGAGAAGGCCAGCGGAAAGTTGCTGGCTCCGAAGACCGCCACGGGGCCGAGCGAGCGCAGCATGGAGCGAATGTCTGGGCGCGGCAGTGGCTGGCGGTCGGGCAGCGCGGGGTCGATGCGGGCCTGGACCCACGAGCCTTCTTCCACGACGCCGGCAAACATTCGAAGCTGGCCGGCGGTGCGGCCTACTTCGCCCAGCAACCGCGGCATAGGCAAGGCGGTTTCAAGGTGTGCGCGCTCAGCCAACTCCTGGCGGTGAGCTTCGAAGCCGTCCGCTGCCCGGCGCAGAAAGGCGGCCCTGGCTTTGCCGCTGGTCTGCGAATAGCTGGCAAAGGCCTGGGCGGCAAGCTGGATGGCCTGGTCCACCTCAGCGGGTGTTGCGGAGTGGTAGACAGGCGGCAGCGGTGCGCCGGTTTGCGGGTTCAATGCCTGAAAGCCTGCGCTGCCGTGTGCGCTGCGACGGTTGCCTAAGAATGACAGTCCAGTGAGTTCCATAGTCAATTGAAATTATCCCGCATTTGGGCGGCTCAGACGGATTTGCCATGCAACATGTGGATTGGGTAGAACTGCTGGAGCGAATTATTGATGATTTGAACGACGCTGAAAGCGTTTTGACTGCATGAAAGCGGGCATCCCATCATGCGAGCATCCAGGGAGGGCATTTTATTTTGAGCATTTCTACAGGGTCGATCCGGCCTGAAGACAAGGCACCACTGGGAGCTGATCTGGAAGCGCCGCTGATTCCAGCGGGACGGCTGGTGCCTTTTCTGGTTGTGACGCCGATGTTTTTTCTGTGGGCTATCCCCAACAACCTTACCGACTTTTTGATCCGGCAGTTCATGAAGTCGTTTGAGATCAACGGGTCGGGCGCGGCGCAATTGCAGATTGGGATCTTTGTCGGGTATTTCGCGCTTGCTGTTCCGGCCGGGCTGATCATGCGGCGTTTTGGCTACAAGGCGGGACTCGTTACGGGCCTGATGCTGATGGGCAGCGGGTGCTGGCTGTTCTGGCCCGCGGCGCATGCAGGTGTGTACAGATTCTTCGTGGTAGCGCAGTTTGTGATCGGGTGCGGATTGTCGTTTCTGGAGACGGGAGCTAATTCGTTCATCGCGCAACTGGGGCCGACGGCTTCAAGCGAGCGGCGGCTGAATCTTTCGCAGGCATTCAATCCGTTGGGATCGATCACGGCAGGGCTGGTGGGGACGGTGTTCATCTTCAGCGGGGTGGAACTGAGCGGGTCGCAGACGGCTGCGCAAAAGGCGGCGGGGACGTTTCAGGCGTACCTGCACAGCGAGACGCTGCGCGTGGTGCCCACGTACCTGGTGCTGGGGTCCATGGCGTTTCTGTGGGCGTTG
>VFSW01002359.1_pt1 | contig 28502 bp, 27 predicted proteins | sample 5358111 | NCBI WGS metagenome assembly VFSW01 (sample SAMN11554181, study PRJNA540505) | mine drainage metagenome | isolation source: sediment from site ElyBrook_90M | place: USA: Ely Copper Mine, Vershire, VT | collected 2017 | reverse complement strand
CCCCGCCCACAAAAACCCCCCCCCCCCCCGCGCGTCGGGGGGCGGCCCACCCACCCCCCGCCGCGCCGCGCGGGGGGCCGCGCGCCGCGGCGCGCGCAGGCGCGGGGCTCGTGACCGTCGCGGTGCCGCCCGTGGCGCTGCCGGTCTACGCGGCTGCCTTGACGAGCGTGATCGTCCAAGCGATCGGCGCGCCGGAGGAACTGCGAGCGCTGATTGCCGACGAGAGGATCTCGGCATTTTTGATCGGGCCGGGCGCGGGCATCAATCCCCAAACCCGCTCCGCGGCGCTCGCGCTGCTCGCGACCGCAAGGCCCACGGTCATCGATGCGGACGCGATCACGGTATTCGCGGAAGATCCACCTGCCTTGACGCGCGCGATCCGCGGGGCGTGCGTGATGACGCCGCATGAAGGAGAGTTCCGGCGATTATTCGCGTACGCGGACGACAAGCTCAGGCGCGCGCGCGCGGCCGCGCAGCAGGTTCGCGCCGTCATCGTGCTCAAGGGCGCCGACACGGTCATCGCCGGGCCGGATGGCCGGGCGATCATCAATTCGAACGCTCCGCCTACGCTTGCCACCGCGGGTTCGGGCGACGTGCTGAGCGGCCTGATTGCGGGCTTGCTCGCGCAGGGCATGGATGCGTTCGATGCGGCGGCCGCGGCGGTGTGGATGCATGGCGAGGCCGCCGCCGCGTTCGGACCGGGCCTCATCGCCGAGGATCTGCCGGATGCGTTGCCCCAGGTGCTGCGCAAGCTGCAGATCGACCGCGCCCGGGGCTCGTGATGCAGGCGATGATCCTGCAACGGCTCGGGAAGCCGCTCGAATGGGCGCAGCTCCCCGACTCCGCGCCAGGCGCCGGCGAAATTCGCGTCCACGTCAGCGCGTGCGGCGTGTGCCGCACCGATTTGCATGTCGTCGACGGCGAACTGCCGGATCCGCGCTTGCCGATCATCCCCGGACACGAAATCGTCGGGCGCGTCGAGGCACTGGGCATGGGCGTCGAAGGCGTTTGCATCGGCGAGCGCGTCGGCGTGCCGTGGCTGGGGTCAACCTGCGGCGTATGTCCTTATTGCGCGATGCATCGGGAGAATCTCTGCGATCGGCCGTCGTTCACCGGCTATACGCGCGACGGCGGCTACGCCACGTCGGTGATCGCGGATGCACGCTACGCATTCCCGCTCGGCGAGAGCGGCAGCGACGCCGCGCTCGCGCCGTTGCTGTGCGCCGGATTGATCGGCTGGCGAGCGCTCAAAATCGCCGGGGACGGCGTGAAGCTCGGCTTCTACGGCTTCGGTGCGGCGGCTCACATCCTCGCGCAGGTCGCGAGATGGGAGGGTCGCCGGGTGTTCGCGTTCACGCGCCCGGGCGATGCTCTCGCGCAGAAATTCGCCGTGAGCCGCGGCGCCGAATGGGCCGGCGGCTCCGACGAGCGGCCTCCCGAACCGCTGGACGCAGCGATTATTTTCGCGCCGCAGGGCGAGCTCGTGCCGCGCGCATTGCAAGCGGTGCGCAAAGGCGGCCGCGTCGTCTGTGCCGGCATCCACATGAGCGACATTCCGACGCTTCCATACAAGCTGTTGTGGGAGGAGCGGGAACTCGTGACGGTCGCGAATCTGACGCGCGCGGACGGGTTGGAATTCTTGCGCCTGGCGCCGCAAATCGGCATCTCGACGACGACGCATCTGTACGCTCTCTGCGATGCGAATGAGGCGCTCGCCGATTTGCGCGCCGGCCGCTTTGAAGGCGCCGCAGTCCTCGTGCCTTGAAGCCCAGCCGCCCGGCTGCCGCGCGCTTCGGGCCCGGCCTCGTGCTTATCCGGATTTGACGAGCTGTTTGCGCAACGCCAGCAGTTCCTTGCGCCGCGCGGCGCTGGTCTTCGGAAATTTGAGTTTCAGCGCGGCGACGTGTTCGAGGATGATGCTGGAGACGATGAGGCGCGCGGATTTCTTGTCGTCGGCCGGCACGACGTACCACGGCGCAACCTCGGTGCTCGTCGCCTCGAGGCATTTTTCATATGCGCGCATGTAGCGTTTCCAATATTTCCGCTCCTCGAGGTCCGCGCTGCTGAATTTCCAATTCTTGCCAGGTTGGTCGATGCGGTCAATGAAGCGCTTGCGCTGCTCGTCCTTGGATAAATGCAGGAAGAACTTGATGACGCGCGTGCCGTCCTCGTGCAGGTGCTTCTCCAGGTCGACGATGGAACGGTATCGCTCCGCCCAAACGGGCGTGCCGCTCGGCACGGAATCCGGCAAGCCTTCGCTGCGCAGGATCTTTGGGTGGACCCGGACGATCAGGACTTCCTCGTAGTACGAACGGTTGAAAATCCCGATCCGGCCGCGCTCCGGCAGGTCCCGAGTCGTGCGCCACAGGAAATCATGCTTCAGCTCCGCGGCGCTGGGGTGCTTGAAGCTGAACACCTGGCAGCCCTGGGGATTCACGCCCGACATGACGTGCGCGATCGCGCCGTCCTTCCCGGCGGCGTCCATCGCCTGAAATATCAAGAGCAGCGCATAGGCGCCGGATGCATAGAGCCGCGTTTGCTGTTCGCTGAGATCCGCGACGTGCTCATGCAATAGCTTCTCGTAGTGGGCTTCGGATTTGTATACCGGATCGCCGCGGGTCGGCCACTCGTCCAGGTTCACTTTCGAGCGCTCGCGGACGCGGAACGCCTTCGGGTCGATTTTCATCGAACCAGCGTACCGATCCTGAGCCCGCGCGGCAAATTCTCCCGGACCCTGCGCCACCGGCAGCGCAAATCAGTAAACAAGCGGACTGTGGAGGCCTAGAATCGCTCGAGCGGAGATCGACACACCAGCATGAGGTTCATCGGATGCGTATTCTGCAAATTATCGGCGCCCTGCTGGTCTTCGGCGGGGGCTATGTCCTGATCAAGGCACCGACTTATTCGAGCGACCAGAGCGTCGTCAAATTCGGCAACTTCGAGGCCAAGGTACGCGAACAGCGCACCATGCCGCCGTGGGTCGGCGGCATGGCGGTCGGCATCGGCGGCGTCCTCGTCGCGGTGGGGTTCAAGAGGCGCTGAGCAGACCGGCGCTCTGCAGCCAGCGCGCGAGCCCGCCGGAGTCCATCGCTCCGGACACGCGCGCGGCCTCGCTGCCGCCGCGGAACGCGATCAGCGTCGGAATGCTGCGAATTCGATATTTCTCCGCCGGCGCCGTCGCTGCGTCCGTATCGAGCTTCGCGAAGCGCATTTGCGGTTCGAGCTTGCGCGCCGTTTCCTCGAAAAACGGCGCCATCGTCCGGCATGGTCCGCACCACGGCGCCCAAAAATCGACGACGAGCGGCAAATCGTTGCGTGTGACGTGCTTCTCAAAATTCGCAGCGGTCAATGCGACGCTCTTGCCCTCGAACAACGCGTGCCGGCATTGTGGACAGCGCGGTGCATCTGCAAGCCGCGCGCGCGCCAGCCGTACGACCGAATCGCAATGGCCGCAAACGATATGGATGTATTCGCTCATATGATCACCAAGCACAGCCGCCCTCTCTCCATCACCTGCGCCCTTTAGATGAGCCCGGCACAGCAGAATTCAAGGAACCATCACCGAGCGTTCCGGTCAGAATTGTCGGACACGGTCAAGTGAGGCGTCAGGTGAAATCAACTTTGCCCGTTCTCGACCGACGACCGCGGCGCGGACGCGCGGCATCGGTATGCGCCGCCGGGGTGGCGTTGGCGCTGCTGTGCGCACCGGCCGCATACGCCGCGCTCGGCGAGCCCAGCGCGTCGGTGGCGCTCGATCATGCGGCAATGCAAGGCAGGTTGTCGGTGACGCCGGCCCAGACCTTCGACGTGCAGAAAATAGTGGGCGTCGGCGGCCAAACCGTGCGCGAGTACGCGACCCGCAGCGGGACGATTTTCGCGGTCACCTGGAGCGGAACCCGCACCCCCGACCTCAAACTCCTGCTCGGCGCCTATTTCGACCGCTATGTCGCCGCCGCCAAGCTGCATCGAACCGGACATCATCTGGTGTCGATCCGCACCCCGGATCTGGTGTTGACCGTCACGCGCTTCCAGCGTGCCGCATTCGGCCAGGCTTATCTTCCGGCGCTGATGCCGGGCGGCGTCACGCCGGCCGAATTGCGATGAGGAGCACCGCGCGGATCGCGCTCATCGCCGGCCTGCTGGGTTCGATCGCGGGCTGCGGCGGCGGCTCCGGCGGCACTTTCGCGGGCATCGGTGGCGGCGCGGGCGGCGGTAGCGGCATGAACACGCTGGCCGTGACCGTCGATGCCGGGCCACAGGCGGCCGGTGGGGCGGTCAATACTTTGTATACGACGGTCACGATCTGTGCGCCGGGCAGCACGAACCAATGCCAGACGATAGACCATGTGCAAGTGGATACCGGATCGACGGGATTGCGCGTGATCGCGTCCGTGCTCGGCGCCGGCATTCTGCCGGCGCAGCTCCCGCAGGCGAGCGATACCAACGGCTACCCGCTCGACGAATGCGCGCAGTTCGCCGACGGCTACAGCTGGGGCACGGTGCGCACGGCGGACTTGTTGATCGGCAATTCGACCGCGGCGGCGGTGCCGGTTCAGGTGATCGGCGACGCCGCCGCGGGGCCGGTCCCCGCATCCTGCGTATCCGGACCGCTTGAGAACACGGTGCCGGCGCTCGGCGCCAACGCGATTCTCGGCATCGGGAATTTTCTGACCGATTGCGGTATCGCCTGCGAGACGAGCGCCGTCCCCGGCGCTTACTATGCGTGTCCGGTCGGCGGCAGCTGCCTGTCGGTCGCGCTGCCGGTCGACGATCAGATCAAGAACCCGGTTGCGCTGTTCACGGCCGACAACAACGGCGTGGTCATCGACTTGCCGAGCGTGTCGGCGCCGACGGCTACGGTCACCGGCACGCTCACCTTCGGAATCGGTACGCAAGCCGACAACGCCTTTCCGGCCGCGGCGCAGATTTACGCCGTCGATCCCAATTACGGCACGCTGACGACGCTTTATAACGGCGGCACGTTCGGCGCAAGCTTCATCGACGCGGGTTCGAACGCATATTTTTTCACCGACGACACGATTCCGACCTGTGTCGACCAGCCTTCATTTTATTGCCCCGGATCTACTCTCGGGCTCGGGGCCGTCATCCAGGGGGTGAACGGCGCCAGCGCGAACGTCGCGTTTGCGGTCGATAACGCCGATTCGAATTTTGCGACGGGTTTCGCGGCGCTGCCGAATCTGGCCGGACCGGCGGGAACCGCTGCGGCGAACGCGTTCGACTGGGGCCTGCCATTTTTCTATGGACGGCCGGTGTACGTCGCGTTCGAGTCGAATGTTGCGGCCGGCGTCGCCGGGCCCTGGATCGGATTCTAGTGCAACAGCGACATGAGGAGAGCGACGATGGCTAAAGTGAGCCTTTCCGCGTGCGCATTGATGCTCTGGTCCTCGTTCGCCGGGGGACCCGCGGTCGCGGCAACGCCCGGCGTGCACTGGCATGTGATGGGCGGCTACAGCGCGACGCTCGGTACGACCTCCGACTATCTCCAAGGCGGCTATGCGCTCGGCGGCGGGCTCAGCATCACGCCGTCGGCCTACAGTCCGTTCGCTTGGAGATTCGATCTTGACTACGCGAATCATCAAGCCTCGACGCAGCTGATCGCGCTCGGCCAACAAAATACGAATGTCCAAATAGACAGCGGCACCGGCCAAGTCTGGTCCTTCAGCGGTAACGCCGTCTACCATGTGCCGATCTCGTATAACGTCCGCGCCTACGGTATTGCGGGCGTCGGCGTCTATCACACGCGCATCGAACTCACGCAAACCGTGCCGTTCTACGGCGGGTATTACTACTGCGACCCGTTCTGGGGTTTCTGCGATACGGGCTACGGCTACGGCAATGCGGTCGTCACGTCGCACGACATCACGAAATTCGGCTGGAACGCCGGTGTCGGCCTGGAGTTCGCGCTGCCGCAGGGGCAATCCTGGTTCGTCGAAGCGCGCTACCACCGCATCAGCGCGGATACGCCGATAGAGTTCGTGCCCCTCGAGGTCGGCTACCGCTTCTAACGCGGCTGCTTCGCGACCACCGCGAGGCCTTGCAGCACGAGGTCCGGCACGATCTCGCCGCGCGCGCGCATCGCGGCGCAGATCATGCCGGCGTCGCCGCCGGTGATGAAGATGCGCGGCTTCGTTCCGGTTCCTTGTTCGACGGCCTCGGCGGCGCGGTCGGCCATGCCGGCGAGTGCGAAGACGGCGCCGCGTGATATCGCGCCGATCGTATTGTTCGCGAGGATCCCGGCCATCGATGGCGTGCTTTGCTCCGTGGCTTTGGCGATGCCGCCCGTCTTCGCGAGGAGCGCCTCGCGCATCATATGAATTCCGGGTGCGATCAATCCGCCGATGTGCTGTCCGCTCGCATCGACGCTGTCGACTTTGACCGCCGTGCCCGCATCGACGACGCACAACGCGGATCGCGCGATCGTCCACGCGCCGATCACCGCGAGCCATCGGTCGGCGCCGAGCAGGAGCGGGTCCAAGTAGCCGTTCGTCAATTCAAGATAGGTTCGGCTCGCGGCGACGAATTGCGGCCTCAGCCCAAAGAATTTCTTCGTCAAACGAGTCAGGGTCTTGGCCATGGCGTCGCCCGCGACGTTGGACACCAAGACGCGCTCGGGCCTCTGGTTCTTGTCGAACAGGGCGGCCGTCCACAGCGAGGCCTTGGCGCCGCGGTGTACGATGGCCTGCTGATCCGACAGGCCGGCATTCGTCAGCCAAGCCCACTTCAAGCGGGTATTGCCGACGTCGATGACCAGAATCATGCGTGTGAGACCATCCGATTTGGCAGCGCAGATTGCGATAAATCCCGTAAGAATAGCATTAGTCCGGCGGCGCCCGGCCGGATCTGCAGCCGCGGCGGGCGCGCCCTAGTAAACTAGCCGACCTTGCGTTTTTTTCGATCCGGAGTGTGTGTGCGACCGAAGTTTTCGTTGATCGAGGGCTCGATTCCGCGCGCACTTATGTACTTCGCGCTGCCGATCCTGGTCGGCAACGTCCTACAGTCGCTGAACGGTTCGGTGAATGCCATATGGATCGGCAAGTTCCTCGGAGAAGCGGCGTTCGCCGCCGTCGGCAATTCGAACGTCGTGATGTTCATGCTGTTCGGCGCGATATTCGGCTTTTCGATGGCGACGACCGTTTTGGTGGCCCAATGGATCGGCGCCGGCAATACCGCGGAAGCGAAGAGGGTGGTCGGCAGCAGTGCGACGTTCTTCGTCGTGCTGTCGCTCGCGGTGAGCATCATCGGATTCGCAAGCACGCACGTCATGCTGCGGTGGATGCGCACGCCGCCGGACGCGCTGCCGTCGGCGCTTGCCTACATGCACATCATCTTCGTCGCCCTGCCGTTCATGAGCGGGTATTTCTTCGTGATGGCCGTGCTGCGCGGCGCGGGCGACTCGAGAACGCCGTTTCTGTATCTGATCATGTCGGTCATTCTCGACATAGCGCTCAATCCGCTGCTGATCTTCGGCCTGGGGTGGGTGCCGCGCCTCGGCGTCGCCGGTTCCGCGACCGCGACGCTGATCGCCCAAGCGTCGAGCCTCGCCGCGCTGCTCGTGCATCTGCACCGGACCCGGCATCCGCTGTTCATCCACCGCAGCGAATGGCGGCTTTTCCGGATCGATTGGTCGTTGGTGCGGATCCTCGTCGTCAAGGGCGTGCCGATGGGCTTGCAGATGTTCGTGGTGTCGATGAGCATGATCGCGGTAACCGCGCTGGTGAATCGATTCGGCTCGGAGGAAACAGCCGCCTTCAACGCGGCGATGCAGCTGTGGAACTATATCCAGATGCCGGCGCTGGCGATCGGCGCGGCCGTATCCTCGATGGTCGCGCAGAACATCGGCGCCGGTCTGTGGCGGCGCGTCGACAAAGTCGCTATGACCGGGGTCGCATGCAACTTTCTACTCGGCGGCGCCTTGATCGGAATCGTTTACGCATTGAACCGCAGCGCGCTGGGGCTGTTCCTGCCGGCGACGGGCCGGGCGATCGAGATCTCCGCGCATTTGAACGCGCTGATCGTGTGGTCGTTCGCGTTCTTCGGCGTAACGACGGTGCTCTTCGGCGTGGTCCGCGCGAGCGGCGCGGTGTTCGCGCCGCTCCTTATGCTCGTGGTCGCCCTGTGGCTCATCCGCCTGCCGTTCGCCTACTGGATGCTGGAGCGCTGGCATGCGGACGCGATTTGGTGGAGTTTCCCGCTGGGCTCGGTGGCGTCCATGATGATGGCGATCGCGTATTATCGCTATGGCGGCTGGCGCCACATGCGCTTCGCAGCGGTAGCGGCGGATGTTTTGCCGGCCGGCGGTCCGTGAAACGATGAATACCTGCGATCGTCCGCTCGTCGTCCGCTGCGGCGCGTTCGGGGACATGGTGCTGGTGACGGCGCTGATCCGCGAGCTGCATGCCCGCTGGGCGCGCCCGGTCGATGTCATGACGTCGGGGTCATGGAGTGTGCCGCTGCTCGAAGGCCAGCCGGGTGTCGGCGAGGTCTACTCGGTGCGCAGCCGAAAGACGCCGTATTGGCTCGCGCCCGATCAGCGTGCGTTGGTTCGGCGGCTGCGCCAGCGCGGCGCCGGTCCAACCTGGTTCTGCGATGCAAACGACGCCGCGCGGCCTCTGTTGACGCGCGCCGGCATCGCGGGCGACGACATCGTCGACGTCCGCGATCACCCCCTGATGGCCTGCGAGCATGCGACGGAGCAATGGCGGCGGTTCGCCGAGGCGACGCCTGCATGTTGGGCGAAGCGGACGCCGCCGGGCCAATTTACCGCTCTTTCGGGCTGTAGCCTGCAGGTAGGCGCAGCCGCGGGTGCGGATCTCGACCAATGGCTGCGGCGGCGGGGCGTCGCCGATGCGCCTTTGATTCTGATCCAGGCCGGCAACAAGCGCACGATGCGCCGCGGGTTTCGGCGCCTCGCGGTCAACCATAAATACTGGCCCAATGAATGCTGGGCGGAGGTCATCCGCCTGGTGCGCGCGGATCGGCCGCGTCACGCGATCGTGCTGCTCGGCACCGCACCTGAGTGGGCCCTCAACGCGCAAATCGCGGCTCTCGCGCACGTCGGTGGACTTCACAACGTCGCCGACGACCTGCCGATTCCGCGGCTGATCGCGCTGCTCGCGCGCGCGCAAGCGCTGATCAGCGTCGATTCGGGGCCGGCGCATGCGGCGGCGGCCGTCGGCTGTCCGGTCGTCGTGCTATTCGGCAAGGCGTTGCCGTCGCTTTATCGTCCCTGGGGCAGCGCCGGCGCGCCGGTCCGCGTGCTGACGGGGCAGTCGGACGGCGAGGCCTCGATGCTCGGCATCGACAGCCGCGCCGTCATCGACGCGTGGCGACTGTTGGGCGAGCCTACAGGAGCGCCTTGATCATCTCGCCGGTGACCAACACCACGCCGCGCTTGGTCGTGTAGAAGCGCTCGCGGTCGATGCCGGGATCGTAGCCGATGCGCATGCCGTCCGGTATCGAGCAGTGCTCGTCGATGATGCAGCGTTTGATCATGCAGCGGCGGCCAACGGACACCGAGGGGAGCAAGACCGAGCTCTCCACGCGGCTCCCCTCTTCGACGCGGGCGTCGGTCGACAGCAGCGATTGCGCGACGTACGCGCCGGATATGATGCAGCCGCCGGCGATCATGGAATTGACCGCCATGCCGCGGCGCCCGTCCTCGTCGAGCACGAACTTCGCCGGAGGCTGCTGCGCCTGGTAGGTCCATATCGGCCATTGTTGATCGTAGACGTTGAGCTCCGGATTGAGCGCGACGAGTTCCATATTCGCTTCATAGAACGCATCGACGTTGCCGACGTCGCGCCAGTAGCTCTGCGCGCGCGTTTCGACGTCCTGAAACGGGTAGGCGAACACCCGCATCCTGGAAATCGCCGGCGGAATGATGTTCTTGCCGAAATCGTGGCTGCTCGCGGAATTCGCGGCGTCCTCGATCAACATTTTCGCGAGGCGGTCGGTTCCGATCACGTAAATGCCCATCGAGGCGCGCGCAAGATGGGTCTGGCCCTGGATCGGGTCGGGGCTCGCGGGCTTCTCGGCGAACTTCAGGATGCGATTGGTGTCGTCGGTCGTTACGATGCCGAATTCCTTGGCCCGCTCGATCGGCACGTCGACGACGCCGACCGTGATGTCGGCCTCGCATTGTTCGTGGTAGGCGATCATCGGGCCGTAGTCCATCTTGTAAATGTGGTCGCCCGCGAGGATCAGTACATGCGTCGGGTGGTGCTGGCGGATGAAATCCAGATTCTGGTATACGGAGTCGGCGGTCCCGCGGTACCACATCTCGCCGATCTGCTGCTGCGCCGGGATCAGTTCGATGAACTCGCCCAACTCGCCGCGCAAGTAGCTCCAGCCGCGTTGGATATGCTGGATCAGCGATTGCGCCTTGTATTGCGTCAGCACGGCGATCTGGCGAATGCCCGAGTTCACGCAATTCGAGAGCACGAAATCGATGATGCGGAATTTTCCGCCGAAAGGCGTCGCGGGCTTGCAGCGCTGCACGGTCAGCGCCTTCAATCTTTCGCCGCGGCCTCCCGCCATGACTACCGCCAAAGTGCCGCTGGTCAAACGGCTCACGTAGCGGCCGGTGTTGTTGCGGGCGGCGTGTCGAATGCTCGTCATGTCATCCTGGTGCGACATTCGATTCACAGACTGCCACACGTCATCCAATTGCGCACGCGCTTTTGCTTCGCGCGCTCGCGGCCGCATGCGTTTGCTAGACTCGCGTCATGGGCGCACTCAAACTCTGCATCCTGGCCTCGGAGATGATGCCGTTCGCGAAGACCGGAGGCCTCGCGGATGTCGCCGGCGCGCTCGTCCGCGAGTTCGGGAGTCTGGGGCACGACGTGCGCGCATTCATGCCGCTCTATCGGTCGGTGCGCTCCGGCCCGTGGGAATTCTCCGAGGTGCCGGCCGTTTCCGCAGTCGCCATGGCGATCGGCGATGCGCGCTACGAGTTTTCGCTGCGGTCGGCGGTTCGATCCGGGAGCGATCGGCCGGTGTATTTTGTCGATTGTCCGCGGATGTTCGACCGCGGTGCGGTCTATACGAACGACGCGGACGAATACCGCCGCTTCTTGTTGTTCACGCGCGCAGTCATCGAATCCTGCCGGCGGCTAGGCTTCGCGCCCGATATCTTCCATTGCAACGATTGGCACACGGCGCTGCTGCCGTTGCTGCTGAAGAGCGCTCATGCCGGGAATCGGCTATTCGTGGACTCCCGTACGGTGCTCACGATCCACAATATCGGTTATCAAGGCATCATGCCCGCCGCCGCGGCCGGCGAACTGGGCCTCGCGCCCGGCGATGCCAGGTTCGACGCGGCCGATATGGCGCACGGCGTCATCAACGCACTGAAGACGGGCATCCGCTGCGCCGATGCGGTCACCACCGTGAGTCCGACCTATGCGCGGGAGATTCTCGCGGAACCGCTCGGCATGGGGATGCAGGATGCGCTGCGCGCGCGCGCCGACGGCGTCACCGGCATCTTGAACGGCGTCGACTACGATCAATGGGATCCGCGGCACGATCCATACCTATCGGTGCATTTCGGCGCCGGGGATTGGGACGGCAAGGCCGCGAACAAGCGCGCTCTGCTCGCCGCAAGCGGGCTCGAGTCGGACCCGGCGGTGCCGCTGATCGGAATGGTCAGCCGCCTGACGGAGCAGAAAGGCCTCGATCTGCTGTACGAGGCGCTGCCTTCGTTTCTCGAGCGGCGCAATTGCGCGTTCGCGATCTTGGGCGACGGCGAGGCCCGCTATGTTCAGTTCTTCGAGAGCTTGGCGCGAGAATTTCCGGGCCGCGTTGGGTTTCATTGTGGCTACGACGAGGCCAAGGCGCACGCGATCGAGGCGGGGAGCGATGCGTTCCTGATGCCGTCGCGCTACGAGCCCTGTGGTCTCAATCAAATGTACAGTCTGCGCTATGGCACGATCCCGATCGTGCACAAGACCGGCGGGCTCGCCGATTCCGTCGTGCACTTCGACTCCGCGACCGGCATCGGGACCGGCTGTGTATTCAATGATTACGACGCCGCGGCGGTCGCCTGGGCGCTCAATACCGCAGCGGATTGGTTCGCCGATGCGCGCGTCTGGCGCCGACTGATGCGCAACGCGATGGGGGAGGACTTTTCCTGGGGCCGCCGCATCGCGGAGTACGACGCGCTGTTCCGCCGGGTCGCGGGCGCGCGCTAGCGATTGTCCGCTTTCAGCAGCGCGTAGCGCCGGCCGTACGGCAGCGCATAGTTCGCGACGACGGCGAGATGCGCCGCCGCAAGCCACGGCGGAGGGGCGTTGGCGGCCGGCGCCGCGTGGTGAATGCCGAGTTTGGCGGCGAGCGCCAGAATCCGTGGAGACCAATCGCGCCCCGGGAGCTGCACGACAAAGCGGCTGTCCGGCGCGCGCGCGAGGATCGCGCGCAGCGGCCCCAAGGTGGACGGCTGACTCGGCAATGGGATGCGTGTGACGGCGGTGCGGGTATACAGGTCGACCCACGCACGGGTCGTCTCGTCGGGCGCGATCAGCACGAGCGGCGCGGTGCCGAGATCGCGTTTGAGCGCACGGCCGATCGAGCCGAGGTCGTGCCAACGATCGACCTGGCGGTACGCCTGGGACGCAGGACCGATCAGCAGCAGACAATACGCCGCCAACAGCGCGGCGAGCGTGCCCCGGAACCGCCCGCGCTTCGCGCCTGCCCATGCACGGACCGCGAGATATGCGGCTGCGCCGATGCCGAGCCCGCCGATCGCGACGAAGGCAGTGCGCGAGGCGATCGAATTCCAGGCATCGAAACCGATCAAGGACAATGCCGCGGCCGCGAGGACGGCTCCGATCATGACGAGTATGGCGGTCGCGCGCAGCGCGCCGGCGTCCCAAGGATCATGCGCGTCGATGCCGACGCCCGCCCACCAGCCGAGCAACAGCGCCGCGCCCGGCAAAGCCGGCGCGAGATAAATGTTGCGCGCGGTCGCGGCGAGCGACAGCAATGCGAGCGTCGGCACGAAGCACGCGATCGCGAAGCGCACCGCGCGCATGCGCTCCGGTGCGCACCGGCGCAGGCGCCACGCGCTGCGCACGGCTGCGACGACGAGCAGCGTCCATGGCCACAGGTAAAGCGGAAGTTCGATCAGATATTTGCCCGGCGTATTGCGGTGTCCGGCGGTGTACTCGAGCTTTGCCGGCGCACCGACCTCGGTGAACCGGCCGACCAGGTTGTCCCAGAAAAACACCTTGATATGCGAGACGCCGTCCGCGCCGGTGTAGACCAACCACACCCAGATCGAGATCACGATCGCCTGGATCACGGCGCCGACGTAAAACTCCCAGCGCAGCAACTCCCGCCAGCGCCGCTCCCAGACGAGGAGCGTCGCGAACGCGAGTGCGGGAACCATCCAGGCCGCGGCGCTTTTCGCGAGGAAACCGAGCGCGAGGGCCGCGTGCATCAGCGTGTAGCCGCCCAATCTCTCGCGGCGATCCGCCGCATAGAAGCCGATATACAGGCCGAGCAGCGCGACCGAGACGGCGGCGACCAGCGGCGCGTCGGTCGCGAGCCATATGGCGACCTGATATGAGAGGAGAAACGTACTGATCGCGGCCGCGGCGGCCATCCCCGCAACAGCGCCTGCGGCTCGGCGCGCGAGCAGCAGCACCGCAATGGCGGTGATCAGCGCATAGGCAAGATTGGGCAGACGCGCCGCCCACGCGGACATGCCGAAGCGCTGCATCGATGCGCCCGCGATCCAGTAGGTGAACGGCGGCTTTTCGCAGAACGCCTCGCCCGCGAGCGATGGCACGGCCTTGTCGGCCTGATGGCTCATGCGCCAGGAGAGGTCGGCTTCGCGCGGCTCGTCCGGCGTCCAGTATCCGCGAAACTGCATGCCGACGATCCACGCGGCGAAGAGCGCGCCGCATAACCATGCGATCTGCGCCGTCGATCTAGTCGACACCACGTTCCTCCAGGAACTTGCGCAGGTAGTTCGCCGTGTGGCTGCGCGAGTTCCGCACGACGGCCTCGGGGGCGCCCTGGGCGACGAGACGCCCGCCGCGCCCGCCGCCCTCCGGTCCCAAGTCGACGATCCAGTCGGCTGCCGCCATGACGTCCAAATTGTGCTCTATGGCGACGACCGTGTTGCCGCAGTCCACCAGGCGCTGTATGACCCGCAGCAGTTTGTCGACATCGGCCATGTGCAATCCCACCGTCGGTTCGTCGAGCACGTAGAGCGCATGCGGTGGCGCGCCGCGCGCCCGGGCCTCGGGGCGGACTTTGGCGAGTTCCGCAACCAACTTGATGCGCTGACTTTCCCCGCCCGAGAGCGTAGGGCTTGCCTGGCCGAGACTCAAGTAGCCCAAGCCCACATCGGCGAGGAGCATGAGCGCGTGGTGCACCGTGCGGTGGGCCGCGAAGAAATCCACGGCCTCCGCGACGCTCATCGCGAGCACATCGCCGATATTCTTGTCCTTGAACAGTACACTCAGGGTCTCCACGTTGAACCGGCGGCCGCCGCAGGCGTCGCACAGCACTTGAACCTCGGGCAGGAAGCTCATTTCGATGCGCTGCGTGCCCTGGCCCTCGCAACTCTCGCAGCGCCCGCCCGCCGTATTGAACGAGAACCGGCTCGCGCCGTAGCCGCGGATGCGCGCCTCCGTGGATTCCGCGAACAATTTGCGGATCGAGTCCCAGAAGCCGATATAAGTCGCGGGGCACGAGCGCGGCGTCTTGCCGATCGGCGCTTGATCCACCTCGAGCACGCGCGTGACGGGCTCGAAGCCGGTGATCCGGTCGCAGCCGAATGGCGCCGCCTCGCGGGCGCGCCCCCGCGACGCGACCAGCCGACTCAAATTGGCGAGCAAGATCTCGCGCGCGAACGAGGATTTTCCCGAGCCCGATACGCCGCTCACGACCGTGAATCGGCCGAGTGGAATGCGCACGTCGATGTGGTGCAGGTTATGCAGCGCAGCGCCCATGACCGCGATCGAAGGCGCCGCGCGCGCGACGTGCCGACGCCGGGAGCGCGAGTGCGTCATTGGCTTTGCAAGGCAGCGGCCGGTGACGGAGACCGGCAGGCGCTTCAGTTCCTCCGCGCTCCCCTGCGCGACGACATGGCCGCCTTCCCGCCCGGCGCCGGGACCCAAGTCGATGATCTGGTCGGCGCGGCGAATCGTGTCCTCGTCGTGCTCCACGACGACCAGTGTGTTGCCCTTGGCGCGCAGCCGCTCGAGTGTGTCGAGCAACGCGTGGTTGTCGCGCGGGTGCAGGCCGATCGTCGGTTCGTCGAGCACGTAACAGACGCCCCGCAGATTGGATCCTAGTTGCGCGGCGAGACGTATGCGCTGCGCCTCGCCGCCGGAAAGAGTCGGCGCCGCGCGGTCGAGCTGCATGTACCCCAAGCCGACCGCACAGAGGAACGCGGTCCGCGACTCGAGCTCGGCGAGCAAGTCGCGTCCGATTTCGCGCTCCCGCCCCTGCAATTCGATCGAGCGCAGCGCTTCGGCGAATTTCTCGACCGAAAGGCCGGTCATCTCGGCGATCGAGCGGCCGCGGAACAGGACCTGCAGAGCGACCGGATTCAAGCGCAGGCCGCCGCAGGCCGGACAAGCCGATGGCGGCGCTGCCGCGGACTGGGCCCATTGGGATTCCTCGCCGCTTTGTTCGGCGTCGAATCCGGCCAATTCCAAACCGGTGCCGAAGCACTCCGGGCACCATCCGTGGCGCGAGTTGAACGAGAACAGCCGCGGATCGAGCTCCGCGAATCCGGTGCCGCAGGAAGGGCATGCGCGTCGCGTGGAAAAGATCCGCGGCGCCGAGCGTGCGCCGCCGCCCGGCGCCTCGACATGAACGATGCCGCGGCCGTGTTGCAGCGCCATGGCAAGCCGCTCGCGCAACTCGTGTTCATGCGCCGGCGCGACGGTCAGCGCGCCCAACGGGAGTTCGATATGGTGCTCGACGAATCGATCGAGTCGCGGCCACTTCGCAGTCGGCAAGCGTGCGCCGTCGACGCGCAGCGCCGCGAAGCCCTTGGCGCGCGCCCATTTGGCGAGCGCCGTGTACAGACCCTTGCGCGCGACGACCAGCGGCGCCAGCAGCTCAATGCGCCGCCCGCGATACTCCCTGATCAGGCGCGCTGCGATCGCATCCTGCGCTTGCGGCTCGATCGGCAGCGCGCACTTCGGGCAATGCTGAAGGCCGAGCTTGACGTACATCAGGCGCAAGAAATGATAGATCTCGGTCAGCGTCGCGACCGTGCTCTTGCGCCCGCCGCGGCTCGTGCGCTGCTCTATCGCGACGGTCGGCGGAATGCCATGAATCGCGTCCACGTCGGGCCGCGAGGCCGGCTGCACGAATTGGCGCGCATAGGCGTTCAGCGACTCCAGATAGCGGCGCTGCCCCTCGGCGAACAGAATATCGAACGCCAAGGTGCTCTTGCCGCTTCCCGAGACTCCGGTGATCACCGTGAAGCGCGCGCGCGCGCGCGCCACGTCGATGTTCTTGAGGTTGTGTTCGCGCGCGCCGCGAATCTCGATATTGCGCGCGTGCGCGGCGGCGGCGGCGGGCGGCTCGGCGACGCACCAGGTCTGCGCGGTCGGGGCCGCTGCCTGCGCGAGCGCGCGCCCCGTATGTGAATGAGGATCGCGCATGACGTCGGCCGGCGCGCCGGCGCAGACCACCGCGCCGCCGGCGTCGCCGCCTTCCGGCCCCAGATCGATGATCCAATCGGCGGCGCGAATGACGTCGATGTTGTGCTCTATCACGAGCAGAGAATGCCCGGCTTCGATCAAGCGGCGAAATGCGCGCATGAGCTTGGCGATGTCGTCGAAGTGCAGGCCCGTCGTCGGCTCATCGAAAATGAACAGCGAGCCGCGCGTCCGCCCCCCCGCCGCCGCGCCGCGCAGCGCGAGATGCGCCGCGAGCTTGAGGCGCTGCGCTTCGCCGCCGGAGAGCGTCGGCACCGGCTGTCCCAAGCGCAGGTAGTCGAGGCCGACATCGACGAGAGGCGCGAGGCGCCGCGCAATTTCCCGGTCGTCGGCGAAAATCCGCAGCGCCTCGGCCACCGTGAGGTCGAGCACATCCGCGATCGAAAGCGGCGCGCCGAATGGACATGGCAGCTTCACCTCGAGCACTTCGGCGCGATAGCGGCGGCCGTTGCAGTCGGGGCAGCGCAGATAGACGTCGGCGAGGAATTGCATCTCGACGTGCTCGAAGCCGTTGCCGCCGCAGCCCGGGCAGCGCCCGGTGCCCGCGTTGAAGCTGAAGGTGCCGGCCGTATACTTGCGCGCGCGCGCCTCGGGCAGGCGCGCAAAGCGCGCGCGGATCGCGTCGAATGCGCCGACGAAGCTCGCGGGATTCGACCGCGTCGTACGGCCGATCGAGCCCTGGTCGATCATGATCGCTTCGTCGATCAGATCGCTCCCCGCGAGCGACCGGTGAGGTCCCGGGCTCTCGGTCGAACGCCCCTTCGCGCGCTGCAGCGCCCGGTACAGCACGTCTTGCACGAGCGTCGACTTGCCGGAGCCGCTGACCCCGGTCACGCAGACGAGGCGGTGCAACGGAATCCGCACGTCGACGTTGCGCAGGTTGTGCAAGGAGGCGCCTTCGATGCAGAGCGCGCCGCCGTCGGGCAAAGCGCGCGCCGCTGCGTCCGCGTCCTCGGGCCGCGCTGCGCCGCCGACGCGTCGGCGCCCGAATAGATAATCGGCCGTCAAGGACTTGTCGGTCTTCGCGAACTCCTCTATCGGGCCGAAAAAAACGATCTCGCCGCCGCGTTCGCCGGGACCCGGGCCGATATCGAGCACGCGATCGCTCGCGAGCATGATCTTCGGGTCGTGCTCCACGACGACGAGCGTGTTGCCGGCGTCGCGCAAGCGCCGCATGACGGTCGTGAGGCGTTCGACGTCGCGCGCGTGCAATCCGATCGACGGCTCGTCGAGCACGAACAACGTGTTGACGAGCGAGGTTCCCAAGGCCGTCGTCAGGTTGATGCGCTGAACCTCGCCGCCGGATAACGTGCGCGACTGGCGGTCGAGATTCAAATACCCGAGGCCGACCTCGACGAGGTAGGACATGCGCGTGCGAATCTCCCCGAGCAGCAGATCCGCGGCGTCGCTGTGCGGCGCCGGCAGTTCAAGGTCGGCGAAGAAGCGCCGGCAGCGCTCGATCGGCATCAACATGAGATCACGGATGTTGGCGCCGGGATCGCCGATGCGCCACAACAGAGACTCTGGTTTGAGACGCGCGCCGCCACAGGCCGCGCAGTCGGTGTAGGACCGGTAGCGCGACAAGAGCACGCGGATGTGCATCTTGTACGCCTTCGTCTCCAGCCACGCGAAAAAGCGGCGCACGCCGTACCAGACGTCGCGCGTCCATTCGCCTTCGCCGTCGATGACCCAGGAACGCTGCGCCTCGGACAACTCGCGCCACGGCACATCCAGCGCAATGCCGCGTTTGCGCGCGAACCGAACCAGGTCGCTTTGGCACTCGCGGTAGGACTTGGTTTGCCACGGCTTGATTGCACCGCCGCGCAGACTCAAGTCGTGGTTCGGAATCACGAGCCCGTAATCGACGCCGATCGTGCGACCGAAGCCGCGGCAGGTCTCGCATGCTCCGACCGGGGAGTTGAAGCTGAAGGCGCTCGGAATGGGTTCCTTGTATGCGATATCACAGTCGGGGCAATGCAAGCCGGTGGAGAACCGCCACGGCAGCAGCGCCTTGCCGTCGGCGCCGAGCGCGTAAACGTCGAGCTTGCCCTCACCGAGCCGCAGCGCGGCCTCGATCGCCTCGCTCTTGCGCGCCATGTCGGCGGAGGACCAGCGCAGGCGGTCTTGGACGACTTGCAGCGTCCGCCCGCGTTGCTCGTGGATGCGCGTATAGCCTTGCCGCTCGAGCAGCGCCCGAACTTCCGCCTGCGAGAAATTATCCGGCACCGTGATCGGAAAGGTCACGACGAGGCGGGGATCGGCGTGTGTGCGCGCGCGCAGGTCGAGCGCCTCGCGGATGCTGTCGGCGCTGTCGCGGCGCACGGGCCGTCCGCATTGGCGGCAATGCAGGACCGCGGCGCGCGCGAACAGCAATTTCAAATGATCGTTGAGTTCCGTCATCGTACCGACGGTCGAGCGCGACGTGCGCACGGGATTCAGCTGGTCGATCGCGATCGCGGGCGGAATGCCGTCGATGCGGTCGACTTGCGGCTTGTCCATCCGGTCGAGAAATTGCCGCGCGTACGGCGAGAACGTCTCGACGTAGCGCCGTTGACCCTCGGCGTAGAGCGTGTCGAAGACCAGCGACGACTTGCCCGAACCGCTGACGCCGGTTACGACGGTCAAGCCGTAGAGCGGTAGGTCGAGATCTATGCTTTTGAGATTGTTCTGACGGGCGCCGCGAATGCGGATCGCCGCGCGCTCAGCGTCCGGCAAACTGTTCCATCATCAGGCCGGTGCCGCCGCGCGTGACATGCGCGACGATCGCGGTGCGGCGATGAATCTTGGTCACCTGACCCAGATTGATTGCAAAGGCGAGCTGTACCTGTTGCCCCTTGCGCAGCCCGAGATTCTCGGTCTCGACGAATACGCCGTTCGCACTCAGGTTCTTCGCCCGGCAAATCCGGCTTTTCCGTCCGGGCATCACGACGTATACGGTCGTACGCGCGCGGTGGCGGGTGTGCAAGCGGCGCTCCATCGATGCGGGCCCCTTTCGGTTGATTGGTCGCGTGAGTGCGCATTATGCACACCGAGGCGCATCGAGCGAAAGGGCTCGCGCAAACGCCGGCTGTTATGTCCAATCAGGCGATGTCTTTGCGCCGAATGGCCAGTTGCTCGGGCGCTTCGATGCCGACCTTCACGCGCCGGCCGGTGCTTCCCAGCAAAGTGATCTGAATGGGGCCGTTCGCAAACAATTGCTGCAAGGTCATGCTGACGTCCGCGCCTTCGGCCGGCTGGATCAGAATCGATTCGTCGGCACGGCGGCTCAGGACCAGCATGATTCAAGCCCGCGCCAGCGCCCGCAACGCGGTCGCTTGTGTTTTGCCGCGCGGTCCGTACGTCGTCGGCGGGCCGCCTCGCAGGACATCGAGCAGTTCGCGCACTTGGCCCTGGCGCAGGTTGACGATATGACCGTTCACCTCATTGGTTGCACGGCACCGCGTCATCACGGCCAGCAGGGAGCGCCAGCGAATGCGGATCGTCTCGCAGCGGCCGGCGGCCGCGCCGGTGGCGGCATCATGTTCCCACGTATTGCCGCACAGGCTGAGACGCTCGGCTTCCAATCGCTCCAGGCGCCCGAGTAATTCGAGCTTTTCCGCGGCGCGCCCGGCGACCGCATCCGCGCAACCGCCGGTCAGAGCGCAGCGCTCCGCATCCAGCACCGCGGCAAGCTCCTGGCCCAACTCGATCTCGCGATCGAGTACGGTCTCGAGGCGGGCCTTGGCGTCGGCTGTCATGGGCTATTTCATTCCCTGTTCGAAGCGCAGAATCTTGGCGGCCACGAGCGCGGCGTTTACCTGGTAGGTGCCGTTTTGAATCGACTGCTTGACGGCGGCGACCTTCGCCGAATCGACGACCGGCGCTCCGGCGACCGCGTCGGCGAGCTTCTGCATCGTGCGGGCCGAGCCCGTCAGCGTCACGTGGTCGGCCGCCGGCGCCGCGGTCGCCGCGGCGCTCGACGCATCGGCTTGCGGCTTGTCGATGGCCGCACCGCCGCCCGAGCCTTTGATCGGCGCGAGGGGTTCAGTCGCCTTATATCCCGTAATCTTGTTCGACACCGAATGTCTCCTCGGGGTGAGCAGTCTTCCCATGCCCTGATAGCGTCAGGGAATGGATGAACTTTAATTGGGGGAGGGCTGCAAATTCCCCACGACTATCCATGTTATCGACTGTGACCGAGTTCGCTGAATAGTTAGGGCAATAAAATTTCCACGGTCTGGCCCGATCGGGCGACCCCTTCGACGATTTTCCCAGATGAAAGATTTTCAACCTTGACGCGCTCATTGATGAAACCGTCGTTGAGCGCGCGGCCGTTCATGCGCACGCTGATTCCTTCGGCGTCTGCGACCAGCGTGACCGATTGGCCGCGGCGCACGGCCGGGGTCCCGAGCAACAATTGGTTTGTGAGCACCGTGCCTTGCGCAATCGGCTGTGCGGCGGTGAGTCCGACCGCGATCGCCGGGTCATCGAGGTAGCCCGGCGGCAAGCGATCCAGATCGCGCACTTGCACACGCACATCCTTGGCCGTCATGACCGTGCCCGCGACCAGCGCGTGCGCGGCGAGCGCGACCGGCGTGACGCCGACGACGCGGACCGGCACGTAAATATGCCAGGGGGCCGCGCCGGAGCAGCGCAATTCGACGACGACTTGGGTGCGGGTGTGCAGGCCGGGGGCGCGCGCGGCGCTGACGGCACGGCCGCAGTCGGCGAGGTGAAAGCCCGGCGCAATCGGGCCAACCTCGAGCCGCTCGCGCGCTCCGAGCGGCGCCAAATGGCGCGCGGCCTCCGATTTTGCGAGCGCCGCAAGGCGCGCGGGATCTTGACTCGCACCGCCGGCGGCGGCGCCGTGCGCGGCGCTCGCCGAAGCCAATAGAAGCGCGGCCCAGACGGTTGCCGCGCGGCTACGCGCAAGCGGCCGGCGACGGGATTTTGGCGCTTGGTAAGACATGAGGCATACCAAGCAAGCGCCGTGCCAGCTCGCAAACGCTGCCGCTCCCGCGGGCAGGTGCCGCGGCCTTGCGCGGCAAGCCGGTAATCCGTGCGTGCGGCCGCCGCAAGCGGCAATTGCTTGCCGCCCGGCGCATCCCGTCGGCCGGTCGCGCCGCATGAGGCATGCGTCCGGTATGCGCACTTGCGCGCCAATTCATCGCGCCGCCAGCACCAAACGCCGATTTGCGCAGTTGGCACAGCTCTTGCTTCATTTTGCTCGAGGAGGCCTCGGCAACGATGTTCAATAATATCTTCGGCATTCATGAAAAGGCGCTGCTGCTATACGGCGGGCGCGTCGGTGTGCTCGCGAACAACCTCGCCAACGCCGATACGCCGGGCTTCAAGGCGCGCGATATCGATTTTCGGGCGGTGCTTGCGCATTCGAATTCAAGCGCCGCGCTGCCGCTCGCGCTCACCGAGCCGGGACACATTGCCCTCAACGGCGGCGGAGCGGCGTCCGCCGAGCTCAAGTACCGCAATCCTTATCAAGCCTCATTGGACGGCAATACCGTGGAAATGCCGGTCGAGCAGGCGGCGTTCGCCGAGAACAACGTTCGCTATCAGGCGAGCCTCGAATTCATCAACGACGACATAGCGGATCTGCGACTGGCCATCATGGGTCAGTAGAGCGCCGGCGGGAGAATCAAGATGTCCTTGTTCAGTGTATTCAACATCGCCGGCAGCGCGCTCAACGCCGAAACGATCCGGCTCAACACGACCGCGAGCAATCTCGCCAACGCCGAAAGCGTCAGCGGCGATCCGAGCAAGGTCTATCGCGCGCGTCAGCCGGTGTTTCAAACGATCATGGATCGAGCCGGCACGAACGCGCAAGGCGTGAATTCGACGGCCGGAGTGCGCGTGCTCGGCATCATGGAGAGCGCGGCGCCGCCGCAGATGCGCTATGAGCCGGGCTCGCCGCTCGCCAACAAGAAGGGCTATGTCTACATGTCGAACGTCAACCCGATCGAGGAGATGACGAACATGATTTCCGCGAATCGGTCGTTCGCCACCGACGTCGACGCGATCAACACCGCGCGCGACTTGCTCCTCAAAACCATCGCGATGGGCCGCTGAGCGCCCATAGGAACGCATCATGACGATCAATACCAACAACAACCTCGCCGCCGCATACGGCTCCTCCGCATCCCCGGGTGCGGCGGCCGGCGCCGCGGCGTCCGCCGCGGGTTCGATGAGCCTCGGCGGCACCGACTTTTTGACGCTGATGCTCGCGCAGCTGAAAAATCAGGATCCGACGAGTCCGGTGGACAGCAATCAGTTCTTAAGCCAGCTCGCCTCGCTCAGCGAGGTGCAAGGCATCACGGCACTGAACACCTCGTTCACCGGGCTTTCCAGCTCCTTGGTTTCGAACCAGGCACTGCAGGCGTCGTCATTGCTCGGGCACCAGGCGCTCGTCGGCAGCTCACAGGCAAGCTTGGCGGTCGCGGGCGCGGCCGTGACCGGCGCCGTAAGCGTGCCGCAGACCTCTGCCGATGTCGTGCTCAACATTTCGAACGGCGCCGGCGTCCTGGTGAAGCGGATCGACCTGGGGGCGCAGCCGGCCGGCCTCGCGGATTTCTCATGGGACGGCACTTTGGGCGACGGCTCGCAGGCGCCGGCCGGGCAATACACGTTGAGCGCCCAGGTCGCGGGCGTGAGCTCCGGCACCGCGGTCGGCACGTACGTCAACGGTGTCGTGCAGAGCGTGACGATGGGGTCGGCGGCCGGCGGGATGACTTTGGACGTCGCCGGCCAGGGCAGCGTCCCGTTCAGCGGCGTTCAGCGAATCTCAAACTAGATCCATAGGGAGTAGACGCATGGCTTCTTTCAGCATTGCATTGTCGGGATTGACCGCCGCGAGTTCGGATTTGGACGTGACTGCGAACAACGTCGCGAACGCGAATACGGTGGGCTATAAGCTGTCCCGCGCCGAATTCGCCGACGTGTATGCGTCCGGTGCGGTGAACCTCAACACCTCGGTGATCGGCGAAGGCGTGCGCATCGCGAACACGGCGCAGCAGTTCACGCAGGGCAACATCACGACCACCTCGTCGAATCTCGATTTGGCGATCAGCGGCGACGGCTTCTTCACGTTGAAGGGGCCGAGCGGCTTCGTCTACTCGCGCAACGGACAGTTCGCCGAGGACAAGACCGGCAACATCATCAGCGCGACCGGCCAGGCGCTGCAGGTCTATCCGCCGCTCGTCAACGGCGGCTTCAATACCGGCACCTTGACCGAATTGAATCTGCAAACCGCGCAGAGCGCGCCGCTCGCGACTTCGGCGGGCAATGTGATTCTGAATCTGCCCGCGAACTCCACGCCGCCCACGGCGACGCCCTTCGACCCGACGAATTCGCAGACCTACAACCAATCGACCTCGACGACCGTGTATGACTCGCTCGGCAACGCGTATCCGGCGACGTTCTATTTCACGCAGACGGCGACGCCGAACCAGTGGAACGTGGACATGACCGTCAACGGCACGACGGTCGGCGCTGCGCAGACGCTCACGTTCTCGAACACCGGCGCCGTGACCGCGCCCGTGGGCGGCGGGCTGTCCTTCAACGGCTTCGCACCGCCCGGCGGTGCGCAGCCGATGAACTTGGCGTTCAACTTCGGCACGACGACCCAGTACGGCGCCCAATTCGGCGTGACGTCGATCACCCAGAACGGCTATGCGACGGGACAGTTGAGCACCGTGTCGATCGATCCGTCGGGCATCGTCTCGGCGGTCTACACGAACGGCCGCTCGACGCAGCTCGGCCAGCTGGCGCTCGCCAATTTCGCGAATCCCCAAGGCCTGAAGCAATTGGGCGACACGAACTGGGCCGAGACGTTCACGTCCGGCAACGTCGTGCAAGGCGCGGCCGCGACCGCCGGATTCGGCAGCATCCAGTCCGGCGCGCTCGAGAGCTCGAACGTCGACTTGACCACGGAGCTCGTCAACATGATCACGGCGCAACGCGCTTTCCAGGCCAACGCGCAGGTCATCACCACGAGCAATCAATTGTCGCAGACCGTGATCAACATGGCGCACTAGGTTTTTGCGAATAGCGGAGTCTGACTGATGGATAGAGGCCTATACGTTGCGATGACCGGCGCCAAGCAGATCATGCGGGCGCAGGCGGTCAACAACCACAATATCGCGAACGTCGACACGACCGGCTTTCGCGCGGACGACGTCGAATTCACGAGCGATCCGATCTACGGTCCAGGCTATGCCTCGCGCGTCAACGCGGTCGTCGCCGACGCCGGCGTCGATTTCTCCGGCGGCGTGCTGCAAACCACCGGCCGCAGTCTCGATGTCGCGGTCAACGGCCCAGGATTCATCGCCGTGCAGGCGCCGGACGGCAGCGAGGCGTACACCCGGGCGGGCGATCTGCGCGTGACGGCGGCGGGCGAAGTGACGACGGCGACGGGCTTGCCGGTCGTGTCGGAATCGGGTCCGCTGTCGATACCGCCGTCGACCCAAGTGAGCATCGGCAGCGACGGGACCGTGTCGGTCGTGCCGCTCGGCTTGAGTCCGGCCGCGCAATCGCAGGTCGACCGCATCAAGCTCGTGAATCCGCCGACGAGCGACCTGGTGAAGGGCGCCGATGGGCTGTTTCACCTCAGGAGCGGCGGCAAGGCGAAGACCGACGAGAGCGTCACGCTTGCCTCCGGCGTACTCGAGGGCAGCAACGTCAATGCCGCCGAATCGCTCGTCAACATGATCGAACTGCAGCGCCTGTATGAGCTGCAAATCAAGAGCATCAACTCGAGCGACAAGAACGAGCAGAGCGCCGAGCACTTGATGTTGCTGCAGTAGCGCAAAAGAGGATATCGACATGGATCTTGCATTATGGGCGGCAAAAACCGGCCTGGACGCGCAGAACACGCAGATGGCCGTCATCGCGAACAATCTCGCCAATACGAACACGACGGGATTCAAGGCCGGCCGCGCGACGTTCCAGGACCTCATGTACCAGACCGTCCAGCAGGTCGGCGCACAGAGCACGCAAAACACTCAATACCCGACGGGGCTCTCGCTCGGAACGGGCGTGAAGATCGCAGCGACCGCGAAGGATTACGCGCAAGGCAGCGTTCTGCAGACGAACGGCGGCATGGACCTGTCGATCACGGGGCTCGGGTTCTTTCAGATCACGATGCCGGACGGCACGCTCGCGTACACGCGCGACGGTTCGTTCTCATTGGATTCGCAGGGCAATTTGGTGACCAAGAGCGGTTTTCCCGTGTCGCCCGCGATCTCGATTCCCGCGGCGGCGCAATCGGTGACCATCGGCGCCGACGGCACCGTGTCGGTAGCGATGGCGGGCTCCGCGAAGCCGACTTCGGTCGGCCAACTGCAGCTCGCGAGTTTCATCAACGTCGAGGGTTTGCAGCCGACCGGCAACAATTTGCTGGTCGAATCGGCGGCGAGCGGCGCGCCGCAGGTGGGCACGCCCGGCACGAACGGGCTCGGCACCCTGCAGCAAGGCACGCTCGAGACCTCCAACGTGAATTCGGTCACGGAACTCGTCAACATGATCCAGTGCCAGCGCGCGTATGAAATGAATTCCAAGGCGATCAGCACGACTGCCCAGATGCTGCAGTTCCTGACGACGAACCTCGCATGATGTGCAAATCCGACGCGACCCCCGGGAACTCTGTGCGCGCGATCCGCGCGGCCGCCGCCGCCGCCACGCTTCTCGCGGCGGCGCTGCTCGCCGGCTGCGGGATGCTGCAATCGCGCGCACTGAAGCCGGACGCGCCGGCCGCGCGTGCGCTGCCGCCGCCCGCACCGCCGACCGCCGGCGCGATCTACCAGGCCGGCCAACAGATGGAGTTGTTCGCCGATCTCAAAGCCCGACGCGTGGGCGACATATTGACGATCAATTTGAACGAAGCGATCAACGCGAGCAAGAACGCCGTGACGAAAACGAACAAGGCGACTACGATCGCGACGACCGGGCCGACTATCTTCGGGCGGGCGATAACGACCGGCGGCGTGCCGATTTTGAACACCTCGCTGAACGGCGGCGATACCTTCGACGGCGAAGGATCGAGTACCCAGAGCAACAGCCTGGTCGGCAGCATCACGGTCAGCGTGATCGGGGTGCAGCCGAACGGAAACCTGATCGTACAAGGCGACAAAACCTTGAAGCTGAATCAAGGCGACGAATATGTGCGCATTTCGGGCGTGGTCCGACCGGCGGACATTGCCGCGGACAATACGGTCACCTCGGATCGGGTCGCGGACGCGCGCATCAGCTACTCGGGCAAGGGCGCGGTAGCGAGTTCGAACCACATGGGCTGGCTCGCCCGGTTCTTCAACTCACCGTTCATGCCGTTCTGAGGAAAAAGGCGATGTCTGAAGCCGCGAAAATTCTGACCGTGCTGCTGCTCGTCCTCGCGGGCGCAGCGCGCGCCGACGCCGAGCGCATCAAGGACATGGCGCAGGTCCAGGGCGTTCGCACGAATCAGCTGATCGGCTACGGATTGGTCGTGGGCCTCGACGGCACGGGCGACCAGACAAGCCAGGCCCCATTCACGGTCCAGTCATTGAAGAACATGCTCGCGCAGCTCGGCGTGACGGTGCCGCCGAACGTCAATCCGCAGCTCAAGAACGTCGCGGCGGTGGCCGTGCACGCGGTCCTGCCGGCGTTCGTCAAGCCGGGACAAACGATCGACATCACGGTGAATTCGCTCGCCAATGCGAAGAGCTTGCGCGGCGGTTCGCTTCTGGTGACGCCGCTGCACGGCCTGGACGGCCAGATCTACGCGATCGCCCAAGGCAATCTGATCGTCAGCGGCTTCGGCGTCGAGGGACGGGACGGTTCGAAGCTTACCGTCAACGTACCGAGTTCCGGCCGAATTCCGAACGGGGCGACCGTCGAGCGCGCGGTTCCGTCGCATTTCGATCACGGCGACTCGATCGTCCTGAATTTGAACGCACCGGATTTTACGACCGCGACGCGTCTGGTCGAGAGCGTGAACAAGGGCGCGGGCGACGGCGACGCGACGATCATCGACGGCGGCTCGATACGGGTGCGCGCACCCCGCGATCCCACGCAACGCGTGGCGTTCCTGTCGATGGTCGAAAACCTCCAAGTCGTGCCGGGCAGCGCACCTGCGCGCGTGATCATCAATTCACGCACCGGCACGGTCGTAATCAGCAGGAACGTGCGCGTAAGCCCGGTCGCCGTCTCGCACGGGTCCTTGTCGGTCAGCGTGAAGGAGGAGCAAACGGTCAGCCAGCCGGCGCCGTTCTCGCCGAACGGCCAAACGACGGTTGTCAACAGCTCGACGATCCATGTCGATCAAGGCGACAACCACATGTTTCTCTTCAAGCCGGGAGTCCGGCTGGAGCAGATCGTGCAGGCCGTCAACGACGTCGGCGCCGCGCCCGGAGATCTGGTCGCGATACTCGAAGCCATGAAGGAAGCCGGCGCGCTCCAGGCCGAGCTCATCGTGATCTAAAGATGGCCGACCGGATACCGAACCTGACCCTGACCACGCCGCCGCTGTCGCTGGCCGCGTCGGACGCGAGTACCTACAGCGATCTCAACGGCCTCGCGGCGCTGAAGAGCGATCCACATTCGCCGCAGGCGCTGCACCTGGTCGCGGAACAGGTCGACGCGCTGTTCTTGCAGATGATGTTGAAGAGCATGCGCGAAGCGAGCGCCGAGATCGGCGACTCCGCGAGCAACGAGCTCGGCATGTACCAGGATTTGTTCGACAAGCAGATTTCACTGACGATGAGCGAGCGCGGGGGATTGGGCGTGGGTGCGATGATGGCGCGCCAGCTCGCGGGGCAAGCGCCGGGAAGC
>VFSW01002358.1_pt1 | contig 28505 bp, 26 predicted proteins | sample 5358111 | NCBI WGS metagenome assembly VFSW01 (sample SAMN11554181, study PRJNA540505) | mine drainage metagenome | isolation source: sediment from site ElyBrook_90M | place: USA: Ely Copper Mine, Vershire, VT | collected 2017 | reverse complement strand
GGCGGCGGCCGGCGTGCGCGGAGCGAGCGGCGGCTGGAAGGAAGGGGCAAGGTCGCGATCGGGAGCGAGATCGAGGGCGATGGAGAGACCGGGCTCCCAGTATGAGGAGACCTGGAGAATGGCGGGGCCGCTGAGACCGCGGTGAGTGATGAGCGCCTTTTCGCGGAATTGGTGGCCGCGGGCCGAGGCGATGGTGTCGAATGAGACGCCGGCGAGGGCGCAGTAGCGGCCGCGGTCCTCGGGGCCAAGAACGAGAGGGACGAGAGCGGGGCGCGGCTCGATGACGTTGAGGCCGAACTGGCGGGCGAGTTCGTAGCCGAGGCCGGTGGCGCCCATTTTCGGGATCGAGAGGCCGCCGGTGGCGACGACCAGCGCTGGGGCGCGGAAGCGGGCGGCGGGAGTCGAGACCTCGAAGGCCGTGTCGCGGCGGACCCCGGTGATGGAGGCGTTGAGGAAGAGTTGGACGCCGGCCTCGGAGCATTCGCGCTCCAGCAGATCGACGATGTCGCGGGCGGAGCGGTCGCAGAAGAGCTGGCCAAGAGTCTTTTCGTGGTAAGGGATGTGGTGCTTTTCGACGAGGGCGAGAAAGTCGGCGGGCGTGTAGCGGGCGAGGGCCGACTTGCAGAAATGGGGGTTGGCGGAGAGGAAGTTTTCGGGGCGGCAGTGGAGGTTAGTGAAATTGCAGCGGCCGCCGCCCGAGATGAGGATTTTTTTGCCGGGGCGGGGAGCGTGTTCGAGCACGGCGACGCGGCGTCCGCGGCGGCCGGCCTGCAGGGCGCACATGAGACCGGCGGCGCCAGCTCCGAGCACGATGGCGTCGAAGGAAGAAGTCATGCGAGGGGCAACCTTCCATGATGCGGGTGGCGCCGGGCGGAGCGCAAAGGGCGGAGCGCGACTGTATAATTGAGGCGTGGCGGCGCTGGTAGGAATTCAAACGGCGGAGCGGGAGATGGAGCCGGCGGTTCTGCGTGCCAAGCAGGATGCGCTGCTGGCGGACCTGGCCGGCCTGGGGCCGGTGATTGTGGCCTACTCGGGCGGGACGGATTCGGCTTATCTGGCGTGGGCGGCGCATCGGGCGCTGGGCGAAGCGGCGGTGGCGATCACGGCGGATTCGGCCTCGATACCGGAGTCGCACAAGCGGGATGCGGAAGCGTTTGCCCGGGAGCAGGGCTTCCGGCACGAGTACGTGGGGACGAACGAGTTCGAAAACCCGGACTACGTGAAGAACGACAAGGACCGTTGCTTCCATTGCAAGGACGAATTGTTCCGCGTATTGGAGGTGGTGGGGCGGCAGCGGGGAATCGAGCACATCGTTTACGGCGTGAACGTCGACGATTTGGGAGACTACCGCCCGGGGCAGAAGGCGGCGGTGCGTCACGGCGTGCGAGCGCCGCTGGTGGACGCGGGTCTGACCAAGCGGGAGATCCGGGAGTTGTCGCGGATGGCGGGGCTGTCAAGCTGGGACCGGCCGGCGGCGGCGTGCCTGAGCTCGCGGATTCCCTACGGAACGCCGGTGACCAAGGAAACGGTGAAAACGGTGGAGCGAGGCGAGGAAGAGATCAAGGCGCTGGGCTTCCGGCAGTTCCGGGTGCGGTTTCACGGGGAACTGGTGAGAATCGAGATCGCCCGGGAAGAGATGGCGCGGGCGCTGACGCTGGAGATGGCGGAAGCGTTCACGGCAATATTCAAGCCGCTGGGGTTTCTGTACGTGACGGTGGACCTGGAGGGCTACCGTCAGGGTTCGCTCAACGCGGCTTTGAAGACATAGCCGAACGGGGGACGAGCCGGAGCGTCAGTTGGCGTGGAGCGACGGAGTCGAGCTCCAGGCCCGGGGGAAGGTTCAGCGCCGCGGCATTGACCGGGAAGCTGACAGGGCCCGGCCGGACATTGCGGAGATCGAACCGTGCGACGGTGTTTCCCAGGCGGCTGGTATCAAGCAGCCACGTGCGCCCACGGACTTCGATGTCGATGCGGTCGTCGAACTGCTCGGCGATGTCCATGCCCGCCGGGACGTTGAGAAATTCGATGGGGACGCGGAGCGAGCGGACGGTGGTGCCGCTGGCGGCGAAAGAAAGCAGCCAGATAAGGCAGGCGAGGCCGGCGGCGGTGAGTTTGACGCCTAGGTTGGTGAAGGCGTAGCCGCGGATCCGCTCGAACCAGGGGCGCTGGTCGCGGCGGCGGAGCTTCTGGAGCCAGGCGACAAGCTCAGGCGCCGAGTCCATGTGACGGATCTCGCGGCCGAGCATGACGGTGACTTCGCCGCGCTCCTCGGAGGCGGCGAGCACGATGGCGTCGCAGCGCTCTGCCAGGCCCATGGCGGCACGGTGGCGGGTGCCGAAATAAAATGGCACGTCGAGGCGCTGCGTCAGGGGAAGAATGGCATTGACGCGGGAGAGGCGGCCACGCTCTACGATGGCGGCGCCGTCGTGCAAGGGCGAAGTTTTCTGGAAAATGGCTTCGAGCAGGGCGGGGGAGACGTCGGCGTTGACCTCGACGCCGCCGTCGATCATTTCGCCGATCAGGTCGTCGCGAACGATGACGATGAGAGCGCCGAGGCGGACGGCGGCCATGGCGAAAAGGGCGTCGGCGATGGCGCGGTCGGCGGGTTCTAGGGCGGCTCGCGAGCGGGGGCCGAAGCGGAGCGCCGAATCAAGACGGAGAAACGCGCGGCGAAGCTCGGGCTGAAACACCACCAGAAGCATGACGACGGCGAGGAGCGCGGCGCCGTCCAGCACCAGACTGGTCACGATCAGCTCAAGCTCGCGGGCGACCAGGGCGAGGGCGTGGAGACCGACCACTGCCAGGGCGATGCGGAGCGCCCGGGCCTGGTTGGCCCATCGCAGGAGGATGTAGAGCGCCGCGGTGAGAACCAGGAAGTCGGGAATCGTTTGCCAGGGGAGGGCGCCCACAGTACACCATTCTAAACGCCACACCGGGGAGTGCGAGTTGTAATAGACTGCTGACAATATGAGAACCGCACTGTTAGTTGCACTGCTGGCAATACCGGCCGGCCTCGCCGCCGATCTGGCGCAGACGCCGCCGATGGGGTGGAATAGCTGGAACAAGTTCAACCGGAACATCGATGACAAGACCGTGCGCGAGATCGCGGATGCGATGGCCGCCAACGGCATGAAGGACGCCGGATACATCTACGTAAATATCGACGACACGTGGGAAGCGGGGCGGGACGCGCAGGGCAACATTCAGACGAACGAAAAATTTCCCGACATGAAGGCGCTCGCGGACTATGTACACAGCAAGGGGATGAAGATCGGGATCTACTCATCGCCCGGGCCGAAGACGTGCGCCGGCTTCGAAGGGAGCTACCAACACGAAGAGCAGGACGCCAAGACGTATGCGGCCTGGGGAATCGATTACCTGAAGTACGACTGGTGCAGCGCGAGGAAGGTGTACCAGCAGTCCGACATGCAGCGGGTCTACCAGAAAATGGGCGATGCGCTGAAGGCGACGGGCCGGCCGATTGTGTTCAGCCTGTGCCAGTACGGGCTGGAGGATGTGTGGAAGTGGGGCGCGACGGTAGGCGGCAACCTGTGGCGCACGACGGGCGATATCTCCGACAACTGGAGGAGCATGTCGCAGATCGGATTTGACAAGCAGGTGGGGCTGGAAAAATACGCCGCACCCGGGCATTGGAACGATCCCGACATGCTGGAAGTGGGCAACGGAATGATGACGTATGAGGAATACCGGACGCACATGACTCTTTGGGCCATTCTGGCGGCGCCGCTGCTGGCGGGCAACGACGTCCGGAACATGACGGAGGAGACCAAGGCGATTTTGCTGAACCGGGATGTGATCGCGATTGACCAGGACAAGCTGGGCCAGCAGGGCTACCGGGTGGCAAAACAGGATGCGGCAGAGGTTTGGATGCGATCGCTTGAAGATGGCGACATCGCGGTGGCGCTCTTCAACCGCGGCTCGGGACCGGCGCGGGTGACGGCGAACTGGAGCGATTTGAAACTCAGCGGCAAGCACAAGGTGCGCGATTTATGGGCGCACGCCGAACGGGGTTCATTCAAGGATTCCTTCAGCGCGGAGGTGCCGGCCCACGGCGTCGTGCTGGTGCGGGTGAAGAAGTAGGTTCAGGCAGGGACGGGCGGGCGGCGGCGGTGCCAGTCCGTTGCCCGCTGAAACGCTTTGCCGACGTGGACCAGGAGGTTCTCGGAGTTGGGAGGGCCGACGAGCTGGATGGCGACCGGGAGGCCGGAAGCGAAGCCGCAGGGCAGCGAAATGGCCGGAAGGCCGGCGAGGTTTCCGGCCGGGATGAGGGCGCCCAGTCCGGGTGCCGGGGAAATCGGCGCGGCAGATGCGGTCGGGCGGTCGAGCGGCTGATCGATGGGCGGGGCCGGACCGAGTCGTGCGGGCGCGGCGAGGATGTCGCAGTTGGCCAACAGCGAGTCCAGCTTCTCTTGAATAAGGCGGCGGATGCGCATCGCTTTCAAATATTGGGTCGCCTTGATATCGACGGCGGCCCTCAACGCGGCGATCTGGCGGGCATCAGCGAGCAGTTCCACGCCGCCGCTGCGCACCAGCGGCTCGAAGATGGATGCAGCCTCGGCGCTGATGATGGTGGAGATGACGGGGCCGTAAGGAAAGTCGGGCAGGGCGGCGTCGCGGAACCGGAGACCGAGACCGCGGAGAGCATCGAGGGCCCCGGCGAAAGCCGCGCGCGCCGAGGGCTCGGGATGGTCGGAGAAATCGGCGGGTGAGAACCCGACGTGAATTTCGGTCAGCGGGCGGTCGTAGCCGGCGAAGTAGTGGAAGCGCTTACCGGTCGAGCCCGGGTCGTCGTCGTCGCCGCCGGAGATGGCCGCCAACACGATGGCGCAGTCCTCGGCGGAGCGGGCGATGGGTCCGATCTTGTCGAGCGTCCAGCTCAGCGGCATGGCGCCGTGGCGGCTGACAAGGCCATAGGTGGGTCGAAGACCGGTTACGCCGCAGAAGGCGCTGGGCGTCAGGATGGAGCCGGAAGTTTCCGAGCCGAGAGCGAAAGCGGCGAGGCCCGCGGCAACGGCGATCGCCGATCCGCTGGAAGAGCCACCGGACCACCGCGTGGTGTCCCAGGGATTGAGCCCCGGACCTGTGAGCGAGGCCGATGCGTACCGGTAGGTGGGGCCGCCGGCAAGCTCCACCATGGCGAGCTTACCGATGAGCAGCGCCCCGAGCGTATCCAGTTTCCTAAGCACGGTCGCAGTGGAGTCGAGAACCTGGGTAGCGTATGGTTTGGCGCCCCACGTAGTGGGATGGCCGCGCAGGCTGAGCAGATCCTTGGCTCCGTAGGGAATGCCCTGCAGAGGGCCGCGAAGGCGTTGGCGTTTCAAATCGCCGTCCACCTCGTTGGCCTTCCGTCGGGCAGCGCCGGTGAGCGGGAGCGCGAGTGCGTTGTAGCGGGGGCCGAGCCTCTCCATCCGCGCGCCGAATGCGGCGGCCAGTTCGCGGGCGGAGAAGTCGCCCTTAAGAAGACGCTGGTTCAGCTCGCTAATGGAGGAAAAGAAAATGTCGCCGGACAGAGCGGGCATGCGGAAAACCAGGTCAGCGGGAGTTAAGGCCGGAAGACGAATGCCGGCTCGACGGCGAACGGGAGATGAACGGCGTCGAGGGCGTGGGCATTGCTCTCGATCAGGCGCCGGGCCGCGTCGGATTCGGATTCTCCGGCAGCCTGCGGCGGGGAAGGGGATTGAGCGGCAGCGCCTGACATGGCCGCAAGGAGCGTCCAGTCGCGCCGGGTGAGCAAGGTCGGCATGAGTTCAGAATACAGCAGGCGGCGGAGGCGGCCCGTCCGGGTCACGATTGCCCGGCCAGTCCTTCGAGAGCGGCCTTTTCCATGGCCGAGCGCGGCGGAGCTTCGCCGGTCCAGATCTCGAACTGATGGGCGGCCTGCTCGATGAACATCTCGAGACCGGTGACCACTTCAAGCTTCTGTGCGCGGGCGCGGCGGATGAGCAGCGTCTCGAGCGGATTGTAAACCATGTCGAAGACGACGTCGGCCGGGATGTCGCCGTCGAAGAAACACTCCTCGATGCGGGGGAACATTCCCAGCGGGGTGGCATGGACGAGGACGTCGAAGTGGCGGTCGAGGGCTTGGGCGCGGGTGAGCGTTTCGGCGCCGCAGGCCTTGGCGAGAGCGCGCACGCGGTCGGTGTTTCGTCCGACAATGGCCAGCTTGGCGCCTGCCTCCGAGATCGCGTAAGCGGCGCCGCGGGCCGCGCCGCCATTGCCGATCAGCAGCACTGTGGACTTGGCCAGCCGAACGCGCTTTTCGAGCGGCTTCAGCACGCCGAACGTGTCGGTGTTGGAGCCTCGCCATTTTCCGGCTTTGCGCCACACCGTGTTGACGGCGCCAATGCGGCGGGCCAGGGGATCCACGATGTCGAGGCAGCGGATGACTTTCTGCTTATGAGGGATGGTAACGCTGAAGCCGGCCACGGGGAGATCGCGCGCCAGGACGAAGAAATCGCGCAACTGGCCGGACGGTACGAGAAACGGCACATACACGGCGTCGAGGCGGCGGACCTGGAAGGCTCGATTATGAATGGCCGGGGAAAGGGAGTGGCGCACCGGATCGGCGATGACGCCGAAGATGCGGGCGGAGCGGGTGAATTTCTCAAGGCGGTAGAGATGGCGAAGGTTTCGGGCGCTCACCTGGCCGGCGGCTGTGCCGGGGGCGGTGCTGGGAGCCGCATAGGTGAACAGGCCGCCGAAGGCCGGCGAGAGGACGCGCGTGGGGAAACCCGTTTCACCCATGGCGAGCACCACCAGCGGCGTCTTGGTTTGGGCGCGGGCCAGAGCGAGGACGCGGAGGTTGTCGGAGGGCTTGCGCGCGGTGGTGACGATCTTGTAGGCGTCGGCCGGGATGCGGCTCATGCGGCGGAGCACGGCATCCACCGAGGGAGTGCCCTCGTAATTGTGGTAGGAGATCACGAGGTACGTGAGCCCGCGGAGAACATCGGCGCGGGCGCGGGCGCTTTCCGCGCTCTCAATCTCCAAATCGACGGCGCGGGCTCCGGCCTCGACCGCATCGGAAAGCAGTTGGACTTCCTGCTCAATGCTGCCGTTGAATTTTCCGTGATTCTGGTGGCGGCGGCAGGTGGCCAGAATGGTGCACTCCGGATGCGCCTTGAGGAAAAGGCGGATGGCTGCCGGACCTTCGGCCGGGCGGGTCAGGTGATCGAGGCGGAATTCGAGAAAGGTTTCTCCGGCACGCGCCTCGGCGGCGGCGTGATCGAGAAGCGTGTCGGTGGAGGGAAAGCCCAGGGCGATGCAGATGGTGGGGAAGGAGGGGCGCTCGGGCATGGCGGCAGGGCGGGTTCAGGATAGCACACCGGAATCGTAAGCCTAGACGGTCATGACGCTGTCGGATTCGGCGTGGCTGCGGCGCGTTCGGACCAGGACTGGAGAAGCGATTCGGGAGTCGGTGTTTCCACGCGGCGGCAGCCCTGATCGAGAGCGGCCAGAGCGGACTCCAGATCGGTCACCGCGGGCGCTTTGAGCAGCAGACGGTCTCGGGAGTGAGTCTTGAGCAGCTCGATCGACGACATGCCGCTCGGCGAAACGTAATCGCATTCGGCGCGCCGGAGGATCCGGCAGGCAAGCATGAGCAACTCGTCGTCGAGCGCCGGGGTGTCGAGCGAAACTTTCAGCACAGCGCCGGCCTCGTGGCACGCGCGCGCGAGCTGAAGCATTTCCATTTCCAGGTATTGGAACTGGCGATCCCGAAGTTTGGCGAGGCTGAGGGGCGTCTCGATTTCCCGCGCCCCGCGGCGCAGCAGGTCGGAGGCGGCGTAGAGCTTGCTGGAGGTGGTACCGAAACCATGCGGATAATCGACTACGCCGGCCACTGGAACAGCGCCGGAAACGACGCGAACCGCCGCCTCGACGTCGATGGGCCTGACCGTCACGCAGGCCAGCCCGAGACGGGCGGCTAGCGAACAGCCGGCTGCGGCTTCGGATGCGGTCAGTGACGGCGCAAGAAGCGAATATTCCAGACGGCCGGCGAGAGACTCGGAGGTTTCCATGAACAGGAGAGGCGGCTCAGATTCCCGCTTTCGGCGGCGCGCCGTATGCGCCCGTCGAAAGCCGGCAGCTCAACCGTCTCTGTGTGGCTAGCGCCGCCGCTTGGCTGGGGCCGCGGTGAGCCCCAGTTCGCGAAGTTTCGCCTTTGCCTGAGCCGCCGCATCGGTGTCGGGATACTTGCTGACCACGAGGCGGAATTCCTTTACGGCGGCATCACGCTGTGAGAGCTTCAGCAGACTATTCCCCTTCATGTAGTGGGCGTCGCCCGTCTTATTGTTTTCCTGGAACTGCTCGATGACGGCATCGAAGCCTTTCACCGCGTTGTCGTAGTCGCCCTTTTTGTAATAGATGTCGCCGATGTAAAACTGGGCGTTGGGTGCGAATTGCGTGTTCGGGAAGCAGCGGGCGTAATCGCTGAACTCCTGCATGGCGAGATCGTAGCTGCCGGCGGTGTAATCGCGCCGGGCGTTGGAGTAAGTGGTGTCGGCCTGTAGCGCGGTGCAGGAGGCCCCTGCCGGAGGGGCCGAGGCCATGCCACCCGGGGGCGCGGCCGCTCCGGGCGCGGGGAGCGGATTGTTTCCGAGCTGAATCTGCTTTTGCAGGTCCTGGATCTTGGCGTCCATCTTGCTGATGCGGCCGTTCATGTCCAGGATGGTCTCCTTCAGTTCCTGGAACGACTGGGCCATCTGATCGAGGCGTGTGTTCAGCGTGGCCACCGGAATGGTAGCGGAATTTTGCAGGTCCTTCAGTGCGGATTGTTGATTGCTGGACATGACGGCGACCTGCGTGTTGGTGGCGCGGGAGGTATCGATGGCCTGCTGGATGAGGGTTTCGAGCTTGGTGAACTCGCTGCCCTCTTTGTCCTGAATGGCCTTCACGTTGTCCTGAATGGTGGCGATGTCGCGCTGCATCTCGGCGAACTGCTCTTTTTTCTGAGCGTACGTTCCCGAGACCCCAAGCAGCGTCACGATGGCCATGCGAAACAATTTCATTTTCGGCTCCTGTGCCGGTGCGCACCCCGAAACAAAACTGCGCCCGGCCGCGGGTGAATCTCATGCGGAGAAGGCGAACCTGGTCATGCGGGCCCGCCTTCCCTTCTTTCAGCTTAGCTTGAACGCCGGCCGCTTCGCGCAGGCCGGGGAGAGTCTACTGGCCTCCGGCGGAGAAGTGAGCGCGGCGATTGCGCTGGTAGCAGCTCTCGTCGGCGTCCGTGCAGACGGGCTTCTCCTTGCCATAGCTGATGGTCTTCAGGCGGTCGCCCGAGACGCCAAGCTGGACCAGGAACTCCTTGGCCGCGTTGGCGCGGCGATCGCCCAGGGCGAGATTGTACTCGGCCGAGCCGCGCTCGTCGCAATGGCCTTCCACGGTGACGGCGATCTGAGTGTCGGCGCCGAACACCTTCTTCAGCACGTCGGCGTCACCGGTGAGCACCTGGCGGGCATCGTCCCGGATGTCGCTCTTGTCATAGTCGAAGTAAGCGTCCTTCACCTGGCTGTTGATGATGTCGAGCGAGGACTCGGTGGCCGGCGGCGGAGGCGGTGGAGGCGGCGTGGTGACGTTTACCGTCACCGACTCGGTGCTGGTGCCTCCCGGACCCTTCGCGGTCAGCGTGTAAGTGGTGCTGTCGGTGGGATAGACCTGGCGCTGGCCCGAGCTTTGCACGGCGCCGACGCCCTGATCGATGGACATATCGGTGGCATTGCTGATCTGCCAGCGAAGCAGTGCGGACTGGCCCTTCTGAATCGAGGTTGGCTCGGCGCTGAATGTGATCGACGGCTTTTCAGGCGGGGGAGCGGACGGCGCGGCGGCCGCGGCTGGTGCGGGCGCCGGAGGCGGCGCGGGGGCCTTCTTCTTGCAGGCGGATGCAAACACCAGCAATGCGAGCGCCACTGATGCGGCACTGGCGCTCCGAAAGCGCAATCGGGAATTTCGGCTCATCCTGTTCATTTCTCCTTACTTTTGATAGTCATTTTATACACTAATTTGCAACCTTGCCCCAAACGGGCTTTTCGTTGTTGCCTTGCGTCGTCAATTGATGCTGCCCGGTTCCATCGGCCAGCATCGTCCAGATCTGGTTGGTGCGGCCTTGGCGGGAGCTGTAAACCAGGTGAACGCCGTCCGGCGCCCAAGTGGGATTTTCATTACGGCCCGCGCCATGCGTGAGCTGCTGGAACTCGCGAGTTCCGACGTCCATAATGAAGATGTTGTAATTGCCCGGCTCGAAACCGCGGGTCCAGGCGAAAGCGATATGGATGCCGTCGGGATTCCACGAGGGGTTCACCGCTTCGCCCTCGCCTGTGGTGAGGCGGCTGGCGTCGAGGCCGTCGGTGTTCATCAGGTAAAGCTGCGGAAAACCACCCCGTCCCGACACGAACACATAGGACGACCCTTTCGGATTCATCTTGGGCTCGACCTCGATGCTGCGCGTGGATGTGATGCGGCGAAGGTTGCCGCCGTCGAGATCGCACTCGTAGACCTGTGAAACGCCGCCGGAAGCTGTGGAATAAAACAAAAGGTGCTGGCTATCCGGCGTGAAATCCGATGCCGCGTTCATGGAAGCATTTTGATTATAAAACGGCAGGCGGCGTCCGCTGGCGAGCGAGTGGATGAAGATTTCCGGCCTGCCGTGCAAGTACGTGGTAAAGGCAAGTCTGCTGCCGTCCGGGGATACGACGGGGAATGTGGTGATGGAGCGGTAATCGGTGATCTGCTTCTGATTGGAGCCGTCATAGTCCATGGACCAGATTTCCTTGTGGCCCGTGCGGTCGCTGACGAAATAGATCTTGGTTCCGGCAAGGCCGGTGGCGCCGAAGCGGGCCAGAATATCGGCGGCGAACTGGTCGGCCACGCTATGCGCGCCGGCGTCGTTGAGAGAGCCGAGATAGACCTTCCCGATGGCTTGGGCATTGCGCAGATCGGGCTGGTGGACGTCATAGAGCCATCCGAACAGCACGATCTGGCCGTTCTGCACCGCCGTGTAGCCGAAAGCAAGGTAGTTGGCTGAGACCGGCGGCGAGGACCAGTCGGTGAGCCAGATGCCCTGGCTTTGGCCGCCGGCGGGAGGTTTGAAGTCGGTGGGCTGCTGCGGGATCCGGAGAGGCATGACGGTTTTTGCGGCCATCTGGAACTGGCCCGAGCTCTGCAGATCGCCAAACAGGGCGGCATTGAACGTGTCCATATACTTCTGGGCATCGCCCGAGCCCCGGAAATCCGGGACCGCGATGACGGGCTTTTGCCCGCCTTTGATTTCGATCAGATTGCGCTGCGTCTGGGCCAACAGAAGCGTGGTGGCGGCCAGCGCCGCGGCCGTGAGAAAGAGATATTTCTTCATCGTCGTAGTTGGAACAGAATTTCCATGGGTGCCGAACTGTAGCCGCCGGGAAGGGCGGGGAAGGGCGCGGCGTCGAGAATGGCGCGCTGCGCCGAATAGTCGACAGCGGGGATACCGCTGCTTTGAAAGAGACGGACCGCGGAGATCGACCCATCCTGGCGGATTTCAAAATCGATCACGACGGCAGGGGCGGTGGACACCCGGGGATCCACTTGCGTTGTGTCCCACTTCTGGGCGATGCGCTGCTTGACCAGATCCAGATACCAGCCGAACTGGTTGCCGAGCGCGCTGTTGGTATTGGCGCCAATGCCGCCCGCTCCCTGTTTCTGGATCATGCGCGTCACCAGCGCCTGGCCCACGCTGCTGGTAACCTGATTCGGCTGCACGGGCTGGGCGTGGAAACGCTGGCGGTTCTGCTCGATGCGCGAGGGCTTCCTCGGCTCCGATTTGCTCTTCAGCGAAACGGCGTCTTTATCCGGCGCCGGCTCGCGTTTGCGGACCTCGGGCTTCTCCGGGACCGGTACGCGGGAAGGCGTGTCGTTGGCGAGCGGATTCGCTATGCCGGCGCGCGCGGGGAGAGGAATGGTTGTCACGGCGCTGATGCCCACCGAACCTCCGCCGAGCGGCTCCGGGCTGCCGAACATCCCGGTGTGCGTTCGCGCCCACCAGCCGTAAACGAAGAAGGATGCGAACACGGCGACATGGAACACAACCGAGCCGAGCAGCGGGCTGCGCAGCGACTCGCGTTCATCCAATATGTCGGCGTGTGGCATTATCCCCGCCCTGCCTTGTCCTCCGGTTGTAGCACCACGTTGACTTTCAGCTTCGCCTCATTCAAGGCGTTGATCACCTGCGCCAATGCGTCGAATATCGTTTCCTTGTCCGCCCGCAGATATACCTCGGTCGCGCCGGGGAACCGCTTGCGGACCTCCTGGCCCAGCAGATTGATGTTCACCGGCTTTTCATTCAGGTACGATTCTCCGGTTTTCTTCACGCTGATCACCGGAAGCTCCTTGTTCGTATTGCGGGTCTGCTTCACCTTCGGCACGTCGACTTCCAGGCCGAACTCCATGACGTGGGCGGTGAGCATGAAGATGATCAGAAGCACCAGAACGACGTCGACCAGCGGGATGATGTTGATCTCGGACAGCGTCCCGGTCCGGCGGAAGCGCTTCCGTCCAAGACCGCCTGTGGGCTCATCGAAGGAGAAAGCCAAGGATCAACCTCCGAACGTTCGCTCAGAAAGATTGAGGAACTCCAGCGCGAAGTCCTCCATGCGGGCGGCGAATTCCTTGATATCGTTTCCGAACAGGTTGTAGAAAATCGCGGCCGGAATGGCGGCGGCCAGACCGAGCGCGGTCGTGATGAGCGCCTCGGAAATGCCGGGCGCAACGGCGCGCAGGCTCGCCGAACCGGCTTGGCCGAGCCCCTGGAACGCTTCGATGATGCCCCAGACAGTGCCGAAAAGACCGATGAACGGCGATACGGTGGCAGTTGTCGCCAGCAGATTCATGTTCCGTTCAAGCTTCGCCAGCTCCTCGCTCATTCCAAGTTGCAAGCTGCGTTCGAGCGATAGCTTGTTGGCGAGGGTACCGGAAGCCTTCACCTGACGGTCGATTTCGCTATAGCCGAAATCGAAGATCGAAACCAGCGGCGAGCTGCGGTACTGCTCGCTGGCGAGAGCGACTGCGTCCAGGGCGTTCGCCTTGCGGAAAGCGCGGAGAAACTGGCGGTTGGAGCGCCGCGCCCGGCCGAACACGCTCCATTTGGAAAAAATCACCGCCCAGGAAAATATCGAAAGGATCAACAGCAGCACCATGACTGCCTTCGCCACCGGGCTCGCGGCTTGTATGAGGTCCCAGATACTGAGTTGTAAGAGGAAGAGTGCGGCGGGCGGTTGTGGCAACCAGTCTCCTTTCAGTGTCCCTTATCTATCATAATCCCGCCGTGGCACATTTCGCGGCATTAAACAAAATTAAGTCATCATGTTTCATTGCCGCCCGGGACCGGCCGGGAGGCGCGCAAGCCATGATGAGTGCTCTCGCCGCGGGCCGCACTATAATCGGGTTCGAGTGCTCGTCGATCTGGTGGTGGAGAATTACGCGGTCGTGGAGCGGGCGCGCGTCGCCTTTCACCCGGGGTTGAACGTGCTGACCGGGGAAACCGGCAGCGGCAAGTCTCTCGTGGTGGACGCGCTCGCGCTGCTGTTCGGAGGGCGTGCCTCAGCCGACATGGTCCGCTCGGGCGCCGAGAGGGCGCGTGTGTCGGGAGTGTTCGAACCCGGTGCCGCTGGCGGGTTGAACCGGATGCTGGAAGAAGCGGGGGTCGAAATCGAGGATGGCGAACTGCTTCTGGAGCGCGAAGTGTATGCCAACGGCAAATCGCGGGCCTTTGCCGGCGGCCGGAGCGTCACCGCGGGCTTCCTGCGGTCGATCGCGCCGTACCTGGGCGACATCCACGGGCAGAACGAGCAGCAGCAGCTTTTCGCGCCATCGTTTCAGATGGGGCTGCTCGACCGGTTCGGCCAGGCCGTGGAACTGGCGGCCGAGGTGGGGGAATCCTACGGCGTCTGGGCCGGACTGAATCGTGAGATCGCCGAGATGGAGGCCACCGAACAGGAACGGCTCCGCCTGGCCGATCTGTGGAGCTTCCAGAAGCGCGAAATCGAGGAAGCGGCGCCGCGGGCGGGCGAGGACGAGGTACTCGAGAACGAACGGCGGGTGCTGAAAAATGTAGCCCGCCTGCAGGAAAGCGCCTCGGACGCCTATACGGCGCTCTATGACGCTCCGGAAAGCGCGTTCTCGCAGCTTCGCGCCGCGCTGCGCCGCATCGAGGAGCTGAGCCGGATCGACTCGACGCTCGGCGGCATTATCGAGCCGCTGCGCTCGGCCTCGATCGCCGTGGACGAGGCATCGACGGCGTTGGCCGGATACCTGTCGCGGCTGGAAGCGGACCCCGGACGGTTGGACGCGGTGGAGGAGCGGCTGGCGGCGCTCGACAAGCTGCGGCGCAAGTACGGCTCCACGCTGGAGCAGGTGCTGGCATTTCTTGAAAAAGTGCGGGCCGATCTCGAAGCCGTCGAGCATTCCAACGAGCGCCGCGGCGAGTTGGCTAAGCGGCGGGCGGCGGCTGAAAGCAGGTTCCGCGACGGCGCCGCGCGGCTCGGCAAGGCAAGGCGGGCGGCGGCTGTGCTGCTCGAAAAGAGGCTGGAACAGGAGTTGGCCGCGCTCGCGCTGGGCGGATCGCGATTCCGGGTGGTGGTGGAGGATGCCGGCTGGTCGCCGCAGGGCGCCGACCGGGTCGAGTTTCTCATTTCGGCCAATGCCGGCGAGGAACCCCGCCCGCTCGACCGCGTCGCCTCGGGCGGCGAACTTTCACGTATTGCGCTGGCCCTGAAGACCTGCGCCGGCGAACCCGATGGGGCGCTGGTCGAGGCCAGAACCCTGGTGTTCGACGAGGTGGACGCGGGCATTGGCGGGGCAGTGGCGGAGACCGTGGGCCGCCGGCTGAAGAGGCTCGCCGCTTCGAACCAGATCCTTTGCGTGACGCATCTGCCCCAGGTGGCCAGCTTCGGGGATCATCATTTTCGCGTCGAGAAGCGCGAGCTGAAGGGCCGCACCGTGGCCGAGGTGGAGGAGTTGAGCGACGAGGAGCGGCGGCGCGAGATCGGACGGATGCTCTCCGGCCAGCGCGTCACCGAGGAGGCGCTCCGCCAAGCCGAGCAACTCATCCGGATGAGCAGCCGCGGCTAACCTCGGCCGCGAGGCCAAGGGCCCGCGAAAAACCGCGGCCAATCGTTCAATAATAGAAAGGATGTCAACAACGTCTTCCATCGCGCAGGCCACCGAACGGGGTCTGGCCGAGCGCATTTCCTTGATCAGCGAATCCTCCACGATGAAGGTGGCGGCTGAAGCCGGCCGGCTCCGTGCCGCGGGCGTGGATGTGGTGGACTTCGGCGCCGGCGAGCCGGACTTTCCGACGCCGGACAACATCAAGCAGGCGGCCGTCCGCGCGATTGAGGCGAACTTCACCAAATACACGCCCGCCGGCGGCACGCTCGAGCTGAAGCAGGCCGTCTGTGAGCGGCATCGCGCCGACTACGGCACCAATTACACGCCCGCCGAATGCCTGATCACCGTCGGCGGCAAACATGCCATCTTCAACCTGACGCAGGCGTTGGTCGACCCGGGCGACGAGGTGATCATCCCCGTGCCCTACTGGGTCACTTATAAAGACGTGGTCAATTACGCCGGCGGCCGGTGCGTGTTCGTGCCCACCGACGAGGCGCAGGGCTTCACGTTTACTGCCGACACGCTGGCTCCTCACATCAACGCCAAGACGAAGATGATGATCATCAATTCTCCGTCGAACCCGAGCGGCGCTGTGCTGAGCCGCGAGGAATTTTCGCGCATTCATCATCTGGCTTCAAAGCACGGGATCTGGCTGCTCACCGACGAGTGCTACTGCCGCTTTTTGTATGAAGATGCCCCGTTCTCGGTCGCCGCGGAACCTGGAGCGAAGGACAACGTCCTGGTGGCGGGCTCGCTCTCGAAAACATACGCCATGACCGGCTGGCGCATCGGCTTCGTGCTGGGGCCGAAACCGGTGATCTCCGGGATGGCCACGCTGCAAAGCCATTCGACCTCCAATCCGACCTCGATTGCGCAGAAGGCGGCTGTTGAGGCGCTGCGGGGTTCGCAGGATTCGATTCCGCTGATGTTGGCCGAGTACCGCCGCCGCCGGGACCACGTGCTGGACCGTCTCCGCGCGATTCCCGGCGTGAGGATTGTCGAGCCTAAGGGCGCTTTCTACGCCTACCCGAACGTGTCGGTTGCCTTCCGGCGCGGCATCGACTCCGCATTCGCCTTCAGTGAGCGGTTGCTTGCCGAAGCCCACGTGGCCGTGGTTCCCGGCGAGGCATTCGGCACCGACCAGCACATCCGGATCTCCTACGCGACGTCGATGGAGGAATTGAGCCGGGGCCTGGACCGGATCGCCGAATTCATCGGGCGGTATTCGGCGTGAGCGGCGCGCCGGGCGCGCTCCGGCGTCTCAGGCCGGAATTCAAGGAGAAGGTCTGGGGCTCGACGCGTCTGGCGCCCTGGTATGCCGATGCCGCGTACAAGGTAGGTGAGGTATGGTTGACCGACCCTGCCGGCGGCGGCGCGCCCCTGCCGCTGTTGGTGAAGTTTATTTTCACCAGCGAGAACCTCTCGGTGCAGGTCCACCCGGACGACGAGTTCGCGGCGCTGCAAGAAAACAGCCGCGGCAAAACGGAAATGTGGCACGTCCTGCGGGCCGATCCGGGAGCGCGGATCGCACTCGGACTGCGCGAGACGGTGAGTAAAGAGCGCCTGCGCGAGGCATCCGTAAGCGGAGAGATCGAGGACCTGCTCCGGTGGTACGAAGCCGCGCCCGGCGACACCTACTTCGTGCCCGCCGGTACGGTGCACGCCATCGGCAGCGGCCTGGTGATCTGCGAGATCCAGCAGGTGTCCGATGTCACCTACCGTTTGTACGACTACGGCCGCCCGCGCGAGCTGCACCTGGAAAAAGCAACGGCCGTTTCGCGGCCCGAGCCGCATCCGGGCAAGCAGATGGCGGTGAAGCAGGGCGATGGCTCGTACCTTCTGGCCAAGTCCGCGTACTTCCGCACGGAGTTGTTCGAGGTCCAGCGTGCCATCGAGCGGGTAGGCACCCCGGAGGCGTCCGAAATTCTGATCGCCATCGAAGGACGGGGAAAAATTGCCGGCGAGGCCTTCAAGGCCGGGGAAGCATGGCTGGCGCTGCCGGAAGCGCCCGCTTACCGGATCGAAGCCGAAGGCACCGCGCGCTTTCTGCGCACCAGGGCTCCGTCCAGCGAGTAATCGCCGTCGCCATTCATGCGTGCCGCTGCAGGGCAGGCTGGCGGTTGAGGCGGCGGCCAATCGCCGTGGACAGTGCCAGGACGCTCGAAACCGGCACCAGTCCGGCCAGGCGATGTTTGCCGATGGCGTCGAGGCCGAGTGAGGCGAGGCAGCCGCACTGCCTGCAGTCCGGATCGCCGCCGAGCTGGCACGGCGTAACCGGCGTCTCCAGGTCGGCCGACAGGCACGTGGTGAGTTGGGCGAAGATGCATTCGGATGGCGATTGAGGGGGATCGAGAAATCCCGCGAGCGCTTCGTCGGCCACGGCGATCTTCGGATAGCGGGACCGTGCGGCCGCGATGGCGGCGACTGCAGCCCGCCGGTCTTCCGGCAGCAGGCGCTCCGGCGACTCCTCGCCCTGTTGCGGTGTGTAAAGGCTGAACCAGATGTTCTTCACGGCGCCCTGTGCCGACCAGAAACGGCTGAACTCCTGGATCGCATGCGGCACCGCGAGCATCTGGCGCGTAATCGTACAGTGGACGATGACGTGCTGCCCTTCGATGTGCTTCAGGATGCGCTCGTAGGTTGCCGGGCTACGCCGAAGATCGTGCTCCGGCTGAAGGCCGTCGATCGAAACTGCGACATGGAGGCGCTCCAGGCGCGCCCAGCCCGCTGGGATCGGCCGGACGGCACTGGTCACAACCATCGTTTCAATGTCCATACGGTCCAGTTCGGGCAGGATTCGATCGAGCTCGCGATAGCGCACCAGCGGCTCGCCGCCGACGATCGAGACATGGATCGGGCGTTCGCGCTCCACCAGTTCGAGCACGCGCCCAACCAGGGCCGCGCCGCTGAAGTCGCTAAGCTGGCGCAGTTCCACCATGCCGCCGAGATGCTGTGGCTGATACGCGTAGCAACCCGGACAGTGCAGCGGACATTCCTTCGTAATCTCGATCGACAACAGGGGCTGGCGGCCCTGAAGAATCCGGCGCCAGGCAAGCAGGATGTCGGATGTAGTCATTTCTTCCCTAGGCCGGCGGTTAAAACGAGGCGTCCGGGTGAAGACAGCATGCGTGAGTGTAGATGCGCTTCGCTGGCCGGTAGTTTCGCCCGGGAGGCGCGATAAAGCGGGAATTGGCGCGGTAATCCTCGCGATTCGTCACGTTTTGTCCATCATCTTACTCTGCCAGTGCGGCGAGTCAAAGCTCGGCGTGGGATCGAATGCTGGCGCGGTGCGCGGATCCTTGTCGAACGGCGCAATACCTGTCGTGTTCAGATACCACACCGCAAGCCGGCGCTCGAGTTCATGCTGAACGGAGGCTAACCCAGGTTCGCCGTACCGGTTGTGAATCTCACCGGGGTCGCGGATGCAGTCGTATAGTTCGCTTTGGCCGGCCGGACGGAGAACGAGCTTGTATTCGCGCGTGTGGACCATCGCGCATCGCGAGATGGTTTCCGGATGTTCGAGCTGCAGGCGCGATTTGGGTGCGTAGAGAGCGGACGGCGGCATGGGCGGCTCGAAACACTGTGGCTCATATATGTTGTATCCGCCCTCGGCGAACGCTGCTCGGTCCGCGTCTCCCGCCTGCCCGTGCAACTGCGGCGTCAGCGAGCGGGCGAAGTGCGTATGTTGTGCGCGTATGCCGGCCAATTCGAGGCAGGTCGCCATCACGTCGTAGAGTTCCACAAACTCCCCGGCCGTTTGGCCCGGCGCTCCGCCAGGAATACGCGCAATGAGCGGTACATGGGTGAGGACGTTGTCCAGTGCGCTGGGCCATTTCTCCACCAGTCCGTAGTCGCCGGCCCAGTCGCCGTGATCGGAGAAAACAAAGACGGCGGTGTCGGCCGCGTGGCGGCTGCTCTCGAGTGCATCCAGAAGTTGACCGAGCAGCCAGTCCGTGTAGCTCACCATGCCGAGGTATACCGAGTGGATCTTGCGGAACGTGCTCTCTGGGAGATTCTCGATTCCGTAGGCGCGCCGTATCGCCGCCTGGAAATCGGGCTTTTTCGGAAGGGCGGCCGGGAGCAGGGGTGCGATCGAGGCCGGCGCGTAAAGGTCATGGTATCCGCGGGGAGCCGAGTAGGGCGGATGGGGCGACGATAGCGGGAGGAAAATACAGAACGGACGATCGCTGGCCTCGCGTTCGAGGATGCGCTTGGCGGCCGAAACGTTGCGATAGTCGGCGGTGTGGCGCGGATCGCCGCCTTCCGGGTAAAGGAAAGTTCGCACACCTGCGTCCGGACCCGCGTGGGAAGGCGCCGGCGCCGGCCGCGCGGGCTCTGCGCCTTCCCAGGGGAAGTAGTTCCACTCAGTGACGCTGGAGGCGAACGACTCCGAGGCCAGAGCGTCGTTCTTCCCGTACCAAAACACGTCGTAGCCGTTTTGTTTCAGGTACCGGAACAGGTTCGGCTCCTCCGGGCGGAGGAAATAGTAGAGACTGCGATGCCCGCGTACGCTGGCCGGCCAGCCGGTGAGCAGGCTGCATCGGGAGGCACCGCAAACCGGATACTGAACGTGGCAGTTGGCAAAGCGTGTGCCCGAGACGGCCAGCCGGTCGAGGTTTGGCGTGCGGCAAACGGGGTTGCCGTAGCAGGACAGAGCATCGGCGCGAAGCTCGTCGGGCATGAAAAGTATGAAGTTCGGTCTGCGGCCCGGCGGTGGCGCAGTGCCTTCAGCGGCCTGAGAAGACGGCCCGGCGGCGAGCGAAGCGCCGGCGGCGCCGAGAAATGAACGGCGAGACAAAGCAGGGTCGGGCATGGCGGGGGTTCCGCTCCGCATTGTATCGAGGCGGCGAGGGCCGCTCAGGGCGCCACTTCTAGAGTGATGGTGACAGAGGCGTGGACTTCGATGGTGCCGGCTTCCACCGGAGTCGATGCGCGGGGCGCGGCCATCTGCATCGCCATCATCGGACGGATCGGCTGGCCGGCGTCGGCCTCCGCCGAAAGAATCGAGACGACTTTGAGGCCAAGCGCGCGAGCGATGGACTCGGCGCTCGATTGCGCCTTGCGTGCCGCCTGTGCCAGAGCCTCGGCCCGGACCGCTTGATCGTCTTTCAGAAGAAAGGTGATGGAGTTGATCTCATTCGAGCCCGCCTCGGCCGCGGCGTCGATGACCTTCCCGGTGATCGAGATGTCGTCCAGCGTGAGCTGGACAATATTGCTGGCCGTGTAGCCCTCGAGAAAAGGGCCTGCGCCATTTCGCGAAACGTAGCGCGGGCTCAGCGAGTAGCCAAGCGTGCGCAAGCGGCCCGCGCCGCCGACGATCGCCTTGCACTTCTCCAGCACCGCCGTTGATTGAGCGGCATTCCCAGCGGCCGCTTCGGCAGCCGTGCGAGCCTGTGTGAGGACGCCGATGTCGATCTGGACGCGGTCGGGCGCCGCCGCGGCTGTCGCTTCTCCCGTTGCGCGGACCGTATGGGTCGTCGAACGCTGCTGGGCGGCTAGCGGCAGCATGAGCAGGACGAGAGCGGCAACCGCGGACTTCATGTCACCACTCTACCAGCGGCGAGCGGCCACACAAGGCTGTAGGCTGGGAGAAGGGTAGCGGCGTGAAGGAGGAGTCCATGGACCCAGCGGCAACGGTTGCCATTCTCGGAGCGGGTAATGTTGGTTCGGCGCTCGGCCGCATCTGGAGCGGGCGCGGGCGGGAGATCGTATTCGGAACCTCGGACCCGAAGAGTTCCCGGATCGCGCAGGTATTGGCCCGCATGCCGGGGCAAGCGCGCGCGGTCAGTCACGCGGAGGCGGTGCGGGCGGCCGGTGTCGTCGTGCTGTGCGTGCCCTGGCAGGCCGCTAAGGACGTGGTGGCCGCGGCGGACGGCTTCGACGGCAAGATTCTCATCGACTGCACGAATCCGTTGGCGGCCGACTTGAGCGGCCTGACCATCGGCCTGGCCACGTCGGCCGGCGAGAGTGTCGCCGGATGGGCGCCGGAAGCCGAAGTGGTGAAGGCCTTCAACACCATCGGCGCCGCCTGCTTCGGTGCCGCTGACTTCGGCGGCCAGCGCGCCGATGGATTTTACTGCGGCGACAGCGCGGCCGCCAAGGAGACCGTTCGCGTGCTGATCGAAGAGACGGGTCTGAATCCGGTGGACGTCGGTGGGCTCAAACAGGCGCGACTGCTCGAACCGCTGGCGATGCTGTGGATCGACCTCGCCGTCCACCAGGGCTGGGGAGCCAATCACGGCTTCAAGCTGCTGCGCCGGTGAGCGGCTTCTGCGCGAATCCGTTCATGGATCTGAGACACTAAGGACGAATGCCGCGTTACTGGCGGGCCCGGCCGGCCCCGGCTCTCCTCACGGTTCTTTTTTCAACTGCTCGCCCCATGGCGCAGAACGTGTGCGAAGGCACGCCCGCAGGTTCGCCCTGCGACGTAACCATAGAGCTGACCGGCGCCGAGGCCGCCGCGCACCCGGACCCTTACCGCGACCTCGAACTGCACGCCGAACTTCGCTCACCGTCGTTCAAAACATACTGGATTCCTGCTTTCTGGGACGGCGGCCGAAAGATGGTGCTGCGCCTCACGCCGACCATCGAAGGCCAGTGGACATATAAAATCACCGGCGGCCTCGCGCGGCTTGACGGCAAAGAAGAGACCTTCCACGCGGCCGCCTCCGACGCGCCCGGCTTCGTTCACGCGGCCAATGTCCACCACTGGCAGACGGAAAACAAAAAAGCCCATTTGTGGTTGGGAGATGTCGCCGACCGGCTGGGGTTTGTCACCCGCGCCGAGTTTGACGCGCGCCTGGCGCAAACGGTGCAGGACAAGTTCACTCATCTGCGGCTCAGCGTACTCGGAGGCCGCGCGGACCGTGCGACGGTATTCGCCGGCGGCCGGCCAAACCTGGCCTATTTCGACGAACTCGACCGGAGGCTGAAAGCGGTAAACGCCTTTGGTATCGTCGCTGACCTGATGATCGCCGACACCCCGCCCGACCTCGTGGCCCTCGCGCCGGACGCGTCCGCACGAGAGTTCCTGATCCGGTTTCTCGCCGGCCGTTACGGTCCGCTCAACATCACCTGGCAGGGCGTGCGCGAGTTCGAAGGCCACCCCGGCAGCCGCGACCTTTTGAAGGAAATCGGTTTAGCGCTCCAGAAGCTGGACGGCTACGGCCATCCCCGGTCCACAAACGCGCTGCGGACCTCGGCGCCCCTGTTGGCCGACGGTTGGATGACGTTCATAATCGAGCGCAACACCGAGCCCGGCGATGACGAGACCGCGCAGATCGAGCACCAGCTTTACCCGGTGCCATTTGTCGGATTGACCACTGCCAAACGGCTGTGGGACGCGACGGCCGACGGCCAGTATCCGGTGTTCGAGGGCAAGCAGGAGTTCGAAGCCAAGATCTGGTACGACTTCGTCTCCGGCTCCCGCCACTGGGAACTGGAGCCGTATTACGACGTCGACGGCGGCCGAGCCGTAGCGCTCGAAGGCATCGAATATATCCTCTACGTGGACCACCCGGGCCCTCCGGTGGAGATTGAGGTGGAGCATCACGGCTACGACGTGGCCTGGCTGAACCCTCTGAACGGCGAGACGCAATGGGAGAAAAAGAAGTACCGGGGCGAGCATTACACCGGCCAGCCGCCCGACAATGCGCATCCCTGGGTGCTGCGTGTTTCGCGCGAGGGCACCAAGGAATCGATGCTGAGGTCGTACTATTTCGAATCGAAAGACCTGGCGATGCAGGAGGTCGAGAGCGACGCCGACAAGGTAGTCTACCAGGTAGTCAAACCTTCTTCCGATACGCTGAAGGTCGGCGAGCCGGTCGAATACCAGGCGACGCTGAAGCGGCAAACGCGTGCGACACGGTCGATGCTTTATCTGTGGGAGGGTGAGGTGCCGGGCGGAGAGGGATTCCGCGTACTGGGAAACGGAGCGCACGGTACGATGCGCATTCCGGACGATCTGACCTCCGCCTATCCGGCCAACATGGTTTTGCGAATTTATGGTTTGAACGCCAACGGCAAGCTTTATGAGGTGGGCCGTGCCGCCGGGATCTCGAAGTGATTCTTGCCATCGACACCACGGCGGCGTTCGGCAGCCTCGCCTTGTGCGACGGTGAGCGCCTGGTCGACGAAGTGCTGGTTCACGCACCGGACGGGTTTTCGGCGGTCCTGTTTCCGCGAATCGAGGACCTACTGAGGCGCCAAAGCTTGAGTCTCGCCGATATCGAGTGTTTCGCGGCCGCCATCGGCCCCGGTTCCTTTACGGGAGTGCGCGTTGGTCTGACCGCCGTGATGGGGTTGGCGGAGGCGTCGGGGCGGCCGGTGGTGGGCGTGTCGAATTTGCGGGCGATCGCTTCTTATGGAACCGGCGCGCTTCGGGCGGCGGTACTCGACGCGCGGCGCGGGGAAGTTTTCGGCGCGGTCTACAGCGCCGCGCTCGACCTGCTGCGCGATGAAGTAGTGGCGCCGTTCGGCGACTGGGCTGCCACCCTGCCCGCCGAGGGGATCGATTTCGTGGCCCAGGATTGGGCGCCATTCGCACCCGCCGTCAGCGGTACTCGCCTCGAGAGCGCGCCGGTGTCCCTGGCGCCGCGCGCCATCGCCGCGGCCGTCGGCCGGATCGCCGCGCGCGAGTGGAAGGCCGGCCGCGCCCGTAGCCCCGAGGCCCTCGAAGCCAACTACGTCCGCCGCAGTGATGCCGAGAAGATGTGGGCCGGGTGAGCGGCGCGGAGCTACAATGAAGGCGATGAAAAAGGCAGTGGAAGCGGCCGGCCCCGGATCCGCGCCCGCCTTCACCACGTTGAGCGGGCTTCCGGTAAAACAATCTTACGGGCCGGAAGACGTCGCCGCCCTCCATCCGGAAAGCGACCTGGGCCAGCCCGGCCAGTTTCCCTACACTCGCGGCATCCACAGCACCATGTATCGCGGCAAGCTCTGGACTATGCGCCAATTTTCGGGCTTCGCGACGCCGGAGGAAACCAACCGGCGCTATCGCTATCTGCTCTCGCAAGGCCAGACCGGCCTTTCCGTGGCCTTCGATCTTCCGACGCTTATGGGTTACGACGCCGACCATCCGACCTCGCTCGGCGAAGTGGGCAAGTGCGGCGTGGCCATATCTTCGCTCGAAGACATGGAGACCCTCTTCGACGGCATTCCGCTTGAAGACGTCACCGTCTCGATGACCATCAATTCCCCGGCGCCGGTCATCTGGGCAATGTACCTGGCGGTTGCCGAAAAGCGGGGCGCTTCGTGGGAGCGGATCTCGGGCACTCTTCAAAACGACATCCTGAAAGAGTTCATCGCGCAGAAGGAATATATCTATCCCCCGCGGCCTTCCATGCGCTTGGTGACCGATGTCGTCGAGTTCGCAACCCATCGCACGCCGAAGTTCCACCCGGTCTCGGTGAGCGGCTATCACATCCGGGAGGCGGGCTCGACCGCGGTTCAGGAGCTGGCCTTCACCCTCCGCGACGGCATCGAGTATGTGGAATGGGCGATCGAGCGCGGCCTGGCCGTGGACACCTTCGCGCCGCGGCTGAGTTTCTTCTTCAACGCCCACAACGACTTTTTCGAGGAGATCGCCAAGTACCGGGCGGCCCGCAAAATCTGGGCGCAAACGATGCGCGAACGATTCGCGGCGCGCGACGAGCGGAGCCTCAAGCTGAAAACGCACGCCCAGACCGCGGGCTGCTCACTCACTTGGCAGCAGCCCTACAACAACATCGTGCGGACCACTCTGCAGGCCCTGGCTGCCGTGCTCGGCGGCACGCAGTCGCTCCACACCAACTCGCTCGACGAGGCCTACGCGCTGCCGAGCGAGCACGCCGTCACCATCGCGCTGCGCACCCAGCAGGTGCTGGCTTACGAAAGTGGAGTGCCGGAGGTTGCCGATCCGCTCGGCGGCAGCTACTTTGTCGAGCATCTGACGCTCGAGGTCGAGAAGGCGGCGCGGGACTACATCTCCCGCATCGACGCCATGGGCGGAATGATTCCCGCCATCGAGCGCGGCTTCCCTCAATCCGAGATCGCCGATGCGAGCTATCGCTACCAGCACAGCGTCGAAACGGGCGAACGCAAGATCGTCGGAGTGAATGCGTTCGTCGAGACTGCCGAGGAGCCGCTCGAACTGCTCGAGATCGGCGACGAGTCGCAGAAGCTACAGGTAGCCAAGCTCGCCCGTCTCCGCGCCCGCCGGGACTCTGACGCCGTCGCGCGGGCCCTCGATGCCTTGCGCGAGGCGGCCCGCGGCACCGAAAACACTATGCCGCACATCCTCGATGCCGTCAAGAGCTACGCCACCGTGGGCGAGATCTGCGCCGCTCTCGGCGAGGTCTTCGGCGCCTACCAGGAAGCCAGCATCATCTGAGCCCGCCGCGCCGCTATTTACCCGACGCTCCGCTGCCCGACAGAAAGCCCAGCAGCGCCGCGTTGAACGGCCCGGCGCACTCCATCTGCGGTACGTGGCCGCAATGGTCCAGAAAGGCCGTCTGCGCGCCGGCGATGTCCTGCGCGTAAGCGTTGCCGGCGGCGATCGGCACCAGCGCGTCCTGTTTGCCCCACACCACCAGCGTCGGGGTCTTGATCGCTCCCAACTTGCCGTCGATGAAATCCTGGCCTGCCAAAATCGAGTCGATGAACCGGTCGATGGTGTAGCCGTCGCCCTTGCGCAGGTGGGCGGTGAAAAGCTGCTCCACCAGGGAGTCGGTCACCATGCTTTTGTTGGCGAGAATTGTGTTCAACACCAGCCGGGTGCCCTCGAGTGTCGAGGGATTCAATAACTCCATCCTCTCGCGCTTGGGAGGCTCGCCGCCCAACCGTTGGAACGAGTAACCGGCGGCGTCCACCAGCACCAGCCGGTCCACCATGTCCGGATGCGCGAGCGCGAAGCTTACCGCCGTCCAGCCGCCGAGCGAGTTGCCCACCAGCGTGGCGTGATCGATCTTGAGCGCCTTCATGAATCCGTACAGGAAGTCGACCAGCGTCTCCACACGGTAGTTGATCTGCGGTTTGTCGGAAGCGCCGAAGCCGATCTGATCGGGAACCACCACGTGAAAGCTTCGCGAGACCGCCGGCGTGGTGAAGGCCCAGTTGGAGGCGTCGCCGCCGAGTCCATGCAGAAGGATCACGTTGGCGCCCGAGCCCGATTCGAGGTAGTGGATCTTTTACCCGAACACAACGGCGTCATGGCCGGTTGCCGCCTGGCCGGCAGCGGTCACCGCGGCCAGGACGAGGAGGAGCGGGACGAAAATTCTTTTCATTTTTCCCTCTACCCGAGTACGCTACCATGATTCCGGTTTTCAAACTGGAGTCGCGGAAGGAAGGCGAAATGCGAAAGATTCTTGGATGTTTGCTTCTCACGGGAGCGGCCGCGGCGGCCGCGGGCAGCGGCTATCAGGCCGCGCGAACGCTGGCGATTGGAGGCGAAGGCGGCTGGGATTACGTCACGGTAGACGCGGCCGGCCGGCGGCTGTTTGTCTCCCACGGCAATGAGGTCGAGGTGGTCGACCTGAAGAGCGGGAAAGTCACCGGCAAAATTCCCGACACGCAGGGAGTGCATGGCATCGCCGTCGCCTCGGCGGCCGGCCGCGGCTATGTAAGCAATGGCCGCACCGACAACGTGACCATGTTCGACCTCAAGACATTGAAGACGCTGGGCACCATTCCGACGGGCAAGAAGCCCGACGCCATCATCTATGACAAAGCCGACGGCGTCGTGATGAGCTTCAACGGCGAAAGCGGCAGCACAACGGTGATCGACGCGGCAACCGGGAAGGTCAACGGCACCATCGACCTCGGAGGCGGGCCCGAATTCGCCGTCGCCGACGGCAAAGGGAAGGTCTACGTAAATCTCGAAGACAAAAGCGAGATCCTGCAACTGGACCCCAAGGCGTTGAAAGTGGACCAGCGGTGGCCCCTGAAGCCCTGTGAGGAGCCCTCGGCGCTGTCGATGGATCAGGCCAGCCGGCGCTTGTTTGTAGGATGCCGGAACAAGATGATGGCGGTGGTCGACGCCGACACCGGCAAGGTTGTGGCCACCGTTCCCATCGGCCGTGGCGTCGATGCCGGCCGTTTTGATCCCAAGACCAAGTTCGCCTTCGCTTCCTGCGGCGACGGAACAACCACTGTCGTCCACGAGGACAGCCCGGACAAATTCACCGTGGTCGACACGCTGACGACGAAGGTAAGTGCGCGGACCATGGAGTTGGACCCGGTGACCCACAACATTTACCTGCCGTTCGCGGAAGTGACTCCGGCTCCCGGCGGCGGCCGGCCGAAGATTGTCCCTGGCACATTTGCCGTGTTGGAGATGAGCCGGAAGTAGGGCCGCGAGCGCCGCTGTCCGCCGTTCAGAACATTGTGCGGATCAGTTCGTACTCGGCCTGAAACTCTTCCAGCACGATCGAAAGGTCCTGGCTGAGCGGCAGTCGCGACAACGCCTCTGCGTCCGGCCGGTCGGCTTCCGATGGCGACGCGTGGACTGTGGCCCCGGTCGAATTGATGTACTGATCCACGCTCCACACCAGCAGGCTCAGCGGAATTTCGGAGCCGGCGTGGCATGCGGGGTCGTTCTGAGGTTCGTGATGAAACCGCACGGCCTGCCGGATCGCCTCGGGAAGATTCCAAACCGCTAGCGCCTGCGCCGAAAGATCCGCGTGCGACCAGCCCAGCACTTCCATCTCGCAGTCCCGCAGCGTGCGCCCGCCGGCGGTGTAGAGATTGTCGATCTCAATGTATTCGTCCTTGAGCCCAACGGCAATCAGCAGCCGGCCGATATCATGAAAGAGTCCGGCGATGAAGGCACCTTCCGGATACTGTACCCGCAGCCTCTGGGCCGCGATATCGCTCAAAATCGCCACCGCCACTCCGTGCAGGTTAAATCGAGCCATCGACCACCCCGGCGGCGTCCGGACGTTGTTCCACATCCGGAATACCGACATGCCCAACGTGGCGTTCCGCAGCTTGTCGATGCCCAGCAGCGACACCGCGTGCCGCACCGAGCTCACGTTTCCCCGCCGCGCGTACAACGCCGAATTCACCAGCTTTAAGATGTTGCCCGCCAGCACCGTGTCCTTCTCTATCAGATCGGCGATCTTGGAAAATGACGCGTCTTCCTGCGACAACGTCGCTATCAGCCGGTTCAGGACGGGGGAAAACGGCGGCAGGCGGCCCAAACTCTTGAGTACCTGTTCCTGGTAGTCTTCGGCTTTCGCTGTGGCCGGCATTTCGTCCTTCCTGCCGCTCTTATCGGCCAAATTGCCGTCTCTCTTTAGGACGGGTCGGCGTGTATTCTGGTGAGGGATGCTCCAGCCAGACCCCGCTGCCCCGCCCGCGCCTCCCCCCGACGC
>VFSW01002357.1_pt1 | contig 28538 bp, 37 predicted proteins | sample 5358111 | NCBI WGS metagenome assembly VFSW01 (sample SAMN11554181, study PRJNA540505) | mine drainage metagenome | isolation source: sediment from site ElyBrook_90M | place: USA: Ely Copper Mine, Vershire, VT | collected 2017 | reverse complement strand
GTCATAGTTTGGACCTATTTGACCTGCAAAGTTAGATAGCATGCCTACGAGCATGAATATCGCGCTCATCATATTATTCAAAACAATTTATGTACGATATATACATTTCTGTGGCATTTGGCAAAATGGGATCCCGGCAATAAATAATAAAATAAGAAAAAGAGAGATCTAGTGCTGTTTTCTTGCTTTTTCCACTTGCTTTGCTCTTATGACAAAAGCAATGAATATTCCACCGAATATTGAGCCAGAGATTATGGTTGCACCAATGACACCATTAGCGTCAAGGTATGGCGTACCAGATCCAGCGTGTGGATTAGCTCGTACATCAGCTATTCTTGCTCGCGCTAGCTTCAACTGCTCTTCTAGAGTAATATGACCACCGCCCCCTACACCTGCGTACTGTGCCGCAGCGAATGGAGCAAATGACGACACTACGAAGAGAGTGAGTAGTGCAGCTCCAATAATTATTGGTTTGTTCATTCTATAGCACCTACTCAGAGTGACTCCTGTTTATATTTAACTCTTATGTAATTCAAAACTCCCGATCTGCAAGTAACGTTTATGTTTGCTGAAAAAACAAGCGCTACGTGGGCCGACTTCATTCACATCGACATGGAAAATCCCATTCCATAAGACCCGTCACCCCTAGTCCACCAACTTGGGTAAAGCAGACTCCAGGTGAGATAGAGGAACTAGTAGCAAAATATTCAAAAGAGGGACATACCCCAAGTGAGATTGGAATAAAGTTACGAGATCAATATGCGATTCCAATTACCAAGCAGATTGTTAAAAAATCAATAGTACAGATTTTGGAACAGAAGGGAGTCAAGCCAGATATGCCAGAAGACCTCAATAATCTTGTTACAAAGGCACTAGGTCTACAAAAACATCTAAAGGCGCACAAGTCAGACAGAAGAAACGTCAGATCACTTGAGTTGCTAGAGGCCAAAGTCCATAGACTATCATCATATTACAAAAAGATTGACCGCATTCCCAAAACTTGGAAATATAAGGCAGTCATTGCTCAACTTGAGTAATGAGCAAGCTTGATCAAGCGTTATCCTATTTTCATGACAAAGTTTCAGATTGTATAAAGTCTGGCAAGAATATTTCTGTGATAACCCATCTAGACTGCGATGGAATTACGTCTGGAAGTATTATCACAAAATCCCTCATCAGATCTGGAGCAAAATGCACCGTTAAAACAGTCAGCGAGTTTAGTAAAAATTTGGTTGACAGACTCAAAAACGATTCAAGACAATTTCACGTCATAACTGATCTAGGAGGAGGATTTGCAAAAGAGTTGGATAATGCGCTTGATGATAATTGGATGATTGTTGATCACCATCAGATCCCACAAGAAGAATTGGATAATGAAAGAGTCATCAATGCTTGGAAATATGACCTTGATGGCGGACTAGATGTATCGGCTGGTGGCATGTCATACCTAGTTTCAAACGCACTACATAAAGAAAACAAGGATTTGGCGTGGATTGCAGTAGTAGCTGCATTAGGAGATCGACAGGATCAGGGAGAAAAAAAATCTTTCACAGGTATTAATCTTGAGATTGCCGCAGTAGCAAAAAAGAATTACCAAGTTGAGATTGATCTTGACATACTTCTTGTAGGAAGAGAGACAAGACCCCTTCCTGATGCTCTTGCGTTTACATCACAGCCTTTCATAGAAGGCCTCACGTGGAATCGTGATGCATGTCTCTCATTGTTAAATTCATCTGGAATAAAATTAAAGGATGGCGGCAGATGGAGGGTGCCATCAGAACTTACCGAAGATGAAAAAAGAACTCTGTTACAGACTATTTCCAAATTCATCCCAAGCAAGAATGCTAGTGATATTATCGATGAGCTTGTTGGTTATACCTATACATTGGCAGGAGAGGACAGGCGAAGCTTCTTGCGTGATGCAAGAGAATTTTCTACAATGCTAAACTCGTGTGGTAGAATACGCAAAGCTGGAGTGGGCATTGCAATATGCATGGGAGATAGGACTAAGATGTTGCAAGAAGGAGAAGGTATTTTGTTAGAATATAGGACGTTTTTGAGAACATATATGAACACGTTATCAAGCGAGCGATGGAGGATAACAGACAACGGTCTATACATACTTGTAAATGGTGAAGGGTTGGTACCAGAAAATATGACAGGAGCTGTATCATCACTTCTGGGGGGCTCACAGAAAAACACTGGAAAAATAATAATACTTAGAACAAATGGTGAGGAAGGCACGATAAAATTCTCTTCACGAAAATCAACAGGATGCAAATCTGAAGTAAATTTAGGGCTACTCATGAGAGAATGTGCTGCAAGTGTGTCAGGAATAGGCGGAGGACACAATGCAGCAGCTGGTGCTAGAATTACCAAGGATAAATTAGATGAATTCCTAGATCACCTGCAAGAAAATGTCTCTAGAATGCAAAGTGCTAGTATTTCTAAATAATATCTCCGAGAAAAAGGCAGAAGCCATTCACAAGGCTTTGGAACCTGACAATGTAGACTTTCCAAAAAACTTATCCTTTAAGATTGAAAATGACAAAGAAACATTGATTCTTACATTCGAGGGTAAAGGAAATATACGAATGCTGATTTCTACTATTGATGAAGTTCTTGAACAGACTCAAGTTATTCTGAGAGTGACTAGTTAATGCTTGATCCAAAACTCATCCGAGATAATCCTGACAGAATAAGAAATATGCTAAAAGCAAGAGATGTAGATTTTCCACTTGATGAACTCATAAAATTAGACAAAGAGAGAAGAGAGCTAATAATAAAAACAGATGAGCTAAGAAAAACAAGAAATCTAATATCAGTTGACATTGCGAATAAAAAGAAATCAAACAAAGACGTATCAAGCCTCATAGAACAAATGCACTCAGTCTCAGGTGAATTACAGAAACTAGAAGAGGTTCAGATCAGAGCTGAAGATTCCTACAAAAAACTTTCTCTGACATTACCTAACATGATTCATGAATCAGTTCCTACTGGAAAGGATGAAAGTGCAAACAAAGAAATAAAAAAATGGGGAAACGTACCTGTATTTGATTTCAAGATACAGAATCATATAGATTTGACGCAAAGTCTTGATCTAGTAGATCTTGAAAGGGCTGCAAAAGTATCAGGTGCAAGATTCTACTATCTAAAAAATCAACTTGTCAAGCTAAACCAATCATTAATCCAGTTTGCGTTAGATTTTCTATCTGAAAAGAATTACACACCTATCCAAACTCCCTACATGATAAACAAAAGTTCTATGGAAGGGGCAATAATAGCACATGATTTTGAAGATGTCATTTACAAGATTGATGGAGAAGACCTCTACCTGATTGGAACATCAGAACATGCAGTTGCTTCAATGTATGCAGACGAGATAATAGAAGGAAGTAGATTACCCCTCAAATATGCTGGAATCAGTTCATGTTTTAGAAAGGAAGCAGGAGCTCATGGTAGGGATCAGAAAGGAATATTCCGGGTCCATCAATTTGAAAAAGTAGAACAGTTTATTTTTTCAAGGCCAGAAGAATCGTGGAGCGAACATGAAAAAATGCTGTCAAACGCAGAGGAATTTTATCAAAAAATTGGGGTGCCATATAGAGTCATGTTGCTTTCAAGTGGCGACATGGGAAAAGTTTCTGCAAAAACATACGATCTAGAGGCATGGATGGCAGGCCAGAATGATTACAGAGAGATCATCTCTTGTTCCAATTGCCTTGACTTTCAGGCAAGAAGGCTCAAGATAAGATTCCGCGATAAAACCAATGAGCAACCACAGTATCTACATACGTTAAACAGCACTCTTGTTGCAACTACAAGAACAATGGTTGCAATACTAGAAAACTTCCAAACAAAGGATGGACACATATCCATACCAAAGGTTTTACAAAAATATGTTGGTATGAGTACAATCTAAAATGTCGTACAAGGTTATCATGGTTTCAAGTCATAAAAAGGAATTGGCGAGTTAGCGGTTGATTTTACATTTTCTTGTTCATAATATCACTATCGATCCACCAAGTTACCAGTGTCAGTATTGACATAACTTATATTTTGGCTTAAAAGGTTGATTTTAGTTGGCACGCCAAAAGACTACAAGGGTCAAAGACAAGTGGAGAGAGAAAAAATGGGTTACGGTTATTGCCCCTTTAGCATTCAATAACGCGCCTATTGCATACATCCCTATAACTGACGATGAAAGTGCAGTCGGTAGAGTTGTTGAAGTTACATTATTTGATATTGTAAAAGGCGATCCTTCTCAACATCAATTCAAGCTTTACTTCCAAATAAGCAAAGTGGAGGGAGATACTGCAACTTCGATCTTTAAACGATACGAGTACGCCAAGGAATTTCTTAGAAGCCTTGTGCGACGTGGTTCTTCCTTGATTAACCTGATTGGAGACGTAAGAACTAAGGATGGGTATCTTTTCAGAATCAAGATTATTGCCTTAACTCAGAAAAAGCTTAACACCTCAAGAAAGCATGCCCTGAGATTGATTGCAAAAGATGTAATGGCAAAAACTATACCGGAAATGACAATAGACCAGTTTATCCAAGCTACGGCCTTTGGTAAGATAAATTCCGACATAATGGCAGCAGTTAAGAAAGTAATTCATGTAAGACATGTAGGAATCGAAAAGGCAAAACTCATCAGGACTGCAGAAGCAGAGACAGTTCTGTTGCAAGCCAAATAGATTTAATCTCAGTATAAGAATACTCATTTCAATGGCAAATCAAGTAGAAGTCAGTATTGAAGTGATACTACATGCTACCGAAGACAGCAAGAAAATTTTTGAACCTATTTCTGAGATATTTCAGATAAAAGGTGAAGAGTTTTTACAAGAAATAATCTTGGGTCACTATGGAAATACAATCCTGCTTTTTAGGATCACACTTACAAAGAAAAGGGCCGAGGGGTTTGTAAAGACGCTGGTTTCCAAAATTTCAAAATTACAATTAGATGAAATTCTAGATAATATTGACATGTACTTTGAAGGCTCCTCGTTATTTCTCAGAATAGGAAAAGATGAATTCGTAAGAAAGAATATCAGCCTGCAACAAAATAATGCAATAAAAATTAAGATAAAAGTTCCAATTTACAAAAAAGCCGACATTGTAAAAACATATACCGAATTATTGAAGGCATAAATAACAAAATTACCTGTGTCCATGAAGTATGGTTTAATAGTATTTGAAAACCATAGGCAAAAGGGAATGAGGTAAAATATTTTGCCGCTCCAGTCTGAGCATATGCTGTGAGGAAGCCGCGACGAACCGACCCAAAAACCTGATCTGTATCCATACGGTTCTTTTAAATAGAAATACGTATGGAGGCCGGCTCTCATTGAACAAAATTAACGTGTTTTAATTTTGTTCAATCTCTATATCATACATGAAAAAGATCGATATAGCGACAATACCTGATGACATACACCACAACAGGCGCAAGTATGAAAACTGCAAGAAAAATATTGTAAAGTGGTTTTTAAAAGACAATTCACAGATCACTTTAGATTTCCTCGAGACGCTGAGGTCTAGGACCAGCTTAAAGTATTCAAGGCTGACAATATACGCAAATCAGGCCATTGCATTACTAAAGATCAAAGACGACATGCCAATCAAGGAGTGGGACAGAAAAGACATCGAGAAGATAATTTCGGCATTAAAGAACAGTCAGTACAGTTCAGAGACGAAGATACTAATGGCAATAGCACTCAAGAAGCTTGTACATTACGCTAAACACAGTGAAATTATCGACAAGAACAATAACGCAGACACGGATTATGATTCCGTTGTGGACTGGGTTAGGCCTACAATGTTCAAGGATAATCATGAGAAGATACAGCCAAAAGATCTCCTCACAGACGAAGAAATGTTAAAACTAATTGAGGCAGCAAAAAAAGTAGGCGGAAGATACATTAAAAGAAACATAGCCGCAATTTACGTCCTCTTCGATGGTGCGTTTCGTCCGGCTGAACTTTTGAACATAAAGATTGGCAACATCGAGTTCTCAGAAGACCACTACAAGGCGTACACCTACGGCAAGACAGGCCCAAAGACACTGACACTTGTCACAAGCATGATTCCTGTAAAAGAATGGTTGGCAGAGCATCCAAAAGCAGATGATTCAGACTCGTATCTTTTTTACCATAACAACCAGGAAGGCAGGATGAGTTATCCATATCTGAGAAAATTGATTAAAAACCTTCAGGCCGAGTCTGGAATCAAGAAAAGAGTCTGGGCGTACCTGTTTCGACACTCTTCGATAACTGAATACGTAAGACTGCTCAAATCGCCCCAGCTGGTAAAGCGCTATGGAAATTGGAGCAAGAACTCTAACATGATAAACAGGTACGAACACCTGGCCGATTCAGATCAGGAAGATGCCATACTAAAACTTCATGGACTCAAAAAAGAAGACATGAACAAGGCATCATTGCTGTTCTCAAAGATATGCCCAAGCTGCAAAGAGCGAAACTCGGCCGATAAATCACACTGCACAAAATGTGGGAAGATCATCTCAAAGAAGCTTGCTCAAGAACGAGAGGCTGAAAAACGGGCTGATATAAAAATACTTGAGAAGAGGTTTAGCTCTGCAATAACAGAGTTGCGAGAGACAATACTTGAACAGCAGAGAAAATTTGATGAGATTCTAAAAGAAAAGTAGTCATTTCCTTTTCAGTTTTTTCTCAAGATTTGATAGATGCTGCAGTATCTTTTCATTCCCATCTTTGAGCCTGAGCAGAGCTTCTTTTTGGATTGTTATCGTTTCTGATTCCATACCGTAGATTACCGTACCTCAAATTAAAAAGAAATGGCTGGTTTGAAGATATTCACGGTATTGTTTGCGGTATAATCATCAAGGCATCCCTTGACCAGAACCTTTCTGCCATTTATCCTGATTACATGATATGGTATCACGCTTGTGTATCTCTTGTGTTTTTGTTTTTTAGTATCGCGATAGCTCACCCTTACCTCCTCTTTAATCTCGCAATTGCATTTCTGGCACCTCCTTGAATCCCCGCGCAAGATGTTTTGTCGTTGTACGTAATTTTGTTTTACGTTGTTTTTTAAGATACCATCACAGTATGCAAAGCCGAGCACAAAATATTTCTGGTATGTTGGATAGGTCACCTGTCTTCCATGTATAACATGATCTGTTTTCTTGAAATGCTCATTGTGTGACCTTTCAGGAAAAGGTCCATGCTTGAGGCATGATAGCGTATCAAGTGCAGGATTGTGCTCCTTGTATCCATTTTCCCGTATTGTACCTAGCTTCTTTCCCCGTGTGCTGTGCCGTACTAGTTTATGAAGATTAAACGAGTCTACTTTTATGTTGTCCCCAAATGGTACATTCTTGGTACAAAAAGCAAGTATGGTCCTTTCTATTATTCTATCGATGGAATAGTATCTGATACGCGTCTCCTTTTCACCATTGACCACAATTGTCACACGCGTCTTCACTATACCCTCCTTTGCCATCTTCTTTGCATTGATATAATTGTCGACTGCCTCGTTGATGTTTATTTTCAAGATCTCATATAGTGACCTGAAGTTGGTATGTGATTTTATAAAACTGTCAAGGCATGAAAATGCATATACTACATACTTGTTATTTGAAGATTTCAGGACATGTCCCTTTGTGATCTTCTTGAGATATGCACTTGCGGCCTTTGCCGCATTGGTTCCCAGGCCCGGGGCGTGATGAGAAGTGCTTGCACCGTTCTCATCTTTGAAATTTACGGATTCACCATGTGAGACCATGTCTGACACGTATCCACAAGCTTGGCAGACCATCTCGTGATCGGCTCTTATCATATTGCCGCCGCAGATACAGCAAAAGTTTGGCAAGGCCTCAAGTGTCACAGTATAAACCCCCATATCTTGTGATGATCTTCCTTTGTGAACAATGGAATAATTACATATTCATTGTATAAATGAGTATTTGTGCACCTATTACAAAAACCTTATAGTACTTGTGCACCTATTGACACCATGGAAAAGAATCGCAAGCCAGATCATGATGGTACCATTCCTGGTGTACGGTGGGGTGCAAGCAACAGAAAGAGAAAGGATGCTATCTTGTTCTACCTTGGAACGGACAACAACAGGCCAAAGAGGTTTGGTGAGCTGTATCAGAACCTCAAGGGTATATGCTCAAGCAAGCACACGCTTTTGGTATACCTTGGGCAGCTTGCAGACGAAGGCCTTGTCACAAGAATAAAGTCAAGCCACAAGGATGTAAGGTATTCAAGGGCAATGACTGGCCTTAGAGCAAGAAGAAAGCTTGTTTTAGAGCATACCCTTCTTCCAGTCAAGACATCTGGCGGAGAGCTAAAGTTGTGCATATGCCTTATGGGTGAAGACAGAAAAGAGTATGTACCAGAGTACCTTCTCGCCGATATCATCAGGCAAGGATGGGCCTTTACAGATTCCCGTGACATGTACTTTAGATATAATTATACAAAAGAAGTAATAGAATATCTTGCCTCTAAACAAATAGTATTTGACAAGCAAGAAGGACTGGATGATGTCAAAGAATTTCTACTTACTGCAGGAGATCTTTCCATCATGGTAAAAAGGAAGGATTTTGTGGAACGATTTGGGCCACAGCCCAAGATAATATCGATCTAATGCTTGCTGGGTTGTTGCCTAATTCCCTCCAAATATCAAATCTGGGATTCTCAGGCGATCTGCATTTTGATCTAAGATGTGTGCCAACCCCCATGTCAAAACACAAGAGAAGGGACGGGTGCTGAAAGTACTACTATCTTGCATACACCCAGGAAAGAGATTCCCTAGTGAACACATGTAGGGCTCGGTATCTCTCCTATAATTTAGCATAAAAAAACAAGGTAGGAGTTTGTAGCCACCCCTAAAGGCTTCTGCAGTTATTATGAAAAAGGTTCTTTTCATCACACAATGAAAGCGGCCCGCACTTTCATCTGGCAACAACGCTCATTGTTTATCTCGGTGCAGAATACTGTCCCTATTGTGCTGCCGAAAGGTGGAGTATGATAGTAGCACTTTCAAAATTTGGCAATTTCACCAATCTGAGTTACATGGAGTCATCTCCTACGGACGTATACCCCAACACTCCCACATTTTCTTTCTACACGGCAACTTACACAAGCCCCTACATCTCTTTTCAGACAGTAGAACTTCAAGACAGGTCTCACAATACACTGCAGACTCCAACGCCTGATCAGGCTGCTTTGGCCAATACGTACAACCCTCAAGGCGGCATACCTTTTGTAGATATTGCCAACCAATACATGGTATCAGGTGCTCAATACCAACCAAGTCTTCTTTCCGGAATGAATTGGGAGCAGATAAGCTCGCAACTTGACAACCCCAATAGCAGTGTAGCTCAGGGTATAGATGGGGCAGCAGACACCCTGATTAGCAAAATTTGCAAGGTTACAAATGAGCAGCCAAGCAATGTTTGCTCTCAAAGCTTTGCAAACTTGGGTTAAAATCATGAGGTTTCCTAAAAATTTCTTGGCATCTGTAATAATTTACATATCATTGTCATTGTACCTGATTTATTTCCATTATGAAGCAAGAGCGGGCTACCAAACCCAACCCTACTCTTGTTCTGACTTTATTCTTTGTCTTTATACAATCTCACAGATCGTGCTATTAGATTTACACAAATCAAGTACACTACAAATGACATAGACTGGGCCAAAGCAGACGAGAGATATGCTTCATAATTGCTAGTTAACAGATAATATTGTATCGCCCATCTACAAATGCTATAAATTATTTCGCTTGATCCTAGTGATGTGATTATTTTTATGAGATCTGTTTTTAGTCTAGATTTGTCTAACTTTCCTGATTCTAAGAGATACTTCTTCCTGTTATCTATGTAAAAGAGACCTGAAAATGTTGCATAATAAACTGATAAATCAACTGCAAGGGTTGCTGAGCTATTGAGATATTTGGCCTGAGCTGACAAAACCTGTGCTACTATAGCAGAAATTGTGACGGATGCAAAAAAACCGAGTAGAATGTTCTTGTTTAGCTTGAGATATTCCTTATAGTGTTTTCCCACAATTCTTCTTTTAGTATGTTGCAGATAAATCAAGTCACCAGATCAGGCACGATTAAGAAGATAATGATAATTGTTCTTTTATAATTGGAAATGAAAGGAAAAACATTATACTCAAAATAAGATTTTTCTACCCTAGTCACGGGTAGATCTAATGGTAAAACTAAGTGATCTGAGGGCTTGCAAAAATTGTCACATGGTATACTTTAAGACCCCATCAGAGAGGTGCGCCCATTGCGATGCATCCGCACAACAAGAAGAAGTAAAATTCGATTAGATGTTCTTTCAAAATGGACCTCTAATCTCCATTTTTCTGTCTATGGTTTGCACTTTGTTATGTGAAGTATGTGTAACTTACCAATATTAGCCAGATTTGAACAATTAGTTAAAAATACTATCTAGAAATGATATTCTAAGAAATTCTCTTTTCATATGCAAGATTTGATACAATTTTTCTGCAATTCTAGACAAAATATTAATCTTATATCATGGTATCATTTTATATTTCAAATGTCACGACTTGAGCTTGATTATGATAGAAGACTTGGCAGTTGTGGCAATTTTTGGATCCTGTGGGTTTCTTACATGGGCTGCAATGAAAAAGTACAATTCAAAGATTGAACAAAGACTTGACGAGATTGATGCCCACAATACCGCGTTAGAAGTAACAGAAAGGGAATTCAGAAAATAACACTGTGTACACTTAATTATTTTCTTCTGTTTCTTTTTCTACATTATGAATATGCACATCTCTGTTCTTTCGTGTCATGAAGGCATATGCAAATGAGATAGATACTATACTTACGGCTAGAACAGGCCCTGCCCATTCTGGCAATATGTTTGTGTTTGTAACTGTCCCATAGGATTCAAGAGATGCCACTGATACTGCAGCTCCACTTAGGGCATACGCCATGTATCTGAATCCTTTGGTGTGGAATATTCTGGAAAATGCAGAACGAAGCAATACACTGTCTAACGTATCTATAGGAATCATTCCAAGTGCAAAGAATCCTGAGAGAATTAGTGCTGTTTGAATTCCAGTTGTTGCTGATGCAACAGCAGATAAAGTGATTGCGGAGATTTGTGTGGCAGTATCAAAGCCTAAACCAAAAACCAAACCAGTGACAAGAGCAGAGCCGACAGGGCCTAGCATTCCAGTTCTCTTTAGAATTTTTGTCGCAAGTATTGCAGAGCCGCTCTTGCCCCATTTCTTTATGGCATAGATATTGATTCCTCCAATTGCTCCTAATGCAACTGCCCCCGTTACACCTCCCCAAAATTGAAGATTTCCTGCGTTAGTAAGGCTTCCAACTACGTAAATTATGAAGATCATCTCTGCCAGTACGGATATCATGTGACCGGAACTAAATCCTGCTCCTACCAATCGAGATTTCTTTGTAGCATTATGCAATCTTACTAGATTATCAATTGCGGTAATATGATCAACATCCAATCCATGACGCATACCTAGAACCAGCATTGTAGGTATTGACAACAGGATAAAGGCCCAAGAAGTATCAACCATGACAGACGCTTCCGTACAAAGGACCCAATAGTATTACGAAATTTGATAGAAGTAATACTATTTGCACAAGCATGATTTCAAATCTTTGTATAAAAATATGCCTTGAAAAAACGTAAACTACATAACTTCTTCTAGAATATCATGCGTAAAGTGCAAAAACGATTTTTGTTCGATTTCAGACAAGAGCCACAAAATTTACTTTTAGACTCTTGATTCCACGGTTCTCTGAAATCTTTCTGGCAAGCTCTTTTATTCTTTCTATCTTTCCTTTGACCATTATTGTTTCTAAACAATTTTCATGATCTAGATGAATATGCGTAACAGCACTTATGATATCATTGTAATCGTGCTGTGTTCGAGTATATGCAGAATCTTGGTTGTATGTGTGATTATTATATAATAAAACTAGGGTACCCGCTCCATTCTGGTTATTGCCCACTTTCCAGTCATATTCGTCTATAAACGAATGCATGACAGTTTGCATAGCCTTTGACCTGTCTGAATAGCCTGCCTTTTTCATTGCCCGATCAAATTCAGTCAAAAGCTTGGGCGGCACTGACATGCTAATTCTCATAGCTGGTCCTTCGTGATCATGTGATGGGCCGTGTTTTTTCTTCACTTTATTATTTAGAACTTGAAATCTTTTATCTTTTGTATCTGGTAATGTCATTTTAAAAAACGATTAATGGTTTTTGCTCAAGCGTGATAGACTGAAACTAGTGGCAGATGGGGCTTCCATAACACGACCAATCGGCAGCTGCCGTCTCAAAATCAGAGACATTGGCTCCAGTAAGATTAGCATCATGTAGAATACCGTATGAGGCATCAGCATCTTGAAGATTCGCTCCGACTAGAGTGGCATTTGATAGATTAGCAGCTCTCAGCCATGAATAAGAGAGATCAGCATTTTGAAAATTAGTCCCTATGAAGGTAGCATCTCCTGCCCAAACATGTGAAAAGTCTACGCCTGAGAGATTTGCACCTGAGAGAGTAGCGTACATAAACATAGAGCCGCCAAGCTTGGCACCACGAAGATCAGCATTAGTAAGATCTACACCATAGAAATCTACCATTTGAATATTTGCACCTTGCAAGTTAGCACCAGCAAGTTTTGCATTGTTGATATCAGCGCCTTGCAGATTTGCTCCTTGAAGATTAGCACCAGATAGGTTCGTTCCATATAATCTCGCGCCTGCCAGATCAGCACCTGATAAATTAATCCCTGCCAGGTTAGCGAATGTTAGATCAGTATATCGCAGATCACAGTTGGACCAATTACTATTTTTTGATATTTGACCGGAACAGGAGTTGGTTTGCATTGCAGATCCCATTGCACTTGTTTGTGCATATGCATTGATTGTCAATATATCAGAACTAGTCATTATTGAAAGTAGCAATACGGAAATTGTCCCAGCCAACAATGAGATATATTGCAAATGCATTGTCATTGAGCGAATACTAATTCTAGTCTTTCTATAAAAGCATGATCTAAAAAAACGTAAACTACATAATCTCTCTTGTAAATCAATACGTAAACTGCAAAAATAAATTTTTTGCATCACAGTAAATCGTGTTAGAAAATATTATCTAGTAGAAATATGGTTACTCGCTAATGGATCATCATAATTTTCATGGAAAAAATATTCCACATATTGAAGTGAGGCCTGACATGAAGATTGATGATCTTGTGGAAATCTATGCAAACTCAGGTTATAACGCAAGACAGCTTGGTGAAGCTGCAAAATTATTCTGCAAAATGATAGAAGATGATGCAACAATCTGCCTCACTATTGCTGGCGCAATGACACCTGTTGGGTTTGGCGGTCTATTCAAGGCTCTTATTGAAAAGGGGTTTGTTGATTGGATAATATCCACAGGCTCCAATTTGTACCATGAGGATCATTTTGCTTGGAACTTGCCAGTAAAGCAGGGACATTTTGAGGTGGATGATATGATTCTTTATCAAAAAGATATTGTCAGAATTAGAGATGTCTATATCAAAGGTGATGAGACGCTCAGAGAGCAAGACAGGATTGTACAGAAGATGTTTGAAAACAATTTGATTGATAGACCGTTTACGACTGCTGAATTTGCAAATTGGATGGGTAAATATTCAAAAGAGCATTCCAAGCATCCTGAAAAAAGCTTTGTAGTTTCTGCCTATGATTACGACGTGCCGCTCTACATATCTACGTTAAAAGATTCGTCACTTGCTCTTGATTTGGCTCCTCTAAGGCTTGGAAATAAACAATTTTCACTGGATTTTGTACGCGAAATAATAGAACAGGCTGCAATTTTATACAATTCTAAAAAAGCTGGAATTATAGAGATAGGTGGTGGTGTGCCTAAAAACACCGCACAGCAGACAGGCCCTTTGCTAGACCAGATCTTAGGCATGGGTCATGGAGGACAAAATTACATTATCCAGATTACTGATGCTAGGCCAGACACTGGGGGATTATCTGGTGCTACACTCCAAGAAGGCAAGAGTTGGGGCAAGGTAAAAGATTCTCATGAGGATGTTATCGTTGTATATACTGATGCTACAATAGCATTTCCGGTTTTGTGTTTGTATGCGCTGAGCAATGAAATCCCAAGAAAACCAAAACGCATCTATAAAAAATTAGGACGATACTACAAAGAGCTATCTGAAATTTATTTTAACAAAAAGAAACCAGCTCAACGATAAAACAGCATGTTTCATGTCTACAAAAAAATACTATTTTAAAGAATCAGGACCGCAGCTGCAAAGACAGTGGTCCACCTTCCCTTGGAATCGCCAACTGCGCTCTGAGTAATATTTCTGGTCTTGTATATCTGTCCAGATACTTTCCATTGCTGTCTTTTTTCATCCCAGTTCTTGTCTACATCAAATGGTATTCCAATAGATGAGGCTAGCATCTGTGCTGCAATATCTTCAGCATAATCTCCAGCTTCTTTTTCCGTTTCTCCAAAAGAGTGATATTCAGACAGATATCCCCATCTTTTCTTGTCAGAGGGTTCTGCCAGTCCAACTGAAGCTGCCATCAATCTATGCGGTTCGTTAGATTGTTGCCGTGCGTAGATTACGAATTGGACACTGCCAGGGCGTATCATCTTTAATCCCTCTTGACGAGAGATCATTTTTGCTCCAGGAGGGAATATACTTGAAATTAGTACTAGATTTGTATTTGGAATACCTGCATCTCTCAATGCATATTCAAAACTTGTAAGCTGATCCTGATGTACGCCTTTACCTTTAGTGAGGAATAATTTTTTTGGAACTAGATCAAGCATGCTACTCATGTCTCTGCTCAACAGTTATTATTTAAAAATTGGTCTTTGATGCGTACATTACGTTTTTATTTTTTGATGGTTACTTGCAAGATACAAGAGATTTATACCACGAATCAAGCTGTAACAGGATGAAAAATAAAGACAAAGCAGTGCGAGACATTTCAATAAGAAATAACACTGATCTTCAAGATATCTTCAAACAAATGTCATCATCGGGAGGTTTTGAATCAAGAAATCTTTCGGATGGTCTTGAGATTCTCTCAACAATGATAAATGATAAACATTGTCTAAAATTTCTTTCATTTGTAGCGGCAATTACGTCAACTGGTCTTCGCGGAATAATAGCTGATATGTTAAAAAACAAAATGTTTGATGTTGTAACTACTACATGTGGCGCTCTAGATCATGATATAGCTAGGTATTTTTCAAGATACTTGGAAGGATCATTTACTCTTGATGATTCAGAACTTTTAAAGAAAAATATTCACAGATTGGGCAATGTGCTTGTTCCCATGGATAGCTATGGGCCGATAATTGAAGAAAAGATGCAACAGTTTTTGGAGGCAGTCTACAAATCTGGTAAGAGAGAGATGTCCACTGCTGATATTACAAGAATGATAGGCGAAAATCTAGGCGAGGGCTCATTCCTGTACTGGGCATACAAGAATAACATTCCAGTAATTGTGCCAGGCATAATGGATGGTGCCGTAGGGAGCCAGATCTGGATGTTTACCCAAAAACATAGCGATTTCAAACTAAATGTTGTAGCAGACAGCGATCTTTTGTCTTCACTTATTTTCAAGGCAAAAAAATCAGGAGCCCTCATGCTGGGCGGCGGCATATCAAAACACCATACTCTTTGGTGGAATCAATATCGAGAAGGCCTAGATTATGCTGTCTATATCACCACAGCACAAGAGTTTGATGGAAGTTTGAGCGGAGCTCTTGTAAGAGAGGCAATTTCGTGGGGAAAGGTTACTCAGAATGCAAAACAAACCACCATACATGCGGAAATAACTACCATTTTGCCTTTTCTCTATGCTGCCCTTCTGGCTAGAGTAAATAGATGAAACACTAACAAAAGACATTACCACAATTCAGTAGTAATGATGAGATGGTCTTTGCATCTTACCGAGATTGTCAAAGTGATCGTGAGGCTTGTTTCCTTTTGCATGTGAATGTGTGTTGCCATTTCCATGGGTATGTGTATACATCACAGGTTTTCTCATAATGACTTCATCTACACGTAAAAGTAATGATGCAACTTCGGATGCTGTCTTGATTACCTGTTCTTTAACTACCAACGGCTCAATAACACCTTGAGTGTACATCTCTTTTACTTTTCTCTCAGCTGTATCTACGCCGTACCACGAGTGAACTCTTCCATTATTATGTTCGGCATTTTTGTTTCTTAGCTGAACAAGCGTATCAATTACATTCATTCCAGAATTTCGCGCTATTGTTAATGGAATTTCCTCAAGAGATTCAGCAAAATTCTGGATAACTGTCTGTTCTTTGCCTTCTATCGAAAATGAATTTTTTCTTAGTTCATTTGCAACAATTGTTTCAGTTGAGCCGCCACCTGCCACTATTGATGGATTGATGAAAAAGTCTTTTAGAACTGCTATAGCATCAAGCACTGTACGATGATATTCATCTAGCAATCTCTTGGAATTTGCCCGCAATAATATAGTGACTGATTTTGGGTTTTTGCATCCTTCTACAAACACCATTTTATCATCGCCTACAAATTTTTCATAAACCTTACCTGCAAAGCCAAGGTGTTTTTCGGTTATGTTGTTCAGATCGTCTACTATTGTACCTCCCGCAGCCTTCCTTAGCCAATGGAGATCATTTTCCTTCACTCTACGAACAGATATCATACCAGCTCTTGATAGGTAATGCTGAGCCAGCAGACTAATCCCCTTTTGACAAATTACAACATTTGCTCCTGAATTAATTATCTTCTGAGCTTTTTCCTTCACATCTTCATTTTCTCTTGAAATGTATTCCTGCATTTCTCCTGGAGAGTTGATTGTGATTTCCGCATCAGTCTTGGTTCTTTCATTGTCAAGTTCTTCATTAATTAGAAGAATCTTGGCATTTTTCATTACCCGAGGCATGGCAGAGTTATCGATTGTTTTATCGATGACTATACCTCTGACTAGTTGAATATCCGATGTATTGCCGGGTTTTTCTTCTATCTTGATATCATCTGTTTCAACTTTTCTGTTTGTAAAATCCGCAATCATACAAAATGCATCAGCGACTAGTCCTGCTACTGACTTGTCTTCACATAACATAGAGATGGCCTTTGAACCAAGACAGGTTTCAGCTAGCTTGATCATCACCTCTTTATTCTTGTAGCTTGGTAACTTTGCAATTGATTTCACAATATCTAATGCCATCTCAGCAGCTTTCTTGTATCCTGCTTCAATTGTTGAGGGGGGGATACCTAGATCCAGCATTTTTTCTGCCTTTTCAAGGAGGGAACCGGCCAGGATAACTACTGATATTGTTCCATCCCCTACCTCATTATCAACGGAATTTGAAGCATCTATCATTACCTTGGCAGCAGGATGTTCAACGTCGATCTTGCGCAATATGGTAGAGCCATTCTTGCTTAGTGTAACCTCACCTAGGAGATCAATGTACATCTTTTCAAATCCCCTGGGTCCAAACGATGTCTTGATGAGATCTGCGATTAATTTTCCCGCAAGCAAATTATATCTACGGGTCTCGTCTCCCACAGAAAATTCGGTTCCCTCGCCAAGTAAATTAGCAGAACTCATGTAAACATAATATATTTAGTAATTATAAAACTTCTGGTCGGCATACTCCAAGAAATTTTTACAAGAAAAACAGGAAAATAGTTTATGCCATACCCATCATCTGCCGCAAGTTGTAGGTTCTATCTTGCGATCTACCTTGGCATAGGCCCTGAGAATATTGGTTATAGACTCCGTTAGTGCGATGATTTCAGAAACTGAATCTGCAAGCATTCTCACAATTATTCCGCAATCATGTGGGAGAGAAGAGCAGCTTGCTAAAAGAGATGTATTTTTTGTTGCAAGATTAATTTCATCTGCAATTCTTTCTATTTCAAAACCACCAATTATGTAAAGAGTGGAAAAGATGTTTTTTCTTTCAAACACTGATTCAAGTTTTGGTTTATCTTTATGACTCAAATTCATTACGTCTGTAAAGAGCATCTTGCCCTTTCTATGCGCTGAAGTACGAAGAAAACAAATATCAAAATCATATTTTTCTCCAGATGCTATGCGACCTGCCGATATAATCTCAGAATAGACAAGTACTGCGTTCTCATCAACCTCGAGATTTACTTCCTGATAAAATCTTGATGATTTGAATGGTATGATCTGGTGTGGAACAAATTCCAGATAGCTTCTCTCTTGACCATGTATGTTGATGTATTGCGATGCATAACCATCTTCCATCTTGTAAATTTTAGTCGCAGACTGATTAGTTATCCTTGCTACAGAGTTCTTGCCCATTGTGATATCGATTTTCTGTTCATCTCCCTGAAGAATACCTCCAGAAGATGACATGATATAGACATGTGCAAATTGTGGATAATCTGATTCTGGGTACATGGCTTTTTGAACCAGGAATGGAGCCTTTGACATCAACGATTTGATGTATGTTTTAGAATTTTTGTCTGATTGAAGATCTATTTTTATCTCGCCGTTCTGGCCTGGCATTTTAATTTCCTTATTTACGAAATTTTTGAAGATGTCTGGAATATGAGAACTCATTTGGTTCTATCCTTTTTGGCAATGGGTTTTTTGTCAAACAGGATTGATTTGATTATGGTTTCAGCAACATAATCTATGCCCTCACCAGTTTGGCAGTTAACGAACACAAAGGGCTTTTCTTGCCGAATTTTTTTTGCATCCCTTTCCATTATAGCAAGATCTGCTCCTACATTTGATGCCAGATCAATCTTGTTGATTACAAGCAAGTCACTACTTTCTATTCCCAATCCGCCCTTTCTTGGATACTTGTCGCCGCCGGCCACATCTATTATGTAAATGAAATAATCTGCAAGGGCTGGGCTAAAGGTGGTCATAACATTGTCACCCCCACTTTCGATGATTATCAAATCAAGGCTGGGATCTTTCTTTTCTATCTCGTCAATTACTGCTAAATTTATGGTAGGGTCTTCACGTATTGCAGTATGTGGGCATCCCCCAGTAGCTATTCCTATAATCATGTTTTCAGGCATGACTTTCAGCTCTGTGGATAATACCCGTTGCATTCGTTCTGCATCTTCTTTTGATATGACATCATTTGATATTATGCAGCACCGGTAGCCTCTGTCTATCAACACCGGTACCACTCTTTCAATCAGACGCGTTTTTCCAGAACCTACTGGTCCACCGATTCCAACTTTTGGTATTTTTTTATTTTTTGACAACAAAAATCACTTCAAATCTACGTTATGAACATCTTGGAGCTATCATGCTCGTGAATCATTTGGAAAATATCCGTCAGAGGCGTCAATTGCCAAAGATTGTCTAATGATTCTTTCTTGATGTTCTCTGAGATACTGTTAATCTTGTCTGAGAGTAGTGTGAGAATTTTCTGACCGCTAATGTGTTCAATTACTCCCAACCTGATTGCCGCTGCGACAACGCTTTGACTAAACGAATAGAGCATCATCCTCACCCCACTCCCTTGGGGAATTCCGAAAAGATTTGCGATAATTCCCAAACATATGGGATATGTTCCAGGAGTTTCATCGGATAATATTTTCTTTTGAAACTGTCTTGCAATTCTGTTTTCTTCCCTGTCAGATGTTATTTGAATTACGCAGTTCAATATCTGTGAGCCTGACCTAACAGAGGCATTTCTTACCTCACTTATCAATCTCATCGAGTAGAACCTGTTATCTGCCTCAACAAGTTCCTCTATATTCTTGTTCTTTGCTGAATTCATTGCTACCAGAAAGATCATGCAATCGCAAGGTACCAGTTGAAATTCTATTTGTTGTTCAATGAAATTTAGGACATCTTTATCATTTTTGATTTTTTTATGCTTTACAAGCGATTCCAGGCAGTTGGACATTCCAAACATGCCAGACGGAAAGAAAGAATCTGCCAACTGCATTAAGAAAAATTCGTGATCAGTGCTCATGCATATACATTCCACGTTGAGGTTGAAAAATCTGCTCCTCTATTACAAGCTCTGGATTATTCACGATGTCACCTAGCAGTTTCTTGAATACCTCAACCTCAGAATCTGCCTGGATGGGAAACGAGAGAATATTATTATTTATCGCAATTGGCTTGTGTCTGTTTCCTATAATGTGGCCAAGAGTGAGCAGGCCAATAGAGTCATCCTTTAGGCTCGTTATTTTTATAGAAATTACTTTCTCAGGTAATTGTTCTACCATGATGAATCTTTCTTGATCTGACAATACCACATCGCCATGATATAATCTGGAATCAAGAACAAGGCCAATATCGGTTCCAAGGTCTGTGTTTTTCCTGATCCTGCCTCTTTCCAACTCAAGACGCAAGATTTTTACCCTCTCGCATCTTTTTTGAGATTCCATTTGTTTGAACTTGTCCATCAAGTCCTTGTCATGGAAAATATTTCCTACTACTGATGTGATGGTGAGCATGATAACCTAGCTTAAACTATGAAGTTATATTTTTTAATCAGGTCTTTGTAATTTATTATAAATAATAAATACAAGAAGCCATGATAGGTACAGGTATGATGCTTACTCCAAGAGAGATAGACAAGCTCTATATTTTTATGATAGCAGAAGTTGCGCGAAGAAGAAAGGCAAGAGGATTGAAGATGAATTATGTAGAAGCTATGGCGCTAATTTCAGACCACATAGTTGAGGGGGCACGCGATGGCAAGTCAGTATCAGAACTAATGAGTTCTGGAAGGAGGGTTTTAACAAGAGACGATGTCTTGCCCGGCGTACCTGAGTTAATCAAGACAGTACAGACAGAGGCAACATTTGAAGACGGAACCAAGCTTGTCACCGTTCACGACCCTATCGTATAGGCATGATCCCAGGAGAATATTTCATAAGCGATCTTCCCATTATTGCCAATAAAGGCAGAAAGACAATAAAGATCACAGTTAGCAATTCTGGAGACAGGCCGATACAGGTAGGCTCTCATACGCATTTTTTTGAGACCAACAAGGCTCTGGTATTTTCCAGAAAGAAAGCTTATGGTTTTCATCTGAATATTCCTTCAGGAACATCGGTAAGGTTTGAACCTGGCGATACAAAGGAGGTGGAACTCACAGAGTATGTCGGACAAAAGATCGTATACGGATTCAATGGCCTTGTTAACGGAAATCTCTCCACTAGAAAACAGATTGCTATCAAGAATGCAAAAAAGCTTGGATTCAAGGACAGTGATCAAAAATGACACTGATAATTCCCAGAAAACAGTACGTTGATCTTTATGGTCCTACCAAAGGTGATAAGATCAGACTTGCTGATACAGATCTGATAATCGAAATTGAGAAGGATTTTCAGGCCTACGGCGACGAGATAGTTTTTGGCGGCGGCAAAAGTGCTAGAGATGGAATGGGCCAGGCAAGTGGCGTAACTAGCAGAAACTCCCTTGACCTGGTTATAACAAACGCGATTGTCATGGACCCGGTCATGGGTATCATCAAGGCAGACATTGGTATCAAAAATGGGCGAATAGCTGGCATTGGAAAAGCCGGTAATCCCAACATCATGGACGATGTAGACATGACAATATCTGCGAACACCGAAGTAATTGCAGGAGAGCATGCAATATGCACTCCTGGAATAATTGATACGCATATTCATTTCATTGCGCCTCAACAAGCAATAGAAGCAATCTGTAGCGGCACCACAACCATGATTGGAGGTGGCACGGGGCCAGCTGATGGCACAAAAGCAACAACATGCACACCTGGTCCATGGAATATCCACAGAATGCTAGAAGCTCTTGATGAGTTTCCTCTAAATTTTGGACTGCTTGGAAAAGGCAACGATTCTATGGAGCCTGCCCTAATGGAGCAGATTGCTGCAGGAGCTTGCGGTTTGAAATTACATGAGGACTGGGGTTCTACTCCTGCCACTATAGACGCTGCTCTGCGTGTTGCTGATAGAACTGATACCCAGGTTGCCATTCATACAGATACACTAAACGAATGCGGTTTTGTTGACGATACAATCAAGGCAATAGGCGGGAGAACAATTCATACATATCACACCGAGGGTGCTGGCGGGGGTCATGCTCCAGATATCATGAAAATAGCTGGCGAGAAAAACATCCTTCCCTCTTCTACAAATCCAACAAGGCCATTTACGGTTAACACACTAGAAGAGCATCTTGATATGATGATGGTCTGCCATCATCTAAACCCCTCTGTTAGAGAAGATGTTGCATTTGCAGAGTCTAGGATCCGGGGCGAGACAATTGCGGCAGAAGATGTGCTGCATGACATTGGTGCCCTGAGTATGTATTCTTCTGATAGCCAGGCAATGGGCAGGGTGGGTGAAGTAAGCATCAGTGCATGGCAGACTGCAGACAAGATGAAAAAAATGTCGGGTCGTCTGCCAGAAGAGACTGGAGATAACGATAACCTTCGTGTCAAAAGATATCTTGCAAAACTTACCATTAACCCAGCTATAACTCATGGAATCTCAAGCTATGTCGGTTCCCTGGAAGTAGGCAAGTTGGCTGACATTGTAATGTGGTCATCTGAATTCTTTGGTGTAAAACCAAGACTTGTGATAAAAGGAGGATTTGTAGCCTACTCCCTGATGGGAGATCCAAATGCATCAATTCCAACCCCGGAACCGGTGTATTATCGTCCCATGTTTGGCGCATTTGGAAAAGCGATGTACTCTACTTCAGTGACTTTTACTTCAAGATTAGCAATAAGAAACGGTTTATCAAGAAAATTGGGTTTGAAAAAGAGATTACTTCCGGTGAAAAATTGCAGAAAAATAAGCAAGAAAAATATGCTTTACAATAATTTGCTGCCAAAAATAGAGATAGATCCTGAGACCTACAAAGTTTTAGTGGATGGCAAGTTGGCTACAACTGAACCGTCAAAAAAACTCGCGATGGCAAGACTGTATCATCTGTTCTAGTTCGACAATCGAAAATCAATATATTTTTATATTTACTAAGTATAAAATATTACTATGTCACCCGTCAAGACACGTGACGAAGTTGAAAAGGCTTCAAGGAAAGCAACAGAGGCACTCTACGGCACTGAGATCCAAGATTTCAAGATAAGGGAGCTCTTCCCATTGCCTGAAAAAGGCCCTCAAGACGCTTGGGATGTACAAGTGACTTTTCTGTTAAACAAGTTGAAGCATACAGTAGATTTGGTTATTCAGATGAAAGACGGTCACATAACCAATTCAAGACTAATTGATACAATGGTTCCTTTGTAGGCCCATTGTAAAATAATATTTTTTAGATATCTTATCTTTTAGCATATGCAAAATTGAATAGATTTCATTTAAATACTAATTAAAGATTTTTAACGTAAATCGCCCAATTAGTTTTCATGCCAAGTCAGGGATATGCAACCATAGGACTAAAGCCTGCTATCATATCTAAACTGCAAAATGAAACGGACGAATATTATCCTGGAATGTTTCTGCCAAGCGCCTTGATAATAATCATGAACGAGACCAAACGAGAACACTACACAATAGGAATGCATAACATTAAGATCGACTTTTCAGGGAGATACACTTCCTTAACGGTTAGATCAGACGTTAAAGAATGGTTTGGAGAGAACTATAAGATATTGAAGGAAAAATATGAAAAGAAATACAGAGCGAACAATTTCACCAAGTTTGCAAGTATTTTCATGCTTAACATGTTTGAATCAAAAGCCTACTCTAGAAACAATATTGTCAATCTCAAAGAGGCAGACTTTGCTTGGCTCAAATCAGAATATGACCAAAGGAAGGAAGAATATGAAGCAAAGTATGGCGTGAAAACGTTTGAGCACTTTGCTGATCTCTTCCTCAAAGACTTGCTAGAAAGAATCAACTCTGCAAAAAAAATGCTTACATTATAGCAATTACTGGTTTTTGCATTATATCACACATGAAGATGTGCGTGCCTAGTTTGATAGAGGAGTAAGGCCAAGAGGATTTTGCTTTCCTAGTCCTGCTTTTAGCAATATTCTAAAAGTAAGATATACGTCTGATTTTGTTACATTTTCAAGGTTTGTTACTCCTCCCTCATGTTTGAGGTCATTTATGAAATCAAATATTTCATCTACCGTGACCGGCTCGCCATCAAGTCCTAATTCACCGTTGACAGCATTGTATGTTGCAATGTAATAACTTAGGACAGATGCTTTGCTTAGAAATTCTTCAGTTTTTGTATCAAACGCAAAACTTGTTCTCTCCACAGTTTTAGATAGATCCTTCAAAAATGATTTAAAGATTAGGGTAAAAAATGTAAACTACTGATTTACAGCAGAAAAATGATACGTAATCTACATTTCTTACTCAAAAGTTGTTGTAAATATTGCATATTTGAACAAAAAGGGGTTGGATCAAAAGAAAAGAAATTATTAAATAGATTTACTAATTAAGGATATCTGTGAAGATAAGGAATATACCGTTAAAGCTTATAGATATTGCAGATGAAAACGTTAGAAAAGATCATCCTTTTGGTGTAGACGCAAGAGACCAACTTATCAAAGATCACTTGTCAAAATTTGAGTTGCTTCAGCCAGTGGTTGTCAGGTTTGACAATGCAAGCAAGAGATACAAACTGCTTATTGGCCGGAGGAGATTCCTTTCATTAAGTGCAAAGGGGTCAAGGGAGATACCTGCAGTAGTAACCGAACTTGAAGGTGCAGAAGCAGAAGCCGCATCATTATTTGAGAATCTAATTCGAAAGGATCTTCCTCCACTTGAAAAAGCAAGGATGGTAAGGAAGTTGGTTGATTCTACCGACTCTGGCATTACAGGCGTATCCAGGAAATATGGACTTTCAAAGAGCACGGTCAGCGAATGGTTGAGCATTTTGACACTAGCTCAGCCTTTGCAGCAAGCAATAGAGAATGGAGAGATCACGTTATACGAGGCAATACAGATAGCAAGAAAACCAAAAGCAATTCAGGAAAAGCTGGTAAACGCAATATCTAACGGCAAGCTTCAAGAAGTTATGATAAAGACTGGAGTTAAACGCGGAGCACCCAAGGGACTCTTGACTGTACGCCTTGTCTTCAATCCAAAGAAGAAATTTGACAAAAAATTATGGGACCAACTAAATACAAAGGCTACCCAAAATGGATTAGAGATCACAGACTATGTCAAAAATCTTCTCGTAAAGCACGTCAATTAGTTCGACAATCGAACTTCATTATTCAATAACTTATCTGACAGCCAGCACAGGACAATGTGCATATGACACAACGGCATGAGCCACACCGCCTAGAACAAATTTTTCCATGCCTGTCATGCCTTTTGATCCAATCACAATCAGATCCACTTTTTGTTTTTTGGCATAGTCTATTATCACCTTTTTAACAGGAGATCCTACTATGACCTCTGACTTTATCGTCACATCATCTTTTTCTCCAAGTTCTACTACTTTATCGAGAAATTTTTCGGCATCTTTCTTTAATGCGTCTTGATACGCCTTCAGTTTGCCTCCTCTATAATATCCCAAGACATCCCTTGTTGCACCTAATGACGAACTGCCAATTACGTGGATTGCAATCACTTCAGCGCCCAAAGATTTTGCCAACGTGATGGCATATCCTGTTGCCTTGTCTTTGTAACCTGATTTGTCAATTGCCAAAAGTATTTTGTTTACTTTAACCTGGTTTTTTTCTGACATGTTTTATTTTTCCGGCCTCTTTTGTGTCATTTTGCCCAAATCTTATACTGGACCTCTTTTAGCACCGCTCTTACCATCAACTACTCTCATGTCGATTGGATTGACCCAATCTTTCACATCAGTACCAGTAACAACATCCATGTCATTGGGAATAAGATACACCACATCGTGGCGTGGAGGTGTTCTCTTTTGTGTTGCTAAACTTACGAATATGAATATTGGTAACGATATCAATGGTGGAATGATGGTATCAAGACCGGCATAAGCTGCATATGGGCTACTAGCCGGAGCGATTGTAATGAGGAAGAATAAGAATACTCTTAGTCCTGTGCCTATTGCGATACATGCTACTGCCCCTGAGGCTGTGGATTTCTTCCAATATGTTCCAAAAACTAGTGGTACTAGACATCCTGCTAACACAATATCAAATGCGAGTATGAGGTAATAGCCAGGTCTTGGAATCAGATCGCCTAGAGCAAAAGCAGTAAAGAACATAGGAATCACCAAAAGCCTTGTCGCAAGTAACAACTGCCTATCATTGAATTTTTGTTTTTTCATTAGCCTTAAGATGTTGCGTTGCAAAAAGTTTCTCGATAGTACACTGGCAATAGCTAAAGTTCCACCATTTGCAGTAGACATACCACAGCTTATCGTACTTACAAGCATCAAGATGCCTATGATCATCGGTGCGTGTTTTATTGCTACAATTGGAAAGAGTGTGTAGGAATCAGCAAGGTTTGGCTCCAAGGTCAATCCAATTATTCCTATCATCGTAGTAGGAATTATGAATAATAGTGTCAGGCCTGCTCCAAAATAGCAACTCTTTTGAGCAGTCCTTCCACCATCTGCTGCAAATACTCTTTCCATAAAATCTAATGCAACGAGGTCTCCAACCCCTAACGATATTAGGGTTGCCCAATTTGGTAATGCACCATTACTGAGATCGTATAGACCTGACATGTCCATGAAATTACCTGGTGCAGTTGCAACTATGGTAGCCAGTCCTCCCGGAATTGGTGACCATGGGCCAATAAAGTATAGGAAGCCAGCCCAGAATCCTATTATTGCAAGATAAATGTGAAAGATATCAGTATAAGCACAGGAGAACAAGCCTCCAAAGTAGGTGTACAGTAAGACTACGGCAGTAGAAATCAACATTGCGTAAATTAGAGGTATTCCAAGCAACACTGACAGAATGTAACCACTGGCACCCAAGTTTCCTGCAACAAGAACAATGAAACTTACTGCCATGAGAGTTCCCGACATTACTTCGGTCGTGTTTCCATATCTCCTATAGTAGAAATCTGCAAGCGTAATCATGGACATTCTGTTAAACCGTTTTCCAAAAAAGGCCCCTGTTAAGACAAGACAAATAGCCAAACCAAGCGGTATGGTTGCTCCTGCCCAAAATCCGCCTCCAAAAGTAGCTGAAACGTTTCCAAGTGAGGCATTTCCATCAACTGCTTCAGACACTAGCATTGTACCAATAAAAAACAGTGGCAAACTTTTACCTGCCACAATGTAGCGCTTGCTACTTTGTTTAACAAATTTTACTGCGAGAACACCAATGGCAGCAGTTGCAGCTACAAATGCTAGTACAACTATAGGATATACGATTGGAACGTCTCCCATTCTCAATGATTAGTAATTATATATTATTAAATATGTCGGTATCAAGTCAAATTTCGACAGTCGAACAGAGAAACTTTCTAACACAGATTGGTTTTTAACGCAAAATCATTTTTTGTGTGTAGTATCAAAAATAATACAGTCTTTCAAAACAAAAAATGCTCAAACTCTGTGTTCTCGTGCCATGTGTAGCATAAAAGATGACTCGTTTTCATAAGATTCGTCACATGTTATGCACAAATATGTGGTCTTTTTGTCATGGATGTCTTGTGCATGCTTGACTAACTCATCACGATATTTGAATCTCATACCACATGCACCACATCCATAGCTTTTTCCAAACAATTGTACGTCTTTGAATTTATTTTTATTTAAAAATTTCCCGATGGTGAAGAGTAGACTCGTTATTGTTAGAAAATTTATGATCTCATTTTCTTAAGTTTGGTATGTAGCAAAGGATCTAGCTTTCTTGCAGTATCAAAGCTCTTTTGACCCTCACTTTCGTTTCCTAAGAGAGCTAGGGCACGGCCTCTATTATACCACGCTTTTGCATATTTTCCGTTTATTTCAATAGCTTTATCAAAACATTCGATGGACTCCTCAAGCTTGTTTAATTTTATTAGCGTCAATCCCTTGTTATGCCAGGTTATGGAATTAGACGGGTCTATCATTAATGCCTTGGAAAATGACTCAATTGCCTCATCTTTTCTGTGTTGTTTGTCCAGCATGAGCCCACGATCCCCCCACGCAAAATCATTATTGGGATTCATTTCTATGGCCTTCTCAAAATACATCAAAGCTTGTGCGTAATTGCTTCTATTTGCCGAATCCTCGCCCAATCTTACTAGGTCTTCAGAGGCCTCTTGTTTGGAAGAAACTTTCTTGTATTCCATAGTAGGCGGAAGTTCTGGTTGATTTTTTTTAAACCAGTGAAATATCATCCTATTATCGTATACGTTCTAGTTTAAATTAGTATTTGTACAAGAGAAAGCAAAGAAAGTTAAGGGTTTTATGATCCTTCTGATTTGTGTAATCGGTCTTCTTTTTTGTCGCCTTTTATTCCAATTGTTCCCATGAATAGGAAGAACCCGGATGCAGCAAGGATTGCAGCAAACATTGCATAAACTCCAGTTAAATCAGTCATCCCAGTATTATTAATTCCAATATATTTAAAATTTTATTTGGTATGAAT
>VFSW01002356.1_pt1 | contig 28540 bp, 24 predicted proteins | sample 5358111 | NCBI WGS metagenome assembly VFSW01 (sample SAMN11554181, study PRJNA540505) | mine drainage metagenome | isolation source: sediment from site ElyBrook_90M | place: USA: Ely Copper Mine, Vershire, VT | collected 2017 | reverse complement strand
CCCGGCCTGCCGGACCTCTCCCTTTGTGCCTATAAGTACCAGGAACCCGGAGGGGTAGTTAACATCGCCTATCCAAAGACATGCTTGAGCGGCACGCGCCCCGGATGATAAATCTGAGGACCGGAAGAGTTGTACGCTCGGGGGCATACTATATGGCAAAACGAAAAAAGCTGGATGAGCACGTGGACCGGCGTACCAAGCGCCGTTTCAACATTGAGCAGGCACTCCGCTACCGCTTGCTGTATGGCAGCCGCGTGGCGGAATCCGGCACCGGCCGGACCATGAACATCAGCAGCAGCGGCGTATGGTTCAAAACGGAGAATATCCTGAGCACCGGGCTTCCGGTGGAGCTGTCCATGAGCTGGCCGGCGCGGCTCAACGACATCTGCCCCATGAAACTCATGATCTACGGATGCGTGGTGCGCAGCGATCGCGACGGCGCGGCCCTGGCCATTGAGCGCTACGAGTTCCGCACCCAAGGCACGGCGGCTATGCCGCTTTACGAAGAGACGGGCGTGCGGCTGCCCACCTAGCGGGGTCAGGCGCGCTTCAGGCGCAGGCTGTTGGTCACCACCGTCACGCTGGAGGCCGCCATGGCCGCCGAGGCCAGCACCGGCGACAGCAGCCAGCCGGTGAGCGGATACAGCACCCCGGCCGCGATGGGAATGCCGATGGTGTTATAGGCGAACGCCCAGAACAGGTTCTGGTGGATCACCCGCATGGTGCGGCGCGCCAGTCCCAGCGCATCCGCGACGCCCTGCAGGTCGCCGCGCATCAGGGTGATGCCGGCCGCTTCCATGGCGATATCGGTTCCCGTGCCGATGGCGATCCCGGCATCGGCCTGCGCCAGGGCCGGGGCATCGTTGATGCCGTCGCCGACCATCGCCACTTTCCTGCCGGCGGCCTGCAGCCTGCGCACTTCCGATGCCTTGCCCTCCGGCAGGACCTCGGCCAGGACGTTGCCGATGCCCACCTGCCGGGCCACGGCTTCGGCCGTGCGGCGATTGTCGCCGGTTATCATCCAGACCTCCAGCCCCATGCCGTGCAGGCGCGCGACGGCCGCCGCCGCTTCGGGCTTCACCGTGTCGGCCAGCCCCAGCACGCCCACCGGCTCCCCGTCCACGGTGACCGACACGGCGGTCTTGCCTTCGCCCGCCAGCCGCCCGGCTTCCTCCAGCCCCGCGTAACTGCCCACCGTCACCAGCCGGCCGTTCACGCGCGCTTCCACCCCGTGGCCCGCAATGGCCTTGAAATCCGCGGTTTCTTCGAGCGGAATGGCCAGAGCCCGCGCGTGTTCCACGATGGTGGTTCCCAAGGGATGCTCGGAATAGCGCTCCGCCGACGCCGCCAGGCGCAGCAGTTCGCTCTGCGAGAGGCCGTTCATCGGAAGCACATCGGTCACTCGCGGCTGGCCGCGGGTCAAGGTGCCGGTCTTGTCCAGGATCACCGTATCGATGCGGGCCGCGGCCTCCAGGGCCTCGCCGCCCTTGATCAGGATGCCGCGCTCGGCGCCCCGGCCGGTTCCCACCATGATGGCGGTCGGGGTGGCCAGGCCCAACGCGCAGGGGCAGGCGATGATCAGCACCGCCACGGAATTGACCAGCGCGGAGGAGAACGGCGCGAACGCCAGCCACACCAGGAAGGTCGCCACGGCGGCGGCCAGCACGCCCAGGGTGAAGTAGCCGCTCACTACGTCGGCCAGCCGCGCCACCGGCGCGCGCGAGCCTTGCGCCTGCCGCACCAGCTCGATCATCTGCTGCAGCGCCGTGGCCCGGCCCACCTTGCGCGCCTCGAAGCGCAGGCTCCCCGACCGGTTGATGGTGGCGCCGTATACCTTGTCGCCGGCCTTCTTGTCCACCGGCATGCTCTCGCCCGTGAGCATGGATTCATCCACCGCCGAGCCGCCCGCCAGCACCGCGCCATCCACCGGGATCTTCTCGCCGGGCCGCACGATCACCGCGTCGCCGACGCGCACTTGCTCGATGGGGATATCCAGCTCCGCGCCGTCGCGTTCCACGCGCGCGGTTTTGGGCTGCAGCTCGCGCAGGCGGCGGATGGCGTCCGAGGCGTGCCCGCGCGCGCGCGCTTCCAGCACCCGTCCCAGCAGGATCAGGGTAATGATGACGGCCGCGGCTTCGTAATAGACCTCGTGCCCGCCCCGCAGGGTCACGGCCAGCGAATAGAGGAACGCCGCGCCCGTGCCCAGGGCAATAAGCGTGTTCATGTTGGCCGAGCGGTGGCGCAAAGCCGTCCACGCGCCGCTATAGAACGGCGCGCCTGCCACGAAGACCACCGGCACGGTGAGGGCGAGCTGCAGCCAGGGCATGGCCGCCAGGTGCATCAGCCCCGGCCACATCCCCAGAATCACCACCGGCGCCGCGAAAGCCGCCGCCAGCCACAGCCGCCGTTTCAGGGCGGCGTATTCCAGTTGTTGGGTGTCTTCCTCCGGCCGCGGAACGCCATAGCCCAATTCTTCGATGGCATCCACCAGGGTGCGCACCGGCGCCCGGGCGGGGTCGAACTCCACCGTCGCCGTGGAGGTGGCGAAATTCACGTGCGCGCGGGCCACCCCCGGCGTGGCCGCGAGCTGGTTCTCGATGCTGCGGGCGCAGGCCGCGCAGGACATCCCGGAAACCGGCAGGTCCACGCGCTCCGCGGTCGCGGCGCTCATTGCCGTACCGTGTAGCCGAGCTGTTCGATGGCGCGCCGCAGCTCCGGAAGCTGGGTGCGGTCCGCGTCAAATTCGACCGTCGCCGTGCCGCCCGCCAGGTCCACCCGCGCGCTGCTGACGCCCGGGCTGGCCGAGAGCTTGCGTTCCACGCTGCGCGCGCAATTCCCGCAGGTCATGCCGCCCACGGAGATCTTTGCTGTTTGAAGGGCCATATCTTAATGATGCAACGGCGGCGCCAATGGTGGCACGGCGCGAAAGGAGTCCTCCCCATTGCGTCTCCGGCCGCGCTTCCATATATTGAAAACAGAGGATATTCAGATGCGTATGACTCGATTCGCGACCGGCGCCGCCGCGGCGCTGCTCCTCGGCGTAGCGTGCGCCGGGCAGGACTCCGGCATCGACGCCGCCAAACTCCGCGTGTTCGCGCCCCTCCCGGAGCGCATCCCGCCCAAGGCCGGCGGCCACGACGCGGAGCGCGTCACCCTGGGCCGCATGCTGTACTACGATGCGCGCCTCTCCCGCAGCCAGACGGTGTCCTGCAATTCCTGCCACGACCTGGCCAAATACGGGGTCGACGGCGAGGCGACCTCGGATGGCTTTATGGGCCGCCACGGCGATCGCAACTCGCCCACGGTCTACAACGCCGCCGCGCATTTCGTGCAGTTCTGGGACGGCCGCGCCGCCGATGTCGAGGCGCAGGCCAAAGGCCCGGTGCTCAATCCCGTCGAAATGGCCATGATCTCGGAAGCCGCCGTCGTCGCGGTTCTCGAATCCATACCCGAGTACGTGACCGCCTTTCACGCCGCGTTCCCGGGCGAACAGCGGCCCGTCACCTTCGACAACATGGCGCTGGCCATCGGGACCTTCGAACGGGGATTGCTCACCCCCTCCCGCTGGGATCAATTCCTGCGCGGCGACCGGTCCGCGCTCACCGCCGGGGAGAAGACCGGCCTGGCCGCCTTCCTCTCCGCCGGATGCCAGGGCTGCCACTCCGGCGCGCTGCTTGGCGGCAACACGTATCAGAAGATCGGCGTGATGAAGCCCTATCCCGCCAACGATCCCGGCCGGTTCAACGTCACCCACGAGCCCGGCGACCGCCAGATGTTCAAGGTGCCGTCCCTGCGCAACGTCGCCGAAACCGCTCCCTACTTCCATAACGGCCGGGTCCCCACCCTTCCGGATGCCGTGTCGCAGATGGCCGATTACCAACTCGGCCGGCGCCTGAGCGATGCGCAGACGCGGTCCATCGTGGCCTTCCTTAAGGCGCTGACCGGCGAGGTTCCCGCCGCCTATATTCAGAAGCCCGCTTTGCCCCGTAGCACGTCCAGAACGCCGAAGCCCCAGGCCGGGGATTGAACCCCGGGGTCAAGGACTCTGACGTATCCTATCGGTATGCAACTCACGGGCAAGGCGGTGGTGGTCACCGGCGCGGGCCGGGACGGTTGCGGGCGGGCCATTGCCCTCCGCTTCGCGCGGCAGGGCGCCGCCGTGGCCCTGTGCGACGTGAATGAACCCGGCGCGCGCGAGACCGTCCGGCAGATCGAGGCCGCCGGCGGACGCGCCGCCTTCCGCCCCGCCGATGTGCGCGTCGAAGGGCAGGTGCGCGACCTCATCGCCTTCGCCGAAGACCGCTTCGGCGGCCTGGCCGTGCTGGTCAACAACGCTTCGGCCCCGTTCCATCAGCATGAGCCGCTGGAACACTGGTTCGAAACCGTGCAGACCGATTTCGTCGGCGCCATGTACGGCATCCGCGCCGCCATCGACGCCCTGCGCCGCGGCGGAGGCGGGGCCATCGTCAACATGACTTCCATATCGGCCCTGTGGCACGGCCGCGGCCGGGCCGTGCCGGCTTACGACGCGGCCAAAGCCGGCCTGCTCCGCCTCACCACCAACCTGGGCTGGCTGGGCGAAGAGGAGAACATCCGGGTGAACTGCCTGGCGCCCGGCTGGATCGCCTCGGAAGAGGTGCGCGCCTACTGGGAGCCGCTCACCCCGGAGGAGCGCAAAGCACGCGGCGCGCCCTGGCGGCTCCTGGAACTCGACCAGGTGGCTGGCGCCGTAGTTCGCCTGGCCACCGATGAATCGTTGTCCGGCCGCGTCATGGTGTGGTGGTCCGAAGACGAGCCGCGCCTCATCCCGTGGGCCGATCCCGGTTATCGCGAGCTGGTCTGAAGCCTCAAACCTTCAGCTCGCGCAGGTACGGCACGCTGGCCCGCATCAGGTCCAGGTTCATCTCGACAAAATAATTCCTGATTCCCCCGGTCTTTGCCGCCGTGAAAATCTTCTTCCAGTCCAGACTGTCCTGCCCCACCGCCGCGATCTTTTTTGCGGTGGCCGACCAGCCCTGCACGTGCATGGAAATGAACCGCCCCGGATATTTCATGAAATACGCGGCGGCGTCGTATCCGCGGCTGATGGTCGAGACCTGGAACTGAAACTTGACCAGCTTGGGGTCCAGCAGATCCAGCAGCAGGTCGTAGGTCCGCCGGCCGTCCACCGTGGTCAGCTCGAAATCCTCGTTGTGCAGGCCCTGCTGGATACCGGCCTTGGCCGCCTGTTCGCCCATGCGGTTGTATTCCCCGGCCGCGCGCTTGACATCGTCCATGTTGGGGTGGCGCGGCCCGCCCAGGCTGGGAACCAGCATCTGCGTCAGCCCTAACTCTTGGGCCCACGCAATGCGGCCCGCCTGATCCTTCCGCAATTCCTGGATGTCGAAGTGCGAGCTTTCGCAGGTCACCCCCAGGCCGCCCAGCATGCGGCGCAGTTCCGCGCCTTTGTATTTCGCCAGGCCGCCGAAGCCCGAATCGGCGTAGCCCACCGGCGAGCACAGCTCGATGGTCTCGAACCCGGCCGCGGCAAGCTGCCGGATGGCGCCCGGGAAATCCTTGGCGATCATGGCCCGCACGGGGTAGGTCTGGCATCCGATGGGCAGGCCCAGCGGATTGGCGCGCAACGCGTCCGCGCCCCAGAGCGCCGCTCCGGCGCCCGCCGCGTCCCTCAAAAACGCTCTCCTGTGAATTGCCGGCATACGCACCTCGGTCTCGCGAAGCGGTAGTGTATCACCGGGCAGCCGCGCCATTCTACAATAGAACAATGAGTAAACGCTGTCTGCGCTCGCTGGCCGCCGCGGGACTGTGCATTCTGGGAGCCGCGCTGCTCCGCGCCCAGGACTGGAACGCCATGGAGTCCCTGCCGGCGGTCGACCTGAGCGCCCTCACGCCGGCGCAAAAAACCACCGCCCTCAAACTCCTGCGCCAGCGCGATTGCAGTTGCGGCTGCAACATGAAGGTGGCCGAGTGCCGCGTCAAGGACCCCAACTGTTCCTACAGCAAGGGCCTGGCCTCGGTGATCGTGGCGGCCATCCGGGCCGGCAAGAGCGAGAAGGAAGCCCTGGCAGCCGCGGACGCCTCCCACTTCGCGCACATGCCCGAACAGAAACTGCTCGAGGATCCCATCGACATCAACATCGCCGGATCGCCGTCCGTCGGACCCAAGGACGCGGCCATCACCCTGGTCGAATTCTCCGACTTCCAATGCCCCTACTGCTTTCTCGCCACTCCGCAGTTGAAATCGGTCCTGCTGGCCTATCCCAACCAGGTGAAACTGGTCTTCAAGGAATTCCCGCTGGATACCCATTCGCAGGCGGCCCTGGCCGCCGCCGCCGCCGTCGCCGCGCAAAGGCAGGGCAAGTTCTGGACCATGCATGACGCGCTGTTCGCCAGCCACACCGACCTGCACCGCCCCACTATCCTGGCCATCGCCTCGGCCATCGGCATGGATATCAAACGCTTCGAGGCCGACCTGGATTCCGCCGAAGTCCGCCGGGCCGTCGCCCGCGACATGGAAGAGGGCGCCAACATCGGCGTGATGAGCACCCCCACCCTGTTCATCGACGGCCAGCATTACAATGGCCCGATCCGGCTGGATTCGCTCAGGCCGATCCTGGACGCCGAGCTGAAACATCCGGCCCACGCGTCCGCCGCGTCCTCCGTCCCCGCGCGCTGACCCGCCTCCCGACACGTGATCAAGACCGTCATCTTCGACTTGGGCAAGGTGCTCATCCCCTTCGATTTCTCACGCGGCTACCGCGCCCTGGAAAAGCTTTGCCCGCACCCCGCCGCGGAGATCCCCGAACGCATCGGCGCCACCGGCCTGGTGCACCGCCTGGAAACCGGCCTGATCGAGCCGCGCGACTTCGTGGCTGAAATCAGCCGCGCCCTCGGCCTGAGCATCACCTACGAACAGTTCTGCGAGATCTGGAGCGGCATCTTCCTCCCCGCCACGCTGGTTCCAGAAAGCCTGCTGGCGGGCCTCGCCGGCCGCTACCGGATGCTGGTGCTCTCCAACACCAACGCCATTCACTTCGAGATGGTGCGCGCCAGTTACCCCCTGCTGCGGCACTTCGACGACCTGGTCCTGTCTTATGAAGTCAAAGCCATGAAGCCCGCGCCGGCCATCTACCTGGAAGCCATCGCGCGCGCGCGATGCCGTCCGGAGGAGTGCTTCTACACCGACGATATCGCGGCCTACGTGGAGGGCGCGCGCCGCCACGGCATCGACGCGGTGCAATTCGAATCGGGCGGGCAACTGGAGCGCGAACTGGCCGCGCGCGGCGTGCGCTGGTCATGATCACCTCCCCGGTCGAGATCAAGCTGCTGGGCGAAAAGAAGCGGCCGGAGAACGAACGCTTCCGCCGGCGCCTGAAGACCCGCGACCACTCCGACCGCATTCTGCGCCGCATCGCGGAGGGCGTCGAGGAGCAGATCGACTGCACGGTCTGCGCCAACTGCTGCCGGGTGGCCACCGTAAAGCTGTCGAAGCGCGACATCGAACGGCTGTCCCGGCATCTGGGCCTCGCGCCGGCGGATTTCCGGGCGCGGTATACCGCCGTCAGTCCGGAGGAGGGCGTCATCCTCCGCCGCACGGACGAAGCCGGGTGCGTGTTCCTCGAAGGCATGGCCTGCGCCGTTTACGAAGAGCGCCCGGACGCCTGCCGGCGCTTCCCGCACATGGTGCGCGGCAACGGCTCCATCGCCAGCCGCATGTGGCAATTCATCGACCGCGCCTGCTACTGCCCCATCGTCTACAACGCGCTCGAAGCCTTCAAGACCGAGACCCGCTTCCGGCGCTGAGCGCCTCATAGCCATGCGCGGAATGCCGCATGTTACCTTCGTCGGATGAACGGCCGGGACCCGGGCTCCAGCGTGGCCGTGTTGGCCGAGAAACCCTCCGTGGCGCGGGACATCGCGCGCGTGCTGGGCGCGTCCAAACAGGGGCAAGGCTATCTGCACGGCAACGGCTACGTGGTCACCTGGGCCATCGGCCACCTGGTGGCCCTGGCGCAGCCCCACGAGATCCAACCCGAGTGGAAGCACTGGCGCCGCGACCTGTTGCCCATGCTGCCGCGCGCCTGGCCCCTGGTGGTCTACGAGAAAACCAAAGACCAGTTCGAAGTGGTGCGCCGGATCCTGAATTCGCCCAAAGTGGCCAGCCTGGTCTGCGCCACCGACGCCGGCCGCGAAGGCGAGCTCATCTTCCGCTACATCTACGAGGCCGCCGGATGCCGCAAGCCCTTCACCCGCCTGTGGATCTCGTCGCTCACGCCGGACGCCATCCGCAAGGGCTTCGACCAATTGAAGGACGGCGCGGCCTACGATGCGCTGGCCGACGCCGCGCGCGGGCGCAGCCGGGCGGACTGGCTGGTGGGCATGAACCTCTCCCGCGCTTACACCCTGGCGTTCGGCGATGAGCTGTCCGTGGGCCGCGTGCAAACCCCCACGCTCGCCATGATGGTGGAGCGCGAGCTGGCCATCCGCGCCTTCGTTCCCGAGGACTACATGGAGGTGCTGGCGACCTTCAGCCCCCGCGCCGGCGAGAAGTATCAGGGCGCCTGGTTCCGCGAGCCGGTCAAGGATTCCACCCAAATGGCCATGCGGCTCCCGCCCGATGGCGACGAGGCCCGCCGCATCGTCGAGCGGGCCCGCTCCGGCGCCGCGAGCATCGACTCCATCCAGTCCGAAACCCAGCGCATGGCGCCGCCCCCGCTCTACGACCTCACCGAGCTCCAGCGCCACGCCAATCGCCTGTACGGCTTCAGCGCCCAGAAAACGCTGGACACCGCCCAGGCGCTGTATGAGAGCCGCAAGCTGATCAGCTATCCGCGCACCGACAGCCGGCTCCTCTCGCAGGATGTGGCGCGCACGCTGCCCGCCGTGGTGCGCGCCATTGAGGCGCCCTACCGGGAACTGCTGGCGGATGGCGCCGGCGAGCGTCCCCTCGGCCGCCGCTTCGTGGACGATGCCAAGGTCACCGACCACCACGCCATCATCCCCACCACCGTGCCGGCCGGCGATCTCCCTCCCGACGAGCGCAGGATCTACGATCTGATCTGCCGCCGCCTGCTGGCCGCCTGGCACGACGATCACGTCTGGGCCGTCACCACCGTGATCACCGCCATCGCCAATCCCGGCGTGCTCGACCAGGATCACACCCCCGGCGCCGCCGTCCGCCAGGGGGGCTGGACAGCGCGCGACGTGTTCCCGGACCGCCGCCAGGAGCGCGCGCCGGAAACCCCCACGCTGCCCTCGGGCCTGGCCCAGGGCCAGCCGCAGACCGTGCTGGATGTGGAAGCCGTGAAGAAAAAGACCCGGCCCCCCAAGCGCTTCACCGAAGCGACGCTGCTCACGGCCATGGAGACCGCGGGCAAGACGCTCGACGAGAAAGAGCTGTCCGACGCCATGAAGGAGACCGGTCTGGGCACGCCCGCCACCCGCGCGGCCATCATCGAAGTCCTGCTGAAGCGCGGCTACATCGTGCGCGACGGCAAGAGCCTCCAGGCCACCGAAAAAGGCGTTCACCTGATCGAGGTCGTGCACCCCGAAGTCAAGAGCCCCGCCATGACCGGCCAATGGGAAGCGTATCTCAAGCGCATCCAGAAAGGCGCGGCGAAGCTCGGGCCATTCATCGACGGAATCGAAAACTACGTGCGCGAAGTGGTGGGAAAGGTCAACACAACCCCGGCCGCGAGCGCCCGGCCTCCAACCCCGCCGAGCGAAGCGAGGCCACAACCACAAGCCACCAGCCACCTGCCGCTAGCCACGGCGAGCGAAGCGAGCCTGGAGTCTCTCCTGCACACCGCCTTTGGCTACGAATCCTTCCGCCCCAACCAGGAAGCCGTCTGCGAGGCCGTGGTGGCGGGCCGCGACGTGCTGCTGGTCATGCCCACCGGCTCCGGAAAATCGCTCTGCTATCAGCTTCCCGGCATCGCGCGCGGCGGCGTCACCCTGGTGGTCAGCCCCCTCATCGCGCTGATGGAAGACCAGGTGGCCAAGCTCAAGAGCATGCACCTGGCGGCCGAGCGCATCCATTCCGGCCGCCCGCGCGCGGATTCCCGGCAGGCCTGCATGGATTATCTGGAGGGTAAGCTGCAATTCCTCTTCGTGGCGCCGGAGCGCCTGCGCGTGCCCGGCTTCCCCGCCATGCTGGCCAAACGCAAGCCTTCCCTGGTGGCCATCGACGAAGCCCACTGCATCTCCCAATGGGGCCACGATTTCCGCCCCGATTACCGCATGCTGGGCCAGTACCTGCCGCAGTTCCGTCCGGCGCCGGTCATCGCCATGACCGCCACCGCCACGCCGCTGGTCCAGAACGACATCGTCGAACAACTTGCCCTCGACGATGCGCGGCGCTTCATCCACGGGTTCCGGCGCTCCAACATCGCCGTGGAGGTGGTGGAGGCGCCGCCCAGCGAGCGCGCCGGCCTGGCCCGCGAACTGTTGCAGGATGCCGCGCGCCGGCCCGCCATCGTGTACGTGCCCACCCGCCGCGAGTCCGACCGCTTCGCCGCCGATCTGCATCACGACTTCCCGGCCGCCGCCTACCATGCCGGCCTGGATGCCGACCGGCGCAAGCGCGTGCAAACCGCCTTCCTCGCCGGCGAATTGCAGGTGATCGTAGCCACCATCGCCTTCGGCATGGGCATCGACAAGCCCGATATCCGCACCGTCATCCACACCGCGCTGCCCGGCTCGCTGGAAGCCTATTACCAGGAAGTGGGCCGCGCGGGCCGCGATGGCGCGCCCTCCCGCGCCGTCCTGATGCACGCGTATGCCGACCGCTTCACCCACGATTTTTTCTTCGACCGCGACTATCCCGACGTGTCCGTCCTGGAAGGCATCTACGCGCGGCTGTCGGACACGCCCTTGCCCAAGGAGACGCTTCAGGGCATCGCGCGCATCGATCCCGACGTATTCGACAAGGCCCTCGAAAAGCTGTGGATTCACGGCGGGGCGCTGGTGGACCCGGACGAAACCCTGCGGCGCGGCCACGAGGGCTGGCGCGAATTGTACCTGGCGCAAGCCGAGCACAAGCTGGCCCAGATCGAACTGGTGATCCGCTACACGCAATCGAGCGAGTGCCGCATGCTGGGGCTGGTGCGCCACTTCGGCGACTACGCCGACGCCCGCGGGCGCTGCGGCATCTGCGATTTCTGCGCCCCCGGCGAATCCATCGCGCAGAGCTTCCGCCAGGCCACCGATTTTGAGCGGAAGGCCGCCGGCCGCATCCTGGCGGCGCTCAAGCAGTCCGGGCGCAAAGCCACCGGACGGCTGCACAGCGAGGTCTTCGCGGATTACTCCCTGGATCGCGATTCCTGCGAACAGGTGCTCGGCGGCATGGCCCGCGCCGGATGGGTGGAACTCTCCGAAGCGTCCTTCCATCAGGACGGCCGGCGCATCGACTACCGCTTGGCCGCCCTGACCGCGGACGGGCGGGAGATGGACGCCTCCGCCGTGCCCCCGTTCGAAATGAAGCTGGAGATCGAGGCGGCGCCCGCGCAGCGCAGGAAGACCCGCGCCTCCCGCAAGCAGGCCCGCGAGAAGGCCAGGCCCGCGTCCGCCGCCAAGGCCGCGCCGCCCGCCAACGCCGCCGTCGAGAAAGCCCTGCGCGAATGGCGTCTGGCCGAAGCCCGCCGCCGCGAGGTGCCCGCCTTCCGCATCCTGACCGACAAGGCTTTGCAGGCCATCGCCGCGGAGAAGCCCGCCAGCATCCGCGAATTGATCGAGATTCCCGGCGTCGGCCCGCGCCTGGCCGAGCAGTACGGCGCGCAGATCTTCGGCATTCTGGCGCGCTGGTGACGGCGGGGCCCCCCGGCTACCGTTCGGCCCGGACGACCGCCGCGAAGAAGCCGTCGCCGGGGTCGCGGCCGGGGAGCCGCTGCATGGTTTCAACCAGCAGGTGGGGGGGAACCGCGGCGATCGCTTCCTGGTTCTCCTCGCGTTCCAGCGAGCAGGTGGCGTAGACCAGCAGGCCGCCGGGGGCCAGCGCGCGGCGGCCCTGTTCCAGCAGCGCCGCCTGGCGCGCGTGCAGGTCCTCGAGATCCGCCGGCGTCAGGCGCCATTTGATCTCCGGGTTGCGCGCCAGCGTGCCCGTGCCGGTGCACGGAGCGTCGATCAGGATGCGGTCGAAGGGGCGCGCGAAAGGCAGCGGGCGCGTGCCGTCGAGCAGCACCAGGCCGATCCCCAGCGGCTTGAGCCACGCCAGGCGGTGCGCATGGATATCGCAGGCGATGGCCCGCGCGCCCGCGGCCACGGCCTGGGCGGTCTTGTTGCCGGGCGCGGCGCAGAGGTCCAGAAAGGTCACGCCCGGCTCCAGACGCAGCAGCGGCACGATGGATTGCGCGCCAATGTCCTGGGTGCGGCCGGTCTCCGCGTTGACGTAGGTTTTCGGCGCCCGCAGGTTGGCGCGCGCGATGGCCGCGGCGGTCTCCGGCCCGTACTGCCGTTGCCAGCGCTCCAGCAGCCAGGCGGGGTGCGACAGCTCGATGGCCGCGCTGGGCCAGGCGGCCGCCGCGCGATCCACCTTGCGCAGAACCGCGTTCACCAGCCCCGCCGCCGAGCGCACGCCCGCGCGCTTCACCAGCTCGACGCTTTCGGAAACGGCCGCGTGCGCGGGGATGCGCTCCAGGTAACGGAGCTGGTAGATGCCCATGCGCAGCGCCCGGCGCACCGGTTCGTCCAGGCGCGCGGCGGGCTTGCCCGCGTAATGTTCGATCAGGTAATCGAGCTGCGCCTGATAGCGCAGCACGCCCATCACGATCTCCGAGGCCAGGCCGGCATCGCGCGTCTCGAGCGGCGCGGCGCGGCGGTCCAGCAGATCCGCGGCGTAGCCGCCGCGCTCCACCGCCGCCAGAATCTCAAAGGCTAACGCGCGCGGCCCTACGTCCGGATGTCGTCTCTGGCGAAGTCCCATGCCACCGTCCGGCGTTCCTGGGCCGAGAGGTTGATCATGTGCGCGCAGCAGGCCGCGTGGTGGCCGGCCGCGGCATCCTCCCAATAGGGCTGGCGCGTGCGCACGGAATCCAGAAAGTGGCCCATGTGCGCCACGGTCGCATCCGGGCCGGTGTCCTTGTAATGCTCGGGCGGCTTCCTGGCGCGCTTGGCGGGCTCGATCTCGGCGGCGATCACCTTGGGGTCCCGGTAGTAGGCGTCTTCAAGCTTCTGGGCCCACGCATCCACGATCCAGCGATTATCCTCGACCACGTTTTCCGGATAGAAGCTCAGGCCCTCCCCGCCGAGCGTCAGGGTGCCTTCGGCGCCCAGCACCTGGAACATGCCTTCGGGGTTCCACTCGTTGTTGAACGAGGAACTCAGGTTGGCGGTGAAGCCCTCGGGGTACTCCAGGATGGCGTTGAGCGTGTCCGGCACGTCGCGGCTTTCCTTCCAGCGGTAGAGTTCGCCCATGGCCACGGCGCGCGCGGGCGCCTTGGCGTCCATCAGAAAATGGATGCTGGTGCAGAGGTGCACAAACAGGTCCGTGGCGATGCCGCCCGAATACTCCTGGTAGCAGCGCCAGCGGAAAAAGCGCTCCGGGCTGTACGGGCGGTGCGCGCCGGCTCCCTCGAACATGCTCCAATTCACGGTTTCGGGAGAGGCGTCCGGCGGGATCGGATAGATCCAGGCGCCGGAGGCGGTGTTGCGGTTGTAAGCCGCGCGGATCATGGTGATGCGGCCGAGCCTGCCCGCGCGGATCATCTCCTTGGCCTGGTGTTGCGCGCCGGAGCTGACGCCCTGGCTGCCAACCTGCAGGATGCGCGTGCCGGCGCGCGCCGCGGCGATGATCTCCAGGCCTTCCGGCGCGGTGTAGGTCATGGGTTTTTCGCAGTACACATCCTTGCCGGCGCGCAGGGCGTCCAGCACCACGGTCTTATGCAAATGGTCGGGGATGGCGATCACGACGGCGTCGATGGATTTGTCCGCCAGCAGTTCGTGGTGCGTGGGGTATACCTTGGCGCGGCCCTTGGCGCGGCTCTGGGCGCGGTCCAGGCGGCCCTGGTAAGCGTCCACCAGGCCCACGATTTCGGCCGGCGGACACTGCAGCGCGGCGTCCATCAGTTCCTGACCGCGCGCGCCCGTGCCGATGAAGCCGATCGCCAGGCGGTCGCTGGGCGCGGGGCGGGCGGCGCGCGCCGCGGCGAGCAACGCGCCTGCTCCGAGTAATGTGCGGCGGGTGATGGGCATGGTTGGTCTCCAGGCCGATTATAACCGTGGTGCGGGGACTTCCGCCGGGAGCAGCGCCTGGGCCACCCGCAGGATCGGCGCCTCGGCGAACGGCGGGCCGATAATCTGCAAGCCGATGGGCAGACCGCGCCGGTCGTTGCCGCAAGGGATCGACACGGCGGGCAAGCCCAGCAGGTTGACGGCGCGCACCAGGCGCGTGGCGGCCAGGCGCACGTCCTCGGTTTCGCCGCCGACACCCGCGCTGGTCTCGCCGATGCGCGGCGCGGTGATGGGCGTGGTGGGCGTCAGCAGGCAATCCACGTTCCGCCAGAGCGCCTGAAACTCGCGCTGCATGCGGCCGCGCAGGCGCTGCGCGTTGATGTAGTCCGTGGCCGGAAGCAGGCGCCCCTGGTCCAGCAGGGCCAGCACGTCCGCGCCGAACTGATCGCGCCGCTCCAGGTAGGGTTCCATGGCGGCGGAAGCCTCGGCGAGCAGAATGATGCGCGCCACCGTGTTCATAGCGGCGATGTCCGGCACGCGCAGGGGCACGATTTGAGCGCCGTGCTGTTCGGCGGCGCGCGAGGCGGCGCGGACCGCGGCTTCCACCTCCGGGTCGAGGCGTTCGAAATAGAAATTCTCGGGCAGCCCGGCGCGCAGGCCGTGCAGGGAAGGCCGCGGCTCGGGCACGTAGTTCTCGGGCGGGCGGCGCGAGGAGGCGCTGTCGCGCGGGTCGTGGCCGGCGATCGCGTTCAGGACCGCAGCGGCGTCGCGCACCGAGCGCGCCAGCGGTCCCATGTGGTCCAGCGAGTAGGCCAGCGGCATGGCGCCGTAGCGGCTGACGCGGCCGTAGGTGGGCTTCAATCCCACCGCGCCGCAGAAGGCGGCCGGGATGCGGATGGAGCCGCCGGTGTCGCTGCCCATGGCCATGAAGACCATGCCCGAGGCCACGGCCGCGCCCGATCCGCCGCTGGAGCCGCCGGGAATGCGGTCCCGGTCCCACGGGTTGCGGATGGCGCCGAAGTGCGGATTGCTGGAGGTGATGCCGTAGGCCAGTTCGTGCATGCCGGTCTTGCCCACCAGCACCGCGCCGCCCGCGCGCAGCCGTTCCACCACGGCGGCATCGTGCGCGGGCACGTGGTCCTCGAACAGGCGGGCGCCGCCCGTGGTGCGCACGCCCTGGGTGTAGAACAGGTCCTTCAAGGCCACAGGAATGCCGTGCAGGGGACCGCGGCCCTCGCCGCGCGCCAGTTCCGCGTCGGCCTGGCGGGCCCGCTCGCGCGCGGCATCCGCCATCACGAACTGCATGGCGTTGGTGGCGGGGTTCAGGCGCTCGACGGCGGCCAGCGCGGCGGTGGTCAGCTCCACCGAGGATACCTCGCGCCGGCGCAGCGCCGCGGCGGCTTCGAGCAGGGTCATGCGCCGTCCTCCGGGTCCGCCCGGAACACCACGGCCGGCTCGTCTTCCGGGGTTGCGGCCCGCGCCAGCGGCCGGAACTCCGCCTCCAGCGCGCCCAGCGGCTGGGCGATGCGCTCCAGATTCATCTCGGGTATCGCCAGCCCGTGGGCTTTGGCGATCTTTTTCCAGTCTTTGCTCATGCCTGGTTCTCCATGCGCGCCGCCCAGTGCGCGGCGGCCAGTACGATGATCGCCGCGACAAACGCCCAGATCAGTATGGTAGCGGAGTTGTGGAAGACGCCGTACTCGCGGTCGAACCGCGCTCCCAACAGAGGCCAGGCCAGCAGGAAGGCGTACTTCATGCCCTCCAGCACCAGCCCGGCGAAAATCGCCACCGGCGCCACGCGCATGGGGCGGATGTGGCGGTTGGGCAGGATCCAGTAGATCAGAAACAGCGCCAGGATGCCGATGGGAACGGCGGCCAGCTTGAAGATCAGCAGGTTCACCCACATTTCCAGCCGGGTGTTCGGCCCGCGAAACGAGCGCACCCACTGCGCGTTCATGCCGGTCAGCACCAGCGACAACAGCGCCAGGCCGCCGCACAGAAAGATCATGCCCAGGCTGACCAGTTGGTTCCTCAGGTAGGAGCGGTTGGCGGCCACGCTCCAGGCGCGGTTCAGGGCCACTTCGAGAGGCTCGAAGACGCCGTTGGCGGTGATCAGCAGCAGCATCAGGGCGACCGGCTGAAACGCTCCGCGCGCCGGCAGGTTGCGCTTGAGAAACGCGCCGAGGTCGCCCGGCAGGTAATCGTTCAGGGCCAGGTAAATGGTGTTGACGGCCGCCGGCCAGCGCAGCACGTCGCGGCAGAAGGAGAGCATCACGCTGAGGAAGGGGTAAAACGAGAGGAGCACGCTGGCCGCCACCGCCAGCGCGTAAACGTGCACTTCGGTCTGCATGCAATAGCGCACCGTGGGGCGCCAGGCCTCGATGGCGCGCGACCAGCGGCCCGGCGGAGGCGGAGCCGAAAACAGAGGAGTCAAAGCACCAGCTTACGCCATGGCGCGCCCGCCCGGTCAGCGCCCGGCGAGCAGTTGTTCCGCCATGCGGGCTTCGGGCAGGCCGGGTGCTTTCTTCAGCGCGGCGCGCAGCACCGGCTCGCCGCGGCTGTCGCCGGTCTTCAGGTAAGCCATGCCCAGGTGATACCCGATTACCGGGTCGTCCCCGCCCTGCGCGGCCTTCTCCAGGTACTCGACCGCCGCCCGGTACAGACCTTTGCGGTACATGATCCAGCCGATGGTGTCGTCCACGCCCTGGTTGTCCGGCGCCATTTCTTTCACCTGTTGCGCGTACTTCAAGGCTTCGTCGAACTGTCCGGTTTGGGAGGCCAGCAGATAGGCGAGGTTGTTCAGCGCCGTCACGTTGGACGGGTCGGCATCCACTACTTTGCGGAAATATGCGAGGGCCCGCGGATAGTTCTTGCGCGCGTTTTCGAGCCAGCCCATGTAGAGCCACAGCTCGGGATCGTGCGGATGCGCGGCGAGGAGGGCAGTGAGTGTGCCGCGCGCCGCGTCCAGCCTGCCCTCCGCCACGTCCAGGCGGGCCAGCGACAGTTGGGCGGCGCGGAAATTCGGATCGGCCGACAGGGCGGCGGCGAATGCCGCCCGCGCCCCGGCGGGCTGGCCGTCCGCCGCCAGCAGATCGCCCAGGTAATTCTGAATGGCGGCGGACCTGGGGTAGCGGGCCGCATGTTCGCGCACCGCGCGCACTCCCTCGGGATGCCGGCTGCGCAGGCCGTAGAGCCGCACCAGGGCGTCCAGCGCGCGCAGATCCTCCGGATTCCGCCGCAGCACGCTGTCGAGCGAGGCGCGCGCCGCGGCGTAGTCCCGGCCGTCCATTTTCAGCAGCGCATCCTGCAGCAGCAGGTCGGGCGTGCGGGCCGTGCGCAAGCCTTCCGCCACGCCGTGGCGCGCCTCGTCGCGGCGGCCCAGGTCCAGCAGGGCCCAATTCGACTCGACCATCACCGGCAGCGCGTGCTTCTGCGGTTCCGGCGCCTGGTCCAGAAGTTCCAGCGCGGCCTGGGAGGCTTTGGACGCGAGCAGCAAGTGGGCCAATTCCAGCCGCACGGCCAGCAGGTTCGCATTCAGCCGCAGCGCTTCGCCGAGTTCCTGCCGCTGGTTCAGCACACGGCCCTGGGCCGCGCTCAAGCGGGCCAGCACCACGTGCGCCTCAGCCGTTTCGGGGCGATAGCGCAGCACCAGGTTCAGGTCGCTCTGGGCGGCTTCATAATTTCCGGCGTCGATCGAGAGCTCGCCGCGCTCGAGCAGAGCATCGGCGTCCTTGGGGTTCTTGGCGATGGCGGCGGCCAGCAGCTTTTCCGCATCCGCGCGGCGCCCGGCGAGCAGGTACATCTTGACCAGGCGCGTGCGCGCGGTGCGGTCGGCGGGGTCTTCCCGTGCGAGCCTCTCCAGTTCCGCGATGGCCGGGCCCTGCTGCCCCGTCTCCAGCAGGTAGAGGGCGTACACCGGCCGGTAGGTCTTGCCGGGCAGGGATGCGGCGTGCCGGAAAACAGGCCCGGCGTCGTTCTGCCTGCCGCCATGGAACAGGAGCATGCCGAGATCCATCCAGGCTTTTCCGTAACCCGGATCGATGCGAACGGCCCGCCGGAATTGCGCCTCCGCTTCCGGATAGCGGCGGGTGACCAGGTAGAAGCGGCCCATGACCAGCGCCACTTCCGCCGACTGCGGCGATTTCCGGTAGCACTGCATCAGGGTTTCCTCGGCGCCTGGCATATCGCCCCGGGCCAGCCTCGCGCGCATCAGCAGGGCGGAGGATTCCAGGCCGCCGGGCAGCAGGTCCAGCGCCCGCGCGAGGTGCGTGGCGGCATCATCGGGCTGGCCCAGGCGCAGTTCCGTGAGGGCCAGCGTGTTCAGCGCGTCTACGCTGCCGGGCAGCGCCGCGGCCGCCGCACGGGCATGGCCCTGGGCCTCTTCGATGGCCGACGGGTCGCGCGCGCCGCTCAGCAGTTCGGCCAGTTTCAGTTGCGCGCCGGCGTGCTTTGGGTCGATCCCGGCGGCTCTCCGGAAGCAACTTACGGCCATGGCCTGGTTGCCGGCGGCCAACTGCGCCAGGCCCAGTTGATAGTAAGGCTCGGCGTCCTCCGGCATGGCCTGGATGGCGTTCCGGAACTCCAGGCTGGCGCGCGCGTAGTCCTTCCTCGACAGCATCTTGGCGCCCAGCGCCATGAACCTTTGCTCGCGCTGGCGCGGGGTCCGCGAGCACGCCGCGCACAGCAGCATTCCCGCCGCCACGGCCCACACACTTCCAGGGAACTCGCGCAAAACGGTGCGCGGCCCGCGCCGCCGGAATCCTGTTCCTGCCCTGTTTGGCGGCGCGGACACGCGCCCCTTTGCGCTTCTGGTATGCATCGTTTCGCTCGCCCTGTCCGTGCATTTGTCCTACCAGAAGACAGGCCGTGGATTCGAAGGCTTCGGCCGCCGGCATTGCCAAAAAGTGGGGTGAAATCCCCAGCAGTCGGATTCCCGGCCCATTACTGGTACGTGCTGGTCACGCTGGCGCTGGTGAAGCCGAAGCCGATTCCGAAATCCAGTCCCGGCGCCGTGAAGAGCGAGAAATCGGTGGCGTTCTCCACCGAGGTGTTGCCCGTGCCGGCCGGCAGGGTCCCGGTGACGTAGGCCGGAACCGTGAACTGCAGGGCGCTTTGCGGCGCGTAGCACAGGTAGCTGCCGGAAACACCGTTACCGGCCGAATCGCCCGAGATGATGACGTAAGATCCGGAGGCGCCGCCGGTCCAGGTAACGGGCAGCCCCTGCGCGCGCGTGACGGTGGCCGCCGAGCTCGAGTTGGTCCAGGTCAGCAGCGGATTGGGCAGGGTGACCGCCGCCAAGAACGCGCCCACGTCGGCTCCTCCGGTACCCGCGAACGTATAGGTTCCGCCGGCCGGCGTGATGGCCCCCGAGGGCAGCAGCGCATCGAAGACTCCCTTGGAAACGGTCGTCAGGGAATAGCTGGCGCCACCCGGCACGGTTACGCTGATGTTCCCTGCATCCAGAGGCGTGGTGGTGGCCGTAGCGCCCGAAACGGTTTCGTGCACGATGCAACTGCCGATCGAGACAATACCCGTCGAAGCGCCATAGGAGAGGCCGGTGACGCTCTGAAACATCGCGCTGGCGAAATTGCTGGTCTCGGTTTGGGTGACGCTCTGGCCGACGATGAGATCCCCGGTCTTCACCGTGCTCTGGCCGCTCAGGGACATGATCTGGGAGCCAGTCACCCCGAACGCCGTATCGGTGCATGTGCCGCCGCCTTGGGCAAGAGGCAGAGTGGTGAAATTGGAAGTGACGCCATTGACCACGGCCGCCACCGAGATGCCGCAACCGGTGGGCGCGGATGTAGGAACGGTCACATTGATCTGGTTCAATCCCGGGTATCCGGAGGATCCGGCGTAAAGCACCGTTCCCGGTACGCCGCCGAAGTAGATTTGCGTTTGGCCCTGGTTTACCGGGTGGGGCGTGGTGGTGAACACCGTGTCGCTATCCTGGGTGTCGGCGCCCAGGCCGGAGCCCCACAGCACGATGGTTTCTCCGGGCGACACCGAATTGGTGGCATTGAACAGCGCCCCCGTGCCGGCATTGGTGGCCACGGCGAGGCCGCCGCCGGTACCGTAGTAAGTGTCCAGGCCCAGCGCCACCGGCGCCACCTGGAACGTAAAGGCGTTGCTGACCGTGCTGTTGTAGGTCACTGTGAGGGTGGCCGTTCCGGTGGGCGTGCCGGCCGGCAGCACGGCCGCGATGGCGGTGGGAAGGGCGTAGTAAATGGCCGGCGTGACGGTGGTCCCGCCAACGGTCACGGAGAGGCTGGTCCCGTTGAGCGACTGCGGCAGGCCGGCGGGCCCGGCGCTGGACTGCAAGGTGACCGTGCCGCTGGGTGCGGCCGCCATGCCGCTGCCGAAGACCACGAAGATCGAACTCGGCGAGACGCCCGAATTGGGGAAGCCCGACGGGATATAGCTGTAGTTGTTGGCGATGCCGGTGATGGCGGGGCCGCCGGAGGTCGATCCGGTGGCTCCGTAAGTGGTGTATTGCAGCGTGATCGACGTGCCGCTCACGGCGTTCACCAGAACCTTCGCGGCGTGGCCGCCGTTGGTGGCTACGCCGAATACGTCGCCTACCACCAGCGCACTGGCGGGGATGGGAGTGGTGGAGGCGGCCGCTGCCAGGGCCTGCAACGCCGCCTGGTTCAACGCGCCGAATCCGGCCGAGCCGACGTTGCCGAGGTTGGCTCCCTTGGCGGTCCCCTGAAAGGTGATGCTGGTCCCGGTAAATACGATGTCGCCGCCGGCGCCGGTGGTGGTTGCGCCCGTGTCCAGGTTCAACCCGCTGCCGGCCGCCAGGGTGGCGCTGCCGCTGATGTCGGCCAGCGCTGCGCCGGCCATCGCCACAAACACAGTGGCCGTTCCGATCACATGAAATGGTAGATGTCTCATAGCCTGGGTGCTCCAACTCAGAATACACCCAAGCCGGCCGGCTGTAGCTACTTTATTTTCTAATCCTTTTTAACCCGGATTCTTCCGGAGGGCCAGCCCGCGCGCGACCGCGCGCGGCGTAGCTGCGACCATGCCACGGCAGGGAATTTACTAAGCTACCCCAGGGGAATTCTTAGAATGTCTACAGCAAACCAGGAATTGACACGGTATACACCGGACTAGTTTAATTGAGTGACACCCATGCAGGTTGCACTCGTATCGCCGGGCAGGAGGCTATTGACAGCCGTCAACGGCTACAACGCGGCGCAGCGGGATGAGTTGCCCTTCGGGGAGGCTGCGGGGCGCCGCAAGCCGTGAGACCGGAGCGAACCATCCTGATCGTGGAAGACGAGGCGGACGCGCGCAACTGCCTTGAGATGGCGGTGCGGCGTCTGGGATACGCGGTGGAGATCGCAGAGGACGGCGAGGAAGCGCTGACGTGCCTGGAGAGCAATCCCGGCATTGCCATGGTGCTGATGGATCTGCGCATGCCGCGGCGGGACGGTTTGGAGACGCTGCGGGAAATGCGCAACAACGGGCGGAATCAACCCGTGATCATGCTTTCCGGCGACGCCACCACGAGGGACGTGGTGCAGGCCATCAAGGCCGGCGCCACGGATTTCCTGGCTAAGCCGGCCGGCTACGACGACCTGCGCCAGGCCATCCACGGCGCGCTGCGCGACAGCGAGCCCGTGCCGGCGGCGGAGGCGGGCTTTTCGGAAAGCTGGATGGGCCAGGATCATCCGCTGGCGGCCTGGAGGCGGGTGGCCGCTTCGGACGTGCCGCTGCTGATCGAGGGCGAAACCGGCGCGGGCAAGGAAGTGCTGGCCCGCCGCATTCACGCGCATTCGCCGCGGGCGGACAAGCCGTTTCTGAAGCTGAACTGCGCGGCGCTGCCGTCAGAACTGGTGGAGAGCGAACTCTTCGGCTACGAGCGGGGAGCTTTCACCGGGGCCTTCACCAGCAAGCCGGGCAAGTTCGAGATGGCCCAGGGCGGCGCCATCCTGCTGGACGAAATCGGCGACATGGACGTGCGGCTGCAGGCCAAGCTGCTGCACGTGTTGCAGGACCGGGAATGCGAGCGCCTGGGCGGCAAGGAGCGGGTGTCCCTGAACGTGCGGGCGATGGCGGCCACCCACTGCGATCTGCCGAAAGCCATCGAGGAGGGCCGCTTCCGCGCGGACCTGTATTACCGGCTGAACGTGGTGAGCATCCGCGTGCCGGCGCTGCGCGAGCGCCCGGCGGATATCGCGGCGGCGGCGGAGTTCTTCCTGCGCAAACATCGCGTGGAGGGGCCTTGCGGCGCGCTGCTGACGCCCGCGCTGCGGCAGGCGATGCTGGCCTACGAATGGCCGGGCAACCTGCGGGAGCTGGAGAACATGATGCGGCGCCTGCTGGTGATGCAGGATCCCGAGGGCCTGGCGCGGCAACTGCGCCCGGGCCGGGGAGACTCGGCGGCGGCCGGGGTGATCCGCTTCCATCCGGCGGGCGCCGGGTCCAGCACCGGCGCGCCGATCCTGGAGAAAGTGGACGAGGCCCGGCGCCAGGCCGAAACCGAAGCCATCCTGCGCGCGCTGGACGCGTCCCGCTGGAACCGCAAACAGGCGGCCAAGCTGCTGCGCATCGACTACAAGGCGCTGCTCTACAAGATGCGCAAGCTGGAGATCGAGAACGCCGCCGGAGGGCCGTGGCGCAGCGCGGCCGGGGCCTAAGTCAGGTTTTGCGGCGCAGGTAGGGTCTGCGCCGGCCGCGCGCGGGGACGAACATATCGGCGGCCTGGAGGCCGAGAGCCTGGGCCCGTTCGATGCAGAAGTCGATGCCGCGCGCCGGGCCGCTGCCGCTGTTGGACCCGAAGGAGAACTTCAGGCGGGCGTCCTTGGCCATGCGCAGGAATTCCATGGAGGGCAGATGGTAAGCGGAGTCGATCTCGACGGCAGTGCCGGTGCGGCGGAGAGCCTGGACGACGGGCTGCATGCGCTCGGGGGTCCACAGTTCGGCGGCGCGCTGGTCGAGCGGTGACGGCAGCCAGGTGGGATGCGAGAAGATGTCCAGGGGCTCCTTCTCGATGACCTCCACGTTCCAGCGCACATAGCGCTCGATGAACTCGCGCGCATCGCCGGGGTCGAAATCGGGCTGCCACATCTTGAGGCGGCGTCCGCCGCTGCCGGGGATGGTCATGGCGTCGGACAGGACATAGTCGATGGCGTCCAGCCCGCGCCTGGAGAAGCAGGTGATCCAGTCGAGCCACTCGGCCTGGATGCCTTTGTAGACCGGTTGGCCGGCCAGTTTGGCGGCCCAGGCGCGGAGGCCGTCATCGTTGGCGATGATGGACGGGTAGTGGTTCTCGAGGACGCCGGCGTGCTCGGCGATGCCGAACTTCACGTTGGTCTTCCGGGAGAGCGCCACGGCGTCGGCGAGGGAGAACGAGGGATTCAGGTGAACGTGGAAATCGACCACGGGGAAAGCGGGCGTTGCGGGCTGCGCGGGCACGGCCGCCGCCAGCATGCCCATGAAGCGGCGGCGGGACGAGGGGTTGGTCATTTGCGGATATTATAATCCGCTTCTCTCAGCGGTAGCGCAGCCAGGCCAGGAAGCCGAGGATGGTCTTGCCGTCCTCGATCCTGCCGGCGCGGATCATGGCGTCGAGTTCGCGGCGCGGGAACCAGCGGCACTCGATGCGTTCGTCTTCCATGGGCCGGGCTTCGCCGGGGATGAGGCCGGAGGCGACGAAGATGGTCATGCGCTCGGCCACGAAACCGGGACTGGGCCAGAAGCGGGCCAGGCGTTTCCAATGGCGTGCGCGGTAGCCGGTCTCTTCCCGGAGCTCGCGGCGCGCGGCGCGCAGGGGTGTTTCGCCGGGATCGAGGCGGCCGGCGGGCAACTCCCAGAGGTATTTGGCGGCGGGCAGGCGGAACTGCCGCACCAGGAGGATGCGGCCGCGCGCATCGACGGGCATCATGACCGCGGACCCGAGGTGGCGCACGATGGAGCGGCGGATGTGGAAACCGCCGGGATCGGTGGCTTCTTCCTCGGTGACGCGGAAGAGGCCGCACCGATAGACTTCACGCGACGAGATGATTTTCATAAGGTCAATGGGCGCGGATGGCGGCGGCGAAGGCGTCCGCCGGCAGGGTGTTCACGATATCGGAGGGCGCCAGCCAGGCGCGGCGCGCGGTGATGACGCCGTAGCGCAGGTTGGCCAGGTGCCTGGGGTGATGGGCGTCGGTGGAGACGATGAAACGGGCGCCGCGGGCTTTGGCGGCGCGGACCAGGTGGGCGCCCAGATCCAGGCGTTCCGGGCTGGAGTTGATTTCGAGCCACACGCCGCGGCGCACGGCTTCGTCCACCACGCGCTCGAAATCGAAGGGGAAGGCATCGCGCTGCAGGAGGATGCGCCCGGTGGGATGGCCGAGCACGCGCAGGGAGGGGCATTCGAGGGCGCGCAGGAGCCGGCCGGTCATCTCGGCGGCCTCCATATTCATGTGACTGTGCACGCTGCCGATGACGAAGTCGAGCTCGGCGAGCGCGCCGCCGGCGAGGTCCATGGCGCCGTCCTTGAGGATGTCGCACTCGAGGCCGGAGAAGACGCGGATGCCGAGGCCGCCGCGGTTGAGGCCGCGCACCTGCGCGGCGAAGGCCACGGCGCGCTTCTCATCGAGGCCGTTGGTCATGGCCAGGGACTTGGAGTGATCGGTGATGGCGATGTACTGGTAGCCGCGCTCGCGGGCCGCGGCGGCCATTTCCTCGAGTGAGGCGCGGCCGTCGCTTTCGGTGGTGTGCATGTGCACGTCGCCGCGGATGTGGGACATCTCGACCAGTTCGGGCAGGCGGTTCCCGGCGGCGAGCTCGATCTCGCCGAGGTTTTCGCGCAGCTCCGGCGGAATCCAGCGCAGGCCGAGCGCTTCATACACGCCCTCTTCGGTCTCGCCGGCCACGCGGGTATCGCCGGCGGCGCGAAACAGGCCGTACTCGCTGAGCTTGAAGCCCATCTTCACCGCGCGCGTGCGGACGGCCACGTTGTGGTCCTTGCTGCCGGTGAAGTATTGCAGGGCCGCGCCGAAGCTCTCGCGGGGCAGGGCGCGCACATCCACCTGGAGGCCTTCGCGGCCGACGGTGGCGCTGGCCTTATTCTCGCCGCGCGCGAGCAGTTGCTCGACCCTGGGGAAGCGCACGAAGCGCTCGAGAACGTCGCCGGCGGCCGGGCCGGTCACCAGCAGGTCCAGGTCGCCCACCGTTTCACGCCCGCGCCGCAGGCTGCCGGCGGGGGTGATCTGCTCGATGCCGGGCGTTTCGCCGAGGTAACCGGTCAGCTCGCGGGCCATGTCTTCGGCGTAGCTGAGCAGGTAGCGGCCGGTGCGCTGGCGGTACTGGGCGATGGACTTGAGCACCTTCTCTTCGAGCTTGGCGCCCATGCGCGGCAGCACACGCAGTTTCCGATCGAGGCACAGGCGCTCGAGCTCGTCGATGGTGGCGACTTGATAGTGCTCGAACAGCAGCGCGATGCTTTTGGGCCCGAGGCCCTGGATCTTGAGGAACTCCAGCGCGCCCGGGGGGAACTTCTTCAGCAGCAGGTCACGGCGCTCGCAGGAGCCGTGGTCGCAGATCTCACGTAGCGCGACGGCTAGCTTATCTCCGATCCCAGGGATCTCGGTGACCTTGCGCTCTGGGTTCATGAGGATGTCCTCGATCCGTTCGGGATAGCCCTCAACGGAGCTCGCGCCGTTGCGATAGGCGCTCACGGGACGGAAATCTTCCCCGGCGATCTCCATCAGGTCGGCGGTCTCCCAGAGGACGCGCGCGATCTCCTTATTCTCCATGCGAGGTCTATTTTAGCGTGGGGCCGCGGCCCGCGCCGTGTACGGGCGGACACGCGCCCGACGCGGAATCAGCGAGATAGCTCCGGCACGCGGGCTGCATTCATGGGGGCGTGAACGGAGGCAAGCAGATGTTGAGACACTTTCAGACGCTGGCGGCGCTGGTGGTGGCGGCGGGCGAAGCGCTGGCGCAGGAGCGGCAGGCGGCGCGGCGCATCGTGGTGAGCATACCGGACCGCAAGCTGGCGCTGGTGGAAGACGGGCGCGCGGTGAAGATCTACCCGGTGGCGGTGGGCGCGGCGGCCACGCCCAGCCCGGCGGGCAGCTACACGGTGACCGGCCGGCTGACGCATCCGGCGTGGTACGGGCCGCACAAAGTCGTGCCGCCGGGCAAGAGCAACCCGCTGGGGCCGCGCTGGATCGGGCTGAGCCGCAAGGGGTACGGGATCCACGGGACCAGCAATCCGCGGTCCATTGGGCATGCCGCGTCGCACGGGTGCATCCGCATGCGCAACGCCGATGTGGAAGAGCTGTTCGGGCTGGTGGCGGTGGGGGACGCGGTGGAACTGGCCGCCGCTCCGACGGACGAAGTGGTCCGCATCTTCGGCGCCGCGCCGCCGGTGGTGGCCGTATTACGATGAACGTTCAGACGCATGAAGAACATCATCGCCGGCACGGCGGGGCACATCGACCACGGCAAGACCGCGCTGGTGAAGGCGCTCACGGGCATTGACGCGGACCGGCTGGAGGAAGAGAAGCGGCGGGGCATCACCATCGACATCGGCTTCGCGCACCTGCAATTGACGCCGGGGCTGCGGGTGGGCTTCGTGGACGTTCTGGGCCACGAACGCTTCGTGAAGAACATGCTGGCGGGGGTGGGCGGGATCGACCTGGTGCTGTTCGTGGTCGCCGCGGACGAATCCATCAAGCCGCAGACGCGCGAACACTTCGATATCTGCCGCCTGCTGGGGATACCGCGCGGGATCGTGGCGCTGACCAAGGCGGACCTGGTGGAGCCGGACATCCTGGAACTGGTGAAGCTGGAGGTGGAGGAGTTCGTCGCGGGATCGTTTCTGGAGGGCGCGCCGGTGGTGGCGGTGAGCGCGGCAACGGGCGCGGGCCTGGACCAACTGCGCGCCGAGTTGGAGCGGGTGGCCGCGGCGGCGCCGGAGAAGAGCGCCGCGGGGCACTTCCGGCTGCCGCTGGACCGGGCGTTCACGGTGAAGGGTTTCGGCACGGTGGTGACGGGCACGCTGATATCGGGGGCGGTGCGCAAGGAGCAGGAAGTGGAGCTGTATCCGGCCGGCCGGCGGCTGCGGGTGCGCGGCGTGCAGGTATACGGGGCCGCGGCGGGCGAGGCGCTGGCCGGGCAGCGGACGGCGCTCAACCTGGCGGACATCGAACCGGCGGAGGTGGAGCGCGGCATGGTGCTGGCGGCGCCCGGAATCTTCCGCAGCGCCACCCAGGTGGACTGCGCGCTGGAACTGCTGCCCTCGGCCAAGCCGCTGAAGCATCGCGCGCCGGTGCATTTCCACGCTGGCACCGCGGAGATCGAGGCGCAGGTGCGGCTGCTGGAAGGGGTGGCCGTGCTGCGGCCCGGCGGGCGCGCCTGGGCACGCCTGGTACTGCGCGAGCCGGCGCTGCTGCTGCCCGGGGACCGCTTCATCATCCGCATGTTCTCTCCGGTGGCGACCATTGGCGGCGGAGTGGTGCTGGACACGGCCGGGGTGCGGTACCGCAAGGGCGACGGGGTGGGAGAGCGCCTGAGGACGCTGGCGGAGGCGCCCGCGGCGGCGCGCCTGGCGCTGCTGGTGCGGGAATCGAAATACGGCATGAGCCTGGCCGGCCTGGAGGCGCGCACGGGCCTGCGGGCGCGGGAGATCGAGACGGCCGCGGCCGCCGCGCCCATGGTGGCCTTCCAGCATCCGCAGCCCTGGTTCGCGGACCGGGCCTGGTTCCAGGCGGCGCGCGAACGCCTGCAGCGCACGCTGCGCGAGTTTCACTTGAAGAATCCGCTGCTGCCGGGGATGGCCAAGCAGGACCTGCGCAGCCGCGAGCTTCCGGGTTCGCCGCCGTTTCTGATCGACGCGCTGCTGGCGCAGTCGCGGGAGATCGCGGTGGAGGGCGAGACGGTGCGGCTGGCCAGCCACAAGCTGGTGTTGAAGCAGGACGAAGAGCAGGCGCGGGCAGCCATTGAGCGCGCCTTCGAGCAGGCCGGACTGGCCGTGCCGGCGGTGCCGGACGTGCTGGCGAAATCCGGCGTGGAGGCGGGCCGGGCGCGCTCGCTGCTGCAGATTCTGCTGCGCGAGAAGCGGCTGATCAAGGCCGGGGAGGATCTGGTTTTCCATCGCAGCGCCATGGAGAAACTGCGCGCCATGCTGGCGGAGCGGAAGGGGGCGCGGTTCAACGTAGGTCAGTTCAAGGACTGGACGGGGATCTCGCGCAAGTACGCGATTCCGCTGTTGGAGTACCTGGACCGGGAGCGGGTGACGCGGCGGGAGGGGGACGAGCGGCTGGTGCTGTGAGGTGGGCGGAAAAGGGGGGGGAAAAACCCCAAAAACCCACACCAAAAAAAAAAAAATAAAAAAAAAAAAAACAACACAAAAAAAAAAAAAAGAGGAAGA
>VFSW01002355.1_pt1 | contig 28554 bp, 34 predicted proteins | sample 5358111 | NCBI WGS metagenome assembly VFSW01 (sample SAMN11554181, study PRJNA540505) | mine drainage metagenome | isolation source: sediment from site ElyBrook_90M | place: USA: Ely Copper Mine, Vershire, VT | collected 2017 | reverse complement strand
GCGTTGGCACGGGGGTCGGCGTTGGAATCGGGGTGGGGGTCGGTGTGGGTGTCGGGCTGGGAGTTGGACTCGGCGTTGCCGTTGGCGGTGGCGTCGAGCATGGTGGATTGCAGCAAACAAGATTCCCGTGCATGTCAAACATCGGGCAGTTCACCGGCGCTCCGATGGGTGCGCTTGTCGCGGTCGCTTGTACGAGTGGCGCGAGTCGTTGGGCAGTGGCGAACCGCCCGCGCGCATTCCAGCGCGGCGAGAAGACAACACCTCGCGCCGCTGACGCGCTTCCTGGTAGCGTGCTGCGGCGCAACGCCATGGGATCGCGCGGAGCCTTGCGCGGATCGATCGCCTCGGGTCGATGCAGTCCGGAAACCCGAGCGACACTACCGGAGCGCCGTATGAGACGTGCCTCATGCGAGCGGCCAGCATAGGGCGGCCTTGCAATGCGGATCACGCCCGGAAAGGATGGTGCCGGTGCGTGCATCGCCTCGTAGCGGTTCATCTCACCCGTGAACAGCGCGTGCGTTGCCGAGTTCAACCAGGCATTACGCAGCGGCGTCATGACCGCAGCAGCAAAGATGTCGCCGACGCCGGCAGCAACGTTGCCCGACGAGCTGTTTCCGGCAAGCGCACTTGCTCCCGAGCTTTGCGCAAGCAAAGCACCGAGGAGAAGAGTATCGATGAAGCGCCGCATGTGAGAAGCCTCCGCGCACTGCAAGAAGTTGTGCACGAAGTATACGAGTGCTCAGTCGCCGCTCGCAAATCGGGATTTCCCAACTCCAGCGGGTGAGAACGGGTTACACCGGGTCAGAACCGTCCAAACCGGTGCACGCCGGGTCAAAACGGTCTAGATCGGGCGAACGTTCACCATCCGAAGAATTTTTCTCGCCGCGCATCCACGCTAGCCACTCGTCCCGGAAGATCGCATAGCAGCGCCTGCCGACGCGCGCGTGTGGAGCGCCCTTCTTTCTGATCTCGTAGTAGATGACGTCAACGTGGACGCCGAGGCAATCGGCGAGCTGCTCCGGCACCATGATGTCCGGCCACTCGGCAAGCGGTAGCGGATACCTTGGCGCCCTCTTACGCGCTCTCATGGCTGCACGACGAGCACGTCGCGGTAGCTCGTGATCGTGTTGTAGTAGTCGAGGTCGCCGAAGTAGTAGGTGCCGGCGTGCAGGGTGAAGGCTTGCGAGAAGCAGAGTTGCCCGTTCTGCGCCGGCGGGATGCGCCCGGTGGACCAAAACGGCTGCGCGCTGCTGCCGATAACCGTGTTCGTCGCGGTTGCAGCGTTCGCGGGAAAAGTGTAGGGCTCACTCGGAAATGCGTGGCCCGAGAACGCGACTGCGGAGTGGTAGATCGTATCGGTCCCTAGCTCGATGTTGGTGAACTGCACGGTATCGCTCGCGGTAATGGCTGCGCCTGAGGAAGTCTTGCTAATAACCTGTGCCAGATCGGGAAGATCGGTACCATTGAAGACCGCATACCCCGCGATCGCGCCGTAGGTCGGATCGGTTACCGTCGTGACCTCGCTGCCGATGCCGATCAGTACGACGTTGAGATTGCTACTCGGCACGGTGTTGCACGCTCCGGGTGCAATCGTTGGGGTTGCGCTCGGCGATGGGGCGGGCACGACTCCGCCACCGGAGAGGTTCGCGCAACCTGCGAGGAGCGCCGCGATGGCGAGCGTGGCAATGCAAAGGAGTTGCCCTTCGACTTCGCGCTCTGCGCTACGCTCAGGGTGACGACGTCGGTTCATTGCCGCACCACCGAGAGCGGAATCGGCACCGAGACCGTCGCGCCCATGGCGTTGGACGCGGTCAAGCTCATCTGGACGTTGCCTTGCGCGGTTGCGCCGGCGTCAAATGGAAACGTTGCTTGCCACTTGCCCGGGGCGATCGAGGTAAGCTCTGCCTCCGGCGTAACGGCGTTCGGGCCGAAGACGAGCCTCTCGACGTTGGTCGTCGTGATCGCGGAGATCGTGATCTGCTGTCCGGGGGCGACCACCGTCGGCGATACCTGCACGTAGAATATCTGGACCGCCGCGTCGTCGGCGGCGTAGTTGTTTGAGGGCGGACTCCCAAACGTGTAGACGTCGGTCTGCGAAAACGCCGAGGGAAGCGCCACCGGTGTAGGCGTTGTCTGTGGCAGCAATTCGCGCTGGATGGCAACGGGCGTGGGCGTCAGCGTTACCGACGGCGTCGGAATTGCAATCGGCGCCGGCATCGGACGTGGAGCGCTTTGCTCGCGTTGTACTGCTGGCGGAAGCGTTGCTGAGGGATTGAGCGTTGGCAGCGGCTGCGGCGTCGGAATACTCGGTAAGGGTTGCGCGGTAGGAATCGCAGGCAAGACCCCGTTGCCGTCGACGAAGAGATTGGAGTCACCGGGCTGCACGATATGCGGCGTCACGGTGATGATGAGATCGTTGCGGCTGTTCTGCACCGCGTTGTTCTGGAAGAGCTTGCCGATCAGCGGCAAGTCGCCGAGGATCGGAATCTTGTTGACCGTGTGGCTCTGGCTGTCTTCGATGAGGCCCCCGATCACGAGCGTCTGGTTATTGAGCAGCCCCACCGTGGTCTGCGTCTCGCGCGTGGAAATCTGCGGCACGCCGTTGACGATCCCGGCTTCGTTGGATACCTGCGGATGCAGGGTAACCGTGATGAGGCCGCCGGGATTGACGATAGGCGTGATGTCCAAGGTCACGCCGGTTTGGAAACTCTGGACCTGCGTCGTCGCCACGGTTCCCGTGCCGCCACCGGTCGTCGTGAGGATCGAGATCGTGTCGCCGGCACGGATCGTCGCAGTATGACCGGAGAAGGTGGTGATGCGCGGGTCGGAGAGCACGCGCGCTTGGTTGTTCTGGATCGCGAGGTTCAGCTCGAGGCTGAACTGGATCGGCACCGTGCGGAAGAACGGCATCAATCCTTCCAAGGGCGGCGGCGTGCCGCCACCTGATGGCGCCGACGGACTCTGCTCCTGCCAGGTCGTGCCGATCAGTGCGCCGCCGCCGGGAAACTCCAGGCCCAGGTTTTTCGCAACCGTTTCGTCGACTTCGAGAATTTCCGTGTCGAGCACGACCTCGGGCTGCATTACGTCGAGATGCGCGATCACGCTCTTGGCCAGTTGGATCGCATACGGGCTACCGGAGAGAATCAGGGTCGTCGAGTTCGGCGGAACGGTGACGTGCAGATCGGGGGCTGCCTGCTGCAAGACTTGCTGCACCGTCTGGGCGATGTCTTGGGCGGAGGTCGAGGGGCCGTTGCTCCCAGGGAGCGCCGCGGTCAACGTGACGTAGTCGATGTCGGTGCCGCCTGGTCCGACCGCACCGACTGCTCCAGGCGTTCCGGCAGGAGCGACGTCGAGTTGGGCGATCGCCTCGCCAATGCGCTCTTGGATCGTACTGTCGGCCTGCACCGTAATCGCGTTGAGCGTCGTGTCGGTGTCGATGCGGAGATCGTGAAAGGAGCGCGAGAGCAGATCGGTGACGGAAGCTGCGTCGACGAAGCGAAGCCGATACACTTCGGAGTAGGTGACGCCCATCTGCGGCATGTCGAGTTGCGCAATCAGGTCCTTGGCGTGCTCGACGTCGTCCGGCGGCCCGCGCAGGAGAATCTCCGAACCCGAGATCGCGACCGCAACATCGGGCGCGGAGTGCGCGACGGCGAGCGCAACCTGGCGCACGTTACGCTGGGTGATGCGCACCGCAACCGCAGGATAGCGCGGCCTGGGCGTCGGGGTCTGCAGCGGCGTATCGATCGCGGCGATGACCGTCTTGATCTGCTGCAGGTCGTCAGGTGAAGCGACGGTGACGAGCGTATGGTTTGGCGCCATGAAGAAGCGCGCCGTCGGAAAGACGCTGCGCAAGCGCGCGACGACCGTTGCAGGCGAGACGGCGTGCAGCACCTCCGCATCGACGGAGCCGGCGCTCGGATCCCTGACGTCGATGCCTTGCAGGAGCGTGCGGATCGCATCGGCTTGCTCCGGCGGCGCGATGGCGATGACCGCGTTCGCGTGGGCATCGACGCGAACGCGCAGGTCCGGGTAGAAGCCGCGGATGATCGCGGCAGCTTGCGAGGCGGGTAGTTCGTGCAGCGATACCACGACGGGAACGGGGCTCGGCACCGGTGCCGGTCGGCGGCCCCTCGAGTCCGCTCGCGCTACCGCACTCACTACGCTCGGGGTGACAAAACTTCGCGCTGCACTTGTGGCAGAGCGTCGCGCTATGCCCAACGTGATGAGCAGCGCCGGTGCGAGCACGAGGAAGGCCGCGGCGGTTCTGAGAGCCGCCGGGAACACCGTTGCCGGCCTCAAGTGCATCGCAAGCCTCGTAACCTGGATCAGTTCGGAGCACGAGCGTAGCGCAAGATCGTGGAGCGCGCTATTGTCGCAATAGGCAGTGTTTTGGGTCAGGCCTATGCCTATATAGGTGATATTTCGCGCGAACGCGTGCGACAACAAGGCGGACTGAAGCGGTAGACGGAGCGGAGGAGAATGGTCCCGGCGGCGCCGGAGCGGCCGGAGGAGGCGGAGCCCCCCCCGCGAAGGAGCAAGCATGCCGGGTGGCACGCCGGCCATGCTTAAAGGAAGCGTGGCTTTTCGTCGCATTCCGCGCCTTACGTGGCGGCAGAGTCAGGTATGTTGGTTGATCCTGCGTGGCGACTGTCACAAAGAGATCGCCGAAAGACTGCGCATTCGCGAGCGCACGGTGCGCGCGCACGCGACCTGCGTCTACCGCCGATTCGGCGTGCCGGGCAAGGTTGCGTTGCTGGCTGAGTTTTGCGCCGACTTCCCGGAGTTTTGGACGCTGTAGCTAGGCGGCGCGGTGGTCGAGGCGTTCGAGGCTGCGATAGGTGACCGCTTCGGCAACGTGCTCGGCTGCAATCTCTTGCGTCGCGGCCAGGTCGGCAATGGTCCGCGCGACGCGTACGATGCGATCGAGCGCGCGCGCCGAGAACTGGCGCCGCGCAGCGGCCAGGGCAAGCAGGCGCATCGGCGTCTCGTCGAGCGCGCAGTAGCGGCGCATCGTACCCGGTGGAATCTCGGCATTGCACGTGATGCGCGTCGACACGAAGCGCCGCTGCTGCCGCTCCCGTGCCGCCACGACGCGTTCCCGAATGGTTGCGGAGCGTTCTGCATTCTCGACGCGCACCATGTCGTCGAAGGGAACGCGGGCGATCTCGACTTGCATGTCGATGCGATCGAGCAACGGGCCCGACAATTTGCCGACGTACTTTGCGACGGCTGCGTCGGCGCAACGGCAGTCGGCGTTGCGCACGCCGCGATAGCCGCACGGGCAGGGATTCATCGACGCGACGAGTTGAAACCGCGCCGGGTAGGTGAACGTTCCCGCGGCGCGCGCGATCGTGACGGTGCCCTCTTCCAACGGCTGCCGCATCACTTCTATGGCGCTGCGCGAGAACTCAGGCAACTCGTCGAGAAAGAGCACGCCGTGATGTGCGAGGCTGATCTCGCCCGGTTTTGCGAGCGCGCCGCCGCCGACGAGCGCGGTTTGGCTGATCGTGTGGTGCGGAAACCGGAACGGCCGCGTTGCGACGACCGCCGCGCCGCCTCGAAGCAATCCAGCGACGCTGTAGATCTTCGTGACGTCGAGCGCCTCGTCGCGCGTCATCGGCGGAAGAATCGATGGGAGCCGCCGTGCGAGCATCGTCTTCCCGCAGCCAGGAGGCCCCACGAACAGCAGATTGTGTCCGCCTGCCGCGGCGATCTCGAGCGCGCGCTTGGGCGCAAGCTGCCCGCGAACGTCGGCGAGATCCCCATCCGCGGCGCAGACGCCGGCGGAACGGGCATTCGGACGTGCGTTCGTACGGTGGCGCCAAGGGCCGCCGTTGCCGAGCACGACCGCGACTGCGGACTGCAGCGAGTCTACGGCGTATAGCTCGATTCCGTCGACGAGCGCGGCTTCGTCGGTGTTGCGCTGCGGTACGATCAGGCGCGTGAACCCAGCGGCGCGCGCGCCGAGCACCATCGGGAGCATGCCGCTGACGAAGCGCAGGCTGCCGTCCAGCGCGAGCTCGCCGAGCGCGATGATGCCGCGCAGTTGCTCGCGGCCGACCTGTTCGTCAATCGCCAAGAGCGCGAGTGCGATGGCAAGGTCGAAAGCCGGGCCTTCCTTACGCACGTCGGCGGGCGAGAGGTTGACGAGCAGCCGCCCCGCCGGGTACGCGAAGCCGGCGGTGAAGATGGCGCTGCGAACGCGATCGCGCGCCTCGTGGAGCGCGCGATCCGGCAGCCCGATGATCGAGAAGTTCGGGCTTCCCGCCGAGCTGTCGGCCTCGACGCGCACGACGTAGCCTTCGATCCCGAGCATTCCGGCGGAAAAGGCGAGCGACAACATGGCGCATCTCTCCGTCTGCGCAGTACGCCCGCGGTGCCTAGAGGCGCAGTGAACGGAAATGCGACCGCGCTGGATGCCGCGCCAGGAGGTGACAGCCAGGGTAGGAAAAGGCGCGATGCCACGCGATGACTGCACCAGGTACGGCCGGGTATAATCGCCTTCTCTTGCTGGTCTCCGGTTTAGGAGGCCTGCTCTACGGCATTGACGTCGGCATCATCCAGGGTGCGCTGCCGTATTTGAGTGCGACGTCGGGCTTCAGCCCGGGGCGGCTCTCGTTCGTCGTCGCGGCCGTGTTGCTCGGCAGCGTGATTTCCGTGCTCTTCGCGGGAGTGCTTGCGGATTGGATGGGACGCAAGCGCGTGATGATCCTGACGGCGCTGATGTTCTGCATCAGCGTTCCGATGATCGCGCTCTCGCACGGATACTGGGCGCTGGTCGGTGGACGGCTCTTGCAAGGAATGAGCGGTGGACTCATCGGCGTCGTCGTTCCGCTCTATTTGGCCGAGTGCTTGCCGTCGAAGGACCGCGGCAAGGGCACGGGCGTCTTTCAATGGCTGCTCGTCCTCGGCTTCGTCCTCTCGTCCTTGATCACGCTCTACTTCAGCAACGGTCTCGCGCACTTCGCCCAGCACGGCACGCCGGCGCAGATATTCGCGTTCAAGGATCGCGCCTGGCGCGACACGTTCTGGCTCTCGCTCCCGTTCGGGCTGCTCTTCGTAGCCGGAGGCTTTCTTTTAGCCGAGTCGCCGCGCTGGCTCTTTCGCCGCGGGAAGAGGGAGGCGGCGCTGGCGGCGCTGTTGCGCTCGCGCGATGCAGAGCAGGCGCAGCTCGAACTGCGCGAGATGGACGAGGCTTCCCGCATGCAGCCCTCGGCCGGACGCGCGATTCGCGATTCGCTGTTGCGGCGTAAATACGTCATCCCGTTCGTCCTCGCGTGCGTGATTCTCACGTGCAACCAGCTGACGGGCATCAACTCGATCATCCCGTACAACACGACGATCCTGCTGCAGGCTGGCTTGAACGATTTTCAAGCGCATGCCGGAAGCTTTTTCTTCAGCATCGTCAACTTCGTGCTCACGCTCGTCGGCGTGATGCTCGTCGACCGCAAAGGGCGCAAGTTCTTGCTCACGCTCGGAAGCGGGGGCATCATCCTGTCGCTGCTCGGAACTGGCGTGCTCTTCCATCGTACCGAGGCGCGCCACGTCGACGTCACCGCAGCGGTGCGCCGCATGGTGATGCCCGATCAGACGCTGACGCTGCAGTTCGATAGCGCCGCTGCGAAACGACTCTTAGCCAGTGCGGGAAAGACGGCCGGCGGTCGCGCGCAATCGCTCGTCGTCAACTATGCATACGGCGATTTTAGCGCGGTGACGAATGCCGTGCGCTCGGACGAAGTCGCGCAGCCGATCTCCGTCACGCGGAGTCTTCCGGCCAATCGTATCGAGGCGCTGCTGGCGGGGTCGAGCAGCCCCTTCGGCGATCTCGCCGCGGCGCGCGCCGCTCCACTGCGGATCATCTCGGCGTACGTCACGCCGGTGCCGAGCGTGGCGAACGGATGGCTCGTGGCGTCGACGCTCTATCTGTTCATGGCATTCTTCGCAGTTGGGCCGGGGGTTGTGGTGTGGCTTGCCCTCTCCGAGCTCATGCCGACGCGCATTCGGTCCAACGGCATGAGCATCGCGCTCTTTCTGAATCAGGTCACGTCGACGACGATTGCGGCGATCTTCCTTCCGACCGTCGCCACGCACGGCTATGCGAGCATGTTCTTCGCCTTTGCCGCATGCACGGTCGTCTACTTCGTGACGGCGGCGTTCTTCTTGCCCGAGACCAAGGGCAAGACGCTCGAAGAGATCGAGGCCTATTTCGAGCGGCGGCCGGAGGCCGCGGAGCCCGCGACGGCCCGGTGACGGGCCTCCGGGCCCGGGCCGGGCTCTCCACAGATTGCACAAGACGGAAGTCGCTCGTTGTGGATAGAAATAGCCGGGCCGCATGAAATCATGGCATTTAGCGGCGGCCGCACTCTGCCTCGTGCTAGCCGCCTGCTCCCATTCGACCTCGCAATCGGGCGCGTCGCAACCGGCCTCCGGCGGGAAGCGCATCGGCGTCTCGATTCAAAATCGTGAGGCGCAGTTCTACCAGGACATGGAGGCCGGCATGCGCAGCGAGGCTGCGAAGTACGGCTACTCCCTCGACGTCGTGGACGCAAATCGCGATAACGCCCTGCAGCAGAGTCAAGTGGAAGACTTCATCTCGCAGCGCGTCGACGCGATCGTGTTGACCCCGTACGACTCGCAGGCGATCGGGAGCGCGATTGCCGAGGCGAACCGCGCCGGGATACCGGTCTTCACGGCGGACATCGCGAGCACGAGCAGGCTGGGAACCGTCGTTGCGCACGTCGCGAGCGATAACGTGCAAGGCGGCTTCCAAGCGGGAAAGCTGATGTGTGCGGCCGTTGGGGGAAGCGGCGGCGTTGCGATCATCGATGAGCCCGAGGTCACGAGCGTGCAAGACCGCGTCCGTGGATTCCGCGAAGCGCTCGCGCAGATCTGTCCGCACGTGACGGTCGTCGCGGACGTGGATGCCGGCGGTCAACGCGATCGTGCCGAGAGCGACGCGAGCGATCTCCTGCAGTCGAACAGGTCGCTCAAAGGCATTTTCGGCATCAACGACGATTCGGCGCTCGGTGCACTCGCCGCCGCGAAGGCGGCCGGCCTCGTCGGTAAGATTGCCATCGTCGGCTACGACGCAACGCCCGAAGCGCGCGCGGCCATTGCGGCGGGTCAGATGTACGGCGACGCCGTCCAATACCCGGAGCTGATCGGCAGCAAGACGATCGACGCGATTCACGAGTACTTCAGCGGAAAACATCCGCCGAAGGTCGTGCACGTGAACGTCGGCACCTATACGCGAGCAAACGCCGGGGCGGCTCACTAATCGCTACGACGCCGCTGCTCGAGATGCGCGGGATCGCCAAGGCGTTCCCGGGCGTGCAGGCGCTCGCCGACGTGGCGCTCTCGCTGAACGGCGGCGAAGTGCTCGCGCTGGTCGGCGAGAACGGCGCGGGCAAGTCCACCTTGATGAAGATTCTCGCCGGCGGCCTCGCAGCTGACGCCGGCGAGATTCTCATCGACGGCAAGCGCGTCACGATCGACACGCCACGGGCGGCGGAGCGGCTCGGTGTCGGCATGATCTACCAAGAGTTCAACCTCGTCGCGCAGATGACGGCGGTCGAGAACCTCGTTCTCGGCGACGAGCCGACGCGGCGCGGATTTCTCGACACCTCAGCGGCGCTCGACCGAGCGCGGCGGATATTCGCGGAGCTGAAGATCGCGATGCCGTTGAACGTACCGGTAGGGCGCCTCTCGGTCGGCCAGCAGCAGCTCGTCGAAATCGCCAAGGTGCTTTCGAAGCGCGCGCGCATCATCGTGATGGACGAACCCACGGCCGCTCTCACGGAGAACGAGATCGAGCGGCTCTTCGCGCTCGTGAAGCGATTGAAATCCTCCGGCAACGGCATCGTGTACATCTCGCATCGTTTGGAGGAGCTCGCGCGTATCGCCGACCGCGTCACGATTCTACGAGACGGCAGGGTCGTCGAGACGCGGGCGGAGCGTGCGTTTTCAGAAGACGAGATCGTCGCGGCGATGGTCGGACGGCAGGTAGACGCACACTATCCCCAGCTTCCGCCGGTGCCCGAGGGCGCACCCGTCGTCCTCGAGATGCGCGGCCTTTCGCGGCCGCCGCTCGTCAACGGCGTGAACCTGCAGGTGCGTGCCGGCGAGATCGTCGGCTTTGCCGGGCTGATCGGCGCCGGCCGCACCGAGATCCTCCGCGCGATCGCCGGCGCCGACATCCCACGCGCGGGCGACGTGCTGATCGACGGACGCGTTGCCCGCATCCGCTCGCCGATCGACGCGATCGGTGCCGGCATCGCCTTCATCACGGAGGATCGCAAGGCGCAAGGCCTCGTTCTCGGCATGAGCGTGCGCGAGAACGTCACGCTCGCGCACCTCGCCGAGTTCGTCAATCGCGATCTGATGATCGATCGTGCGCGAGAGGTGCGAACGACGCAACGCATGATCGGCGAGCTCGACATACGAACGCCGAGCACCGAGCAACTGGTACGCAATCTCTCGGGGGGGACGCAGCAGAAGGTCGTGCTCGCAAAGTGGCTGATCGGAACGGCGCGCGTGCTGCTCTTCGACGAGCCGACGCGCGGCATCGACGTCGGCGCCAAGGCAGAGATCTATGCGCTGATGATCGAGCTCGCGAAGCGCGGCAGCGCGATCGTCATGGTCTCGAGCGAACTTCCCGAAGTGCTCGGCATGGCGCACCGTATCTTTGCGGTGCGCGGGGGCGCGCTCGTACAGTGCTTCGCGCATGACGAAGCAACCCCCGACGCCGTCATGCGCGCGGCGGCTGGAGCGGCGGCGTGAAGCCGGCCGCAAAGCTCCCCGCAAAGTTCTCGTGGATGCGCGTCCTCGCGGCGACTGCCGTCTTCGTCGCATTCATCGCTGTCGTCGACGTTGCCGCGCATGGCGCGTTCTTGAGCCGCGGAAATATCGCGTCCGTCCTCAGCCAGATCAGTTACGATTTCATCTTGGCGATCGGCGAGACGTTCGTCATCATCACCGCGGGCATCGACCTGTCGATCGGGTCGCTGGTCTCGCTATGCGGCGTGGTCATGGCGATCGTCGCGAACTCCCTTCATCTGTCGGGCGTTCTCCTCATCGCCGTCACGCTGCTGAGCGGCCTCGGCGTCGGCGCGCTCGCCGGCTACGTCAACGCGTTGCCGGTCGTGAAACTGAACCTGCCGCCCTTCATCACGACGCTCGCCATGATGCAGATCGCTCTGGGAGCGTCGTACATTCTCTCGCACGGGCGCCCCGTCGCGCTCGTCTCCCCCGCCTTCGGCAATCTGGGGTACGGCGGCTTTTTCAGCGGGCTCACCGGCCTGCTGCACGTTCAAGGCAATCTCTTCCCGATCGTGTGGATGCTCGTCGTCGGGCTGTTCTTCTCGACGCTGTTGACGCGGACGCGCTTCGGACGCTACGTGCTCGCGATCGGAGGAAACGAAGAAGCATCGCGGCTGGCCGGCGTCGATGTCGCGAGGACGAAGACGCTCGTCTATGTCATCAGCGGCGTCTGTGCGGCGATCGTCGGATTCCTGTACTTGGCGTTGTTCTCGTCGGGCTCGCCGCAGACGGGTACCGGCAACGAGATGCTCGCTGCGATCGCGGCGGTCGTCGTCGGCGGCACGAGCCTCATGGGCGGGCGCGGAACGATCGTCGGGACGTTCTTCGGCGCGCTGCTCATCGGGTCGCTGAACAACGCGATGAACCTCTTGCACATCGATTCGTATTTGCAAATGGTCGTGCTGGGCGCAGTGATTCTTCTTGCGGTCGCGCTCGACGAGCTGCGCAAGCGGTATTTCTAGTCGAGCGCGAACCGGCTGGTAGGCTTTAGAACGGGAAGTCGCTCTGCGTCAGGCCGACGTTCGTGTGAAGATCGTAGATCGTCTGATCGAGTACCAGCGTAGCGCCCGCATACAAAAGCTGCCTGATGGGGAAATGCGTCGCTTTGCTCAGGTAGAGCACCTGTTTGGTTATGCCGTGATTCGTCGCGGGATTGGTGACGTCGAGCTCCATGCGGTCGGTGGGCTGACCCCCGACGATGCCGCCGTCCGTTTGGGTCAGCTTGCCGGGCACGGTCGCGTATGTTTCGACGATATCTTGCATGAGGCCGTCGGGAATCGTGTAGCCGCGAAGCGATGTCGCGCGCGAATCGTGGAGATCGACCTTGAGATGAATGCCGGCGAGGAACCCGCCCTGATGCCCGCTCACTTGGTTGCCGCCCGCCCACACGCCGCCGGACCCCGTGCCGTCTCCGGCTTCGATCAGCGTCTTCGCGAAGTGCGGCTTCATGAACGAATAGTCGTAGATGCGATCTTGCGTGCGCGAGCCGAGCGTCTCGTGCGAGTGCAGCTTGTACGTGTAGTCGTTCACCGATGCAAAGGCTACCCGAAAGGCATCGATTGCCGGCGCCGAATTTTCAGCGCGTGCGAGGCCGGCGCAGAGCGCGACGGCGATGGCCGCCGCAGCAAACGCGGACGAAATGCGCGTGGTGAGCATGGACGAGTCTCCTCCTTATGGATTATGAATGCGACGCGGGGCGTTCGGTCGCGGCGTTCTGCGACGCCTCGCCGACGAAGAGCGTTCCGTGCTTTCCTTCGACGCCGATGAGAACGTCGCACTTTGCGTCTGCGGCGATCTCTTCGATGGTTCGGCTCAACGGAGCGCCGACGTACTTTCCTTCGCGATGGTCTCCTATGACGATGAGGTTCGCTCGCTCTCGCTTGGCAATGTCGAGTACCGCCTGTTTGGTCGAGCGCGCCTTGACGATCTCCGTCCGGATCGAAATGCCGCTGTTCTTTGCAATCGATTCCGCTGCGCCGAGCGCGTCGAGCGCGTCGCGCTCTTCGATCGGCATCTCTGCATCCGGCGGAAGCGTGTACGGTAGTTCGATGACGTAGATCGCGAGCAGTTCCGAGCGTTCCCCACGAGCGACCTTTGCTGCCAGCGCCATCATGTGGCTCGACGCGATTTCAGGCGTGAAGACCACGATGATGGAACCAACCATTCGCTCGAGCTCTGTCGCAGCCTCTTTTGCGCGGCGTTCGACCGTCGAGGCTGGGGGGTGGAGCATCCACCAGAACGTCAGCACGATTGCTATGGCGAGCAGTGCGGCCGAGGCCGCTCCGACGAGCGTTGCGTGCACCTCGCCGGTTACGGGCATCATGTATTGCGCAGCCTCAGGACGAGCACGATGCGGTGCACGCCGAGGGCCACCATCGCCAGAGCGAGGACGGCGCCCGGCACGATTCTGAAGCCCGCTTGCGGCGCGAAGACGACGAGGCGGAAGAAGACGATGACGCCGAAGACGATGAAGCCCACGGCAAAGAGCGTGCGCACGATCAGCAGGCTACGCATGAGGGCCGTTTCCCGCGCGATTTTCAGCCGCTTTGAGGTTCGCGGTGTACTCGTCGAGCAGCTCGAGATCCCCTGAGGTTCGCAATATCTCCATTTGATGCCGTCGCCAGTCGTGCTTCTGCGAGCGCAGATACGGCAGACGGCGGTGGCGGCGATACACGAAGTAGAGGATGACGCCCACGATCAGCCAGGACGGCCCCGCGATGCGTCCGATCGGATGCGTCATCAGCGTGAAGACCAGGATCGAGAATATTCCGGCGAAGCCGACGATTCCGAGCAGCGGAATGCTCGCCTTTTCGCCACGGAACCGCACTGGAATGTTGAGTGGTATCTTGAACTTGCGCGGGCTGTGCGGATCGATGAGGCGCAGCGCGATGAGCGCGAGGAAGACGAACGAATAACTCGTCGCCGCTCCGAACGCATAGAGATCCGCGAGAAAATCGAGGCCGCTCTCGCCGTGAAAGACGCGCGCGTAAAACGACATCGCTCCTGGGAAGAGCGCGGGCAAAGCGGCGAAGACGAGCGTAACCGCAGCAAGACCACAGAACGCGACGATCGAGACCACCGGCGTACGGAAACGCGGGTGCACCCGCTGAAACAGCGACGGAAGCAGATCCGCGCGGCTCATCGAGTAGGCGATGCGCGAACTGCCGAAGACCCCGGAGTTCGACGAGATGAGCAGCAAGATTGCGCCGAGAACGGGAACGTAGAGCGCCGCGATCGCGCCCCAGTACGGAACTTGCGCGGCGAGCAGCGCGACGGCCTTGCCTTGATTGTCCGGATTGGATGGAAAGATCTGCCAAAACTGGAGATGTTGCCCGTGATTGCCGACGATGGGATGCCACGGCTGCATGCCGAGCGCGAGATTCGAATACGCGAGCGCGAAGATCAAGATCGTCAGAATTAGCGCGACGGAGGTGCGCGGAATAACCGATGCCGGACGGTACGTCTCCTGCGCGGCTTGCGAGATCGATTCGAGGCCGACGAACGAGATGATGGCGAGCGACGTGCCGAGCATGAGGTGATAGGGGCTCGGCCAGCTCACGCTCATGTTGTGAATGAGCAGCTCAGGCTGGAAGGCGAAAAGAAAGCCGAAGCAGAGGATGCACGTCTCGCTGACGACGTCGAGCGCCGAGACGATCCCGTTGAAGGCGGTGCTCTCACGCACGCCGATCACGTTGAGCACGCACAGCCCTACGATCAATCCGAGAACGGCCGCGAAGTGCACCCACGGGTGATTCGAGTTCACGAGCACCGGTAAGAGTTGGCTCGAGTAGTCGATGCAGCTCCACGCGAAGAGCGTGATGTCGATCGTGAAGTCGAGCAGCACGGCCCAGCCCGCGATGAAACCGAAGACGTCGCCCAACCCGCGCAGCACGAAGTACGGACCGCCGCCGGCAAATGGATAGGCGGCTGCGAGCTCGGTGTACGCGAGGCCGATGCAGACGTAGACCATGCCGGCAAAGAGGAAGGCGACGTTGGAGGCGCCCGCCGCCGCCGCGAGCACCAAGCCGAGACCGATGAAGATATCGGCGCCGACGTCGGAATAGCCCCACGAGAACGATCCCCATGGCGTCACCGCGCGCCGGAGGTCGGGCCGGGGCGCCTGCCGCGCGGCCTGCGTCGCCATCAGAACACGTCTCGATGGCGCGTCGTGCGGGCGCCGTCGACTGGGACGACGTCGAACCGGACGCGCGCGCGCGGTGCGAGGATCTGCGCGTAGTCGGCGGCAGCCGCGCGCAACCTCGCGCGCTTTCGTGCGTCGACCGCCGAGAGCGCGGAGCCGAAGCGCGTGCCGTCGCGCCGCTTTACCTCGACGAAGACGAGCGTCTTACCGTCGACGCAGACCAGATCGATCTCTGCACCAGGCATGCGTGCGTTGCGCTCGATCACGCGGTACCCGCGGCTGGAAAGGAGCTCCTCGGCATGCATTTCTGCGGTCTTGCCTTTCGCCGTATTAGTCATGCAGCGGCTCGGAGAAGAGCTCGAGCATGAGTGCCTGAACGCGTGCCCAGTTTGCGCGGTGATGCGCGCACGGCCCGTATCGCTCGAGCGCGGCGATGTGTTCCGGCGTGGAGTAGCCCTTGTGCGCCGCGAACCCGTAGCGCGGGTCCTCCCGATCGATCTGCTCCAAGAGCGCGTCGCGATAGACTTTCGCGACGATGGACGCCGCGGCCACGACCGCGCAGCGCTCGTCGCCTTTGATCAACGGCTCTTGTGGTCCGGCGAACGATCGAATGCGTACGGCATCGGTGAAGAGGTACTCCGGCACACAGGAGAGTGCCTCGATGGCCCGCTCCATGGCCAAAACGCTCGCGTAGTAGATATTGAGGCGATCGATCTCCGCCACGCTCGCGGACCCGATCGCCCACGCGTCGGCCCGCTCCTTGATCTGTTCCGCGAGCCGTCGCCGCTGCTCCGGACGAACTTGCTTCGAGTCGTTCAAGCCGGGCAGCATCAGCGGTTTCGACACGACGACGCACGCGGCGATCACGGGCCCTGCGAGCGGCCCGCGCCCGACTTCGTCGATGCCTGCGACGAGCAGATAGCCGCGCTCGCGTGCGGCGTTCTCCAGCAGGTGCAGCCGATGGAGCCTGCGCCGCTCGCGCTCGTATTTCGTCTTCGATCTACGTTGCTTCGGCGTCATCCGGCGATTCAAGAGAAATGCGCCCGAACTTTCCTTGGTCGAACGCACGGAGGTAGGATTGCGCCGCGGTGTGCGCATCGACCTTGCCGCCCCGCTGGACGAAACCCCGCTCGGCCGTAAAGGCATCGAGCGGGGGAACGCGACCGAGATCGCGTTGTCTCACCCATCGCTCCAGACGTCCCGCCACCTCTTGCGGATCGTACCGCTCGCTCGGAACGGCACCCACGGCCGCGAGCTTCCATTGCGAGGTTTGCGACGCGATCTTCGGCATGAGGATCCCCGGCGTGTCCATGAGCTCGATGCGCGGCGAGAGACGAAACCACTGCGTGCGCCGCGTCACGCCCGCTCGCCGCTCGGTCTTCGCGGCCGCGCGTTTGAGCAGCGCGTTCACGATCGTCGATTTTCCGGCGTTCGGGATGCCGACGACCATCGCGCGGGCGCTCGCGGGATTCGCCGCCGCGAGCATCGTGACGATGCGCGCGACGCCGCGCTGCTCGCGCGCGTCGATCGCGATGGCGTCGATTCCTCGCTGTGCGAATGTGTCGAGCCAACGGCGCGTCGTCTTCGGATCCGCGAGATCGCTGCGCGTCAAGGCCACGATTCGCCGCTTGTGAGCGGTCAAGCGATTCAGCGCCGGGTTCGCGCCGCTGTGCGCAACGCGTGCGTCGATCGCCTCGACGACGACGTCGACGAGCCGCAACGCTTCGCCGACCTTGCGCGTCGCGCGCGCCATGTGCCCCGGATACCACTGGATCATAAGCCGCGCAGCGCCTGAGGCGGCCAGATGCCCGCAAGCGCTCTGCCGATCACGGCGCCTTCGGGGATGCAGCCGAAGGCGCGTGAGTCCTCGCTGTCAGCCCGATTATCGCCGAGGACGTAGAGCGCACCGGCTGGCACGACGATGGGAGAGAAGCTGCGCGCGTCGCGAAAACGCACGTATGGCTCGGACAACGGTCGTGCGTCGACGTAGACGACGCCGTTGCGGATCGCGACGCGATCGCCGGGCAGGCCGATGATGCGCTTGATGTAGATGCTCGGTCCTGCCGAAGGGTCGTCACTGCGCCGGAAGGCGACGATGTCACCCCGAGCCGGCCGTGAGAACCGGTATGCGAGCGTGTCGATCAAGACGTACTCACCGGAGGCGATCCCGGGCGCCATCGAGCGACCCGAAACCTGCGGCGTGCGTACGAAGAAGGCGAAGACCAAGAGGCAGAGCAGCGCGATCTCGAGGATCAGGCTCAGCAACCGGCGCCCGGTCAGCAGCCGCGTCATCGAGAGCGACTTCTCAGCCGTGGAGGACGCGCACCTGCGACGGCGGCCAGAAGATCAGAAAGGCTCTGCCGGTGAACCCGGCGGTCTGGCCGTGCCGCGGCCCGGAATCGAACCGGCCGGCGTCCTGTGCGAATCCCCAAATGTGGGAGTCCTCGGAGTCGTTGCGGTTGTCGCCGAGCATGATAAAGCAGTTCGGCGGTATGCGATTCGGAGCCGTCCACATGGAGCGTGGCGGAATGTTCGCCTGCGTCGGATCGAGCGGCTCCCAGCCGCCGCCGTCGTTTACGTAGATGTCGTAGTTACGGACCTCGAGATCGTACAGCGGTCGCGACGCGATGTACGGTTCGACGAGCGGCGCACCGTTGCGATACACGATACCGTGCGCTATGCGAAACGTATCCCCCGGCAATCCGATGACGCGCTTGATGAAGTCATCGGGAGACGGGATCGGAGGCGGAAAGACGACGACGTCGCCTTCGTGAGGAGCGTGAAAGCGATATTCGAACTTATCGACGAGCAGCACGTCACCGACCTCGAGCGTCGGAACCATGGAAGCCGACGGAATGTAGTAGGTTCGCGCGACGAACGTGATCAGCAGCCACGCCGCAATCCCCGCCACGATGAACGGATCGAGGTATTCGTGCGCGATCGTCTGCGTGCGGCCTTGCGAGCGGGCGACGAGCGGCGGCACGCTCAACACCACGCGGGCGACGGCAATCAGTGCAACCAGAATCAACAGCTCGTACGGCGTCATGCGCGCTCGCTACCGCAGAATCCGTAGGTGACCGAGCGGCCAGATGATCATCACCGCGCGGCCGATGAAACGCGCGCGTCGCCGGTGTGCCAACGGACCGGCAACGAACGGGCCGCTGAACTGCGCGAAGCCCCAGAGATGTGAATCATCAGAGTAGTTGCGATTGTCGCCGAGAACGAGGTAAAAGCCTGCTGGAATGCGATTTGGGGCCTGCCACATCGCCTGCGGCGGAACGTCCGCGACCGCGGGGTTGAGCGGCTTGCCGTCGACGACGATCGTGTCGCGCTCCACGGCGAGGTCGTATTGCGGGGTCTCGTTATCGTAGGGCTCCCGTACGACTTTGCCGTTGCGATACAACACGCCGCCGGCGATGCGAATCGTATCGCCGGGAACGCCGACGATGCGCTTGATGAACGGTATTCCTCGCGACGGCACGGGCGGCATGAAAACGGCGAGATCGCCGGCGCGCGGCGCGCGGAAGCGGTAGGCGGCGACGTCGACGAGCACCGTGTCTGCAACGCGCAGGGTCGGAATCATCGAGATCGAGGGAATAGAAAACGGTCGCACGACAAAGGTGAACAGAAAGAGCACGACCAACGCCAGCGCGACCGTTCCCTCAAAGAGGAGTCGCGCGCGCCTTATTTCTGGGTCCTCTTCTCCTTGATGCGGGCGGCCTTGCCGACCTTCTCGCTCAAGTAGTAGAGACGACTGCGACGGACGACGCCGCGCTTGCTCACCTCAATACGCTCGACGCGCGGGCTGTGCAGCAAGAAGCTCTTCTCGACGCCGACGCCGTGTGCGACGCGCCGTACGGTGATCGATTCGCTGCTCGTAGCGCCCTTGCGCACCGTGACGACACCTTCGAACATCTGAACGCGCTCTTTGCCGCCCTCGATCACCTTGGAGTACACCTTGACCGTGTCTCCAGAGCGAAAGTCCGGGTGTCGCTCCTTGCGCTGCTCGCGGTTGAGAAGATCGATAACGTTCATGGAACCACGGCATGATAGCACGGGCGCCGCCGCGCCCGCAACCGCGAATCAGCCCGGTGCGTTGCCCCGGCGAGCCGCGGTCCTGCGCCTCGACTCTTCACGGCGCCAGGCCGCGATGGCTGCATGGTTGCCCGAGAGAAGAACCTCGGGCACGGCCACGCCACGAAAGACTGCTGGGCGGGTGTAGCACGGGTAGTCGAGCGCTTCTCCCGTGAAGGACTCCGGCTCCCGAGACGCCGGGTCCAGCACGCCCTCGACGAGGCGAACGGTAGCGTCCATGAAGGCGAGTGTCGGGATCTCCCCGCCCGTGACCACGAAGTCGCCGAGCGAATACTCCTCGATCGGATAGAGCGAGCCGAGCCGGTCATCGATGCCTTCGTAGTGCCCGCAGACGAAGATTACGTGCCCGAGTGAGGCGAGGCGGCGGGCGGCGCTCTGCGTAAAGGGCTGCCCCGCCGGGCTGGGGACGACGATCGCTCGCCGCTCCGGAGCCGAGTCCGAGAGGAGTTCGTCGAGCACGCGGGCGATCGGCGCGAGGCGCAGCACCATGCCGGCTCCTCCCCCGAACGGCGCGTCGTCGGCGCGGCGGTTCTCTTCCAGCGCGTCGAGCAGGTGGTGATATCGTATGTCGACGATGCCTGCCTCGACGGCGGCGCCGACGATCGAGAGGCCCACGAAGGGTGCGAAGACTTCCGGAAAGAGCGTGACGATGTCGATCGTGAACACGATACGGTAATGCTTAGGTGGCTCGCATCGCTGCTCCCTCGGCGGTCGCTGCCCGCGTCGCCGCGGGAGCGCGCGCTCACGCTCCTAGAACGCGGCGACGCCGCCGAAGCGGAGCGGCTGCTCGACGCGCTCCTGGCGGGCGCGGGAGCGTCGAGCGAGCGGGCGTTCTTGCTCAACAAGCGCGGCGTGGCGCGCGTCGCGCAAGCAAAGATCGACGCGGCGGTCGAGGATTTCACTGCGGCTCTGGCGTCCGATGCGCGATACGTGCCGGCGATCGTGAACCTCGGCAACGCGGCGCTCGAGCAAGGCCGGCCCGGCGAGGCGTTAGAGCGATACGAAGAGGCGATCGCGCTCGATCCGCAGCATGCCCGGGCGTTCGCCGTCGCGGCCGCCGCCTACAAGCGCCTCGGCCGCTACGCCGAGGCCGTACGCGCACTTCGCACGGCGCAGCGGCTCGGAGCCCGCAGGCTCACTTCTTGGCGGGAGCCTCGACGCTCGTGATCTCCTGCAGATACTCGAAGAGCTGCGGGAGCGAGATTTTCTCGAGCCCGGCTTGCCGTTTGATCGCGTCGTCATCTTCGCCTTCGTCGCGCAGATAGCAGCGGGTCTCGACACCGGCGTCCTCTTCGCTGACGAACGAAACGGCGAATCCACGTCCGGGAAGCTCGTCGTAGATGCGCATCGTCTGCGGATTGACGATCTCTACCGAATGTACGGGGTTGTGCGCGTCAAAGAGCAATATTCGCAGATGCTCGTAGTTCGTGATTTCGATCGACCCGACGACAAAGACGTTCTTCGCCGAGAGGAACTCGTGACCGCGCTTGCAGCGCGTGGAGATTTCGTAGAAGATGCGATGCGCAACGAAGCGATGGAGAATTTTGCGCAAGGTCGCCAAGGAGGCGAGCGTCTCGGTACGGTTGCCCCGCGTATAGATGATCTTCACGGGCGGACCCCTGCTCTTGCACGGGTACGCAGGTGGCACCTGCCGAAGGATACGCTCGAGGTTTCCTAGATGTTCTCGGTCCCCGACATTCTCGTCGTCTCCGTGCTCGCGCTCTTACTCTTCGGCCCCGAGAGGCTCCCTAAAGTCATGCGCCAAGCGGGCCGCATCATGCGCGACGTGCAGAACACCTCGCAGTCGTTCATTGCGGAAATGGAGCGCGCCGCGGACCTGGACGAGCCCCCGAAGCCGTAGACCGCGAGCCTTCCTTTTTAGATGTTGAAGTTTTGGCGCAGTTCGCTGATGCGCTGCTGCACGAGCGTACGCACCTGCTGATTGATGCGTTCCTTCTGCTCGTCCGGAAGGCGGCGGTACACGAGGTAGCCGGCGGCGGACACGATGCCCCCGAGGACCCCCACGAGCAGCGCCTTCCCGACCTCGCGTCCGTCGGAGTCGACGCGCTCGTAGCTCGAGGAGGCATTGGGCGCGTGCGGCCCTTTGTAGCCGTTGCTCCCGGTGTCGGCGGTAGACCAGGGCGCGTCGTGCGGCTTGGCGCTGAAACTCTCTGACATACGATCTCCTTCGCGGTGCTCCATACTCTTACCCGGTTTTATCGGAACGCCGACGCACGCGAACGTGCCGCGGGTACTGCTTTGCCAAGTGCGCGATCGAGAGCTCGGTGGTGGCGACGATGGCTCTCAGCGCCGCATCGCCCCGGGCGCTGCTTGGCCAACGCATGCGAAGCTCGCCCGGCAGCGCCGTGGCGTCGAGCGGCACGCGGACGTGCTCTTCGAGACCGAGGCGCGCAGCCTGGAGTATCGCCGAAGCGGCGGCGCAGACGAGGTCCTTGCCGTGTGGGCCCGCGTCGGCATGGCCCCGGGCAACGATTGCCGTGACGCGCTTGCGCGCGTCACGAAAGAATGTTACCTGGAGCAATTAGACGACGTTGATCTTCGTGATCTTGACTTCGGCGAAGTGCTGGCGATGGCCGGAGAGCTTGCGCACGCGCTTCTTCGGCTTGTAGTGGAAGACGAGGATCTTCTTGTCGCGAGCGCGCCTGAGCACGGTGCCGCTGACCGAGGCGTCGGCGACCGTGGGCGAGCCGACCTTGACGGCTTCTCCGCTGCCGGCAAGCACGACGCGATCGAACGTGACGTCGGCGCCGGCGTCGCCGGGCACGTCGCAACGGATGACGTCGCCCTCGGCGACACGATACTGCTTGCCGCCGGTCTCAATGATCGCATACATGACTCCGGTACGATACCAGCCGCCCAAAGGGGTGTCAACGCGGGGAGTTGACGTCACGGTTGTCTCGATGCTAGACTAGTCCATATTATAGAATAGTCTGGAGGCCCGTCATGAACCCCTCTGAAGCCCGCGAGCATCTGGAAATGGCTGAGCGCATCGTCGCGGCCTCGACTCGGGAGCTCTCGATGTGCTACGCCGCGCCGCTTTTCATCGTGTGGGGCATCGCGAGTGGGACCGTCGATCTGATCTTCGAGCTGCAGGCTCACGCGCTGGTCCCGCCCGCGGCGACCTTTGTGAGCTTCGGGCTGCTCTGTGCCGCTGTCGTGGTTAGTGCCGTCTACGGCCGCCGGGCCAAAAACGACGGACCTCGCCTGACCTTCTTGCAGCGCGAGTTTCTGAACGTGCTCTGGATCGCGATGGGCGTCTCCTTCGTAACCAACGTTGGCGGATGGAACATCTTCCCGCTCTTCGCCTTGGGTGCGATATGGACCGTCGGCGCATCGATCGTGCTCTTCTACATCGGCATGCACGAGAACCGGCGAGCGTTGGTCGGGGGAATCGTTCTTCTCGCCTCGCTCGTCGTCGCCAATTTCATGCCGTCCGTCGTGGGCTACGTTTTGGCCGCCGGATTCTATCTCGGCTACGCGGGCTTCGGCGTGGCCGAGTTGCTGGCTCGTGGATAATGCCGTGGACGAGCTGTTGCTCTCCAAAGTGCGGCTCGCCGTCGTCGCGGCACTGCTCACGAGCGAATGGATGTCTTTCGGTTCGCTCGCCGAGGCGACGCAAACGACCGGCGGCAACCTCGGAGCGCATCTCGCGAAACTCGTCGATGCCGGCTACGTAGAAGAAGAGAAGCTCTTCGTCGCCCGTAGGCCTCAGTCGAGATATCGTCTCACGCGAGCCGGCAGAGACGTCTTTCTCGCTCACGTGAAGCAACTGCAATCGTTCCTGAAGGGAGCCTCGTAATGCTATCGAGAGTCTCGATCGCCGCCGCCGCGCTTTACGCCTTGTGCTTCGCATCTGCGTCGGCCGCGATTCCCCCGCCGGCGCCGCCGCCGGTCGCGACGTTCGACGTCGGATCGCTCCACGTCGAAGAGTACGGCAGCGGTTCGAAAACGCTGATCTTCATCCCCGGTCTCACGTGCGGGCCCTGGGAGTGGAGCGGCCAGATCGCCCATTTCGCTCCCGGCTACACGATCTACGCACTCACGCTTCCCGGGTTCGACGGTCGACCGCCGATCTCGGGCTCGCTCTTCGCGACGACGACGGCGGATTTCTGGAGGCTGCTGCACGAGAAGCACATCGTCAAGCCGATCGTCATCGGCCACAGTCTCGGCGGCACTATGGGATTCATGCTCGCAACGCAGCATCCCGAGCGTCTTGGCGGCGTCGTCGCGCTGGACGGCCTGCCGATTCTGCCGGGAATGAACTTCGTACCGCGAGCGCAGGTCGAGCAGATCGCGTCGCGGACGGAGGAGCAAATTGCTTCGACGACGCAGGCGCAGTTCGCAGCATACGAACGCACGACGGCCATCCCACCGCTCGTCACCGCGCACGGCGACGCCGATGCGATCGCCGCGCTTGCAGGGAAGAGCGATCCGGGTGCAACCGCCCGGTGGCTCGACGAAGACATGCTACTCGATCTGCGCCCGGAACTTCCCAAGGCCACGGTGGCGATTCTCTTGATCGCACCATTCGATGCGAGCGTTGATGCGCAGTATACGCTCACGACCGCCGAAGCGAAGCGCACGTACTATGCGAGCCTCGTTAGCGGCGCTCCAAACCTTCAGATCGTGATGATCGATCGCTCGCGTCACTTCGCGATGTACGACCGGCCGCACGCTGTCACCGATGCGATCGCACACTTTCTTTCGAACGTGAACGTGCCGCATCAGGCTGCAGCCGGCGGGCAGACGCCGTCTCCCGCGCCGGCGCCGTCGCTGCCGCCTTTGCCTGCGAACTGCACTGCGGTGAGGCAGCCCTTCAGCGGAACGATCTGCGCGCCGTCGAGCGGCGGAACGCATCCCGCGGTCATCTTGCTGGGCGGCTCCGAAGGCGGCGATCTCATGGGGCGTACGCTCGCGCCGCTCGTCGCGGAGCACGGATACCTGGCCGTCTCGGTCGCGTACTTCAAGGAGCCTGGGCTCCCGCAGACGCTCGTCGACATTCCGGTGGAAACGGTGGGTCGCGCGTTGCACGCGATCCTCGCGCGGCGCGACGTCGATCCGGACGACATCGCAATCCTCGGCGGCTCGAAGGGCGGCGAGCTCGCGCTGCTGGCGGCATCGACCTATCCGCAGATCACGGCGGTCGTTGCCGACGTGCCTTCGCCCGTCGCGTGGCCCGGCCTCGGCCCGTACGGCCAGCCCGATCACTGCTCGTGGACGCTCGGCGGCAAGGAACTCCCGTGCGTACCCGAGAGCGAAGGCGGGGCGGCCGCGCGTGAAATCCAAAGCGAGTACGCGGCGCACGAGCCGATGACGATACGCGCGCTGTACGACCAGTCGCTGCAAACGGCATCTGCCGCAGTCGTGAACGCCGCGTACTTCCCGCTCGAGCACATTCACGGTCCGGTGCTCTGCTTGAGCGCCGCGGACGACCAGCTCTGGGACTCACCGGCGTATTGCCGCATGACGCTTGCCTATCTGCGCGCACACCATCATCCGTACGCCGACCGCGCCATCGACTACCCGAACGCGGGACACACGTTCCTGTGGGCGATACATGGAGCGCGATCGGTGGTACTCTCGGTTCCGGTTCCGGGCGGCGCGAGCATCGCACTCGGCGGCACCGTTGCCGGAGACCTCCAAGCCTCCGCGCTGGCGTGGCCCGTCATCTGGCAGTTCCTGGCGACGGCCTTGCAATGATGCGCAAACCCGGTTCGCCATGGTGGTATCGAAGGCGATCGCTCGTCATCTTCGCGATCTACTTCGCCGGCTTCGCCTTGGGGCCGGTAGCGCTGGGCGCGCACGCGTCGGAGGTGGCGCCGGCGTTCGTTTGGTTCGCGCTGCGCGCGCATGCCGATCCGGCCACGCTGCTATGGTGCGCGACGGGGCTCACGATCGCCGGGTTTCTGATACGGCTCTGGGGCTCGGCGTATCTGAGCGCGAGCGTCGTATGGAATTCGGATGCGCGCGACGATCGACTCATCGTGGACGGGCCTTTCCGTTTCATTCGCAATCCGCTGTACTTTGGCAACAATCTCCAAGCGCTCGGAATCGGTGCGATCGCATCCCCGTACGGCTTCCTCTTCATCGTGCTCGGAAGCGTCGTCTTCACGGCGTTGCTCGCTGCGCACGAATCGGGGCTCATGCACGCGCGCTACGGTGCCGTCTACGAGCGCTATCGCGCGGCCGTGCCGAGCATGGTTCCGCGGCCGATACCGGCGCGCGTCGAGGGCAGCGTTCGCGGGGCACCGTCGTTCGCAAACGGCATGCGATCGGAGCTACTGACCGCTGGCCTCGCGCTCGGAATGCTCGGCATGGCGCTCTACGGCCCGACCGCAATGCCGTTCCTCGGCGCGTGCTGGATCGGCGGCTGGATTCTCCAGACGAGCCTGCGCGCGCGCGCCCACGCGCGAGTCTGACGTGGGCAGTGCATCGCGGCTCGGCGCAGAAGAGGTACGGGCATGATTACCGGTATGGACTTGAGCGGGTACATGGTCAAAGACGCAGCACGCGCAATCGCGTTCTATCGTGACGTGCTCGGTCTCGAGCCGTCACGCATCTACCCCGAGAACCGCGGCGCGGAGTACGATCTCGCGGACGGCACGACGTTCGGGCTATGGGGCGGCGGCGGCAAGGTCATGCCGTTTCAACCGAGCAACGGTATCCTGTTCGCCGTCGACGATCTCGACGAGGCTGTGTCTTCAATCAGGGCTCGCGGCATCCCGATCGTCATGGAACGCGAGACGCCGAACTGCTTCATCGCGGTGATCGAGGACACCGAAGGGAACAGCGTGTTCCTGCACAAACGCAAGGCGCCGTAGCGCCCCGCGTTTAGCGTCGCTTGCGGCGCGAGCTGTAGACGACGCGCGGTTTGGGTGCTTCGACGCTGGCTTGCGGGAAGAGCGGATTCTTCGAGCGCTCGAGGCGCTTTCCGAGCAGGTACTCGATGCTGCGGATGAGTGGCTCTTCCTCGGATGAAACGAACGTGATTGCGTCGCCTTCCGCCTTCGCGCGCGCCGTGCGGCCGACGCGGTGCACGTACTCTTGCGCGAGACCCGGGACGTCGTAGTTGATGACGTGTCCGAGATCGGCGATGTCGATGCCGCGTGCGGCAAGATCGGTTGCGACGAGCACGCGGAACTTTCCGTCTTTGAAGTCCTTCAGCGCGCGAGTGCGCTGCGACTGCGAGCGGTCGCCGTGGAGCAGATCGGCTGCGATGCGGTGCTTTTGAAGCGACGCGGCGAGCCGGTTCGCCCGCGCTTTCGTGCGCGTGAAGGCGATCGCCGAATAGATTACGTTCCCTTTGAGCAGCTCGACGAGCAGATCGGTCTTGTGCTCCTGCGGAACGGCGTAGAGCGTCTGCCTGAGCGTCTCGACGGGTGCAGGCGTGCGTGCCAGCTCGACGCGAACGGGATCCCGCAGCATCTCGCGGACGAGCGCGGAGATGGCCGCCGGGAGCGTCGCCGAGAAGAACATCGTTTGTCGATCGGCCGGTAATCGGCGCAGAATGCGCTGCACCGAAGGGAGAAAACCCATGTCGAGCATGCGGTCCGCTTCGTCCAATACGAGGATGCTGACGTCGTCGAGCCGCGCGGTTCCGCGCGTCATGTGGTCTTGCAGGCGCCCCGGCGTCGCGATGATGACGTCGGCCCCGCGTTTGAACGCATCGACCTGTGGAGCGAATCCAACGCCGCCGTAGACCGCCGCTACGCGAATCTTCGTGTGCTTTGCGAGCGCGCTCAGGTGCTTGGCGATCTGTTCGGTGAGCTCGCGCGTCGGTGCGATGACGAGTGCGCGCGTTTTGCCGCGCGGTTGCTGCAGGAGTGCGGTGAGAATGGGCAGGCCGAAGGCGGCAGATTTGCCGCTCCCCGTCTCAGCGCTTGCGAGAACGTCTCGTCCTTGAAGCGCGGGCGGGATCGCGAGCGTTTGGATCCGTGTGGGTTCGGTGAAGCCGAGGTCGTGCACGCCGCGCAGAAGCTGCGGCGGCAAGCCGAGATTGTCGAAATGAGGAATGGTAGCAATCTTTCACGAGAGCGCGCGGCTCGATCGTTGACGAAAGATCGCGCAGAGGGGTTTCCCCATTATCGCACGGCGCGGGTGCCTAGGTCAAATTCAGCCGGTTGAGGCCGCGTAGCGAAACTGCCCCGGCTTCCATTCGCAGAGGCTTCCGTCGCGCATGACGAACGACTCGCAGCCGTCGACCTCCGCATTGAAATCGGCATTGCGCGCCTTGGTTGCGGGCCAGTCGACGCTCGGCTCCTGCCGTGCCGCGGCACGTGCTTTGACGTAGTCGAACTGCGGATTCTTCGTCAGCTCGTTGAGTGCTTTGGCAAGGCGCTGCGCGTCGCTCACGGCAGCAGCGTTAGGCGTTGCGTTGCGGCAGCCTCCACGGCGGCCTTCGAGTACGGCAACGGCTGCAGCGCTCCGGCGACCCATGCCGTCGCCTCGTCGGTGTAGTGCCCGGATCCCGGCTCACCCGACTCGCCCTGGGGAATCGAAATGCCGCCCGCGTCCCAGTTGCCGACATCCCATACGGCGCGGAAGCTCTGCGAAAGCGTCGGTGTCTGCACGTGCAGCGTGAATGCGTCACCGTCTCCCGGAAGAGTCGTTCCGTTCAGAAACGAGATGCCGAGCGTTGCCAGCGGGTGCCTTGGCGTCACCGCGCCGGCAACGCGCCACGGTTGAATAGGGCGCGGGCTTGCGTCCGGCGCGGGCGCCGCTGCGATCGCGACGCGTCTGCGGCGCGCTTGTGTCATGAACCTGGACATGGCTTGCGTGCCGCGTACGAGCGCCCTTCGCATATTGTAGACCTTCGTTGCGATGCGCGAGCCCGCGACGAAGCGCCCGTCCCAGCCGCGAATGCCGGCCATTCGCGCGAGCTCGAGCTCGGGGAGCGAGAGCGTGTCCAGCTGCATCTTTGCGAAGTACGCGACGTCGTAGCGCGAACGCGCCTCGAGCAACTGCGCGATGCGGTACGCGCGGTACGGGGGCGCGAACTCCGGGCTCAAACGGTACGGATAGCCCGGACCGTACATCTTGTTGTTCGCGGTCCAGACGATCGCATTGCGCGACGGAGCGACGCGCGGGAGACGGTCGAACGGCACGTTCGGGTAGTTCTGCGCGAGATCGCGCGCCGGATGAACGAACCTTCCCCACGCAGGATCGTCGGGAATGTTCCCAGCGAGCTGATAGGCGACGCGGCCGGTGGTGTCGGCGAGCACGAAGTTTTGCGTGGGGCCGGGGTAGAGACGCAGCGCGCGCAGACCGTCTTCGATCGAGTGCGCGCGATCGAGACCATCGAAGGTCCACAACTGCGATGTGGCGTCGTCGTACGCGTCCCAGCGCACGAGAACGAAACGCCCGCCCGGCAGCGTCGCGCCGAACTCGCGCGCGCCCCGGTAATAACGCTCGTGCACCGGCACGCCGAAGCGAACGAAAAACGTCTCCGTCGCCCAGTCGCCGGGATTGAGGTGCGG
>VFSW01002354.1_pt1 | contig 28560 bp, 42 predicted proteins | sample 5358111 | NCBI WGS metagenome assembly VFSW01 (sample SAMN11554181, study PRJNA540505) | mine drainage metagenome | isolation source: sediment from site ElyBrook_90M | place: USA: Ely Copper Mine, Vershire, VT | collected 2017 | reverse complement strand
ATCTAACGAAGTATAATGGAATATATCTTATACTCGATAGAGTACCGTCATGTTATGAGATTGAGCCAGATTAGAAACGCATCGATCCAGCGTTGGTTCGCCAAACATCGGCATGGGCTATGCGTCCCATAGGGCGCTACTATGAGCATCAACACATGCGCCGGATAATCGTAAACGGCATACATACCAGCTTGGAATGTCTTGTTTTTTTATTGAAAAAATGTGATGATGAAAACTCATCAACATGAGGGAGTTGACATGCCAATTCGAGAAAAAGGCGAGAAATTATCTCATTTCATCAGCAGGTTTGTTGGGTCTGGCAGGGAAGAGCGGAAATTCCCTAACATCAAACAGCGTTTGGCAGTTGGTTATTCGGAAGCAAAACGTGAATCAGCGAGGAGCAAGAAGCATGGAAATTAAAAAGCAGAGACAAAATCTCCCTAAAGGTCATTTCAATTCAGACGGGACAAGTCAGGGCAAGCAAACCGGCCCTGTTCGTCCTACAGCTGATGCCTACAATACTACCAAGCAACAGCCTTCTAACGAAAAGAGGAAATAATTATGCCACGCGATATCAGAGGTAAAGCGGTTGAGGTCACTAAATCCGGAGAGCATCGCAGTACTGGTGAACGTGAAGTCGAACATCATAAAAACGAAAAAATGAAAGACGAACACGAAAAGATGCTGAAAAAACATGAACATCTGGAAGATGAATTGCATCATCATCACATGAAGATGCATGAGCATCATTTGGACATGCACGAAGAGCATCATGACCGGCTGATTGAACTGGAAAAGCGCATGGGAATCCATCACAAACCAGATGCATTCAAGAGCGAGGAAAAATAAAAATGCCTGTAAAATCGTCAGGAGCTAATAGTGCGGAACTGACGTATGACGGATCTGTTTATCTGGATGCAGATCAGTCTATTCGATGCCTGCGGGATCACATGATTATTGAACCTTTGCCAGTAGAGCATAGTAAATTTATTGATGTGATTGAGCATATCAAGCCTTTGCGCGGAATTGTGAGGGCGGTTGGTCCTGGTCACTATCCGCGCAAATATGATCATCCAGACAAGCATCGGCGCACTAAAATGTGGTTATCAAAGAAGTTCCGTCCCACTGAAACAAAAGTCGGTGATATTGTAGAGCTTGGAAATTTTTATCATGATGGCAAAGCATTTGGTTATACATTCCCACAAATTATTTGGGGTGGTAAATTGCACATCATCTGCAGAGAAGAGGATGTTTGCGGGATTGTGACCGATGAATAACGTTCCGCTAAAACGGCGTGGCCGCCCAAAGTCGATACCAGCGCAGACAAATTTCAACAATCAGGTAGAGACATTTTGCGATCATCCAGCGATCAATGTTCCGGAGAGTTGGTCAAAGGGTGAATTGCTCAATGTCCGTAATTACGGCGGTGAATATTGGGTGACCCGTCTTTACGAAACATTTGACCCTAACAATCCAGTAAACGCAATCCATTTCACGAATACAGCCGATTGCCAGCAATTTGTATCTGAATGGTACTCTGCACAACATCATGACCCCAGGGCTAGATAATGAATACGTCGCCAATGGTTTATTTGATTATCAAGCTGATTGAAACGCAAGACGTGCGAAAATGGGAAGACCGTGCGCTCGTTGAATGGGCATTTTCAGTGGCTCAAATTATCATGGATCGAGCAGAAAAAAATGAATGAGGTTGTAAAAAAAAAGACGGGACGGCCTAAAGGTTCCGGCTCAAAATACACCGAAGATATTGCCGCTACAATCGTTGCTAGGCTGTCTGAGGGTGAACCACTGCGCCATATAAGTCGAGATTTGGGCATCGCATGGCTGACTATCTATCGATGGATGGAGGCGCATGAAGGATTCGCGTCACGCATCGCGCGCGCGCGGGAATTAGGTCAAGAGGCCATCTTGGAAGAGGCTATGGCGATTGCCGATACGCCACTCATGGGGATAATCGAGACCATCAAGCCAGACGGCACAATTGAGCAGCGCAAAGAGGATATGCTAGGCCACAGGAAGCTTCAAATTGAGACGAGGCTTAAACTATTGGCGAAATGGAATCCGAAGAAGTGGGGTGAAAAAATCACGCATTCTGGTGATGAATCGCAACCACTCGTTATTGCCATTTCTGATATTTCAAAAAAATGGTAGAACTGCCATACACTTTAACTGATAAGCAAATTGAGGCTGCTGGCCTGCTCGGAGGGCCAGCACAGCATATATTGCTGGTGGGAGGTTCTAGGTCAGGGAAAACGTTTATGCTGGTCCTGGCGGTGATTACACGAGCTATTAGAGCGCCTGGTTCACGACATGCAATTCTGAGATTCAGGTTTGGTCATGTTAAGAATTCGATTGTTCACGATACACTTCCTGCAGTCATGTCCAAATGTTTCCCAGGGTTGAAATTGGATTTGAATAAAACAGATTGGTTTGTTCGTTTGCCGAATGGTTCGGAAATATGGTTCGGTGGACTGGACGATAAAGAACGGACTGAAAAGATTCTCGGAACAGAATTTGCGACAATTTACCTGAACGAGTGTAGTCAAATTTCCTTTTCTGCTCGAAATACTGCAGTAACACGTCTTGCACAACTTGTTTATGATGTTGATGGCAATGTTCTGCCGATGAGAATGTACTATGACGCTAATCCGCCAGACAAAGCGCATTGGCTATATCGGCTATTCGTAACCAAAGTTGATCCAGACAGCAAACAGTTGTTGTCTAATCCTGACAATTTTGCATGGATGCGATTAAATCCAGTCGATAACCAGCAAAATCTATCATCAGCATATATTCAGACTCTGAAAGATTTGCCAGCGCGTATGCGTATGCGATTCTTGGATGGGGAGTTTAGAGATTCGACGCCAAATCAATTATTTTCGGAAGAAAGCATTGAAAAGTGGCGGGTAATTGATAGAGAATTACCAGACATGGTGAAAATAATTGTTGCTGTAGATCCATCTGGCGCTGATGATATGGATAATATCGACAATGACGAGATTGGGATTGTTGTATGTGGATTGGGCATTGATGGTAATGGATATGTGCTAGAGGATTTGACGTGCAAAGCTGGGCCAGCAACCTGGGGAAAGGTGGCTACAGATGCATATGATCGATGGCAAGCTGACCGAATTGTCGCAGAAATAAATTACGGTGGAGCGATGGTAGCCAGCGTGATTAAAACGGCTAGGCCAAATACTCCATTTCAAGCTGTCACGGCATCGCGCGGAAAAGTTGTGCGGGCTGAACCTATTTCATCACTGGTTGAGTCTGGAAGGGTCAGATTCGCTGGATATTTTAGAGACATGGAAGATGAACTGATCGGATTTACCACGCATGGATATGTTGGCGAAAATTCGCCCAATAGAGCTGACGCAATGGTGTGGGGAATGACATATCTGTTTCCTAGTTTGACAAAGCCTGATGATCTTGTGAAACAAAACCAGCGGCAGGTCATACACAGGTCTGGACGTAATAACGGATGGATGCGAACGATATGAAACCAATGGATGCACGCGGACAAAATGAGCCGGTTGACAGAACTGACGATGACAGGGATTTTGCGGCCATTACCGATGACGAGATTTGGGCAGAAGCACGTGATCGATTGAAGATCGCAACGGATGCCTATTCAGAGAATCGCAAACGTGCAAAAGCGGCAATGTTATTTCGTGAAGGTGATCAGTGGGACCATGACATTATCACCACTGCTAGCGAAGATAACCCAGAGCTTACCATCAATCTGACTGATGCATATGTCCGTCGAGTGGTAAACAATATTAAACAGCAACGGCCACGCGGCAAATGTCATCCAGTGGGAGCTGGTGCAGATATTGAGATTGCTGACGTGATTAACGGAATTGGACGACACGTTGAAGTCCGATCAGAGGCATCAGTTGCATACGATCTTGCTGCAGAGCAGGCTATCGTTGGAGGTGAAGGGTATTTTCGGATTATTGCTGAATATGTCGATAATAAATCCTTTTCCAAGGATTTGCGGATACTGCCTATCCGGAATATGTTTACCGTGTTTATGGATCCATCATCGGTAATGCCATCTGGCATTGATCAAACGTGGTGCATTATCTCAACTAAGATTAAGCGGCAAGAATACAAGTTGCATTATCCAAATGCAGCCAATGTTAATTGGTATGACGAAGGCAGGGATATCTCGCGTTTAGATTGGGAGAATAAAGAAGAGGTTCGGTTAGCGGAATATTTCAGAATCCGCGAGATATCTGAAAAACTTTATTTGTTACGTGGTCCCAATGGCGAAGAATTTACCAGATTTGAATCTGAAATGCCTCGTAATGAAGAGACAAAAAGATTTAGCCTGTCACATGCAACAGAATGGCTAGCTGCAAGACGTATCCAGATTGTAAATTCCAGAGATTCGTCAAAGCGGCAGGTTGAGTGGTTCCGCTTAAATGGATTGACGGTAATAGAACGACAGATCATCCCTGGTGAATATATTCCGGTATTCCGTGTCGAGGGTAACACGGTTGATATTGACGGTAAAATTCGCCGGCGCGGTATGGTCGAGGCGATGATGGACCCTCAGCGGATGGTGAATTATGGCGAGGTTGCGAAGATCAAGCGACTTGGATTGTCACCAAAAGCGCCTTGGGTAGCAGCAGAAGGCCAATTAGACGGTCATCCGGAATGGGAAGATGCAAACCTGAAACCGTATCCTGCTTTGGTATACAAGCCAGTCACGGTTAATACTGGAATGGGTGATGTCCTGCTTCCGCCGCCTGAGCGTCAAATGCCTCCTCAGATAGAGGCTGGATTCAGTGAATTTGTTGCTGGCATGCGATCAAATCTAATGGCTGTGTCTGGTATGCCTAATGAGCCAGGTCAGGATCAGGAGGGTATCGTTGTATCTGGTAAGGCGATCAGCAAACGTCAATGGCTATCCGATCAGTCGCATTTCCAATATTATGAAAATCTTACTCAGGCAATTGCGCAATGCTGGCGCGTAATGGTTAGTTGGATTCCTATTTATTTTTCAGACGAGAGAATGCAACGGATTATTGGAGAAGATACTACGCCAACAATGGTGCGGATCAATGCAAAAGATGACGGAACAGATCGGGTTAAAAACGATTTGTCGATTGGTAAATACGATATTGTCATAGACACTGGTCCAGGCTATGAGACAAAACGCGAAGAAGGCGCTGAAAATCTGTTGGCAATGTTGTCTAATCCGGCATTGGCTGAAATCGTTGCCAAAACAGCGCCTGATCTTGTATTCAGATCTATTGACCATCCGTACATGCAGGAATTGGCAGATCGTTTGATGGTGACAAATGATGCTGGACTTGAAAAAGTAATGGAAGGGCTGTCTGACCGAGCTAAGAACGTTATTCAATCGTTCGTCAAAAACAATCAGGCATTGCAACAGCAAATTCAGCAAATGCAGATGGAGATTAAAGCAGGCACTGCCAAGGCAATGATTGATGCGCATACCAAGACGTTTGATACCCAAGTCAAAGCACATACCGCATTGGCAGTTGAAGAAATTCGTGCAGGTGGAAAATTACTAGATTCCAAAACAGCGCATGATGCAGAGGCGGCAATGTTAGAACGGCAAATGTTAAACGATGCTATTGTTGCTGGACAGCAAAACCAACAGGCAAACCAGCCTAAATAACGGGAGATTTAGAAATGAGCGTACAAATTGTTGATTCTGGTGATACAGCAACGTTGCTTCGTCACGCTGGCATAGAGATTGAAAGCGATGTTGTTACCGAGGATAAGAAGCCAATTGAACCAGAAGAAAAAAAGGTAGAAGCTAAAAATCTGCCAGAAGAGCATTACGAAGAAGATGATTCTGGATTAACAGAGGAACAGAAAAAGGAATTAACTGCCAAGATGCAAAAAGCAATTGGCAAGAAACATCGTGAATTGAAAGAAGCGGAAGAATTTGCTGCTGCGCAATATGCAGAGCGCAAACTGGCTGAGGCAAGAGCGCAAGAATTGCAGCGAAAGCTTGATGAATTGAATGGCGAAAATAAGGTTGATCAGCAGCAAACCGTTCAGGAACAATTAAAGAAGCCGGAACGCAGAGATTATGCTACTGATGGCGAATACATTGAAGCCATGATTCAGTTTGGAATTAATGATGCTTTGAATAAGCAAAAAGCGGCTGAGGAAGCAGCACGAAAAGAAGCGGAGAAACAAACCGTCTTGACACGAGCGATTGATCGTCTGGAAGCTGCACGCAAGATTGTTCCTGATTTTGATGAAGTCGTTTCAGAAGCAGATGTTGTAGTTCCGGCTGCCATTGCAGGATACATGCAAAAATCTGAAATGTTTGCAGAATTGGGATACCATTTTGCAAAAAATACTGATATTCTATTATCAATTGCCAAATTACCTGTTGATGAACAGCTAGTGGCAATCGGAAAGATTGAATCTGCATTACAGCCGTTCGGAACGAATGGCGCAAAAAACGTCAAAACGACGAGCCAAAACGCTGATGAATCTTATCAGTCGAGTGATGAAACTGGATTTATCCAGAGCCCAAAAAAGCAAAGCGCCCCTGTCATTAAACCGATAACGACAAATGGAATTGTTGAAAAATCGGTAGCTGATATGGATATCCGAGAAACAATTTCGGATTGGGCGAAAAAAAATGCACGCAATTTTAACGTGCGTAAACGGCATTAATCAATTGACTTATTGAGGTTATCATGGCTAATCAACTGCTTACTATCAGTCAGATCACTAATCGGGCTTTGCCAGTGCTGGCAAACGTTTGTGTTTTGACCGACAAATTCAACCGCCAATACGATAAAGAGTTTGGCGAAAAAGGTAAAAAAATTGGTGCGACGTGCAACGTTCGACTGCCGCCACGCTATATTGGTACGTTCGGCCCTGCGCTTAACGTCGAGCCAAGCACGGAGAATTACGTCCCTGTCAACATTCTGTATCAGTACCACGTTGATATTCAGTTCAACACCATCAACATGTTGCTTGATATTGATGATTTTGAGCAGCGGTTCATTCATCCTGCTTGCGTGGCAGTCGGCAACCGTATTGATTCTGATGGTGCTTATTTTGCGATGCAGAATACTGCAAATCGATTGGGGATCAGCGGAACGTCTCCTACCAATTTCAAAAACTTCTCAGACGCTCGTGCAATCCTAGTATCAGAAGGTATGCCAAAAGGCTTGATGCCGGTTTCTGTGCTGCATCCTCTTGCATCTAGCTCCATGGCTGATAGCCTAAAAGGTCTGTATAACCCGCAAGCGCGAATCTCTGAGCTATACGAAGAGGGCATGATTGCGGCTAAAACTGCGGGTGCAGACTGGTTTGAAGATCCCAACATTGCAAACTACACGACTGGCACATTGACCGGCACGCCAGTTCTGGCCGGCACATCGTCTAGTGTTGGTGGTTCTGCGCTGTTGAGTTCTGGATGGGCGCAGACTGGCGTAATCAATCTGCAGGGCCTGACTAACAGTGCTGCGCAGGTGCAAGTTGGCGATACCATCACTATCGCTGGAATCTATCCAGTCAACCCGCAAAATCGGTCGCGTTACGGCAGCAACCTGAAACAGTTTGTTGTTCTTCCTCCGAATGGTTACGCTCAAATGACTGGCTCCGCTGCACCTGGTGGACCACAGTTCGCATCTGCTACGCTGGCTGCTGGTACGTTCAATCCGCTGACCGGCACTTACACATCCAGCGGTTCAGGCACTTTGTCTGTAACCATCGGTGAATGCGTGATCACTGGCGGACAGTTCCAGAACTGCCAAGCGTCTAGTGCATTTACTGGTACACCTGCTGTATCTGTGTACAACGGTGCTGCTGCCGGAACTTCGTCAACGGAAAATCTGTATTTCCATCGTGATGCATTTGCTCTTGCGATGGTTGATCTGCCGTTGCCAAGAACTGCGATTGAAGCCAGCCGAGCATTTGACGAAGATCTGGGTATGTCAATCCGTGTTGCGACGCAATACACCATCAACAATGATGCGGAACCAACCCGTATGGACGTTGCTTACGGATTTTCTAGTCTTTACCGTTCGCTTGCCGTTCGCATTTCGGGTTAATAGGAGATATTATCATGGTCGGTTTTACTGGTGTATCAAACGTAGATGGATTTAATCCAGGCCCGAATTCGGCATCGTTGCCGGACACTTCGCAATCGCCGATTGGCAACCTCTGGAAGCTGGGAACGTTTAAAATTTCCCTGACCCCAGCCAGTGTTGCCGCAACTACTGCTGTAGTGCAGCAATTCGCAGCCACTGGAATTGGCCTGCAGGTTGGCGATTCTGTTGTTGTTAATCCTCCCGGCACTACTACGGGTGCAGTGCAGGCTGCTGCTTATGTGTCTGCTACTGACACACTGGCGTTGCAGTTTGTAAATCCTACTGCGTCTGCTGTAGTTCCTGCCGCTGGTGTATATACGGTAACTGTGTTCCGTATCCAGCCAAACTGGACTGCACCTGCCTCTGGATATCAATTTGACTTTTAAGGGATAACATAATGTCAAACAATCCATCCACGATACCACGAGGCAACGTTGTGATGTCGTGGGTGATTGCTACGGCGATCACCCCGGCATCTGTTGCGGCGAACACAACTGCAGAACATTCATTCACTGTCATCAATTTGCTGCCAGGTGATTCTGTGTCTGTTGGGAAACCATCGTTTCAAGCTGGACTTGGCATTGTAAATGCCAGAGTTTCAGCAGCGAACACGTTGGCAATCACTTTTTCAAACAACACTGCATCAGCAATTGTTCCGGCATCAGAAACGTATACATTGAATGTAACGCGAGCTGAAAATGTTGTAAATGGTCTGTCAGTGCTGACGTTTATTCCGTAAGTAAAAAAATGCCAACAGTTCCGAATGTGGTAGGCATGCATTATGAAGCGGCGCTGTTGGCATTTGTTCAATCTGGGGTGCGAGTTATTCCGCTTGGGATATTTCAGGTTGATCCTGTTACGATCACATGGCAGGCAAATACCGGATATGAGCCTGGATTTGTAGCAGCACAAAATCCAGCATCTGGTACAGTAGTAAATGCAAATTCAAACATCAATTTGGTTTGCGGTGATTATCCGATGGCCGTTGTTTACCCAGGTGGAGGAACGCAGGTATGACAATTGGTTACACAACTGCTGAAAACATCATTCAATCTGCATTGCGCAGGATTAATTCCTATCAGTCCGGAGAGCAAATTGCAACACCGGATGCGCTTGATTGTCTGGATACGCTAAATGATTTGCTTGATTCTCTGAGTACGGATAAACAGCTTATTTTCGGTTCGGCAGAAAATATCTTGTCATGGAATGCTAATCAGATGTTGTACAAGATTGGCAATCCTGTATGCACGCTTCTTGGTAGTCAACCATTTACTGGCACATTGACGGCAGGATCAAACGTTATCACTAACGTTACAAACATGCCAACTAATCTGGTTGCTGGCAATACGCCGGCATACACCATGTTTTCAGGTTCGGTGCTTACGGATTCGCAAAACGTCATTCCTGCAAATACGACTGTTACCGCATTCGATGCTGCTACAAAAACAGTCACTATGTCAGCAAATGCAATAGCATCATCATCAGGTTCGGATGTGGTGACATATACTGTTCCAGGTGATTTTCCGATTCAGCGCCCATTGCGCATTACGCATGGATTTACCAGATTCAATGCGCTTGATTTCACGCTTGACGTGTACGAAACAGAAACGCAATACACGCAATTCCTGTACAAAGCACAGCCTGGTCCGTGGCCTACTGTGGCTTGGTACAATAATGCATTCCCTTACGGGCTTCTGAATGTCTACCAAACACCCGGTAACGCTGCAGAATGTCATATTTTTACGGATACGATATTGCAGAACCTGACACTGAATCAGGTGCTTGTTATGCCGCAAGGGTATAGTCGCATGCTCAAATGGCTATTGGCGAAAGAGCTTTGCGCAGAATATGGTTTCCCGTTGTCAGAAGCCATCTTGATGAACGCTAAAGAGGCCAGAGAATTTGTCAAGGCGTTGAATGCTCAACCAATGCCAGTAGCACAATATGATCGTGAATTGTCGCGTGGGAATAGACCTGATGGCGGATGGATTGTGCATGGTGGCTATCGATAAGGCGACTGTTTAATGATAAATAATAGTTCGCCTCTTGCATTGTTTGGGGACTTCGGATTTGTCGGAGGACATGACGTTGCGCCTGACGAGCTTCAAAACACGCAAATCTGTATCAATTATTATCCAGAAGTAGACAAGCAGAATCCAAAAGAGGTTGTTGCGCTACTTGGTTGTCCAGGTTTGATACAAGTGGCTGCAGCGCCTGGTGGGGGATCACCAGGATTTACGCCTGGCATGACAACATGGCCTGAACCATCATCAATTACAAATCTGCCGGTACGGGGAATGTGGCGATTACCTGGTGGACAACAAGCGCTTGTTGTCATTGGCTCTAATTTGTATCTTGCCACGATACAGTCAGGCTTAATCAGTTTGACTAATGTGGGAGCATTGCAGACTACATCTGGCCCTGTTTGCATCAGAGATAATAACGCTGGCGGATATGCTGTGCTGGTTGATGGGCAATATGGATACCTATACAACATTGCAACCCAAGCATTTAGTCAAATAACTGATCCTGCATTTTTAGGCGCGGATACAGTTGCATTTATTGATGGCTGGTGGATTTTCAATAGACCTGGAACGCAGACGTTTTACACAAATTATCCACAATATGGTACCGGCTTTAACGGATCATATTATGCGTTGAAGGACGCATATACTGATAATTTGATGTGCGTCATGGAAAACAAAGAACTACTTTGGTTGATCGGAGAACAGTCAACAGAAGTGTGGTATGACGCTGGTGGTCAATATTTTCCATTTCAGCGCATGGTCGGCGCTTTGATTCAATGCGGCACTCAGGCGAAACATTCAGTGGCAAGATTTTATTCAAACGGGGCTGAGGGACTGATGTTCTTTGGTCGGAATGAGCGCGGAGAAAACCTAATCATCATGATGCGCGGTTTTCTGGATAACGTTGTTTCAACACCGTCATTCAGTAAAGAGGTTTCTAAATATTCCAGAACTGATGACGCGATTGGATATACATATCAAGATGATACGCACGAATTTTACATCCTGACATTTCCAACTGCTGATGTAACATGGTGTTATGACGGTCAAACAGGATTGCTCCACAAACGAGCATCATATGACCCATATGCACAGCAATATCACAGACATAGATCCAATTGCTACATGAATTTCAATGGTATGCGCCTTGTTGGAGATTACCAGAATGGTACTGTTTATGAATTGACCCGTAGCTCATATACTGATTCTGGCTGGCCCTTGTTGGCACAACGCAGATCATCGCATATTTGGGATATGGGAAATCGTGGACGGGTATTCATGGGAAGTTTGCAGATTGATTTCACTCCCGGACAAGGGCAATCATCTGGGCTTGGGTCTAATCCGCAATGTTATTTGAAGATATCTCATGATGGCGGATATACATTCGGTCAAACGTGGGGCGCTCCTTTGGGACAAACTGGACAATACCGCACTAGGACTATGTGGCGCAAACTTGGTTGGGGACGTGATAATGTTGTTGACATTCAAGTGATTGATCCCGTTAAAAGAGATATAATTGGTGTAACACTTAAGGCATTTAGCTCAGCATGACTACATCATTACCAAACTTTATCCCGCCTCAAACTGTCGAACCTATCATACAGATAGACGATAAGTTTTATTGGGATATAAACTGGTATTTGTTTTTTTACAATCTTACGATTAACGTTCTTTCCCAAAAAAACGGAGTTCCTGTTTCTCAATCAGATTTGCTTGACATGGTTGATTTAGACGCTAATTTGTCTGGTCTAAAAATACAGGATAGTCCACAAAACATATCATTGCTGCTGCAAAATGAAAATCAAGATGATGCAAATTCATCTGATTATAGCCCTGCTTTTTTTACAGAAGACGCTACTGATCAAATAAAGATTCTTGCACAAAACATATCAAATCTGGCTCAACAATCGCAAACAGATTATGATGTTTACGCAACAGTCAAACAAATGAACAATGCGATATTGTTGGCTTTGGAATCTGAATTGCAAGACCCTGAAAAACCCGCAGGGCCAGTTATTCCGTTATCTCCGACAACATCGCCATTTACCTATGTTGCTTTGCATGACGGTACGTTAGCTATCTCAGGAACGGCATCCACAAGCATAAACATTATTCGATACGGGGTAACGGTTCCTACTGGAATGACAGATGGAACTATCCCTATGCGAAAGAACGATACAGTAAATGTGTCATGGTCAGGCTCAACTGCACCTATAATGAATTATCTGCCAAATAAATAAGAGGCAATAAGATGACTACAATAACACTTGTACAACTAGTTGCTCCTGCACAACTCGGTACTGTTGATGCATCCGTTTATACTGCTCCGGCACTGACCACTTCTAAAATAGGGCGTGCAGTATTTACAAATACATCGGCCTCGGTTGTCACGATCACTGCAGGAATTACACCGGGTACTGCATTGACAAGCTCGAATACATTTATTTCTAGCAGGTCATTAGCTCCTGGTGAATCATATGTTAGCCCCGAATTGGCAGGTGCTGTATTGCCTGCTGGATCGCAAATTCATGCATTCAGTAACACAGCAACATCAGTTACATTTAGTGCATCTGGATTGATCGTACAATGAAAACTCCAGAAGACATTAGTCGCATGATTGCATGGGACATGTACTTTTCTAATTTGGTTGGAATGAGTATGCACCCAGGATCAGGAAAAGATTACGGCTATGGTCCATCTGAGAAGCTGTCAATTGAAGATTGTGCCAGAGTGGCTGATGAGATGCTTGCCTTGCATGATGTTCGGTGGAGGGATTAAAAATGCCTATTTTTTCGATTGGTGGTGCAATCCTCGGCGGATCATTGATATCTGGATTGATCGGTAGTAATGCCGCTCAAGGTGCTGCACAAACGCAAGCCAATGCGCAAATGCAGGGTTCTCAAATCCAGCAGAATATGTTTAATACCATCACTGGTCAAGAACAGCCGTTTCTGCAAGGCGGGTATGGTGCTGAATCTACATTGCAGCAACTGCTGGGCATTGGAGGACCAAATTCTGTCTACCAGCAATCACAACCAGTTGCTCAACAATCGCAACCGACATACGGCGGAATGATCCCAATGCCTGTGGGCGAAATCATGCCACAACAGGGCCAGCAATCATCCGCTTCTGCACTGCCTGCATCGATGGTAGGTAATGCAATGCCGGGCTATCAAGCAGGTAATGCCGGAATGTCTGGCGGAATGGTTGGTAATACTGGACTGCCTGCCGGCTACTTGACACAAACATTTAATCCGACACAGCAACAGCTAGAACAATATCCAGGTTATCAATTCGCGCTGCAGCAAGGTGGGCAGGCAATTAGAAATGCAGACACTCCTGGATTGGGCGCATTATCGGGTGCAGCTTTGAAAAATCTTATGGGATTTGATGTTGGTACGGCAAACACTTATTACGGAAATTATTTTAATCAATTCCAGCAACAGCAACAAAATATATTCAATCGGCTATCTGGTATAGCTGGTCTAGGCCAAAATGCTGCTGGCAATCTCGGAAATGCAGGGACACAGCTTGGTACTGGAATCGCACAATCTACAGCTGCAGCTGGAGCATCGCAAGCGGCAGGGCAAATCGGATCGGCAAATGCATTGACTGGTGCGATGAATAATGGAATGAATTATTGGATGATGAATTCAATGATCAATAACTCAAATTAACAGGGGATTGTATATGCATGATTTTGGTTCTCCTGTCGCGCAAAACATCCAGCCACCTAATCCGAATCAGGGATTAGAGGCTCTTTCTGCAATCATGAATATTCGCAAAGCCCAGCAGGATTTGCAATTGCAGCGGCAAAACATGCAATTGAATGCCGCAGCGATACAGCAGCAGAATCAGGCGATGAATACAAGACAGCAAGCGCAACTATGGGCGCAGAAAGGCGCTGATGCCCAAGGGAATAGTTTGCTTGATGAACAGGGCCAAATAGACCCGGCAAAATTTGCTACATCATTGACGAGATATGATCCGATCAATGGGACCGCAATGGCGGAAGGTGTTATTCGGAACGCTCAGGAAATGGCTACCATGAAAGGCGCGATGCTTGGTCTTGGTGAAAAGCAACGCAATGTTTTGCAGGCTCCGTTGCAGGCAGCCGCTTTGAATCCAACTCCTGAAGCAATGAATGCCGCAAATGACACAATCACGCAATGGGTAAAAGAAAATCCGCAACTTGAATCTGTCGGTGCGACAGCACAAAAGATGCTAGCTTCTATCCAGCAGCAGCAAGATCCGGAAATGAGGGCAAAAATGGCGCAGCAGTTTAGCGCAATGCTACAGCCTGGTCAGTCTGTTAATACTCAGCCTACACCAACTGCGGTTAATACTGGTCAATCGGTCATGTACGGATCACAAGCGCCGGGAGTCGCTGGCGGTGCATTTACTCCATCGTCTCAGGTTGGTTTGTCTGTGCCGGTCGGTCAACAAACATCTGTCGGGTTCAATCCAGCCACAGGTCAGCCATATGCTATGCATATGACACCTTCTGGTACTGATGTTTCAATTACAGGGGTTGGTGTAGGTGGAGCAGGCAACGGTACTAATGGTCCAGCTGGGACTACTGCGCAAGCTCAACCATCTGGACAAACACAATGGCAACGTTTGGGAATGTTCCCAACTCCACAACAAGCTGCAAGCGCTTCTCAGGCCGCACAAGAAGCTGATCATATTAGAGCTATTGATTCTAACCCGACGACTGGATATGCACCTACCAAGCAGGTTTATCAAAACTTGATAAATCTGGTGAAACAAAACCCATCAATTGGTCCAGGTAGTCAGACATTTAATAGATTGACTGGCGCATTAACTCCTCTTGGGTTAAGTCCAAACGCAAACATGCAAGAGGTGTCGGCGTATCTTGATCGTCTGGCTTTGCAAAACTCAAGCGCTGCTGGTGCTACAGACATGGCTAGACATATGGCTGCTAATGCCGCTGGATCGACCGAGATGTCACCGCAAGCATTGATGGAAAAACTTAGATTTGGTGCTGCAACACTAGAGGCCAGCCATGCGTATCGGCAAGGGCTTGATGCGACAATCGGAACTAACAATAGCAATCCGATTGCCAAACATCAATTTGACGCTGAATGGAGCAAGAATGCTGATATTAATGCATTCCGATTGATGTCTGCAAAGCAGTCGGGAGATCAGGAAGGCTATCAACAGACATTGCAGCAAATTAAGAGCATGCCGGCTGCGCAACGGGAACAGGTAATTCAAAAAATGCAGAATCTCAATTTACTTGTGAACGGCAAATTGCCAAATGACTGATATTTTTGACGCAAACGATCTGGCAGCAGTTGGCGCATCAAATGCTGCACCAGCTATATCACAACAGCCATCTGGTGTTTTTGATCAGCAGATGATGCATGATGTGAACAATCCTGATCAAGCATTGCATGCATATCAGACAGCACAACAGCAGATTCAGCAACCTGAATCATTGCTGCAGAAAATAGGACATATTGCGCAATATGCCGGAGCGCCTGCCACGATGGGTGCGTCATTACCGGCCATGCAAGGCATCCCTGGAGCAATGGCGAATTGGGCGACTGGAACAGTTGGGACCATTGCATCTGGTTGGCGTGGATTGATCGGCATCATGTCAGGGGAAAATCCGCAAGATGCCGTAAAATCAATGCGCAATGTGCAATCTGCATTAACATATACGCCATCGAATCCAAATGCGCAGGCTATTATTTCCGCACCGGATAAAGCCTTGGGCGCGATTCAAGCGGCATTGAACAAAGCCACTAATAGCGAATTTGGCACTGATATTACGCATCCTGGTCAAGCGATGGGAGACCTGACGTATGGCATTACCGGTTCACCTTTGCTTGCATCTATTGCTACGACATTACCGACAGCAGCAGCAGCAGTCTACGGACGAAACATTGCCGGTGCTGACGTTAAACCAATATCTCCAAATATTGCGCAAATCAGTTCGGGTGTCGTAAGTGCTGGGAAAGCAACAGAAGCATCCGATTTGACTGGTATGGGAGCCGCTACATCAACCCTTAGTCCTAATAATATGGAAGGGTTGAACTACTCGCGTGGGCAGTATCCGATGTTGAAATACACTCAGATTGCTGGACCTGTATCTGATGCTGACCAAACAACACGAGCAAATATTGTCGCGCAGATCATGAGTAATCCAGCGCGTATTCGCCCTGGTGTTGTTACTGGTGATATGAATGATTTGCGCAATGAATATGAGCTTGCAAGGGCACCAAATCCCACTCCTGCTGGCGCATTGCTCAAACAACATATGGCGGATGAACAAACAGGATTAAATAATTACGCAAATAATTTGCTAAATTCTACCGGAGCGCATCAATCATTTATTAACGATTATCAACGCGGTAATTTTCTAAATGATGTTTTGATGGGGCAAGATGGATTAAAAGGTTACATCGATTCGCAAAAAAAGAATATCTATGATCAAGCAATGCAAACCGCTGGTAATCAACCTGTACAAATGGCGAACCTTAATGCATTAAGAGCCAATCCGCAATTTTCTGCCGAATTGCAATTGTCTGGACAAAAAGATTTCCTAGGCGGAATGAGTAATTTGATTGATATGGCGCAACAACAGGGATTTGCTGATGCTCCTGCTGGTAGTGTTGCGGCAATGGAACGTTTGCGCCAATCATTAAATCGGCAATGGTCTCCTGCAAATAAACATTTTATCGGACAGGCCATTAATGCTATTGATTCTGATGTTGCATCAGCAGGTGGTCCGCAATTGTTGCAGCAAGCAAGGTTGATTCATTCTGCCGAACAAACAATGTTTAATTCTCCTGGTATTAAAAACTTATTCGGTGAAGTTGACCCAAATGGAGTTCAAACGGCAACGGCATACGAAAAAATACCATCAAAATTAACTTCAATGCCTGATGATCAGTTTAATCATATCTACAACACGTTTGATTCAATTTCAAAAGGATTTCTTCCGGGTTCTAATCTTCCTGTTCCAGAGGATTTGCAAATTGCAGCCCAGCAAGCAAAAAATGAAATCTCCGGGTCACTTGTCAGAGATGTTACCGAAGCCGGACAAAAAAATCTTGGTGCTTGGAATGCAAATGCTGCAAATAAAGTGATGAACTCTCACGCAAACAAATTTACAACAGTTTTGTCACCAGATCAATTGCAGCAGATGGATATATTGAATAAAGGTGGTCAGCTAATGCCATCTACCTTATCTTATGAAGGCGCAGCGCAACAATTGCGTAGGCTTGGCAATACTGGTTTACTTGAAAATATTGCGCCAACTGCTGGATCGATGCTTGGGAAATTTTCTGCAATACCTGGTGCTAATTTTGTTGGCGGAATGATCGGTAAAAGTATTGGCGAATCAATGAAAATGAATAACCTGATGCAGGAAGCACGTGACCTTGATTTGAAAATGCAGGACTATGCTAAATTAGGAAGGGGTGAGCAATAAATGGCTACTACAGTTTCATTGTCTTTGCCGACAATTATGCAGTTTTTTAACAACGCAGGACAGCCAAATGTTGGTGGTGCGATACTAACGCAGGTTGGCGGGGTTAACTATCCAACATATCAGGATTCTGCAGGAACAATACCACTTCCGAATCCAATACCGCTGAATGCTCGTGGCGAGATATCAAATTCGTCTGGTACATCATGTCAATTATTTTTGGTTGCTGGACAGGTCTATACATTTACCCTGTTTGATGCAAACGGAAATCAATTAAATCAAGCAACCTATACCACATCAAATACTGTGCAACTTTCGTCCAGTGCGATCACATATAATGAAGGCTCAACCGGCGCAGTAAATCGAACTGTTGCTGCAAAGCTGCAAGAATCGGTAAGCGTGCTGGACTTCGGTGCTGATCCAACTGGGGTAGCGGACAGTACGGCTGCTTTTGCTGCTGCATACGCTGCTTCGAGTAGTTTGTACGTCCCGCCGGGTAATTATATATTTTTGTCCCAACCGTCTTTTTCGTCAGGCAAACCATTTGTTCTGCGCGGGGACGGCTCTTCCGTGACATCCTTAACCTATACCGGAACTAATACAACAAATGATTGTTTTGTTTTTGGTAACACGACTTCTGGAACACCACAACTAGAAATAAGCGGGATTCGCTTTTTGTCTAATACCAAAATGACGGCAGGAGCCGGTGTTCGTTATATTGGAGCAGATCGGGTAACTTTGCGGGACGTACAGTATTCTTCTCAGGACGCTGCGAATACAAATTTCTGGCACGGAGCCGTTTTTCAAGGGGTTGATTTTGCGTATCTTGACGGATACCAATCTCTTGCCCAACAAGACGGAATTCGTTGCTACGCAAGCGCGACACTTGGTGCCGCCGACTTTTATGCCGTTGGGGGTAAAGTGCAGGGGTGTACTGTCGGGCTGCATTTTACCGGAGGGATGGGCGGTGTAACGCTAGACAATAGTGATATTATAAAAAATCAAACTAACGTTCTAATCGACCAGTCTGATTACGCTGTTACGAATAGGGAATTTTTCTTGGGGCAAGGTCTTGCTCTTGACAGTGCAGGAACCGCAACAACCGCAAACGGCATTGCCTTGGACATCCAAGACACTAACCCGCTTATTATGTTAGACCACACATGGTTGTCAGCAGCAGGAATTCTTATTCGAGGCGGCGCAAACTTTACAGGTCCGCTGATTATGCGGTCGCCATTTTTATTCAATGCTTACACAAACTCAGGCACAACGCATGGCAATGCTGTTGAACTAGGGAATACAAGCTGTTTTGTTTTTGCACAAACTCCAATATTAAACACAGTCCAAGGCTTTGGTTTCACCTGCACCGCCGGAGTTGCAGCAAATATCGCAATCAATGCGCCAATGGCACAAAATCAAATGGTTTTGTTCGACAATGCAAGCATTTGTCCTACCGTGCTGGATAATAACGCTGGCGCAAGTGCGAACAGCATTCAAGTTTCTATCGCAGCATCAGGAACTTATAATTTCCCGAGGTTTTCCGGACAGATCAATATTCAAAATATAACCACTGGGTCGTTAGGTGCATTTCTATGCGGTGGTGGTTCTGCGCTGTCGTTAGGCTGGACGGGGACGGCTGGCGGCTCTATGGCGTATAACAGTGCTATCAGTGGATATACATTCACAAACACAGGAACAAGCACTGCTGCCTTCACTTTTATGCCATTTAGACAAAGAGCCTCTGGCTAATCCCAATTGTGCGAGAAGCATCTGCTGTTTCTTGTGTCTGATGTATAGAACTGATTTAAGGAGTTTCAAATGGGCTATGAACAAAACGCGGGGATGGTAGCAACGGGGACACTCGCAGCTTCCCCACAAACAGCAGTGATGAGCGGAATGCCGATGCCATGCTCGGTTTTTCTGAACTCTACAGCAACGGGAAGAGCGATTGCACTGAGCGTCGATGGGGGTGTGAACTGGCAGACACCCGCATACGATTTTAGCTCGACCGCGCAGCTGGTTGTTGCACTCTCCGCTCCTGTGACGCATGTACAGTTTACCGGAAACGTGGGTGACATTTGGGGGGTCTGCTGATGAGTTATCCACTTAACTACTCGCTGATGCAAGGGCCGTTTGATATTCGGCGTTATGGCGCTTGGTGCAACGGGAAAATGGTTGTAGATGCGAGTTGCAATATTCCGTCGAGCGGAAGTTCCGCTATCACACTGACTGCTGCATCTGCGACAGTGTATACCGGCGGCGGCTCTGTCGTTTCCAATTGCGAAATACTTGGAACGGGACGCGGATATGTTGTCAATGCTGGCGGCGACACACGGATCATCGATAACAACATCTACGGCGGCAGCAATGGCAACCCGGTCATCTACACAGACAGCAATGATTGCGTGATACGGGATAACCACATCTATCAAGGTACCACGGCTCCGTGCAATGGCGCTGTGCTGGTCGATCTGGCCGTCACGGCTAACGGCGCAACTCAAGTGAGTGGGAATGTTTTTGATACGACCAACTCGCCGGGTGTTGTGGTGTCGTGCCGTAACTCTGGTGTTGTGGCGAAGGGTGTTCAGATCAGCAGCAACACGATGTACACTTCTGCTGGAACGACGAACGCAACATACTCGTTCCTCAACCTGACCGGCGATGCCAGCGGGGCGAACCTGCAAGGGCTGAATGTCCAGGGCAATACTATCCGTGGGAATCAAGCCACTCCGTTCACCTCTGGCACGTTGCAGTATCTGGTTGATTCGACCGCGTTGGCTTCAACAACACTGACCGGATGCTACATCGGCGGGAATGTGATGACCGATGCGGCGGGAAATGGCACCAATTTTGTCTACTCAAGTGGAGACACAACACCACCAGCGGGTATCACATCTGTATCAAATGTCGTGACCGATACGTCCGGCACAGTTCATATTCACTAAATTAAATTATCACCAGCATGGATAGCTTTATGGGACCAGGAAACCTTACTGATTTGATCATTACCGGCGTTGGCGTAGTCGTTTGGTGGCTGCTGCGGAATAGAGACGCGAGACAGCAAGATGCAATTGAGACACTATTCCGCAAGCACGATGAAGATGCCAGGAGATTGGATGATTTCCAGCTTGAGATCGCCAAACATCATTACGTCAAGCCGGAACTTGATGCAAAATTTGAGCATCTTGAAATTTCAATTCGTGAGGGTATGAGCGATCTGGGCAAAAAATTCGACAGACTGAGTGAAGTTCTAATTAAGGGGCGCAACTAATGGACAACAGCCCGTTGCAACTTGCCATGTCGTTCACGCTGGAAGCGGAAAAAGGCTATACCGACGATGACGGTGGCCCAACGATGTACGGTGTGACGCAGGCTGTTTATGATGCATACCGCGATTCGATCCACGCCCCACGTCAATCGGTGCGCCTCATCAGCATGAGTGAGGTGGCGACAATCATGTTTGCAATGTATTGGCAACCTGCACAGTGCAGTTTGTTGCCGACAAAAGTTGCTATTGCGCACTTTGACACTGCATACAATGAAGGAGTGCATGGAGCCATTGAAATTCTTCAAACAGCTCTTGGTGTCGTGGTTGATGGCAGCATCGGGCCGCAAACTAAGCACGCAATCGAGATTGCCGATCCGGTCGCTTTGCTTGATGATTATCTCGACGACAGACGATCTTTTTATCATCGACTGTCCGGCTCAGATCCGGATAGGTATTCGAGCTTCTTGACCGGCTGGCTGAATCGCGTAAATGAACTTGAAACGTATTTGGAGAACATCAATGTCTGATGAAGCAGATCGGGCAGAAGCCGAAGAGGCAATATTTCGAAACTTTGCAATTGAGCATCAACGGGAAGTGGCAGCCCGGAACTCGCTGAAACCCAATGGATATTGCTATAACTGCAATAGTTGTCTGCCATCAGGTGAATTGTTTTGTCCGCCAGAACCGGAAGGAAGTTGCAGGCAAGATTACTACCGACGCAAAGACATAATTAACTCGCAATATAGAAGAAATTCATGAACCCTGTCAACGAGCATGAACAAAAACTGACATTGCGCATCGATGTATTCGTTCCTGATCATCCGGATCGCAAAGGGACGCCAATATTCGACCGCACGCGAAAAAAGCTGATTGCCAATAACCCGCACGCAAAATGCGTCATAGACAATTCCGATTGTGACCATGATCATCCGCTCGAATTGCATCATAGGATAGTTGAGTGGTGCGACAGTTTAGGCGTGGATTGGGAAAAGGTAAAACTGGCTGTTCCTGGCTTTGATTGGGCTTCATTCGATCCAGCACATCCTGAGACGTTTATTGATTCAGAATGGAACGCAGATACTGTAATTTGCAAAAAACATCACACTGGCGAAGACCACGGTATTCATTATTTGCCATACCCAATTTGGCAGATGCAGAAATACAAGAGGGATAATTTCATCTTAACCCCAGACGAGGAAAAACCATGACCGTAACCCAAAAACTCATTGCAGCTGGACTGCTCTTCGCGGTATGGGGCGGCTTCGCGCTTGCAGGACTTACCCCTGTTGCTGGCTTCATCAATGCGGTATATGCTGCGCTGGTCGGTCTAGGGGTGTTTCATATCACAATGACCAACCCGTCCCAGCCGCAGGATACAGAGCAGCTAAACCAACCACAGGAGTTACCCAAATGAAAACCCTTATCATCGCAGTCATCCTGCTTGCAATGTCGATACTCATTGCCGGTTGTGCAAACACGCCAGTTTCAACCGCACCCGCTACACCTGCGCAGGACGCGCAGACGATGGCGAATCTTCGCACGCAGCAATACCAGTCATGTTTGGTTTACAACGCATCTGCGCAATTGATCAACCAGAAGCTGCAAACGTTGCCCCTGGCGCAAGCAAATACGCTGTATGCAGCGACCAAACAAGCGACAGAACTTTGCTCGACTGTCTTTACCAACACCACGCAAGCAGCAGCGCAACTGACGCAAGCACTGACGACCATCAGTATGCTGGCTGCAATCCAGAATCTTCATTAAAGGACGACACAATCATGGATCAAGCACAAGCCCAGTCCATCGAACAAACCGCACTCACTACTGCTGAACAACTGCTGCCGGTTCTGCTGGCCGCAATCAGTTCAGGTGCGCAAGCTGCCACGCCACAAGCTGCCGTCATTGCGATGGTCGCTCAGGTCATCCCGCCTCTGCTGCAATCATTCAGCGCCAATAGCAGCCAGATTGAACAGTTGATGACTGCGCTGGTCACGCAGATTAACGCGAACCAAACCGCATTTGATGCGACTGCGCAGGCTCGTGGTTTGGCTACCCCTGTTCCAGTCATGTTGACTTCACAAGCAGGATGATTCTGTTTGTTGTCATCGTGAGCGCGGTACTGGCATCTGGTGTAACGGTGTCCAATTGCCGCGCATATCCTGTTTTTTCAGACTGTGACAGCCAATGCACTGTACAGAACGAAGTTGACAGCGCGACGATGCAGTTCACATGCAACATCACGGAGCCGGAGAGCGAATGATCACAGCACTTGACGCAGCTAAATTGTGCGTACACTCCTACGACGAAACCAACACGGCATTTGACGCATGGCGTGACGTGAACGATGTTGTCGGTGGGATCAAGTATATTGGCGATAATACTGTGCTAGTCATGCGTGGCTCTGATGACGTTGTGGATTGGTTACATGACCTATCTGCATGGCCTGACTGGACCAATGACGGTGTTGTTGACGCTGGGTTCGCAGATGGTATTCGGGGCTTCCTCGCAATTGTAAAGCCGTTCATCAAAGGCAATTTGATCCTGACCGGCCACAGCCTCGGCGCTGCACGTTGCTGCATTATCGCCGCTGCTATCAAAACATCGCAGATGATCCTGTTCGGATGTCCGAAGGTCGGTCTGGATGCGTTTAAAGATGCGGTGATCAAAAGCGGAGTTGACATCCAATCATACAGAAACGGCGACGATCCGGTGACGCTGGTGCCGCCGTTCTACGATCACATCATTCCACCTACACAGCTTAGACCTGTACATCAGTTCGACGACCCGATTCAATATCACATGATTGATGAGTACGTCGCTTCTCTCGGTTTGTCCTCATAAATTCTTCGAGCGGTACAGACCGCTCTGTACTGTTTGCCCAGCGGTCGAATGTCTCGTTAGGCTCCCCGATGTCAACGATACCAGCTTGAATACGGATACGGTATCGCCTACCATTCCCGATGATATGCCCGTCGCACTCGCGCATGGACTTTCTTCGACCAGGCGATCCTTCGCTCTTAAACCCTGCGCGGCGCAAGGCTGTTTTTATGCGGCTCGGAATGTAGCTCATTTCTGTTGACCTTTCGTGTTATCCAGAATTCGCACTCCACCGGATTGGGCGGCGTGGCAAACCAAGACTGGTATTCACCGGCAGGTGCGAGCTTCCGCCAGCAGCCGTCGCAAGCCGGGTGATCGTGGCCGTGGCATTTAGAGATGTCGGTCATTTCGAGTTCCCTTCTTGAGTACAAAGTCCCCATTGCTTCGCCATCGCGTCCGCGATCCCCTGATACGTTCTGCTACGCTCTTTCCATCGATCAGGTCCGGGGAGCATCATATGGATACGAGCTGAACGGCCGGATACGATGTTCATAGGCTTTAACGGGGGCAAGCCCTTCAGCCACAGGCAAGTCGCCTTTGTCTCACCATGTCCGAATTGCCAAGGCTGGATGATTTGATCGTATTTCCTTCCGATTATCTCTAACGCATACCTGTGGGGTATTGGATTTTCTACTGCGATTTTTTCTATAGGAGCTTCCAGCAGCGACTGAAAGAAAACGGCCCCTTCTTCCATCTCTGCCCACAAGTTTCTCTCATTAAGCCAGCGGACCCCTGAATTAGCCAGGCGAGTGCAAGGTGGGTGAGCGATCATTAAGTCCCATCCCATTTTAGATGCTTCGAAGGCATCTCCCTGTATATGGTAGGGACTGTTGTCTTCGGCTTTCAAGAGGTCGCATGACCAGGCATCATGCCCAAGTGCACGAAACGCTCTCCGTACAACTCCTGAAAATTCACACGCTACTAAAACTTTCATTCTTCAGTACCTCGCATCTGGGTTAGTAGGTAACGGCATCCAGCCGATTAAGTAATCAAGAGCATTCCCTTGAAGTTCCTCAAACCATTCAGATTCCTTGGAAAAGAAAACGATGTCTGGGAGTGAGCAATCGATAGAAATTGCGAGGATGTACGTTCCGTCTCGTGGCGCAGTGCTCATCGGTTGCCAGTTCGCCGCCTTTCGCAATCGCGTTACCTCAGCTTCGAGCTTGTGGATTTCCTGTTTGAGCGAGTTGATCTCATCTTGTTCGCGGGGCATTTTGTTTCTCCTTTGGTTCATCTAGCATGGCGCGGTAAACTTCTGGAAGAAGAATTTCTCCGCACGTACGGCAAGTGACAATATTCAATTCATCGTCGGTTTCCCACCCATCATGGTCTTCGTATTTGCAGTACTGGCATACGGTGTTATCCATTGTTCAAATCATCCGGGCTAGAAAAATATATTTCTTCCCATTCACTCACGGAAAGCTTTTCAGGATATAAAGGTGGGAAGTTTTTGGTATTACGTTTCCACCATTCCGCAAAATTACGCAGGTCTTGTATTTTGTGCTCCACGAATTCATCAACGGTCATTTTGTTTCTCATTCTAGGGTTGGGTCATCGGCCAAGGGTATAACCCGAATCGGCATGCCGCTATATTCTTCTTCCATAGCAATAAATGTCACGTTGGAGAATCTTCCTTTATTGGTCTTTACGAATTCGCCGGCTGTTACATATGCGTGCTCCGGGGTGCCATTAATATAGACAACTGCCTTGTCTCCGCTGCCATCTGCTCCAATCGTCGTTCCAGTCACTCCCGGATGTGCTTTCGATTGGTAGACTAAAAGGCCGGAAATGTTATTGTTAGATATGCTGGCGGGTTTTGGGGCGGCGTAGAGAGGCTGCGTGAATTCGCCTTCTTTCCAAGGCTTTGCGTCTATCCATCCATAACAATTGCATTCCAAGCCAGGGATTGCCCACGCCACCGGCTTCTGCGCTTCCAACTCGCGCAACTTGGCTTCCGCTGCTTCGGCGCGGTTCTCTGCTGCTTCAAGTCTGCTGCGAAATTCCGCAATTGCTTGTGCTGCGTTAGCAATTTTCAGGTTGATAATTTCAATATGGCTTGTCCATTTGTTTTCATTTGTATAGATCCAATCACCAGTGTGATGATATGCGTTTCCGGCGGTGATTACGGCCTTAATTACCTGGTCGAAAGGATCAAATCCAGTATTATCGTTTAGCCCAAGCAAATATCCGCTCATTTCTCAGTCTCCTTTTCTTTCTTGATCCAGATGACGCTAGGTTCGGTTTTGCAATCATCAGGAAGAGTCGCGCACAAGAACCAATTATCATCACCAGCGCAGCCTTCGCACATCTGATCGCCTTCCTTTTCTGATGCCTTCTCGTACTCCACGCCACCAACTACACAGGTTTTCATTTTTGTTCTCCACGCGCCATCCGCGCCAGCCGGTCGGCTTCGCGGGCGCTCCACAAAATATGCGCTTCATCTACGGCAAGACGCGGGTCCGTTTTACCGAACCCGAGATTAAGGGCATGAAAAGTGTGCATCGCAGTATCCAGAAATGCCTTCTTTTCCTCTTCCGCCTGCCGTGCTCCGATCTGCGCAGTGACGACAGCGTGCTTGTCGATAGCATTCTGGTACCCGATGGCTGCGGCTTTTTGGAAAAGCTCTTCATTGCTTAAATTGGATAAGCGCCACAGTTTTTTAAGTTCCTCAATTTGCTCTTCCGTAATCATGATTTCTCCTTTGCAAACAAGTCCAAAATTTTCAGCAGGAAAGGGTAGAAGGCGGTCGCTCTTGTCCCGTCCATGTCTTCAATTTGCTCTTGGGTAAACTCGCGCCACGCTTGATGCGAGTGCGATTGACAGCCTGCTATCAGATGCGTTTCGGTGATGGTGACCTGATACGCAAGGCCATCAATAGATACCGTTGTTGGTTTAGACACCCGAGCCTCACCAGACACCCACACGCCACCGGACACTTCCGTATCGCCGGACGCCCACGCATCTCCGTACACTCGAGCATCGCCAGACACCTGCGCATCGCCAGACACTACCGCATTTCCGGATACCTGTGCATTGCCGCGCACTTTCGCATTTCCGAACACCCGTGCGTTTGGTCCTACGTAAACAGACAACGCGACATTCGCGGTCTTAGCGACCCAGCCACCGCCGTTCGGCCAGCGGACAGCAGGCACCGGCCCGTTCCCATCTTCGAAATCAAACATTTCCTCGGACATTTCAAAATTCCTGTGTTTGGTGTGGATGCGCGGTCGCAACATCGCGGTTCATGCTCGCATTCGATAGCCTATGGCCGCTGTTTCTGGTCGAATGCCATCCCCGTTGATCGTTATGCCGCCGATTGCATCTGTTCAACAGCCGAAATATGCCGGATAAGTGCGGCGCAAATCGGCGAAAAGTCGCTCTCGCGGAACAGTCTTGCCGTGCCTTCCTGCTTTGGCTCAAACCCAAGTGAACGCAGGAACTCAGCGGAAACAGTGAAGCCCAGCCGCGCATTGATCTCGCCCAGGCGCAGCGGGTTGCCGGATGGTTCAGGTTTGGCTGCCGGAATAACGCTAGTAACTTGTTGGGACTGTCGCGCATCGGCTTCTTGTTGCAACCGGATGCGTTCGGCTTCAATCACTGCCTGCGCCTTGCGCTCTTCTTCCTGCTGGATGCTGGCGCGTTGCGCTTCAAGCCTGGCTGATTCAGCTTGCTTGTGTGCATCAATCCGGCTTGTGACCAGCAGCTTGAAATCGTCGGACGGCTTGCTGATGATTTGTTGCAGGTCGCTGAACAGGAATTCATGACCAGATGCGGTAGATTTGTACCATTCCATCTTCACCGCAATTTCAGAAGCGGCAAGCGATGCAGATACTTTGCATCGAGCAAGTTCTTCATCGACACGAGCACGCAGGCTGGACAGCAGACGCTGGCTTTTCATTGCACCGGCAATGTCCGGCTGCTCGACCTGCAATCGCATCGGTTTGATGCTTTGCTCAAGTTCGGCAATGTGCGCGGCAAATGCTGACTTCGCTTCTGCCGTGATCTGCGCACGGATGGCTTCCTTTTGTTCCTTGACGGCCTTTTCCAGCCTCAAGCCAAGCGCATCGAATTTGCCTGCGTAAAGTTCCAGCGTGCGCACTGCATCACCAACAGATGCGATCTGCTCGATGGTCTGCTTCGCGGTCAGCTTGAGGCGCTTTGCAACCTCGCGGCTTTGCTTTGCAGCCTGTTCGCCGATAGCAAAATCATCGTCAGTGGCAAGGTCGGTCTTGGTTTCGTTCAGGAACTTGTCGAATACCGGCAGCACAGCATCGAAGTTGCATGCCAGTAGTGAACCAGTCGCGTTTATGACTATGGCAGGCAAATCTTTGACCGGCTCGACAACTGCTTGCGTATGATCGACTGTTGGCTTCCACACGGCCAGATCGGCGGCAAACTGTTGCCATCCTGCAATGAGCCGTGCGCGACGTTCAGATTGAGATTCGTACCAGCAATACTCGCTTTTTTCGGGCGTGCCATTGCTGATGCAAAACATGACTTTTCCAGCCCCTGACACAAGCAATTGATGCTCAAGTTGCCAGTAGTGCGATTCTGGAACTACGCCATCTGCAACAGAGGCGGCAAGAGATTCATTGTAAAGTTTATGCTCGAAAACGGTATCCTCGAACATCGTCAGACCGTCAAATGACGCCAGCAGTTTCAGCCCATCGATTTCGGCAATACCAGTAACAGGATACAATTCTGCGCCAATGATTTCCTCGGCATAAGGGCGAAAAGCGGCTTCTGCGGCATGTCCAGCATCGAACCGTGCTTGTTTGCTAGAATCCACGTCTGGAACGATTCCGGTCG